>ERZ1023696.77-NODE-77-length-22043-cov-6.011042_pt1 | contig 22043 bp, 21 predicted proteins | sample MGYA00520859_ERZ1023696 | MGnify/ENA primary metagenome ERZ1023696 (study PRJEB33180, sample SAMEA4046002) | wastewater metagenome | place: Denmark | collected 2016-03-13 | study: EMG produced TPA metagenomics assembly of the PRJEB13832 data set (Local surveillance...
TGAAGTGGCCCCCAAGCTCCACCGTTGCACCGGTCGCTGCCCATCAAGGGGGCCGGCCTTGCTTGGGGCGGCCCGGCGCGGCGCCCGCCCGCCCTGCGACTACACATAGAGGTTGATAGATGCTGGCCTACATCCTCAAGCGCATCCTGCTCATGCTGCCCACCCTGCTGGGCGTGCTGCTGCTGACTTTCGTGGTGATCCAGTTCGTGCCCGGCGGCCCGGTCGAGCAGTACATGGCCGAGGCCAAGGCCGGTGCGGGCGCGGGCGGTGGCGCCGAGGGCGGGGGGCTGAGCTACCGGGGTGCGCAGGGCGTGGACCCCAAGCGCCTGGAGCAGATCAAGGCGCTCTACGGCTTCGACAAGCCTGCGCACGAGCGTTTTTTGCAGATGCTGGGCCAGTTCGCGCGCTTCGACCTGGGCAAGAGCTTTTTTCAAAACAAGGATGTGTGGCAGCTTGTCGTTGAGAAACTGCCGGTGTCCATCAGCCTCGGGCTGTGGACCTTTTTCATCAGCTACCTTGTGGCCGTGCCGCTGGGCGTGGCCAAGGCGGTGCGCGCGGGCTCGCGCTTCGACCTGGTGACCACGCTGCTCATCCTGGTGGGCTATGCCATTCCGGGCTTTGTGCTGGGTGTGGCGCTGCTGGTCATCTTTGGCGGGCAGCTGCAGTGGTTTCCGCTGCGCGGGCTGACGTCGTCCAACTGGGATGAGTTGAGTTGGGGCGCGCGCATCGTGGACTACCTGTGGCACATCACACTGCCCATCATCGCCATGGTGCTGGGTAGCTTCGCCGTGACGGCCATGCTGACCAAGAATGCCTTTCTCGAAGAAATCCGCAAGCAGTACGTGCTGACGGCGCGCGCCAAGGGGCTGTCTGAGCGCCAGGTGCTGTGGAAGCATGTGTTCCGCAACGCGCTCATTCCCATCATCACGGGCTTTCCGGCGGCGTTCATCGGCGCGTTCTTCGCGGGCTCGCTGCTCATCGAGACGCTGTTCTCGCTCGACGGCCTGGGCCTGCTGAGCTACGAGAGCGTGATCCGGCGCGACTACCCCGTGGTGCTGGGCACGCTCTACCTGTTCACGCTGATCGGGCTGGTGACCAAGCTCATCAGCGACCTGTGCTACGTGTGGGTGGACCCGCGCGTGAAGTTTGATTGATGGAATTTCTGAAAATGGACATAATCAAAGGGCATCATGTCCATATTGGAGGTCCATCATGACCTGGAACATTGCCAGCGCCAAACAGCAGTTCTCCGAAGTGGTGCGGCTGACTGCCGAAGAGCCTCAAGCCATTTACAACCGTGACAAACCCGTGGCGGTGTTGATTTCCGCCGAGGAGTTCGAGGAATTCAAGCAGTGGCGAGAGGGCCGCGCCAAGCCAACGTGGGCGGAATTGTTTGCCGACATCCGTGCGACGTTAATCTCCGAGGGGGCAGAGGACGGCATTGAAATTCCACCGCGCTCCAGCCGCTACAACCCCATGGTGGACGACCCGCACTACTGGGACGAGGCGCACTCTGTGCCGGAGCGCTGAACTGTGTATCTTGCAGACACCAACATCATCAGCGAACTGATGCGACCTGTGCCGCACGCGGGCGTGGTGCGGTGGGTTGAAGCGCTGGACCAAACGGTAGGTTTCGCGGTTTCGGCCGTTTCGGTCGACGAAATCCTGTTCGGCCTGACGCACAAGCCTCGACCGCGTGCGCTGGAGTTGTTCAATGGGCTTGCCGCTCGCATCACGGTTCTCGATGTGACCGAGGCCGTCGCGCGCCGCGCCGGCGAGATGCGCGGCCTGCTGGCAGCTCGCGGTCAGGTGCGCAGCCAGGCCGACATGTTCATCGCCGCCACAGCCCAAGTCCACGCTCTCACGCTGGTCACGCGCAATGTGCGCGACTTTGATGGGTGTGGCATTGCAGTGCTCAATCCTTTTTCGGCATGACACAGTCCCCGTTGATATCAAACCCTAGGAGCCTGTCGGACTTGGGAATCGTCGACTGCAAATTGGCCCCAGCGGTCCATTTTTCACCGTCTTTTTGCCCCATAGCCCCGCTATGGGGCCGCAAATCCGGCAAAAACTGTCCTCGCTGGGGCCAATTTTCGCTTTCGACGCCCCAAGTCCGACAGGCTCCTAGCCGCGAGTGCCAATGCTGCCGCCTTTGTTGGAGGGACACGTATGTCTGTCAACCCTGATGTGATCGAGCGGACCGTGCGCACACTGCAGGCCCGGCTGCCGGGCCTGCTGGCGGTGTATGGCTTTGGCAGCCGCGTGCAAGGCACGGAAGGGCCGGACAGCGACCTGGATATGGCTGTGCTGGTGGCTGGCTATGCCGACGTCACGCTGCTGTGGCAGCTTGCCGGTGAACTGGCCGACATCGCGGGTTGCGCTGTGGATCTGCTGGACTTGCGTGCCGCGTCCACGGTGATGCAATACCAGGTCGTCACCCAGGGCGAGCGGTGGTGGGCTCAGGATGCGCAGGCCGCGATGTTCGAGAGCGCCATTCTGAGCGAAAAGACCGCGCTGGACACGGCGCGCGCCGGTTTGCTGGCCGATATCCGAGAGCGAGGAACCGTCTATGGTGGATGACGTGCTGATCAACAAGGCCGCCACGATCGAGCGCTGCGTGCAACGTGCGCGCGAAGAGTATTTCAGCGAACCGGCCACTTTTGCCACCAACTTCACCCGCCAGGATGCCGCCATCCTGAACATCCAGCGCGCCTGCGAGGCCACTCTGGACATGGGCCAGCACCTGATCCGACGTGACCGGCTGGGGGTGCCGCAAAGCGCGCGCGATGTGTTTGCGCTGTTGGCACGGGCCGGTCGAATCGAGCCGGCCCTGGCCGAGGGCCTGCAGCGCATGGTGGGGTTCCGCAACATCGCGGTGCATGACTACCAGAGCCTGCAGCTTCCCATCACCGTCGCCATCATCGAAAAGCACCTTGATGAGTTTCTGCAGTACAGCAAGACCCTATTGCAGCACGATGCAGGGTAGACAGCAGGCCATGGGCTCCATCACATCTCCGGTTGCTGCGGGCGGTGCGCCCGCATCGCTTTCCCCCTCCCGCCGCGCCTGGCTGCGTTTCAAGCGCAACCGCCTGGGCTACTGGAGCCTGCTCGTCTTCTGCGCGCTGGTGCTGGTCAGCCTGTGCGCCGAGCTGGTCAGCAACGACCGACCGCTCATCGTGCGCTACGAGGGTCAGACCTACTTTCCCATGCTCAAGGATTACCCCGAGAAGACCTTTGGCGGCGACTTCGAGACGCCGACCGACTACCTCGACCCCTTTATCCGCAAGCGCATCACGGGGGGCGGTAACTGGGCGCTCTATACCCTCAACCCCTACGGCCCGAACACGCTCAACTACTTCGCCAAGGCGCCCAACCCCTCGGCGCCCACGCGGGACAACTGGCTGGGCACCGACGACAGAGGACGCGACCTGCTGGCACAGCTCATCTACGGTTTTCGCGTGAGCGTGCTGTTCGCGCTGGCGCTCACCGTGACGGGTGTGGCGCTGGGGGTGCTCACGGGGGCCATCCAGGGGTTTTTTGGCGGCAAGACGGATCTGGCCTTTCAGCGCTTCATCGAGATCTGGGGCTCCATGCCCGAGCTGTACCTGCTCATCATCTTCAGCGCGGTGTTCGCGCCCAGCATTTCGCTGCTGCTGATTCTGCTGAGCCTGTTCGGCTGGATGGGCCTGTCGGACTACGTGCGCGCCGAATTCCTGCGCAACCGCCAGCTCGACTACGTGAAGGCCGCGCGCGCTTTAGGCGTGGGCAATGCGCAGATCATCTGGCGCCACATCCTGCCCAACAGCCTGACGCCAGTGGTCACCTTCCTGCCGTTCCGCATGAGCGCGGCCATTTTGGCGCTGACGTCGCTCGACTTCCTGGGCCTGGGCGTGCCGCCGGGCACGCCGAGCCTGGGCGAACTGTTATCGCAGGGCAAGAACAGCATCGACGCCTGGTGGATCTCGCTGTCCACCTTCGGCGTGCTGGTGGTCACGCTGCTGCTGCTGACCTTCATGGGCGACGCGCTGCGCGATGCGCTCGACCCCCGAAAGGCAGACAAATGACGGCCCCCACGCTCGGCACTGGCGTGTCCTCGCTGCCCCCCAAGGGGGCTCTCGCCGCCTTGGGGCGGCCCGGCGGCGGCTCGGTGGCCAGCATGCCTCTGCTGCAGGTGCGTGACCTGACCGTGCGCTTTGGTGCCAAAGAAGTGGTGCGCAGCGTCAACTTCAGCATTGCGCAGGGCGAAAAACTCGCACTGGTGGGCGAATCCGGCTCGGGCAAGACCATCACCGCTTTGAGCCTGCTGCGCCTGGCGGGCGAGGCAAAAATCAGCGGTCAGGCCATGCTGCGCGGGCGTGATCTGCTCTCTTTATCAGAGCGCGAGATGCGCGGAATTCGTGGTGGCGAGATCGCCATGGTGTTCCAGGAGCCCATGACGGCGCTGAACCCGCTCATGACCATCGGCCAGCAGATCGCCGAGGTTTTGGAGTTGAAAAGGGCTCTAACGACCGTCCAGTCAGCGCAAGCAGCTATCGAATTGCTAGCAAAGACCGGCATTCCCGAGCCCGAGCGCCGTGCCAACAGCTTTCCGCACCAGTTGAGCGGCGGCCAGCGCCAGCGCGCCATGATCGCCATGGCCCTAGCGAGCGAGCCCGCGCTGCTGCTGGCCGACGAGCCCACGACGGCGCTCGACGTCACGCTGCGCGGCCAGATTCTCGATTTGCTCTCCGACCTGCAGCGCAGCAGCGGTATGGCCGTGCTGCTGATCACGCACGACCTGAACCTGGTGCGCCGATTCGCCGACCGCGTGGCCGTGATGGAGCAGGGCGTGCTGGTGGAGCAGGGCCGTGTGGCCGATGTGTTTGGCGCCCCACAACACGACTACACCCGCCGCCTGATTGCCAGCCAGCCCCGGCGCGATGTGGTCGAGGCCGCGCCGCCCGTCGGCACCGCGCCCGTGGTGCAGGCCCAGGGCGTGCGCGTGGTTTACCCCACGCCCTTGCCCGGCGTGCGCGGCTGGTTCAAAAAAGGGGAGTTCGTGGCCGTGAAGGGTGCCACGCTGCAGCTGCTGCCCGGCCGCACGCTGGGCGTGGTGGGCGAATCGGGCTCGGGCAAGTCCACACTGGCGCAGGCCATTTTGGGCCTGCTGCCGTTTGGGGGCGCGCTGACCGTGGCGGGGCAGGGCTGGCAGCAGCCCGCCACCCGCAACACGCCCGCCAACCAGCAGCTGCGCCGGCGCGTGCAGGTGGTGTTCCAAGACCCGTTTTCGTCGCTTTCGCCGCGCCTCACGGTCGAAGAGATCGTGGGCGAGGGGCTGAAAGTGCACGAGCCGTCACTGGGCGTGGCCGAGCGGCGCACGCGCGTGGCGGCTGCGCTCCATGAGGTGGGCCTGACCGAAGCGCAATACCCCGGCCTGCTGGCGCGCTATCCGCACGAATTTTCGGGTGGCCAGCGCCAGCGCCTGGCCATTGCGCGGGCGCTCATCGTGCAGCCACAGGTGCTGGTGCTCGACGAGCCCACCAGCGCCTTGGACGTCACCATCCAGCAGCAGGTGCTGTCGCTTTTGCAGCGCCTGCAGAAGGAAAAAAGCCTGAGCTACCTGCTCATCACGCACGACGTGGATGTGATCCGCGCCATGGCGCACGAGGTGCTGGTGATGAAGGACGGCGAGGTGCTGGAGAGCGGCAGCGTCGGCCAGGTGCTGGATGCGCCGCAGCACCCCTACACGCAGCGGCTGGTGGCGGCGGCCATGGTGCCGGGCGCTGGCCCCAAAATTTGAACAAAAGGCCCTGGTATCAGCGACTTGTCTCAGACCCCGTTCGCACTGAGCTTGTCGAAGGGCTGTTTGCAAGGGGCGCCCTGGCTTCGAAAGGCTTGGCCCGAACGGATGCGGGTACACATCCGAGACAAGTCGCTAATCAGGCAAAAAGCGGCTCCAGCGCTTATGCAGTAAGCGCTATCAGCTATTAATACAGGAGTATTTTGGTGTTTCATCTCCACGGACCCGCCTTGCGCGGAGGCGCCCTGGCGCTGCTGGCGGCGGTGCTGTTTGGCGTCAGCACGCCGCTGGTGCAGCACCTGGGCGCTGGCCTGGGCGCTTTCAGCACGGCGGCGTTGCTGTATGCCGGTGCTGCCGGCATGGGGGCGGTGTTGCGCAAGCCGGTGCAGCAAGAGGCACGCTTGCGACGGGCCGACACGTCCCGCCTGCTGGCCATGGCGGGTTTGGGAGCGGTGGTGGGGCCGGTGGCGCTGGCCTGGGGGCTGCGTGCGGCCTGGGCGCGCCTCACCGGTCGGCCGGTAACGCCCTGGACCATGCGGGTGGATCCGCGCACGGGCTGGAGTACGGTTTACCGTTCCACCGAGCGCTGGTCGGCCACGCGCACCGCGCCCGCCGCCGACACCCCCTCGCGTCGCGCAGGCGTGTTGCCCGGCGCCGACGAGGTGGTGGATGTGGAGCCGCGCGAACCCCGCGAAGAGCGCTAGCGCTGCCTGCCAGCAGCACCGGGCGTCTGGCTTCTGGCGGCCCTGAACGCCGCCGCCGGGGCGCTGCAGGCGCCGGACGGGGACATTGGACTGTCTTCTATGATGGCGGCCATGACACCTGACGACATTCGCGCCCATTTTGACCTTCAGCACCAGGCCAGCCGGGCACACATTGACGTGCCCCTGCTGGTGCGTCGCGAGCGCCTGCTGCGCGTGCAAAAGATGCTCGATGAGCACGGGCCCGTGCTGGCTGCCGCCGTGCAGGCCGACTTTGGCATGCGTTCACCGCGCCTGACCGAGGTGGCCGATTTTTTTGTGCTGCGCACGTTGCTGTCGCACACCCTGAGCCATCTGGCGCGCTGGATGAAGCCCCAGAAGGTGCGTACGCCCCTCTTTTTGCAGCCTGCGCATGGCTGGATCGCGCGCCAGCCGCTGGGCGTGGTGGGCGTCATTTCCCCCTGGAACTACCCCGTGCAACTGGCGCTGGCCCCCGCCATCACGGCGCTGGCGGCGGGCAACCGCGTCATGCTCAAGCCCAGCGAGCTCACACCCCACACATCGGCCCAGCTGGCCCTGTTGGTGGCGCAGTTTTTTGCAGCCGATGAGTTTTGCGTGGTGCAGGGCGACGCGGCCACGGCAGCGCTGGTGGCATCGCTGCCGTTCGACCACCTGGTGTTCACCGGCTCCACCGCAGTGGGGCGCAAGGTGGCGCAGGCAGCGGCGCAGCACCTCACGCCCACCACGCTGGAGCTGGGGGGCAAGTCACCGTGCATCGTGGATGCCGATTGCGACATGCAGGACGCCGCGCTCAAAATTGCCCATGGCAAGCTGCTCAATGCAGGCCAGACCTGCATTGCCCCCGACTACGTGCTGCTGCCGCGCGGGCGCGAGGCCGAGTTCTCCCAGGCCTACCAGGCCGCGGTGGCGCGGTTGTTTCCCAGCATCGAGGGCAACCCCGATTACGCCTCCATCATCACGCCGCGCCACTATGCGCGGCTGCGCACCATGCTGCAGCAGGCCCAGACGCAAGGTGCCGAGGTGCACACCATCGACCCCGCCAGCGGCAAGCCCGTGGCGGCCACCGTGGGCACGCTGGGCGACGGGGCCAGCCGCCAGATGCTGCCCTCGCTGGTGTTTGGCGCCACGCCCGCCATGGCGCTGATGCAGGAGGAGATTTTTGGCCCCATCCTGCCCGTGATTTCGTACGAGCGGCTGGACGATGCCGTGGCCCACATCAACGCGGGGCCCCGCCCGCTGGCGCTGTACTGGTTTGGCCGCAGCGATGCGGTGCGTGACGATGTGCTGCGCCGCACCGTGAGCGGTGGCGTCACGGTGAACGACACGCTGATGCACATCGCCCACGACAACCTGCCCTTTGGCGGTGTGGGCGAAAGCGGCTGGGGCGCCTACCACGGCGAGCAGGGTTTTCTGCGCTTTTGCCACCAGAAGGCGGTGCTGGTGCAGTCCCGCTGGGCCATGGGCTCGCTGTTCTACCCGCCTTACGGCGCGCGCTTCGACAAGATCATGGGCCTGCTGCGCCGCTGGTTGTAGCCGCGTTGTCGTCAACCGGCTGCATCGCGGAGCCGGCCGCGTTGGTGGGCTGCGGCTGGGTGATGAGCTGCACCATGGCTTCGCGCAGCTGGCCGGTGGAAACCGGCTTGTGCAGCAGCAGGGCCGATGTGCTTTGCGCATCGCGCAGGCGCTGGGGCGAGGTGTCCCCCGTCATGATGATGGCCGGCACTGCAGTGCCCAGGTGCGTGCGCAGTGCCTGCAGCACCTGCTTGCCGGTTTCCTCATGGCGCAGCCGGAAGTCGGTGATGATGAGATCGGGGGTGTCGTCGCCCAGGTGCTTCAGTGCTTCGGCGCCCGAGCCGGCCACGGTGCAGTGGCAACCCCAGCTTTGCAGCAGCGACTGCATTCCAAGAAGCACCGCCTCGTCGTCGTCAATGGCCAGCACATGCAGGCCCTCCAGGCTGCGGTCTTCGGGGAGCGGCGCGGCTTCATCCTCCAGCGCGCCGTCCCACGCATCCATCCAGAGGCGAAACACCGAGCCCCGGCCCGGTTGCGAGCGCAACTCGACAGTTGTGCCCCCCATCTCGTTCACCAGCCGGTGCACGATGGCCAGGCCCAGGCCCAGGCCCTTGCGCCGGTCGCGCTCCGGGTTGTCGAGCTGCAGGAACTCCTGAAAAATGTCGTCCCACTGGTGCTGGGGAATGCCGATTCCGGTGTCCCACACCTCCAGTGCCACCCGCTGGCCGCGCCGACGGCACGCAATCAGCACGCCGCCCCGGGTGGTGTAGCGCAGCGCATTGGAGATGAAGTTGCGCATCACCAGGCCCACCAGTGATCGGTCGGCATGCGCGGCCAGTGAGGTCTCGCGGGTGCGGTACACCAGGCGTGCGTTGTCGGCCTGCACGCCAAATTCCTGCTCCAGGGCCGTGAGCAGGGGTTGCACGGCAAATGCCGACGGGCGCACCTTGACCACGCCAGCCTCCAGCCGCGAGTAGTCGAGCAAGGTGGTGAGCATTTCGGCTGCGGCGCTGGATGCGGCGTGGGCATGGTCCAGCACCGTCTGCTGGTGGGCGTTCAGCGGGCTGCGCTGCAGGCTCTCCAGAAACAGCCCCATGGCGTGCAGCGGCTGGCGCAGGTCGTGGCTGGCCGCCGCCAGGAAACGCGACTTGTCGCGATCGGCTTTTTCGGCGATCTGCTGCGCCGCCTGGGCGCGCTGGGACTCGGCGCGCAGCTCTCCCACCAGGCGCTGGTTTTCCAATTTCAGGGCAATGCTGCGGCGGGTGGCTGTATCGGCCGTGCTGGCCTGCATGCAGGTCAGGCTGAAATACACCAGCACAAGGAACAGCGCGGGCCACAGCACCGGCCCGCCGGCCAGGGCAATGGCCAGCAGCACGCTGCCAATGGCGCAGCTCAGGTAGACAAGGTAGGCGCGGTACAGCGGCGCTCCCAGCCCCAGGGCGCCGGACGACGCCGTGCTGACGATGCCAATGGCGTAGACCACGCTGCTGGCGTTGCCCCAGTGCATCACGACCAGGCCCAGGCCGCCCCAGCTCAGTCCCATGCCGGCCATGCAGACCATCAGCTTGTAGGCCGACCAGCGGGCGGGATCGGTCGTCGGGTCCATGCTGCGCAGCGAGAGATAGACCCCCATCACGACCAGCACATGCGAGATCAGCCAGGCCGTCAGCGCCTGCGGGTCGACCGCGCCGTCCATCACCCACATCGTGCCCAGTGCCGTGGCCAGGGAGGCCAGCAGGGTCATGGGAAAGTTCTGGCGCAGCAGTGCGACCTGCTCGCGCAGCACCTCGTCGCGCTCCCAGCGCAGCGACGGCCAGGGCCAGAGCGCACCGGTCCCTGGCGTTTCAGGCGGCATCATGCAGCGGCGGCAACGACAGGCCCAGCCGCTGTGCCGCCAGCAAGGCAGCGCTGCGGCTGTTGACGCCCAGCTGCGCAAAGATGGCGGCCACATGCACGCGCACGGTGTTTTCGCTCAGTCCCAGATCGCGGGCAATCACCTTGTTGGGCTTGCCGGTGCACAGCAGGAACAGCACATCGAGCTGGCGTGCGGTCAGCGCGGGCGCTGCCGGTGCGCGTGTGGTGGTGGTGTTGCCGCTGTGGGCGGGAAAGCAGGGCGCGCCCGACAGCGCGCAGCTGATGGCCTCCAGAATGTCGGCGCCACTGGCCGACTTGGGCAGAAAACCGTCGGCACCGCGCGTGCGCGCCTCGTAAACAGCGTCGGGCGCCACGCTGGCAGACACCAGCACGATGCGCGCCCGGGGGAATGCCTGGCGCAAGAGGCGCAGGCCGTCCAGGCCGCTCATGCCGGGCATCTGGATGTCCAGCAGCACCAGGTCCACGGTCTCTGGCCGCAGCGCGCAGGCTTCGGCCACGGTGCCGGCTTCGAAGATGGCATCCACGCCGGGGTGGTCCTGCACGATCAGGCGCAGCCCGGTGCGAAACAGGGTGTGGTCGTCAACAAGCAGCAGACTGGCAGGCATGGGGCGAGTATTGCGCACAACGCCGGGGTGCGCGACTAGTCCATTTGTGCGATGGACGCACGGGCGTGCGGTTTCTAGACTGTGACCCAGGCGTTGTGATGGTCTGTGGCTGGACCGCGTGGCGCATCCGATCCTGTCCAGCTTATCCACAAAGAGGTTTACGCATGAGTGCCAGTGTTTCCCATTCTGTCGCCCGCTCTTCCGTTCTCGGTCAGCGCATCGTCGATCAACGCCCCGTGGCAGCTGCTGGCGGCCGGTGTGGGGGGCAATACCGTGGCCCAACTGCTGCAGGAAAACTGCGCCGACATGCGGGCATCGGCGGGTGTGGTCATTGAATACCTGGATACGCAGGCAGGCACCTGGCAATTTTCGCTGGACGACGGGCAGACGTGGCGCGCTGTGCGCACCGACCTCATCAACCGGCCCGGCCACACGGGCCTGGCGCTCGACCGCGACGCGCGTTTGCGCGTGCTGTGCTCGGGCAGCAACCGGGAGGGCGCGCGCGTGGTGTTTCACTCTGTGCAGCGCGGCCACGGCGCTGGCAATGGCAGCTATCGCCCCTATGCGCCGGATGAGCGCGAGGACGCATCGCACAGTGTGGCGCTGGTGCTGTGCATGGGCGCCATCAACGGTGTGCCGCCTGCGGTGAAGGTGCCGCGCCCGCGCAACAAACGCGCCCGGGCGCAGGGCCTGGACACGGCATCGAACGCCGCGCTCAGCAGGGCCTGAGGGTGATGGTGGGGGGGCGTTGCGAGCCCCCGGATTAACCAGCAGCACAGGGCGAAAAAGCGTTTGCGGCGACAATGCCGATCCTTTTTGTTTTTTCACTCCCTGTTTTCGTTCGGTTTTTCCATGTCCAGTATCCAGGTTCGTCCCGCCACGCTTCGCGATGCCAAAGCCATTGCCCAGATCCACACCGTATCCGCCCAAGAGGCTTACAAAGGTCTGGTGCCAGACGAGCAGTTGAAATCCATGTCGGTAGAAAAGCGCCAGGCCTACTGGCGCGAAGCCATTGAATATTGCGAGCCCCAGGTGCAAGTCGCCATTGATGGCGAAAAGATTGTGGGTTTCGTCGGCTATGACCGCTCGCGCGATGAAAAATCCCGCCCCACCACCGGTGAAATCTGGGCCATCTACGCCGCGCCCACCCATTGGAACCAGGGCGTAGGCCTGGCCCTGTGGGACGCCGCCCGTGACGGCCTGCACGAAGAAGGCTGCACCAACGTGACCGCGTGGGTTCCCTTGCGCAACGAACGCGCCATCCGGTTCCACGAAATGGCCGGTTTCAAGCGCGAGCTCTCCACTGCCAAGACGGCCGTGGTAGGCGGCGTGAAGATCGAAGAAGTGCGTCTCAAACGCCCCATCAATTAAGGCTATTGCATGATCTCCTGGAGCGACTCGGGCCAAGCCCACGAAGCCCTTTGGCGCTCCGAAAGCGGGGCCACTGCGCCGCGCCGCGTCGTGGTGGCCGATGACACGCTGTCCGCTGACACGGCCTACCGGCTGGCCTGCGAAGGCACCGGCCTGCTGTGGCAGGGCGACTTTCAGAACGCCCGCATGTTGCTGCAGGCCCTTATGCGGCGGGTGGATCGCAAGCCGCCCAAGGCGGCAGCCAAGGCAGCACAAAAAATGGCAGAGGCCACGGCGGCCGAAGCGTTTCACCTGCACCGCCAGGCGCAGGCGCAGCGCGCACGCGTGCTGTCGTCCCTGCTGATTGCGCTGGAAGGCGACTACGCCATTGACCTGCGCCGCGCGCCCGACCTGCGCCAGGCCTGCACCGAAGCCTGGGGCGCGGCCACGGGCGAACGCTCGGTGGCCTCGCTGCGTGAACTGCTGGGTCTGGTGGGGGCGCACGAGTGGCGCAAGAAGGGCGTGGAAGTGCCCGCGCTGGGCGCCGCGCCCAACAACCGCATCCATCCGTATTACGGGGTGTTTTCGCCCGTGCGCGGCGAATATGTGGACCTGGTGGCAGCGGCTGCGCTGCCATCGAAGGCGCTGGCCTTTGACATCGGCGTGGGCACGGGCGTGCTGTCGGCCCTGCTGGTGCGCCGGGGCGTGCAGCGCGTGGTGGCCACCGAGCAAGACCCGCGTGCGCTGGCCTGCGCCCGCGACAACCTGCAGCGCCTGGGCGTGCTGGCGCAGGTGCAGCTGCAGTCGGCAGACCTGTTTCCCGAGGGGCGCGCGCCGCTGGTGGTGTGCAATCCGCCCTGGGTGCCGGCCCGCCCCAGCTCGCCCATCGAGCACGCGGTGTATGACGAGGGCAGCCGCATGTTGCGCGGCTTTCTGACAGGGCTCGCAGCCCACCTGGAGCCCGCAGGCGAGGGCTGGCTGATCTTGTCGGACCTGGCCGAGCACCTGGGTTTGCGCAGCCGCGAACAGCTCTTGGGCTGGATTGCCGAGGCCGGCCTCAAGGTGCTGGGCCGTGAGGACATTCGCCCGCACCACGCCAAGGCGGCCGATGCGGGCGATGCCCTGCACGCTGCCCGTGCGGCGGAAGTCACCTCGCTGTGGCGCTTGGCTGCGGCCTGATTCGATCCCGTTCGATGGGATGAAGGGGCTGCGCGATGGGCTCAGTCGCTCATGGCGGCTGACAGCGCGCGTTCCGGCGGCTGCAACTGCTCCAGGCGTTCGCGGATGCCGTGGGCGCGCTCCGGCCCGGCCACCTTGGCCACTTCCGCGATCAGGGCTGCGCCCACTTCCAGCATGCTGTGGTGATCGCGCGCTTCGCGCAAGGTGGCGTGATAGAAGCGGGCCAGATCGGGGTCGCGGCGCGCAAACAGGCGTTCACACAGATCGAACAGGTACATGCGGGTGCCCGCCAGTGAGCGCAGGGCCTCGGTGGGTTCGGGGGGCGTTTCTGGTGCGGGGGCGGCGGTGTCTGCCGCCCGCGTGGTGGCCAGGTGGGTGAGGTAGCCCTCGCGCACCAGCTGCTCCACCATTTGCGCACCGATGCCGTGGTACATGGCCTGCAGATCGGCCAGGGGTTTGCCGTCTGCCAGCAACAGCAACGAGCGTTCGCGCAGGCTCAGGGTGCGAACGCCTGGCGAGAGTTCACGGCGGGCTTTTTCGGTTCGGTGGAGCAACATGGGGGCATGGGTTGCGAAGGGTATGGCGTGCATTGCAGCACCGTGCGATGACGCTGTGATGACCCGTGCAGCGGGCGGCACCGCAGGCAGAGCACTCCGTCAGCCTGTCGCACAATGTCGGCTGCCGACGGGGCCGCCGACAACGGCGTAAGTTGCTATAATAATTATAGCTATTTGCGCTTTATACATAAGCGCTACAGCCCGTTTTTGTTTGAATACTCTCTGAGCATCCCTCCGCAAGTCGGGCGGGTGTGCTGCACCATGACCTTGCTGCTCGCCCCCATGGAGGGGCTTCTGGATTTTGTGCTGCGCGATGTGCTCACCCGCGTGGGCGGCGTGGACCGCTGCGTGTCCGAGTTCATCCGCGTCACCGGCACCTTGTTGCCCGAAAGGGTGTTTCTGCGCTACCTGCCCGAACTGCACCATGGCGGGCGCACGCTGGCCGGCGTGCCCGTGCGCGCGCAGCTGCTGGGCTCCGACCCGGTGTGCATGGCCGAGAACGCTGCCAGCCTGGCGGCGCTGGGGCCCGAGGGCATCGACCTGAACTTTGGTTGCCCCGCCAAGGTGGTCAACCGCCACGGCGGCGGGGCGGCGCTGCTGCAAGAGCCCGAGCGCATTGCCACGCTGGTGGCCGCCGTGCGCCGCGCTGTTCCCGCCCACCTGCCCGTGTCGGCCAAGATGCGCCTGGGCTTTAACGACGCCAGCCTGGCGCGCGAGTGCGCGCAGGCCATGGAGGCTGGCGGTGCCAGCGAACTGGTGGTGCATGCGCGCACCAAGGCCGATGGCTACCGCCCGCCCGCCTATTGGGAGCAGATCCCGGCAATCCGGGCGGCGGTGCGCATCCCCGTGGTGGCCAATGGCGAGATCTGGACCGTGGCCGACGCGCAGCGCTGCCGCGAAGTGTCGGGCTGCGACGCCCTTATGCTGGGCCGCGGCATGGTGGCCGACCCCGGGCTGGCCCGTGCCATCCGTGCTGCCGACCAGGGCCTGCCCGGCACCGACCCGGTGCAGTGGCCGGCATTGCTGCCGCAGCTGGCAGCGTTCTGGCAATTGGTGTGCAACGACCTGGAGCCGCGCCAGCGCGCCGGCCGCCTCAAGCAATGGCTCAACCTGCTGCGCCGCCGCTATCCAGAGGCCGAGTTGGCCTACCAGCACGTGCGCACCATGACCGATCAGCGCGCCATCACGGCCTGGCTGGCTGCCCTGCAGCCTTGAGGCGGGCGCGGCCACCCGTGCGGGGCAGGCTCTACAGCAGATGATCGGGCGCCAGCGGCCCCAGCAGCAGCAACAGCAACTGCAGCGGCACGCTTGCGCCGGGCTCGCTGGTGGCGTCCTGCAGGTCGCTGCCCTGCGGCGCCCGCCAGACAAGGCCGCCACGGGCGTCCAGTTCCACATGCCAGGCGGCATCGCGCAGCGCCAGTTCGATGCTGGCACCGGCCCTGCGGGACAGATCCATGCTGCGGATCAGCAGCGCGATCTCGGTGTTTTGTTTTTGCGAACGCATGTCCAGGTTCATCGAGCCAACGGCCAGCAGCCGGTGGTCCATGATCACCAGCTTGGAGTGGAGCATCGCGCGCGAAGAGCCCGTGGACCCCGTGGCACCGATGCCGTCACTGCCGCCACTGCTGCCACTGCCCGTGGCGCTCAACGCCTTGCGCACGCCGGTGGCCTCGCTGTGCATTTCGTACAGTTCGACGCCCATCGCCAGCAGCGTCTTGCGGTGGCGTGCGTAGCCTACATGGGCAATGGGTGCGTCATTCGATGCCAGCGAATTGGTCAGCACCCGCACCCGCACGTTCCGGGCACGCGCGGCGGCAAAGGCGGCCGTGATCTCGGGGCCGGGAACGAAATAGGGCGAAACAATGAGCAAATCGCGCCGGGCCTGGTCCATCAGCTGCAACAGGCCATCCACCACGGTGTCTTCCTGGCTTTCCAGGTATTCAAGCTCGGCCGCCGATGGCGCCTGAGGCGTGCCTGACGTAGGGGCCGTGGAGGTGCCCACGGGGGACGCGGTGATTGATGCCGTGGGCGTTTTGGGTGCCGGCGTGACCGATGCCACATGTACGGGGTGCACGGGGGCCGCGGGGGCCAGGGCGTTGCGCTGCCCAGCCACTGCCGTCACCGCATCACGCGGCGACGGTGTTCCGGGCTGTGGTGCCAGCGGCTCCGTGGTGGCGGCGGAATCTGCCGGAATCTTGGCGGGCTTGTCCACCAGCACCACGGCCGGGGCCCACACAAAGCGTGCGGCGGCCAGATTGAGCGGCTTGCGGTCCCACACGCGGCTGCGCTGGGCCTCCAGGGCATCCAGCGCGGTTGTGGCGTTCGGGGTCGATGCCGTTGCCGCTGCCGCTGCTGATGCTGATGCTGATGCCGTTGTCACAGGGCTGGGGGCGGCCTCGGGGGGGCTGGAAGATTCGGTGGGCGTCTCCTCCACCTCTTCGACCGATGCAGCAGAAGCGCGCAGGGCATCGAGCTCTTTGCGCGTGATGAGCGACTGCACCGGGTAGGCGCGCTCGTTGTTCCAGTAGCTGTCAAAGCTGCGCGACAGATCTTTGACGATGGGGCCAGCCGCCAGCACGTCCAGGTCCACAAAGTTGCCCGAAGTGTCGTGGCCGAAATAGGCATCGCCCAGGTTGCGCCCGCCGGCGATGCCCATGGCGTTGTCGGCAATGAACAGCTTGTTGTGCATGCGCTGCTGCACCCGCGAAAAATCGCTCAGGGCACTGACCATGCGCCACAAAGACGAGTCACGGGAACCGGCCACCGGGTTGAACATGCGCATTTCGATGTTGGGCTCAAAGGCCAGGCGCATCACCTGCGCGTCCGCGCCGGAGGTGTTGAAGTCGTCCAGCAGCACGCGCACGCGCACGCCGCGCCGGGCTGCGGCCACCACGCTGCGCAGCAGACGCTCGGTGCTGGCATCGGCGTGAATGGCGTAGTACTGCAGGTCCAGCGTTTTTTGGGCCGCCTCGACCAGTGCCAGGCGGCTGCCATAGGCCGCCTGGGGGCCGGAGAGCAGCAAAAAGCCGGATTCAAAGCGCCCACTCGCCGCCGCGCGGCGCTCTTGCACCTGGGTGGCCAGCGCGGTGCCTGCGGTGGTTTCCAGCGCCGTTGAAACGGGGCGCTGCACATTCTTGGGCAACTCGGCACAGCCACCCAGCACGGCAACCAGCAGGGCTGCCCACAGCACTGGCAGATGCCGCAGTGGCAGCACGCTACGGGGGGCGGAAACAAGGGCTGGGGTCATGGGCGGGCTCATCGGAGGCTTTTGGGCAGCTGTGGTGATTTGGGTGGTCGAGGACTTTGCCAGCGCGATGGCGTGCCGGCCCACTGCGTGGGCTCGCTGTGCCCATCATGCGCCACAGCGTAGCGGGCCGCACGCCGGGCGGGTGTCAGACGGCACGCCGTGCCGAGGAACTGGCCTCTTGCCGTGTGAAAAAATCAACAACCGTCCAGGCAGGGCAATTCGACGATCCCAGAACAGGTTCTTACCAGCTCACTTCGCGGTCGGGCGTTGCGCTGATCTTGTGGATCGACAGGTCGGCACCATCAAACTCTTCTTCCTGCGACAGGCGCAGGCCCACGGTGGCTTTGAGCACGCCATACACCAGCGCGCCCCCCAACAGCGCCCACAGCACGCCCATGGCCGTGCCCATCAGTTGGGCCCACAGGCTCACGCCGCCCAGCCCACCCAGCGCCTTGCTGCCAAAAATGCCCGCTGCGATGCCGCCCCAGGTGCCGCACAGCCCGTGCAGGGGCCACACGCCCAGCACGTCGTCGATCTTCCAGCGGTTCTGGGTCAGGGTGAACATCACCACAAAGATGCTGCCCGCCACCGCGCCCACCACCAGCGCGCCCAGCGGGTGCATCAGGTCCGAGCCCGCACACACCGCCACCAGCCCGGCCAGCGGGCCGTTGTGCACAAAGCCGGGGTCGTTTTTGCCCAGCACCAGCGCAGCCAGCGTGCCGCCCACCATGGCCATCAGCGAGTTGACCGCCACCAGCCCCGAGAGCTTGTCGACCGTCTGCGCGCTCATCACATTGAAACCAAACCAGCCCACCACCAGCACCCACGCCCCCAGCACCAGAAACGGGATGTTGGAAGGGGGGTGTGCCGAGATGGCGCCGTCCTTGCGGTAGCGGTTGGAGCGCGACCCCAGCAGCAGCACCGCAGGCAGGGCAATCCAGCCCCCCATGGCGTGCACCACCACAGAACCGGCAAAGTCGTGAAAAGCGGCCCCTGTCAGGGCGGTAATGGCAGCCTGGATGCCAAAGTGCCCGTTCCAGGCGATGCCTTCAAAAAATGGATAGACAAAGCCCACGATGGCAGCCGTTGCCAGCAGTTGGGGCCAGAACTTGGCGCGCTCGGCAATGCCGCCCGACACAATGGCCGGAATGGCCGCCGCAAACGTGAGCAGAAAGAAGAACTTCACGAGCGCATAGCCGTTGTGCTGGGCCAGGGTTTCTGCACCCACAAAGAAATGGGTGCCATACGCCACGCTGTAGCCCACCACAAAATACACCACCGTGGAAACCGAAAAATCCACCAAAATTTTGACCAGCGCATTCACCTGGTTCTTTTTGCGCACGGTGCCCAGCTCCAAAAACGCAAACCCCGCGTGCATGGCCAACACCATGATGGCGCCCAGCAAAATAAACAGGGCATCGCTGCCCTGTGGGAGTGCATTCATAACTTCCTCGTGCTCAGAATTGATCGGTTCTGGTGCGCCCAAGACGTTGGCACCAGATTTGCACCAAAATTAAGCAAAATTTGGACCATGAAAACCATACTGGTGCGTGGCCAGCGCGCACCAATATCAGGCACCGTTGTCGTGTGAATCCGAGAAAATTGGGTCAAATATGCCTCTAGCGCTTATGCAGTAAGCGCAAGCAGCTATTGTTTTGATAGTTATCTAAGCACGAAGCCCTGCCCGGTGCAGAGGGGGCCCTCAGCCCAGCGCCAGCACCTGGGCGGCCAGGGCATCAATGCCGGCCTCAGAAAGATCGTCGCTGGCCAGGCTGTGCCGCGCAGCCCACTGGTGCAGGTGCGTGCTTTGCGATCGGGCATACAGCGGGTCGTAGTGCAGTGCCACCAGCTCGGCGAACAGGGGGGGCAACGCACCTGCCTGTGCCCAGTCTTGCCAGCGTGCAATCACCTGCTTGCCGTGCAACTCTTTGAGCACGCCCAGTTGCTGGGCCAGCAGGTCGGGGTTGTCGCCCAGGTTGGCGTAGTCGCGCAGCAAAAAATCCAGGCGCGCAGGCACGCTGGCCGCTACTTCGATGCAGGAGCTTGCGCGCAGGCGCTGTACCAACGGCTGGGGCACCGCCACGCGGCCGATTTTGCTGCTCTCGGCCTCGACATAGATGGTGCGCTGCAAATCCAGGGGCTCCAGCGCATGCAGCAGGGCGGTTTCAAAGGCGGTTTGCGAAGGCTGCGCCACCCCCGGCCAGGCGCCCAGCACTGAGCCGCGGTGGCGCGCGCAGGCTTCCAGGTCAAGCACCTGTGCGCCGCGCGCAGCCAGTGCTTGCAGCACGCGCGTTTTGGCGCTGCCGGTGGGGCCGCAAATCACGCGCAGGGGCAGTTGCGGCGCCAGCTCGGCCAGCCGGTCGATGACGTGGCGGCGCCACGACTTGTAGCCACCGGCCAGTTGCTGGGCATCCCAGCCCACCAAGCGCAGCCAGGTCACCATCGAGCCGCTGCGCATGCCGCCGCGCCAGCAGTAGATCAGCGGTTTCCAGCTGGCGGGCTGGTCGGCAAACTGCGTGCGCAAATGCCGCGCCAGGTTGGCGGCCACCATGGCGCCACCCACGCGCCGCGCCTCAAAGGCGCCCTGCTGCTTGTAGATGGTGCCGACAATGCGGCGCTCGTCGTCATCCAGCACGGGGCAGTTGATGGCGCCGGGAATATGGTCCAGCGCGTATTCGGCGGGCGACCGCGCATCAATGAGGGTGTGAAACGCGTGGCGGTCTGCCACGCGCACGGGGCTGCGGTGGCTCATGGCTTGCCCCGCGCCGCGCCGCAGGCGGCTGGCACAATGGCGCGCACCATGACTGTTGATTCAAAACCCATTCGTCTTACCCAGTTCTCGCACGGCGGCGGTTGCGGTTGCAAGATAGCGCCGGGCCTGCTGCAAGAGATTTTGGCACGCGCACCGCAGGGCATCGTGCCGCCCGAGCTGCTGGTGGGCACAGAAACCAGCGACGACGCGGCGGTTTACCGCCTCAACGACAGCCAGGCGCTGGTGGCCACCACCGATTTTTTCACCCCCATCGTCGACGACCCGTACGACTTTGGCCGCATTGCCGCCACCAATGCGCTGTCAGACATCTATGCCATGGGCGGCACGCCCATCATGGCGCTGGCACTGGTGGGCATGCCCATTGCCCAGCTGCCACCCGAAGTGATTGGCCGCGTGCTCGAAGGCGGCGCCGCCGTGTGCCGCGAAGCCGGCATCCCCATTGCGGGCGGGCATTCGATCGACGTGCTCGAACCCATCTACGGCCTGGTGGGCCTGGGCCTGGTGCACCCCCAGCGCGTGCGCCGCAACGCCGACGCGCAGGCAGGCGACGTGCTGGTGCTGGGCAAGCCGCTGGGTGTGGGCATTCTTTCGGCGGCGCTCAAAAAAGGCATTCTGGATGCCGCTGGCTATGCCGACATGCTGCGCTACACCACGCAGCTCAACCGCGTGGGCATTGCCCTGGGCGCGCTGGAGGGCGTGCACGCCATGACCGACGTCACCGGCTTCGGCCTGGCCGGCCATTTGTTGGAGGTGTGCCGGGGCTCGGGGTTGTCGGCCCGGGTCAATTTGGCCCAGGTGCCTTTCATTGAGGCCGCTGCGAAGTTTGCGTTGGATGGCGTGGTGACCGGTGCCTCGGCACGCAACTGGGCCGCCTACGGTGCCGATGTGGCCTGGGCCCCCGGTGCGCCCGAATGGCAGCGCCACCTGCTGACCGACCCCCAAACCAGCGGCGGCCTGCTGGTGAGCTGCAGCCCCGATGCGCTGCAGCAGGTGCTCAACACGTTTCAGCACGCCGGCTTTGCCGCAGCGGCTGCCATTGGCGGCATGCAAGCGCGGGCGCAAGGGCAGGGCAGTCAGCTGGTTTGCGGGTGAGTGGGGCAGGCAAAGCAGTGGCGCACTGATTGCCCACAAGTGCGGTGCCGCAGCGCCTGTCGTGCTGGCCAGGGCTTCAAAAAATATCGCGCCCGCGCACCCGGGCCACGATGCGAATGTCTGGCCCCACACGCTCCACCGTAATGAAGTCCATCGCCAAGCCCTGACCCAATGCGTCGAATGGCCCCACGTTGGCCATGCCAAGGCCCGGCCCCAATAAAGTAGGTGCCAGATACACCAGCATTTCGTCGACCAGCCCCTCGCGCACCAACGAGCCATTGAGCTTGTTGCCGGCCTCCACATGCAACTCGTTCACGCCACGCTGGGCCAGGTCGCGCAGCATGGCCTGCAAATCCACTTTGCCCTGCGGGTTGGGCAAATAGACCACTGTGGCACCCCGCGCCTCCAGTGCGGCTTTTTTTTCATCATTTGGGCTTGCAGCGTATATGTAGCAAGCGCGACCAGCTATAAATAAATGAGCATCCGGCGGAGTTTGCAATTGACTGTCTACCACCACCACATGCGGCTGGCGCGGGGTGGGCGCTTCACGCACATCCAGGCGCGGGTTGTCGTCCAGCACCGTGCCAATGCCGGTCAACACCGCACAGGCGCGCGCCCGCCACGCGTGGCCATCGGCGCGGGCAGCCGGCGAGGTGATCCACTGGCTGGCGCCGTTCAGCAATGCCGTGGTGCCGTCCAGCGATGCCGCAGACTTGAGGCGAACCCAGGGTGTGCCACGGATCATGCGGCTGAAGAAGCCGATATTGAGCTCGCGCGACTCGGCCGCACCCGGGCCGACTTCTACTTGAATGCCCGCAGCGCGCAGCCGCGCAAAGCCCTGGCCGGCAACCAGCGGATTGGGGTCTGCAACAGACGCCACCACCTTGGCAATGCCCGCCGCCGCCAGCGCATCGCAGCAAGGCCCCGTGCGCCCCTGGTGCGCGCAGGGCTCCAGCGTGACGTAAGCCGTGGCGCCGCGCACATCCTGCCCGGCAGCCGCCGCATCGCGCAGCGCCATGATTTCGGCGTGCGGGCCGCCGGCTTGTTGGGTAGAGCCCTGGCCGATGACCTGCCCATCAGGCGCCACCAGCACGCAGCCCACGCGCGGGTTGGGGTTGGAAAGAAAAAGCGCCTGGGCGGCGAGCCCAAGCGCTTGTTGCATAAACGGCGCGGATGTTGTCATAACGCCGTGGATGGTACTGCAGGGTTTATTTGCCCCAGCATTCCGTAACGATGGCCCCTGTGGTGACTCCATTCGCGCCGCGCAGACCGTTATGTGTCAGCGTGTAGCTGCCGCATTTGTCGCCGGTTTGCCCGGTCTGTGGCGCTGCAGTGAGGGTGAATGCGGTGCC
>ERZ1023696.78-NODE-78-length-21827-cov-5.582949_pt1 | contig 21827 bp, 24 predicted proteins | sample MGYA00520859_ERZ1023696 | MGnify/ENA primary metagenome ERZ1023696 (study PRJEB33180, sample SAMEA4046002) | wastewater metagenome | place: Denmark | collected 2016-03-13 | study: EMG produced TPA metagenomics assembly of the PRJEB13832 data set (Local surveillance...
AGGAATTCCATTTCCTGTATGATGGAAACAAAGCGAATACGGATGCTATGATGATCAGCGCTTATTCTGAAGCCTACTACGCAAAGGATATACCAAGGTTGGCGGCTTTAGAGGAAGCGTCCCGAAATCATTTTGATGAAACTTCCCAAATCAAATATTTGCACCATGCGAGCATTATCCATCTGCTGAGGTGTAACCTCAGCGAGCTGCCATTCCCGCATAAAGAGTTGGCGGTCATAAAAGACTACCTTTTCGATTGCGAGACATGGCATTATTATGAATTGGTCTTGTTCACCAATGCCTTGGATTTCTTTCCGGAGGACGCAGTGGATGCTGTGTACGCTAGAGCCAAGGAGAAGATGACAGAGTTCAATCAGATGAAACGGTATAAAAACGAACTGTTTTCCCTCATTTCAAATATCCTGGTTTTGCAGCTGGAGAAAAATGACCTGGAGAAGAGCTTGTTTTATTACGCTGATTTGGAAAAGACCGTTTCTGCATCGGACAACAAGATGTATGAACATACCATGTTGCTGTTCTTCAAGGAATTAATCGCCATCATGCAGCAGGAAGATGCCCAAAAGCTGACGGACATCATCCGGACATTCAAGCTTCTGGATATGGAGCGCGTGGCTAACCAGTGTGAGGGCTTGCTGGAAACTGTAAGAAATAATAATGCGTGATCTGCATGTGCCCCTCAATCGGAGCATATACAAATCACGCATTATTCCATTCATTCATAACGTCCAAGCAACCATAGGCAATTTGTGCACTTCAGCTAAATCTATCCGATTTTTCTTATGAACTAAATGCCAAAATGTTGGATACTTATCCAGATTCATCTATTAGTATCTTGTGTATCCACACGAAATGTGCGAAGATACACTCGTTATGTCATAATGGAAGAGAAGTCAGAAACGAAAGGACGTTTTGAATGAAAATCGTGATTGCCGGTGGCGGGAAGGTTGGTTCCGTGCTCTGTGCAGAATTGGCTACACAAGAAAATGATATTATTTTGATCGAAAAAATGGAAATGCGTTTGGATAAGCTGATCAGCACGTATGATATCTCAGGCATAGTCGGAAATGGTGCCAGCTATGATATCCAACAGGAAGCAGGTGTCGCTGACTGCGACATTTTTATTGCAGTGACAGCACAAGATGAAGTGAATATCATGGCCAGCATCCTGGCGAAAAAACTCGGGGCAAAATATACGATTGCACGCGTACGCAACCCGGAATATTCTGGGCATTTTGACTATGTCCGTGAAAGCTTGGGCATCAATCTGATGATCAATCCCGAATTGGAGTCGGCGCGGAGCATTGCGCGTATCATCAAGTTCCCAACAGTTCTGAGCATCCAATCTTTTGCGGATAACCGCGTTGAGTTGATCGAAATCGAAATTGGGTCGACTGTTTCCCTTGCAGACTTATCGCTAGCCGATTTCAGGAAAAAATTCGGTGACGTACTGGTCTGTGCTATCCGCCGGAAGAATGAAACACTGATTCCCTCTGGTCAGGACAGGCTACTTGTTGGGGACCATGCCTATATCATAGGAAACAGGGCAACAATCCGTAAATTTTATAGAACGGTCTGTCCCCAAAAAACAAAAATAAACTCCGCTCTCGTGATCGGTGGAGGAAGGCTGACCTATTACTTGCTTGATTTCCTGAAAGAATACCGGATGGATATCAAAGTCATCGAACAGAGCCGGCAGACCGCTGAGGAGCTGAGCGCAGCCTATCCAAATGTTGAAGTAATACTGGGTGACGGGACGGACCAAGATGTTCTTCAACAAGAAGGTATCGAAACGTACAACGCCTTCATTTCTTTGATTGGGGTAGATGAAGAAAATATTATCGCTTCATTATATGCTATCCAACAAAATGTGGAAAAAGTGATCACCAAAGTGAATCGGGAATTATTGCTGAAAATATTTGATTCACTAGGAATGGAAACGATCATTACGCCAAAACGTGTGATTGCCAATACGATTTTACGCTTTGTTCGTAGTCTGGGAAATTCCTCGGTGTCCGATGTCGAAGCTTTGTATCGTCTGGCGGACAATGAAGCGGAAGCGATCCAGTTCAAAGTGAAAGAAACGAGCCGGATCATCCATATCCCGTTAGTAAGATTGAATACAAAACCCAATCTGCTGATCGCATATATTATCCGCAATAAAAAACTGATCATCCCCTCCGGACAAGATGTCATTAAGCCGAATGATCACGTTATCGTTGTCACGAAAGAAAAAAATTATGATGATATCGACGACATCGTTTATTAGGAAGGGGAATGCGGAATGAATGTATCGATCGTTCGTTATGTTGTGGCACGTCTGTTGCAGATTGAAGCCGCATTGATGATTTTCCCTCTTGCGGTGAGCTTGCTTTATCGGGAATCTTGGAACTATCTTTTCAGTTTTTTGTCCGTGATGATTTTTTTGGCGGTACTCGGGCAACTATTAAGCTTGAAAAAGCCTGAGAATAAACGGATGACTGCCCGGGAAGGCTTCGTCATCGTCGCGATTTCCTGGATTTTGTTCTCCTTTTTCGGCAGTCTGCCTTTTGTCATTAATTCGGATATCCCTTCTTTTGTGGATGCATTTTTCGAGACGAGCAGCGGATTCACAACAACAGGTGCGAGTATTTTGGATGATGTGGAATCCTTATCCCATTCCAGCTTATTCTGGCGAAGTTTTACCCACTTGGTCGGAGGAATGGGGATTTTGGTTTTTGCCTTGGCGGTCTTGCCGCAAATCGATTCCCAATCCGTTAATATCATGAAAGCCGAAACACCCGGTCCTACTTTCGGCAAACTTGTGTCGAAATTGTCTTCTTCGGCTCGGATTTTGTATCTGATTTACCTTTCCATGACAGCCATCGTCACTATCCTGCTCTGGATTGGCGGGATGGATCTGTTTGATTCTCTGCTTCATGCTTTTGGTGTAGCTGGTACGGGAGGTTTCGGCATCAAAAATGGCAGTATCACGCCTTATGAGAATGCCTACGTTGAGTGGGTAATCGGTATAGGTATGCTTGCCTTCGGGATAAACTTCAATATGATTTATTTATTGCTGATAGGAAATATCAAGCAAGTATTCAAGAGTGAAGAGTTGAAGTGGTATTTCTTGATTGTGCTGGGTGCTGTGGGGCTGATTTGTATCAATCTGATAGGGTACTATGATTCAATTTCGAAATTGATCAGGGATGTTTTTTTCACGGTATCTTCTGTCATTACGACAACCGGATTTACGACAGCAGACTTTGGTTCCTGGCCGTTATTTTCCCAGATGGTGATTTTGTTGCTGATGTTTTTTGGGGCATGTGCGGGTTCTACGGCTGGAGGATTGAAGATTTCGCGTGTCGTTGTCTATGTTAAGATTCTGGTTGCGGAAATCAAACGTGTCGCGCAGCCGAATCGGATCGTGGTTGTTCAATATGATCAAAAGCCTTTGGGGACAAATACGAAGCACGGTGTAGCTAATTATCTGATCATCTACTCGGTAGTCTTTGCAGCAGTGTTCATGCTCATCAGTCTGGATGCGCCGGACTTTTTGTCGGCTTTCAGTGCAGTAGCGGCAACGTTCAATAATATCGGTCCTGCTTTGGGAGCAGTCGGACCGGCATACAGCTACAGCAAATTGCATGATTACTCAAAGATTTTGTTGTCTTTCACGATGCTTGCGGGGCGGTTGGAAATTTTTCCGATTTTGATCCTTTTTGCACCGCGTACATGGAAAAAATAGAAATAAGAGGCGTGGATAGCGCGGCCAACCGTGCTTGATCATGAAAAATTCAAAAAACTGATGCTGACATAAAGTCGACATCAGTTTTTTGCTGTAAGGTGTCCCGGTAAGTGCTCAGATAGAGCGGGAACTTCTTGGCGATAATGAAGCTTGGTAAGCTTGATCCACTTTCGCCAACATCTGATAGACCGCTTCATAACTTTCGCACACATCATCCGGAACTGTGTAGTTATTCGAAACCGCGCGCAATTTTATGAATTCCTCGTTCAGGTCTGGTTTTTTTGTGTCGGCTGTTAGGGTCTTTTCGAGGATCGCGTTGAATAGCTGGTGAACATCATGGAATTCCGGGTGATTTTTTCCATGTACACGGGCTACAATCGGCACGTATTGTTCCAATGTTGGAAAGAGAGCTTCCTTCACTTCTGTAAATGTGGGTTGATTGGACATCTGAGATCCTTCTTTCTGAGTTCTGATGCTTTCATTATAATGCTGATCCGCCAAAAGATACTTGATCTGTGTCAAGAAAAAGAAAATCGATACGACGCTCTTTCGAAATTGGCTGGAATATCCTGGATAGCGAATTGATACCGCCTTCATATCATTTGGCGGTATAATGAAGTCAAAGGGTGAAGAAGTGGACTACAAGACGTTTGTTGCCATGATTGAGGAAGGGAGTGTGGAATCGGTGCTGGTGGAGGATAGCCGCATCGAATTCACGGCACTGAATGATGAAGGCGAGGAAGCTGTCTTCATAACTGGTCGAATGGAAGATCCGGCGCTAACTGAGAGACTACTGGCCACGAATGCGAAGTTTACCCAGGAAATTATCCCGGAAGAATCCCCACTGTTGAATTTCTTCCTGATTTGGATTCTGCCCATGGTGTTGTTGTATGCGTTCTGGAACTTTATGATGCGCAGGCTGCAGGGAAGAGTCGGAGGGCTCGGCGGCAGCGAAATGAAATTCGGCAAAAGCAATGTCATGGTTTATGCTGCATCTGAAACAGGAAAAACATTTGCGGACGTAGCAGGCCAGGACGAAGCGAAAGAAGCACTTTGGGAAGTGATCGATTTTCTGCACAATCCCCAAAAATACCGGGAAATCGGGGCGAAGATGCCGAAAGGGATTCTGCTTGTCGGACCTCCGGGAACCGGCAAAACGCTGCTTGCGAAAGCTGTCGCGGGAGAAGCCAAAGTTCCGTTCTTTTCGATATCGGGGTCAGAATTTATGGAGATGTTTGTCGGTGTCGGAGCAGCCAGGGTGCGAGATCTGTTCAATCAAGCCCAGGCCAAAGCCCCCTGCATCGTCTTCATTGATGAAATCGATACGATCGGCAAGAGCCGTAACCTGTCTGGAATCACCGGAAATGATGAGCGGGACCAGACGCTCAACCAATTATTGAATGAGATGGATGGTTTTTCCTCGGAAAAAGGCGTGGTGATCCTGGCGGCAACGAACAAACCTGAAGTTCTTGACAAAGCGCTGTTGAGGCCAGGGCGTTTTGACAGGCGCATTCCACTCGAACTGCCGGATATTGCCGGCAGAGAGGCGATTCTGAGGGTGCATGCAAAAACAGTCAAAATGACGGAGGATGTTGATTTGAAAGGAATCGCAAAGTATACACCCGGCAGCTCCGGAGCTGACCTTGCCAATCTGATAAATGAAGGCGCTCTCCATGCCGTAAAGGAAGGACGCAGCGAGATCACTCAATCCGATTTGGAGTATGCTTTGGAAATCATTCTGGCCGGCTACCAACGGAAAAATGCGATCCTCTCGAAAGAAGATAAATTGGCGATTGCCTACCATGAAATCGGCCATGCGATTGTTGCAGCAAAACAGACAGATTCCGCACCAGTCAATAAAATCAGCATCATCCCAAGGACATCCGGTGTGCTCGGATACACGATGCAGTCGGAAGAGACAGACCAAATACTGATGAGCCGGGAAAAATTCCTGAATAAAATCGTCACCTACATGGGCGGACGCTCTGCCGAGGAGGTCATCCTGAATACGGTCACCTCCGGGGCGGAAAATGACATAGAGGCCGCAACAGCGATTGCGAGAGCGATGGTCACACGATACGGGATGAGTGAAAAATTCGACATGATGGCTTTGGAAACGATCAATAATCCTTATCTGGGAACGGATGTAACCTCACTCGTATCGAATGAAACCTCTGCGAAAATCGATGATGAGGTTCTGCGCATCATCACATTCGCCCACGAAAAAGCCAAAGAAATCATCCGGGAGAACGTACCGAAAATGCATGAGCTTGCAAACTACCTGCTCGAAAAAGAAACCATGACCGGCGAGGAATTCATGGAAATGCTAGAGGAAAAAGATGATGGAGGCTAATGAATCGAGTTTTTACATTTTTTTGCGATTTGTGGCATAATAAACATCATAAGTATGGAAAATAGATTCAGGAAGTTTCAGAAAGGGGTCAGTATGAAAAATACGAAAATATTTGGAATGTCGTTTGCCAGCGTTTATCCGTTGTATATCAAGAAAGCCGAGAAAAAGGGCCGCACGAAAGAAGAAGTCGATGAAATCATTTTCTGGCTGACCGGATATGATGAGGCAACTCTGCAGCAACAGTTGGAAAACAAAGTTGATTTCGAAACTTTTTTTGCACAGGCACCCCAGTTGAACCCTAAAGTTTCGCTTATCACAGGTGTCATTTGCGGATACCGCGTAGAAGAGATCGAAGACAAGCTTATGCAAAAGATCCGTTATCTGGATAAGTTGATCGACGAATTGGCAAAAGGCAAGGCCATGGAGAAAATACTAAGAAAATAGGCTATACGTGCAAGCAAACCATAAAATAAACAGGCTAATGGAGGAAACAGGATGGAATTCAAAAATGTTACAGTGATCAAGGAAGCAAATGTGTATTTTGATGGGAAAGTTACCAGCAGAACGGTTTTGTTCGAAAGCGGAGAGAAAAAGACACTTGGCTTCATGTTGGCAGGCGAGTACGAATTCAACACTGATGCAGAGGAAATAATGGAAGTCCTGGGTGGCGATATGTCGGTTATGTTGCCGGGTGAAGCGGAATACACGCTTTACAGCAAAGGCCAAAGCTATGTTGTTCCGGCAAACTCATCCTTCAAGATGATTGTCGAGAAATATGTGGACTATTGCTGTTCATACAAAAATGACTAAATCTGAAACACCACGTATACAGTAACCGTCTGGCAATACAGCCAAACCAACTGATTTTAAAAAAATAAAAGAATACATGATGAAAATCCGCAATCATTTGTTTGATTGCGGATTTTAAAATATATACTCGATTATCTGATCGACGTTAGCGATGTCCTGAACAGGCAATCTATCAGCAAATTCGATTTTTCTGGCGTGAAAATCCAAAGATTTGAGTTGGGAAATGACGATTTGACCTGTGACAACCATTTCTTTCGGCAACGTATATCGAGTAGGAATGTTTTTTATTGTCGAAGTGATGGGGCAAATAACCGCAAACAAGGTGGAACGATTGAATTCGTATCTTGAGACAACCAGTCCCGGCCGACGTTTTTTGATTTCATTTCCTGAAGAGGGGTCAAAATTTACCCAGACGATATCGCCTTTCTTGGGGATGTACCTATCGGAAGCGTTCATCAGAATAGTTCTCTCCCTTCAGGAGATAAATTATTCCACTCATCTTTTTCGTAAAAAGCTCCAGCTTCGGACAAAACAAAGGGATCATCAATTTTTGGAACCAATGTGATTGTCCCATCTGGTGAATAGATTACGACATATTCTTTATTGGGTTCTAATTTTTCGCCATTGTGAAGCGGCAGGGTGACAACTACGGAACTTCCTTGCAGTCTGGATTTTGTAATTAGCATGTTTCTCACCTCTTATGAATAATTATACTCGACAACACTCAGTCACGCAAAGTGCACTATCGGCACATGCTAAAAAAGTAAATTTAGGAATATAATCGATTTATGGAGTCGATGACCCTAGGGAAGTCAGCCGACAGAACAATGGAATTCAGGAGGGATACGGTGATGGATATGACGAATTATGCCATCATGACCATCATCGAACTCGAGAATAAAACATAATGTTGCGTACAATAGTATCCAGTGCCTCAAAAAAGATAGACGATACCAGAGCATCCAAGCTCTGGTATCGTCTATCTTTTTAAATCGTGATGCTGTTGATGAAGCGGGCGATCCTTGGATCGGTTGTGCTTGCGAAGAAGTCCTTGGTCGGGCCGTCGAAGCCGACTTTGCCGTCCTCCAGGAAGAGCATGCGGTCCGCTGCTTCCCGGGCGAAGTCAAGGTTGTGCGTCACGATGATCATGGATAGCTTTTCGGAAGCGAGCTCCTTCAAGACGCGCAGCACTTCCGCTTCCAACTCGGGATCAAGGGCGGAAGTGGGTTCATCGAACAGGACGAAATCCGGTTCCATAGCCAAGGCGCGCGCGATGGCGACGCGTTGTTGTTGACCGCCCGACAGTTGGTCCGGGTAATGGTCCAGTTTGTCGGCCAAGCCGACTTTGGTCAGCAGGTTTTTGGCTCTGGCCGTCGCTTCTGTTTTCGAAAGTTTCAGAACCGTAATCGGGCCTTCGATGACATTTTCCAATACCGACAGATGCGGGAAGAGGTTGAAACTCTGGAACACCATCGCCGTTTCTTTGCGGATTGCCATCATTGTTTCTTTCGAAATTTTGGAGCTGAAATCGACCTCGAGAGTGCCGTTCTTCAGGATGCCGCTTTCTGGCACTTCCAACAGGTTCAAGGTGCGGAGCAAGGTGGACTTGCCTGAACCGGATGGCCCGACGATGACGGTCGTTTCGCCAGTTTTGAAAGTTAATGAGATATCCTTGAGGGCATGAAAGTCACCGTAGGATTTTTGGATATTTTTTATTTCGATCATGTCGTCACGCCTTTTTCAGATATTTGGAAGTTCTGATTTCCAATTTGCCTTGGATCCAAGTCAACACGGTACTGATAAGGAGATAGATTACAGCCACTTCCATATACAGAATCAGCGGTTCATAGGTAACGGAAGCGAACTGCTGCCCGACCATCGTCATTTCAATGATCGTGATGCTGGATGCCAGCGAAGTCGATTTCACCAGAGAAATGAAGTCGTTCATGACAGCCGGCAAGGCAATCCGGACGGTCTGCGGGAAGATGATCCTTTTCAGGACCTGTCCGTGCGTCATTCCCAAGGAGTCAGCCGCTTCCCACTGGCCTCTCGGGATGGACAGGATTGCGCCACGGATGGATTCGGCCGAATAGGCACCGCTGTTCAGCGCGAAAGTCAGGATGGCAGCCGTCCACGCATCCAAGGTGATGTTCAGCTTCGGCAAACCGAAGAAGACGATGAACAATTGGATCAAAAGCGGTGTGCCGCGGAATACCCAAACGTAGAACCAAGCCAGCCCTTTCAACAACCTGCTTTTCGAAATCCGCATGACTGCAGTAAGGACTGCCAGTACAAGGGACAAAGCAAAGGAAATCAGCGCCAAGGGGATGGTGACGGTAAACCCTGCTTCCAGAATTGGCCATAGGGCGTTTTCGATTATGGATAATGTATGCTGCAAAATTTACTCACCGTTCCTTTTTATATTAAAAATTAAAAAACTATTCAATGTCCAAAAGCGCATCACCGCAAGTGGTTCACGAGATACCAAATTGTAACACGCATCCAACGATGATGGCTAGCTTCAAGGATTAACCATCCATAAATCAGATAAATCGTACCGATTGAGCTCTAATCTGCGCAATCGGTACGATTTCGTATATGTGAGACGGAACGAGCCCGTTCAGCTTTTCTTAGTTGTTCGCGCCGACGCTGATGTCTTCGCCTAGGTATTTTTCGAAGATTGCTTTAAAAGTGCCGTCTTCTGTGCGGGCTGCGATGATTTCATTCAGTTTAGTCTGGAAATCTGTGTTTTCCTTTTGCAGGATGATGCCGACTTTATCGTTTGTAGGCAGTTTTTCATCAATCAGACGCAAAGTGGAGTCTGGATATTCTTCAAAGTAAGTCAAGAAAGTGATGTAATCATTGATCGTTCCGTCAGCTCTTCCTGAAGTGATCAATTCAACTGCTTGATTGAAGCCGTCGACAGGGACGATTTCAGCACCAAGGTCGCGGGCGTTCTGTGCGTAATTGCTTGTAGTGGATTGGGCTGATTTTTTGCCGCTGTAGTCATCCAAAGTTTGAATGTCGGAGTCTGCACTGACCGCCAATTGGCCATAGGACTCGAAATAAGCATCGGTGAAGTCGTAGACCGCTTGTCGTTCTTCGGTCACGCCGACGTTGTTGATGACGATATCGTATTTATTGACGTCCAATCCGGCAATCAGGGAATCCCATTTCGTTTCGACAAAGACAGGTTCCACACCTAAATCTTCCGCAATGACTTCTGCGATTTCCACTTCGAAACCGACTAAGTCTCCGGTTTCTGTATCATGATAGCTGAACGGAGGGTAAGTGCCTTCCACACCGATGCGCAATTGTTTGTTTTCTTCGATCGTCTTCAAGACATTTGCTGTTGCGGCAGTGCTGGATGCTGTAGAGGCACTGTCCGAACTTGAGTCGGTTGTTGTTGCGCCGCAAGCCGCCAAAGCCAAGCCGGCTGTACCCACGAATAAGATTTTTGATAATAGTTTCTTCATTATATTCACTCCTGTTGTTTTTTTTGAATAGTTGCCGGTCATTCGACCGAAAAAACGCCCCACATGGTTATTGCTGGTGATGGTGGACCGTAAACCGACATTCCTTACTTTTTGTCGCTCGAAGGCATGAGGAAATCTTATCACCAGCGTATGTAAGAAGCAAATAGTTAAAAACGAACAGTATTGATAGGTAAAACCGATCACCTAAGTATTATGCATCATGAAAATCATGCCGCGATTAAGATGCTTATCGGCCCCCACGAGAATCGTGTATAATATAAGAAAAAACAAGAGATTCGCTGATCAAGAGAGCGAAATGGAACCAGGGGGAATTTGTATGGGAGATGGATTGAAAAGGTTGATCCAAGCGGCGCAACAACTGGAGGAAGCGGATCTTATCATTCAAAATGGAACCGTAGTGGATGTGTTTTCGCTTGAGACCTTTGAGGCTGACGTCGCGATCCGGGACGGTCGTATCGTCGGCATCGGTACCTACCCGAACGGAAAGCAAGTGGTGGATGCTACAGGCAAGTTCATTCTGCCGGGTTTTATCGATGGGCATATTCATATTGAATCGACGATGGTGACACCGTCGCAATTTTCACGGGCGCTCATCAAACACGGTATTACGACCGTTGTGACCGATCCTCATGAAATTGCGAACGTCGCAGGGACAATCGGAATCGACTTTATGCTCGAGGACGCCGCCAATGCCGACATGGATATTCTGATGAAGCTGCCTTCGTGTGTGCCGGCAACGCCCTTCGAGCAGAACGGCGCGACGCTGACTGCGGATGATCTCCGCCCTTATTTGACCCATCCGACCGTCATTGGCCTGGCGGAAGTGATGGATTATCCAGCTGTCTTGGATGCAGACCCGGACATGCTGGAAAAAATCCGCATGACGACAGAAGCTGGGATGATGGTCGATGGACATGCGGCCGGTTTGACTGATACTGCGCTGAATGTGTACAGCACAGCCGGAATCCGCAATGACCACGAGGCGGTGACGGCGGAAGAAGCAATGGCACGCGTACGCCGTGGCATACACGTATTGGTGCGCGAAGGTTCAGCCGCGAAAGATTTGCTGGCGTTGTTGCCGGCCATCAACGAAAGGAACAGCCGTCGTTTTTCATTCTGTACGGATGATAAGCATCTAGACGAGTTAGCCGAAGAGGGAACCATCAATTATGCCGCCCAGCTTGCGATCCAACAAGGCTTAGATCCGCTGATCGCGATCCAGATGGCTACGCTCAACAATGCGGTGTGTCACGGTATCCAGGACAAAGGCGCCATCGCACCAGGTTATGTTGCGGACATCTTGATTACGGACAGTTTAGAGAGGCTGAGCCCGGAAACGATCATCAAAGACGGGCGCGTGCTGAATTTGGATGAGCTGAGAAATGTCCATGCTGTTGTCCCGCAAGCTGTACGATCATCGCTTCATTTAAAGAAAGTAACAAAAGTCGACTTGCAGATTCCACTCTTGGAAGGCCAAAAAGCTTGGGTTATCGGCATTGTGCCGGGAAGCATCATTACACAGAAAAACGCAAGGGATGTGCAGACGGAAGACGGATTTTTTGTTGCGGATCCGCAAAATGATCAACTGAAGATGGTTGTGTGCGAGCGCCATCACCAAACCGGCAGCATCGGTGCTGGCATCGTCAGTGGTTTAGGTCTGAAACGGGGCGCAATCGCTTCGACAGTAGCCCATGATTCGCATAATCTGGTCGTGGCCGGAACCAACGATGAAGACATGCTGCTGGCGATCGAGGAAGCGGAACGGATGCAAGGCGGACTCGTCATCGTGGATGGCGGCAAAGTATTGGCTTCAGTCCCGCTGCGGGTCGGAGGTATTATGTCGGAAAAACCGTATGAAGAAGTGATCAAGGAATTGCATCAGTTGCACGGGCAGTTGGCTACGCTGGCGGAGGAAGGACAGAACATTTTCATGATTCTTTCGTTTCTGTGTCTCCCGGTCATTCCGCGGCTGAAATTGACGGATAAAGGATTGTTTGATGTGGATTCCTTCCAGCATATCGAAGTGGGGATTCCGATGTAAGGTCACTTACTTCAGTGCGGTCCGGAAAGGCGGTGGTCCTTTATGGCGATTTCATTTGGTGCATTCATTCAGTTGCTGCTGACGAGCCCGGCTATTGCGGTGACGGTGATCTTGACGTTGGGCGTGGTTTTGGTGAACGGGTGGACGGATGCGCCGAACGCCATCGCCACCTGCGTTTCGACACGAAGTATGACCCCGCGCAATGCCATCTTGATGGCGGCAGTGTTCAATTTTTTTGGTGTCTTTGCGATGACTGCAGTCAATGCGAAAGTTGCCCAGACGATGGCGAAGATGGTTGATTTTGGCGGAAATACGGAAGATGCGGTCGTGGCGCTGTGTGCGGCGCTCTTTGCGATTGTGGTATGGGCCACTGCCGCTTGGTATTTTGGCATTCCGACAAGTGAAAGCCATGCCTTGATTGCTGGGGTGTCTGGGGCTGCGATTGCGTTGCAAGGCGGTATCGATGGAATCAATGGTGCGGAATGGATTAAGGTTCTGTATGGATTGCTGCTTTCCACCGTTCTTGGGTTGTCTCTGGGCTTTCTGGTCGTGAAGCTTGTCGGCGCGCTGTTCAAAGACATCGAGCGGCAAAGCACGACCATATTCTTCCGCAACAGCCAAATCGCCGGTGCGGCAGCGATGGCCTTCATGCATGGGGCCCAGGACGGCCAGAAATTCATCGGGATTTTTCTGTTGGGCATCGCTTTGGCGCAAGGGAATGCCGCGACCGATTTCATTATCCCGGTCTGGCTGATGCTGTTGTGTTCCACCGTCATGGCCTTGGGAACGGCAATTGGTGGCGGGAAAATCATCAAGACGGTAGGAGTCAATATGGTGAAGCTGGAGACCTATCAAGGATTCAGCGCTGATTTTGCCGGGGCCTTGAGCCTCTTGACGGCTTCCCTGTTTGGGCTGCCGGTGAGCACGACCCACACGAAGACGACTGCCATCATGGGAGTAGGCGCAGGCAGGCATCTGTCGAGCGTAAACTGGCTGACGGTCAAGGAAATGGTTTATACGTGGGTGTTGACCTTTCCAGGTTGCGGCCTTGTCGGTTATCTGATGGCAAAGCTGTTCATTCAGATATTCTAGGGGGAGCCGATTATGTTCAAAAAGAAGACGGAAAAGTTGGATTATTTCGATGAGTTCATCAAGCTTGCTGAATGGGGCGTCCAATCGGCGGAATTCCTGAAACAGGTGCTTGCGGAATATCCGGTCGCTGACCTTAGTCAAAAGTTGGACGAGATGCATGAGATCGAACACAATGCCGACCTCGCGAAATACAGACTGATGCGCTATATGTACAACGATCTATTGCCGCCTTTCGACAGGCAGGATGTGATTGCGCTGGTCACCAGTCTGGACCATGCCATTGACATGATTGAGGATGTCATGATCCATATTGAGATTTATCAACCGCAGCACATCACCCCGGAAATCAATCAATTCCTGGATCTGGTCGAAAAATCCGCAGAAGAATTGCTAACGGCGGTGCGGCTACTGAAAACCTACAAAAAGTCACAAAAAGAGATCCACGTAGTCATCGACCGGATCAACGCCTGTGAGAAGGAAGGCGATCTGCTCTACATCCACTCCATGCGCGACCTCTATCAGAGCAATGCGGATGCCGTCAGCATCGTTATTCTGGGCAAAATCTATAAATCGTTGGAAGATTGCTGTGACGCCTTCAAGGACGTGACCAAATTCGTGGAAGAGATTGCGTTGAAGTACGCTTGATCTGTGGTGGTTGTCCGATAATGTGGAAGAATCGGATAAGTAGAGTGAGTTAGTCTTGCTGGTTGTCCGATAATGTAGAAGAATCGGACAATCAAAGCGAGTCAGTAGCAGGAATGTCCGCCATAACTGTTTTAAAGGGTTATTTCTGAGCGTGAAATCAAGTCCCATACAAAAATTAATAGGGCGGCATCAAAACCAGAATAGTCCTTTCTGGTTTTGATGCCGCCTTATTTAGCTATATGGTCAAAAAGATGCCATCAACTATAATCTGTTGTCCATGTACCGAAATTATTGGTCTAAGGATGGATCCAGTTCTCCAGTGGAATAACGGATATGTCCGTCCCAGTTTCTTGCATGCATACTGATGCCGTTCATGTGATGGACGTCTTCCGTGTGGTGACGGAGATGAGTGGCATGGCTACGTACATACTGACCGTGATTTTCATATGTCACCGTATCCATCATCGCTGCATCTACGGGAGTTGCGACAGCAAAGGTGGTCAAGGCAGTAAAAGAAATCAGGCCAATCATCAAATATTTTTTCTTCATGAATAAGTTCTTCCTTCCTATGTATACTGACTATAGTTTATGCGGCTGTTTCAGTCTTGTTGATCGGACAAAAGAAATGATTAGCAACGCGGGATCACTTGATCCTTCTTCAGTATACTAAGGAAGTGTGTAGAACAGATGTAGTTAAAAAATCAAATATATGGATTCGCGATTAGTTGAATTTTGCGCAAGGGTATGACATAATATATTTGAAAATTAAATAACTTCTTTATCAAGAGAGATCGAGGGACTGGCCCGATGACATCTCAGCAACCGACCAATGCGCGAGCGCAATGGCACGGTGCTAAATCCTGCAGAGCAATCTGAGAGATAAGAAGAGCAAAGCGACATTCCCGACTCTTCTTGTTTAAAGAAGGGTTTTTTGTTTTCGAAAAAAACAATCTGGAGGGAAAGATGATGACGATGACAAAAGAACAATTCGGGCGCTGCGAAAGAATGGAAGCGGCAGGCGGCCCAAAAAGCCAATCCGAGGCCATGCTCTATCATCAGTACAAGCAGCAAAAACAACAACTGGAGGATGCAAGACAGCTCGGAAAGGAACAGTTCCAGAGTGACATACTCGAAAAATTATTGGAAGTGCAGCAGCTTGAACGCAGCATCGAAAAGCTGCAAGGACAGCTTCAGAACGAGAGGATTACCTTGGAAAACATGACTGGAACGCTAATGTTGTTGGGGGACGAAATGTAGAGGGACCGACCGGAGATATGCCAAGCAGACTTTTCGGCATATTTGGCAACTTATAATCATTTTTGTGGAGGAGTCGAACGGATGAATCATATTTCTCGCGGGGCACCGGCTAAATATGCCCATTTTCCTAATATCGAAAAAATTGGTCATTCAGAGAGAGTTTCTTGCGGTACCTGCGCATTTTACGACCGGAGTGATCGATCCTGCAAGAAGCAGCCTGTCTTTGTTCCGGAAATCGGCTATAACTATTGGAAATATTGCAAGCATTTCCAGCTAGATAGAGAGTATGCCTCCCAAAGTAATCTATCCTTTGTGGAAAGAAACTGGATGGGTACAGCAAAAAAGAAGAATAATAACAAAAAGAAAAATGAAAAATCACCGAAAGAAGCAGCACCTCAAAAGAGCAAAGAGCCTCCCAAAAAATCAGAATGGTTGGACTGGAAGATTTCTGTGTATGACTATGAGGATAAGGAAACGTACAGTTACAGGGTTGTCCAATCACCGAACAGCAACTTAGATAAACACCAGATCAGCAAAGATTCCGTTCTTTTCCAAGAGGCAAGCAAAGCGCAGCCCGGAACAGATTTCAAAGTGAATGGATTCAGGTATAAGTTGATCAGTAAGAAAAGATGCTAGTCAAGCTCGTAAAGGGATTCAAGGAACGACATATTTTTGATTCACTCAAAAGGAGGAACGGACTTGGAACTGAAGATGAAGCGTATCTATGAATCTCCTGAGGAAACAGATGGCTTCAGGATCTTGGTTGATCGGTTGTGGCCGCGTGGAGTCAAGAAGGAGGCCGCGCAGTTGGATGCATGGCTGAAGGATAGCGCACCGTCGCCGGATTTGCGCAAATGGTTCGCCCACGATCCCGATAAATTCGCCGCCTTCAAGGAACGGTATGAAGAGGAACTATTGACGAACCCGCCGACCGCTGCTGCTGTAGCCGAGATCCTGAAACAGCTGACAGAGACCGACGTCACGCTGGTCTACGCTGCGCGGGATCCGGAGATCAATCATGTCGTCGTGCTGCGGGATTTTGTGGAAAGCCAGCGGAAATAAGCAACTATAGAATGCGGAAGAAGCCGCCCTTGGCCAAGGGCGGCTTCTTCCGGTTGGGTGTGCTGCCTCAGTCGGCTTTCGGAGCAGCGTCAGCGTCCGTTCAGTCGACATAAGTGTTTTGTCTCGCGTTTCAGTGGGGATGGGCATGCGGAACAGTCGACGCTAGCCCAAGCTGTCGGCTTTCGGAGCAACCGCGCAGTACAATCAGCCAACAAACATGCGTCATCTCGGCTTTACGAAGAAAAAACAGTGCCGAATGACCGACGCCGCCGAACACCCATCACACTTTACTGCTGTCCCCGAACTGCTTCCGGTATTTCAAAGGCGGCAGCCCGTAGCTGCGCCGGAATTGCTCCACGAAGTAGCTGGTCTGGTTGTAGCCGACCGCTTCGCTGATTTCGCTGATCGAGAGGTCGGTGCCGATGATCAGGTTTTTGGCCAGAAAGAGCCGATGCTTGGCGACGTATTTCATCGGGGATGTCTGAGTGTACTTCTGGAACAGTGCCGTGCAGCGGTTTTTGTTGATTAAGGCATGGTTGGCCAGATCAGCAACGGTGATCGGACTTTGGTAATGTGCTTCTACATATGCTAGCAGTCTGTGGAATAAATTTCGATCCTCAAAATCGGCCGTTTTGCCGGACCCACTGGACGACTGCATGATTTCCTCCAGGCAGTCCGAAAGCAGGTTGATGACGGAAAAGTAGGGGATGGATCGGTCGCTTGCCGCCAGGATCCGGTGCAGCCGGGCCGTCATTTCCGGAGACAAAGCCAGCAGCCGATAGCTGAAGGCCTCTTTTTCCAACAGCGGCAGAATGTAGTCCTGAAGCACTTTTGGATGGAAAAAATCCGGCTCGAAATTGATGCAGATGGCGGCTGCATCGCCTGCGATTGTCCGGGATCGGTGCAGTTGCCCGCGGTTGATGAGCAGGAGCGTATCGTCCGATAACGGAAACGTCTCCTCGTTCACCGTGAATGCCAACGTGCCTTCATGGACCCAGACAGCCTGCAGTTCCTTGTGCCAATGCAGCGGAATCGTATCGTGGCGCAGATGCTGAAAATGCTGGCGAAGCAGTGTCAGATTGAAGTCGTTGGAAGGGAAAAGGACGTCCTCTTCCAAGTGATTCCTGAAATGGATCGGCATCGTTTTGCCATCGACTTTGCTTGCAACGATGCGGTTGTTGTCTGTAATGGGATCAGTAAAATCGTTCATCTGGATCGCTCCTTCTTCGTTCGGTTCTGCAGCTTTTCTGATATTATCATAACAATTTCGATCTTCCTCTAGCAAATCCGGCAATAGAATTTACACGAATCTGATAAAAATAAATAGGCAATTGATAGAACCAGTCAGATCAGCCGACTATAATGAATCCATACAAAAGATAATCACAGAAATGGGAGCGGGCAATATGAGCAACAAATTAAAAGGAATTTTATTGGCGGCGGGCGGAGGCAGCCTGTGGGGGATCTCCGGAATTTTGGCGCAACTGCTGTTCGCCGACTATACGGTCTCGTCCGAATGGCTGGTAAGCACGCGCCTCCTGATGGCGGGAATCCTGATCCTTTTCTATAGCCACGCCGTGAAGCGGGAGGGTATTTTCGTGATTTTTCGTCAAAAAAGGGACATCATCCGCCTTCTGTTGTTCGCGGTGTTCGGTATGGTCGCCTGCCAGTATTTGTTTTTCAAAGCAATCGAGATGAGTAGCGCATCATTGGCTGCCATTCTTCAGTTTACGGCACCAATTTTTGTCTATTTATATATGCTGGTAAAGAAAGAGAAACGCTTCAATCCGGCTGAAGGCGGATTGGTTCTGGCGACTTTTGCAGGCGTGCTGCTGATCGTGACCAAAGGGGATTTCAGCCAAATCGCGGTTTCGCCGCTTGGCCTGGCACTCGGCATCGGGTCTGCTATCGGCGTGGCCTTTTACACCCTGCAACCGCGCCTGATTCTGAAAAAATACGGATCCCCCGTGGTCGTGGGTTGGGGTATGTTCATCGGTGGCGTGCTGTTCCAGTTCATCCACCCTTTTTGGGCCCCCGGATTCGCGGTGACAGCGCAAAGCATGCTGCTGACCGGTGCGATCATCCTCTTCGGCACGGCTGTCGCCTTCCTGGCGTATCTGGAAAGCGTGAAATACATCGAAGCCTCCTTGGCGAGCGTCATGACCGCATTGGAGCCGTTGCTGGCGGCGGTACTTTCGGTGCTGGTTTTCGGCACCTCATTCGGGCTTTTTGAATGGTTGGGCATTGCGATTGTTTTGGGATCTGTACTGCTGCTGTCGAATTTCAGCCGGTTCAAAGAAAGAAGCCCTTCCCGGGAATGCGGAAAAGGAATCTTGTAAAAACAAAGCAAGCAGCAGGCGACTCCTTAGCGCCGGCTGCTTGCTTTAAATTACTTTGGCTATTTTTGTTCCAATACCACGCGGTAATAATCATCATCGCCTTTGAAAACCAATTTGATTTGTAGTTCCCTTTCGGAAAGTTTCGGGTCGACAAAAGTATTCGTTTCGTCGGATACTTTTTCTTTAATGTCGTCGAGGGAATCATAATAGGCTACAATGAATGGTTCATGCTCCGCATCAAAATCCGCGAGTTGTTCCAAAAAGGCCGTTTCGTCGTCGATCACTTCCGTGCTGATGACTTCTGAACTTTCGCTGACTGATGATTGCGTGACTTCGGTTTCAGGCGTTTCTTCTGCGCCATTCGAACAGGCCATAAGCAACAATACAAGCGGAAGAGCTAAGTAGGCTTTCATTTGCAAGTTGATTCCTCCCATTTCCAGATTGTTTTAATATTAAGTATAACCTAGTCATGTTGATAATAGAAATAATGTTAACAATAAGGAACAAAAAATAGGCCGTGGGATAAAATCCAGGAAATTGATCGAAGGAATTCCGGTTTTCCATCGTTATCGCTTGACTTAACCTTAACTTTAAGGAGTATGCTCTTTCTACAAGAGCGTGCACGCTGCTTTTGAATTAAAAGCATAATGGAGGAAAAATAGATGGTACTAGCGAGAGCAAGAGCAGTCGACGGTCCGGACAAACCGTTCCGATTTGCTGAAATCAAGAGACGGGAATTGGATGAACAGGACGTTCTGATCGAAATCAAGTTTGCGGGTATCTGCCATTCGGATATCCATACAGCCCATGGTGAGTGGGGACATGTGCACTATCCGCTCGTTCCTGGGCATGAAATCGCGGGATTGGTCACCGCAGTCGGTCCTGGCGTAACGAAATATAAAATTGGGGATCGCGTTGGTGTCGGCTGCATGGTTGATTCCTGCGGAGAATGCGAAAATTGTTTGCGCGGGGAAGAGCAGTACTGCCTGAAAGGCAATGTCCCGACTTATGCCGGAGTCGATAAATACGGCGAACCGACACAGGGCGGCTACTCGACGCATATCGTCGTGACCGAAGATTTTGTTGTGCGCATTCCGGACAACATCGGTCTGGACGCCGCAGCGCCGCTGTTGTGCGCCGGCATCACAACCTACTCACCATTGAACCGTTGGCAGGCCGGCCCCGGCAAGAAAGTCGCCGTGATCGGACTGGGCGGATTGGGGCACATGGGCGTCAAAATCGCGCATGCGATGGGGGCTGAAGTCACCGTCCTTTCGCAAACGTTGAGCAAAAAAGAAGACGGACTGAAGTTCGGGGCGCAGCATTATTACGCCACCAAGGATCCGGAAACATTCAAGGAATTGGCCGGCAGCTTTGATTTGATCATCAATACGGTGAGTGCCGTGATCAATCTGGACGCTTACCTGGGCTTGTTGAAACTCGACGGCACGCTGGTGAACGTCGGGGCTCCAGGAGAACCGCTGTCAGTGAATGTGATGTCCTTGATCGGGCATCGCCGTTCCTTTGCAGGTTCCATGATCGGCGGCATCCGCGAAACCCAGGAAATGCTGGACTTCTGCGCCGAACACAGCATCGTTCCGAATATCGAAGTCATTTCAGCCGACCAGATCGACGAGGCCTATGAACGCGTCTTGGCTTCCGACGTCAGATACCGTTTCGTGATCGACACCAGCACAATCTGATGAAAAATTAGTTCTCTGATGTTCAATATTTTTGGGCGCAAGGGTATATGGAAGCTACAGAATAAATAGGTTTGTGCAAACAGGCTAAAAAAGAATGAAAAAGAATGCAAAGTTTATGGCGACTTTGCATTCTTTTGCGTTATACTTTTTGCAAAACCTAATATTTTCAGAGAACTATCATCAGGGGGGACACATTGAATGGAATTCATTTCTATAGTTGAAATAATCGGAACGATCGCCTTTGCGATGTCAGGGGCATTGACCGCGATCGAGAAGGATCTTGATTATTACGGGATCGGGATATTTGCGATCACGACTTCGGTAGGCGGCGGGATCGTCAGGGATCTGCTGATTGATCGCCCTTTGCCGGCATCATTGGAAAACCCGCTCTATGCACTCATCAGCTTGCTTTCCGCCGGCTTTGTCATTCTTTTCTATACGCACATCAACAAATTGGCGAAGAAACTGCAATTTTTTGATGCGATCGGTCTTGGGGCATTTACTGCTATCGGAGCGGAGGTAGCTGTGCGGCTGGGCTTTCAACAGTGGTACGTGGTGGTGACGTTGGCGGTATTGACCGGAACCGGTGGCGGACTTATCAGGGATGTGTTCGCTCGGGAGATTCCTTATATATTCCGCAAAGAGGTGTATGCGATGGCGTCCATCCTTGGGGCCATCCTGTACATTATCGTGTTTCGCTTAGCCGGAAGTCAAATGGCGTTATACAGCTGTTTTTTGGCAACCACTTTGATCAGGCTCTACTGTATGGAGAATGACGTGCACTTGCTGAAAGTAGGAAAAGTCACCATGGAATAGATACAGCACACAAAAATTAAGAGGAGATTGTAATTTGCACAATCTCCTCTTAATAATGGGCTGATTAATTGTTTTTTTGCAGGAAGGCATCGGTTGAGGTGACATTGGCATACATGCCGTTCAGTGCGCTGACAAAGGCGTAGTGAACTTGTTCCGCAGGCACAGTTTTGTTTCCATAGGATAGATCTCTGGTCGCGCAGGCATCTTCAATCAAAACAGCTTCAAAGCCTAAGTCAACGGCAGCTCTGACGGTCGCATCAATACACATGTGGGTCATCATGCCTATAATGACTACCTTCGTTACGCCGTTTTCTCTAAGTTTGCTTTCCAAACCAGTTTCCAAAAAGCTGTTGGCAAAACTCTTGGTGACAACCGTTTCGTTTTCCAAAGGCAAGACCGTTTTGTGGATTTCAGCCCCTGTTGTATCAGGCAGAAAGAACCCCAATGCGGGATCACTTGCGATA
>ERZ1023696.80-NODE-80-length-21646-cov-6.615363_pt1 | contig 21646 bp, 17 predicted proteins | sample MGYA00520859_ERZ1023696 | MGnify/ENA primary metagenome ERZ1023696 (study PRJEB33180, sample SAMEA4046002) | wastewater metagenome | place: Denmark | collected 2016-03-13 | study: EMG produced TPA metagenomics assembly of the PRJEB13832 data set (Local surveillance...
GTTTGTAAGCGGCTGCGTGGTAGATGGATGCAGGGCGATAAATGCTGCAAATCTCTGCGATGCGGTGGGCGTTGGTTACGCTCGCCAGCAGCGGTACAAAGGTGCATTGGGTGATGCCCTGTTGAACGAGAGCCTGCAGTTCTTGGTGGATGTTGTAGAGCGCGAACTCGCTGTGGTCCACCAGCAGCAGCCGGTCGGGGTTTTCTGCCGCAATCTGGCGACACAACTCGCTGCCTATGCTGCCACCTGCGCCAGTGACCATGATCACCTTGCCTGCCAGGTTGCGGCGCAGCAGTTCGGGGTTGGCCACTACGGGTTCGCGGCCCAGCAGGTCTTCAATGTCCAGGTCCTGAAACTCGGTGATGGTGACCCGGCCACTGGCCAGGTCGGTTAGCCCGGGCAAGGTGCGAATGCGCACCGGTAACTCGCGCAGGCTTTCAATAATCTCGCGCCGGCGCTGGCGTGTTGCGCTGGGCAGGGCCAGCAATACATCGGTGATGCCAAGGCGATCAATGAGTTGGGGCAACTCGTGGGGCGCATGGACGCGGGTGCCGTTGATGCTGCGCCCTACTTTGGCAGCGTCGTCGTCGACAAACCCTTGTAACTGGTACTGGTGGGTTCCTCCAAGGCCGGCGGCCGTCTGCGCGCCTGCGCTTCCGGCGCCGTAAATCAGCAAACGATTTGGTGCCGAGTCAGGTCGCCCCCTGAGCCATAGCCAACCCAGAGCACGACTGGTTCCAATCATCAGCAACAGAATCAGCGGTTGCAAAATACCCACGCTTCGGGGCACGCCCTCCCATTGCACACTGAGCAATATAGACAAAAGAATGGCCCCGTAGATTGCCACCGCTTTGCCTGTCGTTATCAGTGCCGTGATACCTGTATAGCGAAATATGGCGCGGTACAGCCCCTGTTTCATCAGAATTGGGAAGGCCAGCAGAGGTGCCATGGCATAAACCGGCCATTGCAGGCCTTCGGGCCAATGCAAAGTGTCCAGCCGCAAACTGAAAGCGAGCCACATGGCCAGAATGCCCATGCAGACGTCCATAACCACGACAAACAGCCGCTTGACGGAGCGCGGCCATTCCAGAACGCGGTGCAATAAATAGCGGTTGTGGGGCATTCGGCTAGGAAGGCGAAATTCCTGTGCGTTCCAGCACATCCCCCACCAGTTCCAGTCGAACCAAGGGGTTGTCGAGTTCCATCAGCCGCTGCTTGAGTTCCAGGGGAATGGGCAGCAGTTCGCACCAGCGGTTGGCGACCCAGCCGCAGTCGTTCAGTTGAGTGGGGGAGGGGGGCAGAGTCGTACCTGGGTTGGTGTCGCGTTCGCGCAAGGATGCCAGCACCTGGGCCAGGGTTGTCGCGGTGGTCAGAAGGTCCTCAGGAATGGACACGGGAAGGTCTGCGATCAGTTGCTCCACATCGGCAATCCACAGGCCGTGCGGCAGATGCCTGCGCTCTGTGATGCGAAAACGCTGGCTGCCGTTGCACAGCAGGGTGATCAGCCCGGGTTGGGGGTTGTCGAGTTTTTCGATGACTGCCAGGGTTCCAATATCGTGAAATTGCTCATCGGGCGCGCCGGCCTGTCGCACCTCGTGGCCCTGTGTGAGTGCCACCACACCAAACGGAGCGCCAGCATGGTGGCATTTGCGCACCATGTCGAGGTAGCGCACCTCGAACACGCGCAACGCCAGCACTCCGTCTGGAAACAGCACGGAATTGAGCGGAAACAGCGGAAGGGATGACAGGGTGAGGGGTTGTGTCATGGGCGAAGCTCTTCGGTCGCTATCATCCCATGGCGCAGTCTGCTTTCGTACCCGGTCCACTCCAATTTGTCTCATCCATGCTCTACCAGATCGCCTCTTTCCTGCTCGATGTCGTTGGTGGCCTGTTGACCGGGGCGTGTCTGCTGCGTTTGTACATGCAGTGGCAGCGGGTGCCGTTCTCCAATCCGATTGGCGGGCTGGTGTTTGCACTCACTGACTGGCTGGTCATGCCGCTGCGGCGCGTGATTGCGCCGGTGGGGCGTTGGGACCTTTCCAGCCTGGCTGCAGCTGCGTTGCTGCAATTGGTCCAGTATTTTTTGCTGTGGCTGATTCTGGGTGCCGGTGCCGCCTGGGCCTGGCTGCCTTGGCTGGCGCTTTTTGGCCTGGTGCGGGTGGCCATCTCGGGGCTGATTGGTTTGCTGATTGTCCATGCGGTCATGTCATGGATGTCGACCCGCTCGCCGATTGCGGACGTGGTGGCACGTTTGTGTGCACCGGTGCTGCGGCCGTTTCAGCGCATTATTCCGCTGGTCGGCGGGGTGGATTTATCGCCGCTGGCCGTGCTGGTGTTGCTGCAGGTTGCCATGATCATCCTGGGGCACCTGCAAGCAGGCGTGCTGCAGGGGTGAGGGTGATTTTGTGCCAAATCAGCATGCAGCCCTTATCCAGTAAGCGCAGCATGCTATTTATTTGATAGTAATTCCGTCGGCAGCCGAGCAGCGGCCGCACGGCTTTACACGACGGCGTCGGCAGGCAGGCGCTGCAGCATGGCCAGGCTGCTGGCCACGGTGTTGCGCAGTTCGCGGCGGTCGCAGATGAAGTCCACGGCGCCCTTGGTCTGCAGGAATTCGGCGCGCTGAAAACCCTCTGGCAGCGTCACACGCACGGTGGATTCGATCACGCGCGGGCCGGCAAATCCGATCAGGGCCTTGGGTTCGGCGATGACGATGTCGCCCACAAAGGCAAAACCAGCGCTCACGCCGCCCATGGTGGGGTCGGTCAGCACGCTGATGAAGGGCAGGCCTTTTTTGGCCAGGCGGGTGAGTGCGGCATTGGTCTTGGCCATCTGCATGAGCGACAGCAGCCCCTCCTGCATGCGCGCGCCGCCCGTGGCGGTAAAGCACAGGAAGGGTACCTTCTGATCGATGGCGGTTTCGACGCCGCGCACAAAGCGCTCGCCCACCACGCTGCCCATGCTGCCGCCCATGAAGTCAAATTCGAAGCAGGCTGCCACCAGGTTGATGCTTTTGACCGCACCGCCCATGACGATGAGGGCGTCGGTCTCGCCCGTGTTTTCCAGGGCTTCCTTCAGGCGCTCGGGGTACTTGCGGCTGTCCTTGAACTTGAGCGCATCCACGGGCAGCACTTCCTGGCCGATTTCGTAGCGGCCTTCCGGGTCGAGGAAGGCGTTCAGCCGCGCCCGCGCGCCGATGCGGTGGTGATGGCTGCAGTGTGGGCAGACGTTCTGGTTTAGCTCCAGGTCGGCCTTGTAGAGCACGGTTTCGCAGCTCGGGCACTTGATCCACAGACCTTCGGGCACCTGGCGGCGCTCGGTGGGGTCGGTTTGCTGGATTTTGGAGGGCAGAAGTTTTTCGAGCCAGGACATGGTGTTCTCCTCTTCGGTGGCACGGCCTCGGCCCGGAGTCGGTGGGCATTCGTGGGCAGGCCGGAGTGAATCTGTAGCGCGCTGCCTCCTGGAGGAGGCGCGCGCCGGGCTGCATTATGCGTCGAGCGCTTTGCGCACGCCACGCAGGAAGTCGATGGTAATGGGCACCACTTTGGCGTGTTCTTGGTCTTCAATCAGCTGGATGATGCGGCTGCCGATCACCACCGCATCGGCCACCTTGCCAATCGCCTGGGCGGTGGCCGCATCACGGATGCCGAAGCCCACGCCCACGGGGATGTGCACATGCTGGCGGATGCGGGGCAGCATCTGTTCGACTGCAGTGGTGTCCAGCGCGCCCGATCCCGTAACGCCCTTGAGCGACACGTAATACACATAGCCGCTGGCCACCCGCGCCACCTGCGCCATGCGCTCGTCGGTGCTGGTGGGGGCGAGCAAAAAGATCAGGTCCATGCCATGCGCGCGCAGGCTGGCGGCAAAGGCTTCGCATTCTTCGGGTGGGTAGTCCACGATGAGCACGCCATCAACGCCTGCCGCGGCCGCATCGCGCACAAAGGCGCCCTGGCTGTGAATCTGGTCGTAGCGTTCCACGGGGTTGGCATAGCCCATCAGCACCACGGGCGTGGTGCTGTTGCGCTTGCGGAATTCGCGCACATGGTCCAGCACCTGAACCATGCCGATACCCAGACCCAAAGCTTTTTCACCCGCTTTCTGGATGACAGGGCCGTCGGCCATGGGGTCGGAAAACGGCACACCCAGCTCGATCACGTCGGCCCCGGCATCCACCATGCCGTGCATGAGCGCGGGGGTGATATCGGCAAACGGGAAGCCCGCGGTCACATAGGGAATCAGCGCCGTGCGGCCCTGCGCCTTGAGTGCGGAAAATGTGGATTCGATGCGGCTCATTTGACCACCTTGACGGGTTGCTCGCCGCCCTTGACGGACTGCCCCTGGCAGCTGGGGCGGCAATAAAAATCGGCGCCACTGAGGTCGGCCACGGTGCCAATGTCCTTGTCGCCACGGCCCGAGAGGTTGACCAGGATGGACTGGTCTGCGCGCATGGTTTTGGCCAGCTTCATGGCGTAGGCCACGGCGTGGCTCGATTCGAGCGCCGGGATGATGCCTTCGGTGCGGCACAGGTAGTGGAAGGCGTCGAGCGCTTCCTTGTCGGTGATGCCCACATACTCGGCACGACCGATTTCCTGCAGCCATGCGTGCTCGGGGCCCACGCCGGGGTAATCGAGGCCCGCGCTGACGCTGTGGGTTTCAGTGATCTGGCCATTGGCGTCCTGCAGGATGAAGGTGCGGTTGCCATGCAGCACGCCCGCGCTGCCCTTTTGCAGCGATGCCGAGTGCTTGCCCGATTCCAGTCCTTCGCCGGCCGCCTCCACGCCGATCAGGCGGGTCTTTTCAAACGGAATGTAGGGATGAAAAATTCCCATGGCGTTGCTGCCGCCACCCACGCAGGCCACCACCACATCGGGTTGCTCGGTGGCGGCCTTCTGGGCGGCCAGCATTTCGGGCATCTGCTCGATGCATTCCTTGCCGATAACGCTCTGGAAGTCGCGCACCATCATGGGGTAGGGGTGAGGGCCCGCCACCGTGCCGATGATGTAAAAAGTGTTGTCCACATTGGCCACCCAGTCGCGCATGGCTTCATTCAACGCGTCTTTCAGGGTTTTGCTGCCCGATTCCACGGGCACCACGGTGGCGCCCAGCAGTTTCATGCGGTACACGTTGGGGCTTTGGCGCTTCACATCCTCGGCGCCCATGTACACCACGCATTCCAGTCCATAGCGCGCACAGATGGTGGCCGTGGCCACACCGTGCTGGCCGGCACCGGTTTCGGCAATGATGCGCGGCTTGCCCATGCGCTTGGCCAGCATGGCCTGGCCGATCACGTTGTTGATCTTGTGGGCGCCGGTGTGGTTGAGGTCTTCGCGCTTGAGATAAATCTGCGCGCCGCCCATTTCGCGACTGGTGCGCGCAGCGTGGTAGACCGGTGAAGGGCGGCCAACGAAGTGCTTGAGTTCGTAGTGAAACTCGGCCAGAAACGCGGGGTCGTTCTGGTAGCGGGCGTAGGTCTCGCGCAGTTCCTGGATGGCGTGGGTCAGGGTTTCGCTGACAAAGCTGCCGCCGTAGGGGCCGAAGTGGCCCGAGGGATCAGGGTGCTGGTAGGAATTCATGGGGATTCTTTGCAAGTTGTGCATCGGCCGCACGCACGGCGGCTACGAAGCGATGGATCTTGTCGGCGTCCTTGATGCCCCGCTGGGGGTGGCCATCGGGGCCATCGGCCTCGACGCCGGAGCTGACATCAACGGCCAGCGTGGTGCAACGCGGGCGTACTTGCAGAATGCCATCGGTCACGTTTGCAGGCGTGAGTCCACCAGACAAAACGAGATGAGAGGCTACGCTTGGTGGAAGGAGTGACCAATTGAATGCCTTGCCGCCGCCGCCGTAACCGTCGACATGGGCGTCGAGCAGAATGGCTTGGGCTTTCGAGTAATCATGGGCGTATTTTACGAGGTCGAACCGTGCCGCACCGTCGCCAAGGGGAATGCGCGCGGCGCGAAGGAACGGCCGGGCGCCACCCAAGGTGGCGGCCAGACATTCCGCCGGCGTTTCGTCACCGTGAAATTGGATGGTAGCGCCCGCCAGCAAAGCGCTGGCAGCTATGATATTTGAAGCGGACTCGTTGACAAACAACAACACCGGGGTGACAAACGGTGGTAAGCGCGCGGCCAGTTCGGCAGCCCTTTGCGGCGTAACGGCACGAGGGCTGGGCGCATACAGCACGAAACCGATGGCATCCGCGCCTGCGGCAACGGCAGCGTCAACATCCTGTTCGCGTGTCAGGCCGCAAATCTTGATGCGGGTGCGAATGCAGGGGAGGGGAAGTGGCTTTTCGGACGACGGGCTGCTCATGGTGATGATGGTGCTCAGGGCAGCCAATCATACGCAGCCGTGCGGTTGGGCAGGCCCCAATGGGGTTCGTAGACCGGGCCCTGAAAATACAGGCCGTCGGGCGAAAAGGTGGGTGCCGCAGCGTCGCGTGAGCGCGCAGCCAGCACTTCGCCGATCCATTGCGGTGGTTTTTTTCCCTGCCCCACGGCAATCAGGCACCCCATGATGTTGCGAATCATGTGGTGCAAAAAAGCGTTGGCTTCAAATTCGAAGCGCCAGTAACAGGGCGCGAAGCCTTCTGGCGGCGCGGCCATGCTGGATGGCGTGCGGGTGATCTCGATGCGCTGCAGCGTCTTGACGGGTGACTTGGCCTGGCAAGCCGAAGCCCGGAACGAGGTGAAATCGTGTTCGCCCAACAGCTGTTGCGCTGCCTGCAGCATCGCAGCATGGTCGAGTGGGTAGAAAACCCAGCCCACACGGCCCGCATCCACGCTGGGCCGCACGGGCGACTGCAGCAGCACATAGGCATAGCGCCGCGCAATGGCGCTTGCGCGTGCGTGAAAGCCATCGGGCACCGGCTGCGCCCATTGCACCGCAATATCCGCTGGCAAAAAGGTGTTGGTGCCTCGCACCCAGGACGACGCTGGGCGTTGGAGTGGCGTGTCGAAGTGCACAACCTGCATGAGACCGTGCACCCCCGCGTCGGTGCGGCCCGCGCACAAGGTGCTGACCCGGTGCGTAGCAAAGCGGCCCAAGGCCGCTTCAAGATGATCCTGGATCGTATTGCCAGACAGCTGGCTTTGCCAGCCGCTGTAGCGCTGGCCGTTGTAGCTGACCCCCATGGCCACCCTGGAGAGGTGGGCAGGGGCAGTGTCTTGCGGTGCGGGCGGGTTGTCCGGCTGCATCAGCCCAGGTCGGCCAGCATTCGCTGGGCGCGGGCCTTGAGCGCTCCCGACGACTCGGCGACCACTTCTTCGACCAGGGTGCGGGCCCCATCGGTGTCGCCAATGGCATTGAACTCTTGCGCCAGTGCCAGTTTGGTGGCCAATGGGTCATCCGCAGCGGCCTCGACGCCGATGTCTGCTGCGGCCAGCGCCGCTGCAGGAGGCAGCGCGGCAGGTTTGGCAGGTGCGCCCAAATCCAGCGTCAAGTCACCCAGGTCAAATTCCATGGGGGCGGTTTCCAGGGGCGCTGAACTGGTGCTGGTTGTCAGCGGCATGGCACCGGACGGGAGCATGGTGAGGTCATCGGAGCTTGGAAAGTCCAGGTCTGCCATTGCAGGCAACCCGACGTCAGGGGCTGCCGCCACGGCAGACTGCTCGGTGGGCAGCGATGGGGGCAGATCCAGTTGCGGAAGCGCAGATGATTCAACGTTGCTGGTGCTGTAGCCAGCGTCCACTTCACTGGCGGCGGTGGCCGTGGCCGCTGCTGCAGCAAAACCACCGGGGGCGGCTGGCGCCTCGCTCAGTGCGTCTTCAGGCAAATCCAGATCCAGGTCAAGATCCAGGTCCGGGGGCAGCGTGGTTGCTGCTGCCATGGCGCTGCCCGCCAAACCGGCAGTGGATGCGGCGGTGGCATCGCTCAGGAGCGCACCAGGACGTCCGCCAGGCTGGTACAGCGGGTTTTCCTGATCCAGGTCGCGGCCCAGTTCAGCTACGCGGGTCCAGTCCGGGCCTTCGCCCTGGGTGAGCTTGAAAACGTCACCGGCCACGACCTCCAGTGCCTTGCGGTCCTGCCGCTTGGCATAGATCTCGGCCAGCTTGACATGTACCGATACGCGGGCCGGGTTGTGGCGAATGGCCTCCTTGAGGATCTCCTCGGCCTGCAGATCGCGTCCATACGCCAGGTACACGTCGGCTTCGGCCACAGGGTCCACGTCACCGCCAGCGTCGAGCTGGCTGGGGGAGTAGGCCATGGATGAGCCTGTGGTCATCTCGCTGTTGGCGGTGTCCACTTGCTGGCCGCCGCTGGCGCCAAAGAAAGAGTCGGGCTGAGCGCGGCTGTCCATGAAGGAGCTGTCAACACCGGCATTGGCACGGCGCCGTTGTACGACACGGTAAGCGCCGTAACCGCCCAGTGCGATCAAGGCGAGAAGCCCTCCGGCCGGCACCAGGGGGTCTTCCATCAGGTCCGACAGGAAGCTTGGCTCAGGGGCTGGCGCTGGCGGCGGGGCAGGCGTGGGAGCTGGTGCCGTGACAGGGGCAGAGGCTGGTGCCGCTGCTTCAGCAGGAACGACTGGATCGGAGGCCGCTGCTTCCGGTACTGCGGGGGCGCTCGCCGTGGGCGATGCCGCCACGGCAACTGGCTCGGAAGCGGCAGGCTGGGCAGGCATCCCTGCTGGTGTTGCCACTGCCACAGCGCCTGGCGCGGAGGCCGGGGCTGCAGGCGCGCCGACGGGCGCAGACGCAGCGCTGATCTTGTTCAGCTCATCAATGTTCTTGGACAGTTCGGCCATGCGGGCGGATGCTTCGCTGGCTTGCTTGTCCTTGGCCAGTTGGTCTTCTGCCGCCTTCTGGCCCGTGATGGCGCCCTTGGACAGGGTGAGTTTGTCGGGTGCAGCCGTAGCGGGTTTCTTGTCTTCGACGCGCGCTCGCACTGTGCCGCTGGCAGAGCGCTCTGCAGCCGCCACTTCGGCGGTGGGGGCTGCTGCCGCGAGCTTGCGGCGGAAAGCGTTGAAATCGCGGCTTTGTGCCGCCATAACCTGGCGTGCTTCGCCCACTGGCGTGGCCAATGCAGTGGCCTCGTCAGGCATTTGCAGCACGGCGCCGGCCTTGACCCGGTTGACGTTGCCCTGGATGAAGGCGTCAGGGTTGGCGCGCATCAGTGCCACCAGCATCTGGTCCAGCGACACGCTGGCAGGGCGGTAGGCGTTGGCCAGGCGGCCAGCCGTATCGCCCGGCTGTACGGTGACGCCATCGGCAGGAGCGGTGCGCGGGCTCGCGGCAGGGGTATTGCGGGGAGGCGTGCTAGCCGGTGCCGCCGACACGCGCGGGGCAGCGCCAGCCTGGGCTTTTGCCGAAGGGACTGAAATTTGTGGTGCTGCGGTAACCGTGGGCGCCGCGCGGCGCAATGCCGGTGGGTCAAACAGCATGGTGTAGCTGCGCACGATATGGCCGCTGCCCCATGTGGCGTCGAGCACCAGGTCCACGAACGGGTCGTTGACGGGGCGGTCGCTGGACAGGCGCAATACGGCAGTGCCATCAGGCCGCCGCTGCAGTTGCACCCGCAGGTCGTTCACAGCCGGGTTGAACTCCATGCCCTGGGCCCGAAAGACTTCGGGTGACGCTGTTGTGGCGCGCAGGGTGTCGGCCTCTGCCGGTGTGATCTGGGGCAGGTCGATTTCGGCGCGCAATGGCTCGCCGAGAGCGGACTGCACCGTAATGCGACCCAGAGCCAGGGCGTAAGCATCGTCGGCATGGAAACCGGTCAATGCGACGGCCGCAGCCGCCAGGACAGAAAATTTCCAACGATGCATGTGTGCCATCAAGTGTGTTTGTGCTGCTCGGTCGAGCGGTGTTGTTCTTCTCATGGTCTGGTCCCGCCCCGGCGCGTGAAAATGTGTAAAAAGCACCATAGCAGCAATGTTTTGCACTGACAAGCTGACGTGGTGTGGAAGCTTTGAGCGAGGTGTCGTCGCCTTGTTTTTGGGGATTAAGATGTTGCCAAATGCCAACGCCGCGTAACCGGGTGTTTCCGTCGACCAGGCATAAAAAAGCGCGCTACAGCGTGTGCTGCGCGCGCCTGGGGGCTGGGCAGATCAGGCGTCCAGCAGAATCCGCAGCATGCGGCGCAGGGGTTCAGCGGCGCCCCACAGCAGCTGGTCGCCGATGGTGAAGGCACCCACGTACTCAGGGCCCATGGCCAGCTTGCGGATGCGGCCCACGGGAATGGTCATGGTGCCGGTCACGGCGACGGGGGTCAGGTCCTTGATGGTGGCCTCGCGCGTGTTGGGCACCACTTTCACCCACTGGTTGTCGGCAGCGATCATGGCCTCGATGTCGGCCACGGGCACGTCCTTCTTGAGCTTGAAGGTCAGGGCCTGGCTGTGGCAGCGCATGGCACCCACGCGCACGCAGAAGCCATCGACCGGTATGGCGGCAGAGTCAAAGCCTTCACCCATGCCCAGAATCTTGTTGGTCTCGGCCATGCCCTTCCACTCTTCCTTGGACATCCCGTTGCCCAGGTCTTTGTCGATCCAGGGGATCAGCGAGCCACCCAGCGGCACGCCGAAGTTGGCGGTTTCGGCGGCGCTCAAGCTGCGCTGCTTGGCGATGACCTTGCGGTCGATTTCCAGGATGGCGCTCTTGGGGTCGTCGAGCAGGGCCTTCACTTCGGCGTTCAGCGTGCCGTACTGCGTGAGCAGCTCGCGCATGTGCTGGGCACCGCCGCCCGATGCGGCCTGGTAGGTCTGGGTGCTCATCCACTCGACCAGCCCGGCCTTGTACAGCGCGCCCACGCCCATCAGCATGCAGCTCACCGTGCAGTTGCCGCCGATCCAGTCCTTGCCGCCATTCGCCAGGGCGTTCTTGATGACCGGCATGTTCACCGGGTCGAGCACGATGACGGCGTTCTTTTCCATGCGCAGGGAGGATGCGGCGTCGATCCAGTGGCCGTTCCAGCCGGCGGCGCGCAGTTTGGGATACACCTCGTTGGTGTAGTCGCCGCCCTGGGCGGTGATGATGATGTCGCAGCGCTTCAAGGCGTCGATGTCGAATGCGTCTTGCAGCGTGGTTTCGTTTCGGGCCTGTGCCGGGGCCTTGCCGCCTGCGTTCGAGGTGGAGAAGAACAGGGGTTCGATCAGATCGAAGTCTTTTTCCTGCACCATGCGGTCCATCAGGACCGAGCCGACCATGCCGCGCCAGCCGACCAAACCTACCAACTTGCTCATTTCAACGCCCTTTCAAAGTAAGAAACAGTGCCAGACCAGACTGTTTTGCCCCGGCTCGTCTGGCCAGGGAGGGCGCACGACGATACCTGGGCTGGATCAGCCCTTAATGGTCGTGGTTTTGGTGGTGATTGCGCGCGCGGCTGCACCGGCCTGGGCGGCGGATGCGGTGTTCAGGGCGAACGGGCGGGCGACAAACATGGGTGCAGATTGTAGCGGATGGCGGCTTTGCGCCCGCTGACGGTGGTCGGTGTGTTTCGGCGTAAGAGCCGTGCATGAAAAAGGGCGGCACCTGGCCGCCCTTGATAAATGCCTGCGCCTGGAGGGCAGGTTTATGCCAGCGCCTTCACCACCGCATCGCCCATCTGCGCGGTGCCCACCTTGGTGGTGCCTTCGCTGTAGATGTCGGGCGTGCGCAACCCTTGCGCCAGCACCTTTTGCACGGCGGCTTCGATGCGCTGGGCGGCGGCTTCCTGGTTCAGGCTGAAGCGCAGCATCATGGCAGCCGAGAGGATGGTGGCCAGCGGGTTGGCCACACCCTTGCCCGCGATGTCGGGGGCGCTGCCGTGGCTGGGTTCGTACAGGCCCTGGCCTTTGCTGTTCAGGCTGGCCGAGGGCAGCATGCCGATCGAGCCGGTGAGCATGGAGGCTTCGTCGGAGAGGATGTCGCCGAACATGTTGCCGGTGACCACCACGTCAAACGCCTTGGGCGCCTTGACGAGCTGCATGGCGGCGTTGTCCACGTACATGTGCTGCAGTTCCACGTCGGGGTACTGCTGGCCCACCTCGGTGACCACGTCCTTCCAGAACTGGAAGGTCTCCAGCACGTTGGCCTTGTCCACGCTGGTGACCTTCTTGCTGCGCTTGCGTGCAGCCTGGAAGGCGACGTGGGCAATGCGCTCGATCTCGGGCTTGCTGTAGCGCATGGTGTCATACGCTTCCTCGGCACCGGGGAAGTGGCCGTCGGTGGCCACGCGGCGGCCGCGTGGCTGGCCAAAATAGATGTCGCCGGTCAGCTCGCGGATGATGAGGATGTCGAGGCCCGCAATCAGCTCGGGCTTGAGGCTCGACGCCCCCACGAGCTGCTCGTAGCAGATGGCGGGGCGGAAGTTGGCAAACAGCCCCATGTTCTTGCGCAGGCCCAGAATGGCTTGCTCGGGGCGCAGCGGGCGGTCCAGCTTGTCGTATTTCCAGTCGCCTACCGCGCCGAACAGCACGGCGTCGGCATCCATGGCGAGCTTCAGGGTGGATTCGGGCAGCGGGTGGCCATGGGCCTCGTAGGCGGCGCCGCCTACGAGGGCGGATTCCATCTCGAACGGGAGCTCCAGCGCTTCCAGAACCTTGACGGCTTCGGAGACGATTTCGGTGCCAATGCCGTCACCTGGCAGAACTGCGATTTTCATTGAATTTGCTTTGATTTTGATAGCTGCTAGCGCTTATGGGTAAAGCGCTAGAGGCCAATTTGACTAATATTTTTGGTGCTGCGCCGTCTTACGACACCATGGTGTGCGCCAGCCACGGCTTGGTCGCCAGGCGCTGGGCTTCAAAGGCGCGGATCTTGTCGGACTGGCGCAGGGTCAGGCCGATGTCGTCAAAACCGTTGAGCAGGCAGTATTTGCGGAAGGCCTGTACCTCGAACGGGATCTCCTCGCCCTGCGGTCTAACAATCACCTGGCGTTCCAGGTCGATGGTGAGCTGGTAGCCGGGGAAGGCGTGCACTTCATCGAACAGCTGGGCCACCGTGGCCGCGGGCAGCACGATGGGCAAGAGGCCGTTCTTGAAGCAGTTGTTGAAAAAGATGTCGGCAAAGCTGGGCGCGATGATGGCGCGAAAGCCGTACTGGTCCAGCGCCCAGGGCGCGTGCTCGCGGCTCGAGCCGCAGCCGAAGTTCTTGCGTGCCAGCAGGATGGAGGCGCCTGCATAACGTGGCTGGTTCAGCACGAAGTCGGGGTTGGGCTTGCGTTGCGATTCCGGAATGCCGGGCTCGCCGTGGTCCAGGTAGCGCCATTCGTCAAACAGGTTCACGCCAAAGCCGGTCTTCTTGATCGACTTGAGGAATTGCTTGGGGATGATCGCGTCGGTATCGACGTTCTCGCGGTCCATGGGGGCGACAAGGCCCTGGAGCTTGGTGAATTTCTGCATGGCGTTCTTTTACTTGGCGGCGCGCTCGAGTGCGCCTCCGGCCCGTTGAACGTCCTGGCCCACGCCCTTGACGGTGTTGCAGCCCGCCAGCACGAAAGCGGCGGACAGGGCGATGAGGGTGGCAATCTTCTTCATGGCGGTCTCCTTCAGGCAAATTGGCGAATGTCAACAAAATGGCCGTGCACTGCAGCAGCAGCGGCCATGGCGGGGCTCACGAGGTGGGTGCGGCCGCCAGCGCCCTGGCGGCCTTCGAAGTTGCGGTTGCTGGTGGATGCGCAGCGTTCGCCGGGCTCCAGGCGGTCGGCGTTCATGGCCAGGCACATGCTGCAGCCGGGTTCGCGCCATTCAAAGCCTGCGGCCTTGAAGATCTGGTCCAGGCCCTCGCGCTCGGCCTGCTCTTTGACCAGGCCCGAGCCAGGTACGACCATGGCCAGCTTCACGTTGCTGGCCACCTTGCGGCCCAGGTTCTTGACCACGGCGGCGGCTTCGCGCATGTCCTCGATGCGGCTGTTGGTGCACGAGCCGATGAACACCTTGTCGATGGTGATGTCGTTGATGGCTTTGCCGGGCTGCAGGCCCATGTAGGTCAGCGCGCGCTCGATGGCGCCGCGCTTGTTGGCGTCTTTTTCCTTGTCGGGGTCGGGCACGCGGGCGTCAATGCCCAGCACCATCTCGGGCGATGTGCCCCAGGTCACCTGCGGCACGATGTCTGCGGCGTCAAGCTTGACCACGGTGTCGAACTTCGCGTCGGGGTCGGAATGCAGCGTCTTCCAGTACGCCACGGCCTGGTCCCATTCGACACCCGTGGGAGACAGGGGGCGGCCTTTGACGTATTCAATGGTCTTTTCGTCCACAGCCACCAGGCCCGCGCGCGCGCCGCCTTCGATGGCCATGTTGCACACGGTCATGCGGCCTTCCATGCTCATGGCACGGAAGACGGAGCCTGCAAATTCAATGGTGTAGCCCGTGCCGCCGGCCGTGCCAATCTTGCCGATGATGGCCAGCACCACGTCCTTGGGCGTCACGCCTTTGGCCAGCGTGCCGTCCACCTGCACCAGCATGTTCTTGGCCTTCTTGGCCAGCAGGGTCTGCGTGGCCATCACATGCTCGACTTCCGACGTGCCGATGCCGTGGGCCAGCGCGCCAAAGGCACCGTGGGTGCTGGTGTGGCTGTCGCCGCACACCACCGTCATGCCGGGCAGGGTGGCGCCGTTTTCCGGGCCGATCACATGCACGATGCCCTGGCGCTTGTGCATGAAGGGGAAGAACGCGGCTGGCGTGATCTGCGCCATGTTGTCGTTCAGCGTGGTGATCTGCTCTTTGCTGATCGGATCGGTGATGCCGTCGTAGCCGTTTTCCCAGCCGGTGGTGGGCGTGTTGTGGTCGGCCGTGCCCACGATGGAGCTCATGCGCCAGACCTTGCGGCCCGCCTCGCGCAGGCCCTCGAAGGCCTGGGGGCTGGTCACTTCGTGCACCAGATGGCGGTCGATGTAGAGGATGGCGGTGCCGTCTTCCTCGGTGTGGACGACGTGCTCGTCCCAGATCTTGTCGTACAGGGTGCGTCCCATGGCGGTCTCTTTTCGTGGGGGTGGATAAGTTGGATTTTAGGTGGGCGTGAAAGTGCCAGCAGCCGGGCGGATCAGGTGCTCCACCAGCAGCCGCGCGGTCACGGGCAGGGCATCGAAGTCGCGGGCCACCACACGCAGCTCGCGCTGGGCCCAGGGGTCGGTCAGGGGAATGGCTTGCAGGCGGCCCACGCCGTGCATGAGGGCAAAGGCCCGGTCGGGCAGCAGGCCCACGCCCAAGCCGTTGTCGATCATGCGGCACATGGCATCGAGCCCGGTGACCTGGATGCGCTGGCGCAGCGGGCGTCCAGCGGCAGCGGCGGCAGCGCGCATGGCCAGGCTGATGCTGCTGTTGGCGTGCAGGCCGACGATGTCCCAGTCCAGCACCTCTTCAAAATTGATAGCTGCTTGCGCAGACAGGGCGTGCGCTGCAGGCACAACCAGCACCAAATGATCGGTCCGATAGGGGCGGCTTTGCAGGTCGGCGGCGCCGGGCCCGCCGGTGTTGCAGATGCCCAGATCGGCCGCGCCTTCCTGCACGGCGTGCAGCACATCGCTGGAGAGGTGTTCTTGCAGGTCGATCTTCACCTGGCTGTGCGCGCGCGCAAAAGCGCCCAGGTCTTCGGGCAGAAACTGCACGATGGCCGAGATGTTGGCGTGCATGCGCACATGGCCGCGCACGCCTTCGGCGTATTCGCTCAGCTCGCCCTGCATGCGCTCCAGGCCAAACAGCACCGTGCGCGCGTGGTGCAACAGGCTTTCGCCCGCGGGGGTGAGCGTGACGCCCCGGCTGTGGCGGTAGAGCAGGGCGGTGTCCACAGCGGTTTCCAGGTCGGACAGCCGCTTGCTCACGGCCGATGCCGCAATGAACTCGCGCTCGGCCGCGCGGCCAATGCTGCCGAGCTCGCACACCGCCACAAACAATTGCAGCGAGGTGAGATCAATGCGGCGCGCAAAACTGCGCTCGGAGCTTTTCATGGGGCGGTGTGTAGTCTTCTTGTTTTGAGAAGACTTGCGATTTTCGCCCCAATTTTTTGTGTTTGCCATCGCCAAACGCGATGGTTTTCATCGCGCAAGGGCTTAGTTTGTCAAAAAAGTGAGCTGCTTGCGCTTGCTTTTAAAGCATTTCAGCTGCTTTTGTGATTGAAAGCCAATAAAGACGAGCGCAAAGCGCTCTTTTTTTTGAAGCATGCTGCCTGAAGCGCCTGGCTTTGTGCCCCCTCAGGCGGTCAGGGTGCTGCCGTGCTCGGGCACAGCGGCACGCCAGCGCAGTTCATGTTCGATGCGCTGGCGCAGCATGTCGGCCGCGCCCATCTCACCGTGCACCACATACACCCGGTCGGGCGCATGCCCCATGCTGCGCAGCCAGGCCAGGGTCTGGTTGGCGTCGGCGTGGGCCGAGGCAGAGGTGAGCTGCACCACTTCGGCGCGCACATCCACATCCTGCCCGTGGATGCGGGTGGTCTTTTCGCCGCTGGCAATGCGCGCGCCGCGCGTGCCCGGCGCCTGGTAGCCGGTGATGATGATCATGTTGCGGTGATCGCCCGCATACAGCGCAAGGTGGTGCAGCACGCGCCCGCCCGTGGCCATGCCGCTGGCCGACAGGATCACCATGGGGCCGTGGCGCCGTGCCAGGGCCTTGGATTCGTCGGTGGTCTGCACCATGGTGGCCGTGTGCGAGAGGGCGTCTGCCTCGTGCGCGGTCAGCCGGTGCTCGCCTGTGTGGTGCGCAAACAGCCCGGTGGTGCTCACGGCCATGGGGCTGTCCAGAAAAACTGGCAGCGAGCGGGCGATGGTGCCCTGTTTCTTGAGCAGGTTGATGGCATGCAGCACGGCCTGCGCCCGGCCCACGGCAAACACCGGCACCACGGCGACGCCGCCGCGCTGGGACAGGCGTTGCAGGGCGGGGCCCAGCTCTTGCAGGATGTCCTCCTGCCCGTGCTGGCGGTCGCCGTAGGTGGATTCGACCAGCACGGTGTCGGCCTGGGGTGGCGCCTCGGGCGGGTTCATGACCAGGTCGTCAGGACGGCCCAGGTCGCCCGAGAACAGAATGCGCCGCCCGCCCACTTCCAGCAGCACGCTGGCCGCGCCCAGGATATGCCCGGCCGGCGTAAAAGTGACGCGCCAGCCGGGAATCGGCTCAAACGCCTTGTGGAACGCATGGGTGCGGAACTGCTTCATGCAGTGCTGCGCATCCAGCCGCGTGTAGAGCGGCAGCGCCGGTGCGTGCTGCGAGAGCTGGTGGCGGTTCAAAAAGGCGGCGTCTTCTTCCTGCAGGTGGCCGCTGTCGGGCAGCAGGATGGCGCACAGGTCGCGCGTGCCGGTGGTGGCGTGAATGGCCTTGGTGTAGCCATCGCGCGCCAGCAGGGGCAGATAGCCGCTGTGGTCGAGGTGTGCATGGCTCAATACCACGGCGTCGATCTGGTGCGGCGTGAGGGGCAACGGGTGCCAGTTGCGCTGGCGCAGCTGTTTGTAGCCCTGAAACAGGCCGCAATCGACCAGCATGCTGTGGCCGTTGTGGCGCACCAAATATTTCGAGCCAGTGACGGTGCTGGCGCCGCCCAGAAAGGTGATGTTGACTTCCATTGCAGTTCTCCATGCGTGCCAATGGCTGCCATCGTAGCGCGCAGGGGGGCCGCTGCCGTGGGTGGGAGCGGGCGGCCGCGTGATGCAGGTCAGGGGGCGCTGGTAAAAATGGGCTGAGACCTGCGTGTGCAGGTGGCGCATGTGGCGCACGAGGGCACCGTGGGCGCATGGGCCGGGGCAATAAAAAAGGCTGCCCGGCGCTAAGCGGGGCAGCCTTGGGTGCAACGGGCAGCGCTGCTGTGCGGTGTTTAGCTGAAGAAGTTTTTCAACCGGTCGGTCCAGCTTTCGCCGCTGGGCGAGTGGCGGCCGCCGCCTTTTTTCAGCGAGTCTTCCAGCTCACGCAGCAGCTTGCGCTGGTGCTCGGTGAGCTTGACGGGCGTCTCCACCGCGATGTGGCAATACAGGTCACCGGGGTAGCTGGCGCGCACGCCCTTGATGCCCTTGCCGCGCAGGCGAAACTGCTTGCCGGCCTGCGTGCCTTCGGGGATGTCGATGGCGGCCTTGCCGGCCAGCGTGGGCACTTCGATCTCGCCGCCCAGCGCTGCGGTAATGAAGCTCACGGGCACCTGGCAGTGCAGGTCGTCGCCATCGCGCTCGAAGATGTCGTGTTTCTTCAGGCGGATCTCGATGTACAAGTCGCCCGGTGGCCCGCCGTTGGTGCCCGGTTCGCCGTTGCCGGTGCTGCGGATGCGCATGCCGTCGTCGATGCCGGCGGGAATCTTCACCTCCAGCGTCTTTTGCTTCTTGAGCTTGCCCTGGCCGGAGCAGGTGGTGCAGGGCTCGGGAATGATCTTGCCCGTGCCCCGGCAGTGCGGGCAGGTCTGCTGCACACTGAAGAAGCCCTGGCGCATCTGCACCGTGCCGCTGCCTGTGCAGGTGGTGCAGGTCTTGGCACTGGTGCCGGGTTTGGCGCCGCTGCCGTGGCAGGTGTCGCAGCTTTCCCACGAGGGAATGCGGATCTGCGCATCCTTGCCGCGCGCGGCCTCTTCGAGGGTGATTTCCATGGCGTAGCTGAGGTCGCTGCCGCGGTACACCTGGCGGCCCCCCGCGCCGCGCCCACGCCCACCCTGCTGGCCGAACATGTCGCCAAAGATGTCGCCAAAGGCCTCGGCAAAGCCACCAAAACCTTCCGCACCGGGCCCGCCCGGGCCGCGCATGTTCGGATCCACGCCGGCGTGGCCGTACTGGTCGTAGGCAGCGCGCTTTTGCGCGTCCGAAAGCATCTCGTAGGCCTCTTTGGCCTCTTTGAACTTTTCTTCGGCGCCCTTGGCGGTATCCCCCTGATTGCGGTCAGGGTGGTGCTTCATCGCCAGCTTGCGATAAGCCTTCTTGATTTCGTCCTCGGAAGCGTTTTTGGGAACGCCGAGGACCTCGTAATAGTCTCTTTTGGACATGGATGAATCAGCCTGGTTGGAAGAGGAACGCCGCGCAGGCACCCTGAAAAGGGGCCCAGCGCGGCGGCTCGGGTCAGCAACGGGGCTGCTTTAGCCCTTCTTGACTTCCTTGACCTCTGCATCGACCACGTTGTCGTCGTCTGCGGGCTTGCCAGACGAAGCCGATGCACCTGCCGCATCCGCACCACCGGCTGCCTGCGCCGCCTGTGCAGCCTGGGATTCGGCGTACATCTTCTCGCCCAGCTTCTGGCTGGCGGTCATCAGTGCCGTGGTCTTGGCATCGATGGCGTCCTTGTCTTCGCCCTTGAGGACTTCTTCCAGGGCCTTGACTGCGGCGGTGATGGCGTCTTTTTCGCCCGCATCCAGCTTGTCGCCATGCTCGGCCAGGCTCTTGTTCACGCTGTGCACAGCGGCTTCACCCTGGTTGCGGGCCTGGATCAGCTCCAGCTTTTTCTTGTCGTCGGCGGCATTGAGCTCGGCGTCCTTCACCATCTGCTGGATTTCTTCTTCCGACAGGCCCGAGTTGGCCTTGATGGTGATCTTGTTTTCCTTGCCCGTGCCCTTGTCCTTGGCGCCCACGTGCAGGATGCCGTTGGCGTCGATGTCGAACGACACTTCAATCTGCGGCGTTCCGCGCGATGCGGGTGGAATGCCTTCAAGGTTGAACTCGCCCAGCAGCTTGTTGCCAGAAGCCATTTCACGCTCGCCCTGGAAGACCTTGATGGTCACGGCGGGCTGGTTGTCGTCGGCCGTCGAGAAGGTCTGCGCGAACTTCGTCGGGATGGTCGTGTTCTTCGTGATCATCTTGGTCATCACGCCGCCCAGGGTTTCAATGCCCAGCGACAGCGGCGTCACGTCCAGCAGCAGCACGTCCTTGCGGTCGCCCGACAGCACCTGGCCCTGGATGGCAGCGCCCACGGCCACGGCTTCGTCGGGGTTCACGTCCTTACGGGGCTCTTTGCCGAAGTATTCCTTGACCTTTTCCTGCACCTTGGGCATGCGCGTCATGCCGCCGACCAGGATCACGTCGTTGATGTCGGACACACTGATGCCGGCGTCCTTCATGGCGGTGCGGCAAGGGGCAATGGTGCGCTCGATGAGCTCTTCCACCAGGGCTTCGAGCTTGGCGCGCGTGAGCTTGATGTTCAGGTGTTTCGGACCCGAGGCGTCGGCCGTGATGTAGGGCAGGTTGATGTCGGTTTGCGCGCTGTTGGACAGCTCGATCTTGGCCTTTTCGGCGGCTTCCTTCAGGCGTTGCAGGGCCAGCACGTCCTTGGACAGATCAACGCCTTGCTCTTTCTTGAACTCGGCAATGATGTAGTCGATGATGCGCTGGTCGAAGTCTTCGCCGCCCAGGAAGGTGTCGCCGTTGGTCGACAGCACTTCAAACTGCTTTTCACCGTCCACATCGGCGATTTCGATGATGGACACGTCAAACGTGCCGCCACCCAGGTCATACACGGCGATCTTGCGGTCGCCCTTTTCCTGTTTGTCCAGGCCAAAGGCCAGTGCCGCGGCGGTGGGCTCGTTGATGATGCGCTTGACATCCAGACCGGCAATGCGGCCGGCGTCCTTGGTGGCCTGGCGCTGGGCGTCGTTGAAGTAGGCGGGCACGGTGATCACGGCTTCGGTCACGGGCTCGCCCAGGTAATCTTCGGCAGTCTTCTTCATCTTGCGCAGAATGTCGGCGCTGACCTGCTGGGCAGAGATCTTGTTGCCGCGCACTTCGACCCAGGCGTCGCCGTTGTCGGCCGCCGTGATCTTGTAGGGCATCAGGTCGATGTCCTTTTGCACTTCTTTTTCGGTGAACTTGCGGCCGATCAGGCGCTTGATGGCGTACAGCGTGTTCTTGGGATTGGTCACAGCCTGGCGCTTGGCCGAGGCGCCCACCAGCACTTCACCATCTTCCTGGTACGCAACGATCGACGGCGTGGTGCGGGCACCTTCCGAGTTTTCGATCACGCGCGTGGTGTTGCCTTCCATGACGGACACGCAGCTGTTGGTGGTGCCCAGATCGATACCGATGATTTTTCCCATGTTCTTCTCCGCGATGTTTGAATGATTGGATAGCTAGTAACTTGTGGATAACTTGAACGGGTTCAAGTTGTTTTCCAGAAATTTATTTGGGGGCGGTGACCGTCACCAGCGCGGGGCGCAGCACGCGCTCCGAGATCAAGTAGCCCTTTTGCAGCACGGACACCACCGTGTTCGCCTCTTGGTCGGCAGGCACCACGCTGATGGCCTGGTGCTGGTGGGGGTCGAACTTGTCGCCGGCGGCCGGGTTGATGGCCAGCACCTTGTTGCGCTCCAGCGCAGCAGTCAACTGGCGCAGCGTGGCGTCGGAGCCCTCGCGCAGTTGCTGGGCCGTCGCGTTCTGGATGGCCAGTGCTGCGTCCAGACTGTCTGCCACGGGAAGCAGGCTTTCGGCAAAGCTTTCGATGCCGAATTTGCGGGCTTTGGACACCTCGTCTTCTGCGCGGCGACGGGCGTTTTCCGCCTCGGCCTTGGCGCGCAGGAACTGGTCCGCCAGTTCAGCGCTTTTTGCCTTGATTTCGGCCAGTTCGCCCTGCAGGCGGGCCATTTCGTCAGAAGCGTGGGCTGCCATGGCGGCTTCGACTTCTTCGGGGGCGGGAGTGCTTTGGTTGGGGGATTGCTGGCTGTTATCGGACATATCGGAATTTTTTGAAACGAACGGATACGCGAAAAGAATGGGGCGGGCGGGCCGTATTTCACGGCTGTCTCTTATACCCCACTGACGCTGCCGACGATAGGAAGTATGG
>ERZ1023696.81-NODE-81-length-21585-cov-7.723040_pt1 | contig 21585 bp, 20 predicted proteins | sample MGYA00520859_ERZ1023696 | MGnify/ENA primary metagenome ERZ1023696 (study PRJEB33180, sample SAMEA4046002) | wastewater metagenome | place: Denmark | collected 2016-03-13 | study: EMG produced TPA metagenomics assembly of the PRJEB13832 data set (Local surveillance...
AATCGTTCTCGCACGAGCGCGCTACCGTGGTGTTGGCCACCGAGGTGGTTGCCATGGATGACCCCGTGGAGATTGCCCTGCGCCGCAAGAAGGATTCGTCCATGCGCGTTGCCATTCAGCAGGTAAAGGATGGCACGGCTGCTGCTGCGGTTTCCGCCGGCAACACGGGTGCCTTGATGGCCATTGCCCGCTATATCCTCAAGACGCTCGATGGCATTGACCGCCCGGCCATTGCCACCCAGATGCCCAATGCCCAGGGTGGTGCCACCACGGTGCTCGACCTGGGGGCCAATGTGGACTGCTCTGCCGAGCACCTTTTGCAGTTTGCCGTCATGGGTTCTGCGCTGGTGTCGGTGCTCAAGGGTGTCGAGGAGCCCACGGTGGGTTTGCTCAACATTGGCGAAGAAATCATCAAGGGCAGTGAAGTCATCAAAAAAGCTGGCGAACTGCTTCGATCTGCTGCCAATTCGGGCGATCTGAATTTTTATGGCAATGTGGAAGGCAATGACATTTTCAAGGGAACCGTGGACATCGTGGTGTGTGACGGTTTCGTGGGCAATGTGGCGCTGAAAGCCAGTGAGGGCGTGGCGACCATGGTGGTGGGTGGACTCAAGCAAGAGTTCTCGCGCAATATCCTGACAAAAATTGCCGCCATCTTTGCCTATCCGGTGCTAAAAGCGCTCATGAAGCGCATAGATTACCGTCGATACAACGGCGCGGCGCTGTTGGGCCTGCGGGGGCTGGTGTTCAAGAGCCACGGTTCGGCCGACACCATGGCTTTCGAGCAGGCATTGAACCGGGCGTATGATGCAGCCCGCAACAACCTGCTCGATCGTGTCCGGACCCGGATTGCGCATGCGGCGCCCCTGCTGGCGCCTGGCAATGCCCAGCCAACGCCCGGCGCTGTGGCGACAACACATTGATGAGACGCTATTCCCGCATTACCGGCACCGGCAGTTATCTGCCTCCCCGCCGGGTGACCAACGCCGATCTGGTGGCCGAGCTGGCGCAGAGCGGAATCCAGACCTCTGACGAATGGATCGTGGAGCGCACCGGTATACGGGCGCGCCACTTCGCTGCGCCCGATGTGACCAGCGGCGATCTGGGTCTGGAGGCGGCCAGGAAGGCGCTGGAGGCCGCCGGCTGCGAGCCGCAAGACATCGATCTGATCATCGTGGCCACCTCCACGCCCGACATGGTGTTTCCCTCGGTGGCCTGCATATTGCAAAACAAGCTGGGCGCCAATGGTTGTCCTGCTTTTGACGTGCAGGCGGTGTGCAGTGGCTTTGTCTACGCCCTCACGGTGGCAGACGCCATGATCCAGACCGGCGCCGCCAAGCGTGCGCTGGTGGTGGGGGCCGAGGTTTTCAGCCGCATCCTGGATTTCAAGGACCGCACGACCTGCGTGCTGTTTGGTGACGGAGCAGGCGCGGTGGTGCTGGAGGCGTCTGACACGCCCGGTATCCTGGCCAGCGACCTGCACGCCGACGGCCAGTATGTGGGCATCCTGTGTGTGCCGGGCAATGTATCGGGTGGCGAGGTGCTGGGCGATCCCCTGCTCAAGATGGATGGCCAGGCTGTATTCAAGCTGGCGGTGGGTGTGCTCGAAAAAGCGGCACGCGCCACGCTGGCAAAAGCCAACCTGACCGATGCCGACATCGACTGGCTGATTCCGCATCAGGCCAACATCCGCATCATGCAGAGCACGGCCAAGAAGTTGAAGCTGTCCATGGACAAGGTGGTGGTCACAGTGGACCAGCACGGCAACACGTCGGCAGCCTCGATTCCGTTGGCGCTGGACCATGCCGTGCGCACCGGGCAGGTCAAGAAGGGTGAAACCTTACTGCTCGAAGGGGTGGGCGGGGGCTTTACCTGGGGTGCGGTGCTCCTGAAATTATAGCTTTTAGCGCTTGCTGTATAAGGGCTAAAGGCATATTTCTTATAAATACTGTAGTTTTATGAAATCCTTTGCATTTGTCTTTCCCGGACAGGGCTCGCAATCTGTTGGCATGCTGGACGCATGGGGCGATCACCCGGTCGTGGCCCAGACGCTTCAGGAGGCATCCGATGCCCTGGGTGAGAACCTCGCCCTGCTGATCAAGGAAGGGCCCAAGGAGGCGCTGGCCCTGACGACCAACACCCAGCCCGTCATGTTGGTGGCTGGGGTCGCTGCGTGGCGCGTGTGGCTGGCCGAAGGCGGGGCCATGCCGCTGGCCGTGGCCGGGCATTCGCTGGGCGAGTATTCAGCGCTGGTGGCCGCCGGCGTGCTGACACTGGCACAGGCAGCGCCGCTGGTGCGCTTGCGCGCCGCAGCCATGCAAGAGGCCGTGCCGGTGGGTACGGGGGCCATGGCAGCCATTCTGGGCATGGAGGCGTCCCGGGTGATTGCTGGTTGCGCCGAGGCGGCTGCATCCTTTGGTACGGGATCGACCGAAGTGGTCGAGGCCGTGAATTTCAACGACCCGATCCAGACCGTGATCGCTGGCACCAAGGCGGGTGTGGACAAGGCCTGCGAGCTGCTCAAGGCGGCGGGTGCCAAGCGCGCGCTGCCGCTGCCCGTGTCGGCACCATTCCATTCCAGCCTGATGAAGCCTGCCGCCGAAAAGCTGCGCATGGCGCTGTCCGATGTGGTGCTGGCTGTGCCCCAGATTCCGGTGCTCAACAACGTGGATGTGGCCGTGCAGCAGGACGCCGACGCCATTCGTGACGCGCTGTACCGCCAGGCCTTTGGTGCTGTGCGCTGGGTTGAGTGTGTGCAGGCGCTGAAAGGCCGTGGCATCACCCATATCATTGAATGTGGCCCCGGCAAGGTGCTGGCGGGCCTGACCAAACGCATCGACCCTGAACTGGTCGGCGCAGCACTGTTTGATCCGGCCACGCTGGCCGAAACCCGGGAGTTGTTGGCATGACGCATTCTGTATCCCCAGCCCAGGTGGCGCTGGTCACCGGCGCATCGCGCGGCATCGGTGCCGCGATTGCCCTGGAGCTCGCAGTGCGTGGTTACCAGGTGGTCGGCACCGCCACCACGGACGAGGGCGCAGAGCGCATCAGCAAGGCCCTGTCAGCCTACCCGGGCTGCCGGGGCGCCAACCTGAATGTCAACGATGGCGCGGCCATCGAGGCGCTGATGGACTCCATCGTCAAGCAGCAAGGCGGATTGCATGTGCTGGTGAACAATGCCGGCATCACGCGCGACACGCTGGCCATGCGCATGAAAGACGAAGACTGGGATGCCGTGCTGGACACCAATCTCAAGGCTGTTTTCCGGGTGAGCCGTGCGGCGATTCGCCCCATGATGAAGCAGCGCTTTGGGCGCATCATCAGCATCACCAGCGTGGTGGGCGCATCGGGCAATGCCGGGCAGGCCAACTATGCAGCCGCCAAGGCTGGCGTGGCTGGCATGACGCGCGCGCTGGCCCGCGAACTGGGCAGCCGCAGCATCACGGTCAATTGCGTGGCGCCGGGATTCATTGAAACCGACATGACGGCAAATCTGCCCGAAGAGCAGCAAAAGGCGCTGCAATCCCAGATCGCCCTGGGCCATCTGGGCAAGCCTGCCGACATTGCCCATGCGGTGGCCTACCTGGCATCGCGTGAGGCGGGCTATGTGACGGGGCAGGAATTGCACGTCAATGGCGGCATGTACATGTAATTGTTGAGAGTTAACGTCGGTTCATCCGTGCGACGGGTCGTGTTGAGGGGTTTCCTCAAGCGGCTAGAATCGCGGATTCATTCACAACCCCCAGAGGGAAACCATGAGCGATATCGAAGCACGCGTCAAAAAAATCATTGCCGAACAACTTGGCGTTGAAGAGTCCCAGGTCACCAACGAAAAAGCCTTTGTGGCCGACCTCGGCGCTGATTCGCTGGACACCGTCGAATTGGTGATGGCACTCGAAGACGAGTTTGGCATCGAAATTCCTGACGAAGACGCAGAGAAGATCACGACGGTGCAAAACGCCATCGACTACGCCAACACCCACCAGAAAGCCTGAGCGGGCGTCCAGCGCCTGTCTTGAGCGATCAGCAGAAGGTTTTTACGCATGAGCCGTCGTCGCGTTGTCGTGACCGGCCTGGGGTGTGTCAGTCCCGTGGGTAACACGGTGGCGGATTCCTGGGCCAATGTCCTGGCCGGTAAGTCCGGCATTGATCTCATCACCAAGTTCGACACGTCGAACTTTTCCTGCAGGATTGCAGGCGAGGTCAAGGGATTCGATCTGGAGTCCTACATCAGCGCCAAGGATGCGCGCGCGATGGACGCCTTCATCCATTTCGGCATCGCTGCGGCGGCCCAGGCTGTGCAGGATGCAGGCTTGCCCACGGGTGAGGCCCTGCACGACGAACTGGCAACGCGCATTGCCTGCGTGATCGGTTCTGGTATCGGCGGCTTGCCGCTGATCGAGAACACCCACGCCGAGTTGACCGCACGGGGTCCTCGGCGCATCACTCCTTTTTTCGTGCCCGCTTCCATCATCAACATGGTGGCTGGGCACGTTTCGATGCGGTTTGGCTTCAAGGGGCCCAACCTCTCGGTGGTGACTGCGTGCACCACCGGGCTGCACTGCATTGGGCAGGCAGGTCGCATGATTGAATACGGCGATGCCGATGTGGCTGTGGCGGGCGGCACCGAGTCCACCGTGTCGCCCCTGGGCGTGGGTGGCTTTGCCGCCATGCGTGCACTTTCCACACGCAACGACGACCCCAAAACCGCTTCCCGCCCCTGGGACAAAGACCGCGACGGTTTTGTGCTGGGCGAGGGTGCGGGCGTGATGGTGCTCGAAGAGTACGAACACGCCAAGGCGCGCGGTGCAAAGATCTATGCCGAACTGAGCGGTTTTGGCATGAGTGCCGATGCCGGCCACATGACGGCTCCGAGCATGGATGGCCCACGCCGCGCCATGCTGCACGCCATGCACAATGCCGGCATCAACGCCGATCAGGTGGATTACCTCAACGCCCATGGCACGTCCACTCCGCTGGGCGACCTCAACGAAACCAACGCCATCAAGGCGGCCTTGGGCGATCATGCCTACAAGACCGTGATCAGCTCCACCAAGTCCATGACAGGCCATCTGCTCGGTGGTGCCGGTGGAATTGAAAGCGTGTTCACCGTACTGGCGTTGCACCACCAAAAGGTACCGCCGACGATCAATATCTTCAACCAGGATCCCGAGTGCGATCTGGATTTTTGTGCCAATACGGCGCGGGACATGCCGATCGACATCGCCGTCAAGAACAACTTTGGCTTTGGCGGCACCAACGGCACGCTGGTCTTCAAGCGGATTTGATGCGGTTGCTGTCACCAGCCCTTGTTGGTGACAGCCCCGAAACGGTTTTTTGCCCTGCTTCGCTCCGCGCGCTGGGGTTGTCCGGCTTTCGGCAATTGCCTTGGCGACGCTGATCATGCGCCGCGGCTCCCATTATTTTTCTGCTCCACCTGTCCGATATCCCGTCGGACAGGGTTCGGTGCTGCTGTGGGGAATGCTTTTCCTGTGGGGTGCGGGCGGTGCCGGGTTGTGGTTCTGGCTTTTGCAAGGGGCTGCCGATTCGGCGGCGCGATTGTCCGTAGCCCTGGGCGTCTGGCTGTGTGCTGCGGGTGCGGTTGTGCATTTCTGGCGCCAGCGGCTGGATGGGGTGCTGCAGTGGGATGGTGTTCGCTGGCACCTGGAGGCCGGTCCGCCTGGCGACCCGGTGCATCCCCTGAAGGGAGCCCTGTGGGTAAGGTTGGATCTACAAAGTCACCTGTGGGTTTGTCTGGATGAACCAGGTGGGCGCCGCACCTGGTTATGGCTGGAGCGTCAGGGCGCTCCTGAACGATGGGGCGATCTGCGGCGTGCGGTATATTCGCGCCCCAAGCCCGAGGCCACCCCGGCCGACGAACCCGCTGCGGCCAGACGCCCGCCAGCGTGAATTCAAAGTGACAATGACCGTAACTTCCCCTGCAGCCCCCACAGACAGCGACCTCCAACTGGTGGAGCGCACGGTTGCGGGCGACCAGCGCGCTTACGAATTGCTGGTCATCAAATACCAGCGGCGCATCGAACGTCTGATTGGGCGCATGGTGCGGGACACGGACCTCGTACCGGATATTGCGCAGGAAACTTTTATCCGTGCTTACCGGGCGCTGCACCAGTTTCGTGGCGAGGCACAGTTTTATACCTGGCTGTACCGGATCGCCGTCAACACGGCGAAAAAGGCGCTCATGGACATGAAGCGCAATCCCGTCATTTCGGAAAACGCTCTGCGTGGCGGTGATGACGAAGATGAAACTTCCCGCCTTGGACATGAACTAATTTCCGAAGAAACACCCGAAACCATTCTTGCCGCACGTGAAATTGCCGAGGCCGTGAATGCGGCCATGGAGGCATTGCCGGAGGATTTACGCCAAGCGGTGACCTTGCGTGAGATAGAAGGATTGACTTACGAAGAAATTGCCGCGGCGATGGAATGCCCCATCGGAACGGTACGGTCGCGGATTTTTCGTGCCCGAGAGGCGATTTCTGCGCGTGTGCGCCCGCTGCTGGAAAACCAGTCGGGCAAGCGCTGGTGATGGACGTTTCTTCGGAGGCGGTACATGGATGCGGCCATTGGGGCCGGGATGATGTTTGGCAGGTGACGCAATGAACACAGACTTGATGAAACGCGAACAATTGTCGGCCTTGGCCGACGGGGAACTGCAGGGCGAGGAACTGGCGCAGGCCCTGCAATTCGCGACTCAGGACGAGGGTCAATCCACCTGGCAGATTTATCATCTGGTGGGTGATGTCTTGCGTGCTCCCGAACTGGCCCGACACCAGCCGGGCAATCAGTCCATGGTGATGCGGCTTCGCGAGCAACTGGCGCAAGAGCCCCTGTACGGGCGTCTGTCCGAAGCCATGCCGGAGGTGCAACAGGTTGCTATGCCCGAGACGGCGGTTGCCGCAAATTCATCGGTTTTCCTATGGAAGATGGCTGCCGGATTTGCGTCATTGGCCGCCGTAGCCGCCATTGGCTGGAGTTCTTTGGCGGGGTTGCAGGGCGGGGCGACTTCTGGTGCCCAATTGGCTGCCGCGCCTGCGCCTTCCCAGCCGGCAGCTGCCGTGGCAAGCGTTTCGGTCAACGATGGCCAGCAGGTCATGATTCGCGACCCGCGCCTGGATGAGCTTTTAGCCGCCCACAAACAGTTTGGAAGCACGTCCGCATTGCAGATGCCCGCAGGTTTTCTGCGCAATGCCACTTTTGAGGCCCCTGCCCGCTGATGCGTTGAGGGGCGATTCAGTTCGCCGAATGAAGCGAACGCGAGCAAAGTGCTCCGGCCAACGCAGTTGCCTGGACAAGTTTGTCGTGCCGCCGGTTCTGTGGGGTAATGGCGTGTGCCAAAGCCGTGCATGCTGGCAGCGGATCCCGGCAAATCAAGCGCGTAGAGGCGACACATGGCGCGCCTTGTGCCATCTTCCGGCGCAATGAGGTAACGCGCGCCTTCCTGCTGGATCTAAAGCTGCTCGCCGTGAAGACACGGGATGCGTCCAGACTGGTCCGGTAGCTGCCAGCAATCCTGGACGCCGTGTCAAAGCTTTATCGCCGCCGGACGCCTGACTGGCGCCTGACCTGTTGCTCACAGCGCGGTGCCACTGCAATCCCTGCGTCTGATGCGAGCCACTTGGGCAGGGCGCCCACGTGCACGCACGGTGTGCTGGATCGCGCCATCTGTTGCGTGCGGTACAACGGAGCGTGTGCTTCGGGGAACCAAGTGACTCCTGTTGCCTTCACAGGCATACAACATCTGTTCGTAACCATTGCCACAATTCAAGAAAGGTCGATGATGCTCAGGATCGATTGGAAAAAACTGCACTCGTATGCACTCGCAGGCGCGCTGATGGGAGCAGCGAGTCTGGTGGTCGTGCCCCATGGTGCAGCCCATGCGCAAACTGCCGTGTCGCGTGGCTTGCCGGACTTCACCGAACTGGTGGAGCAGGTGGGGCCATCGGTGGTGAACATTCGCACCTCCGAGAAGGTGTCGGCCCGTACCAACACCAACGGCATGGATGAAGACATGCTTGAGTTTCTTCGGCGTTTTGGTGTGCCCATGCCCAACATGCCACGGCAACAAAGGCCTCAGCGGCCCCAGCCCGACGAGGAGCAGCCTCGGGGCGTGGGATCGGGATTCATCCTGACGGCCGACGGTTACGTGATGACCAATGCGCATGTCGTGGACGGCGCTGACGAGGTCATCGTCACCCTGACGGACAAGCGGGAGTTCAAGGCCAAGATCGTGGGGACCGACAAGCGCACCGACGTGGCTGTGGTCAAAATTGAAGCGACAGGACTCCCCGCTGTGAAGGTGGGAGACGTCAGCCGCCTGAAGGTGGGTGAATGGGTGATGGCCATCGGTTCGCCGTTTGGCCTGGAGAGCACGGTCACCGCCGGTATCGTGAGCGCCAAGCAACGCGATACGGGGGACTATCTGCCATTCATCCAGACCGACGTGGCCATCAATCCCGGCAACTCTGGCGGGCCATTGATCAATATGCGCGGCGAGGTGGTGGGGATCAACAGCCAGATCTATTCGCGGTCTGGCGGCTTCATGGGCATCTCGTTTGCGATTCCCATGGACGAGGCCATTCGGGTCAGTGAGCAACTGCGTGCGTCTGGCCGCGTGACCCGCGGGCGCATCGGTGTCCAGATTGGTCAGGTCACCAAAGATGTCGCCGAATCCATTGGCCTTGGCAAGGCATCGGGCGCACTGGTCACGGGCGTGGAGTCCGGGTCGCCCGCTGAAAAGGCAGGCATCGAGGCGGGCGACATCATCACCCGTTTTGATGGCAAGGCGATCGACAAGCTGGCAGATCTTCCGCGCCTCGTGGGCAACACCAAGCCCGGAACGAAAAGCACGGTCACGGTGTTCCGCCGCGGCACCGCCAAGGACCTGAGCCTCACCATCGCGGAGATCGAGGGCGACAAGCCGGTGCGCAAGGCTGCGGAGCGGGAAGAAAAACCAAAAGCCTCGGCTGCTGCACAGTTGATCGGGTTATCGGTGAGCGCGCTGACCGATGCGCAAAAGAAAGAGCTGAACATCCGGGGTGGGGTGGTGGTGAATTCGGCCACCGATGCCGCTGCACGTGCCGGCCTGCGCGAGGGTGACGTCATCCTTTCCATCGCCAACACCGAAATTGGCGGGGTCAAGGATTTGGAGGCGGCGCTGGCCAAGGTGGACAAGAACAAGCCGATCAATGTTTTGTACCGTCGGGGTGAGTGGGCCCAATATGCCTTGATTCGCCCTTCCAAATAAGCTGGCACTGAGGGGGCGCCCTGAGGGCGCGCAGGGAAATCCCGGGTGTATATCCGGGATTTCTTTCGTCTGGATCGCCGCCGAGAGCAACTGCGGCCAAATTAATTTCGGAAGATGAGGGTTGGTTTTCGCTCACCCGGAAAACTGCGCATCGATCAGATTGGATAGAATGCGGCCCTGCGTTCAACACATATCGACATATGAGTCGGCGCTGGGATCATATTGTGAAATGGGCATGGCCCCTGCACCACAGATCCGCAGCTAGCCCACAAGTTGTCCCATGTTGCTCGGATGCTGCTTGTGAATAAGTTGTGTATAAAATGCTTGTTGCACTGCAGCAACGCGCTTCACATGTGGGGTTGATGGCTCATGGGTTCAGGCTTTTTGCCTACAATGAGGCTCCAACCTTCGCAGTTGCCAATGATTGTTGGTTCAGGGCGCGTCGCCATTCGACGCGCCCTTTTTTCTTGTCCGCGCCGTTTCAATTCAATTACTTGACGCTTCCCGTTGATGAAACACATCAGAAATTTTTCCATCATTGCGCACATCGACCATGGCAAATCGACGTTGGCCGATCGCTTGATCCAGCGGTGTGGCGGACTTGCGGACCGCGACATGGAGGCGCAGGTGCTTGACTCGATGGACATCGAGAAAGAGCGTGGGATAACCATCAAGGCACAGACTGCTGCCCTGCAATACAAGGCCCAGGACGGGCAGGTCTACAACCTCAATCTGATCGACACACCGGGCCACGTGGACTTCTCTTATGAAGTGAGCCGCTCGTTGTCGGCCTGCGAGGGTGCGCTGCTGGTGGTGGACGCATCGCAAGGTGTTGAGGCGCAGACGGTGGCCAATTGCTACACCGCGCTGGACCTCGGTGTGGAAGTGGTTCCCGTGCTCAACAAGATGGATCTTCCGAACGCTGATCCCGACAATGCCAAGGCGGAAATCGAAGATGTGATCGGTATCGACGCGACCGACGCCATTCCCTGTTCGGCCAAGACCGGCATGGGCATTGACGAAATTCTCGAAGCCATTGTCGCGAAGGTGCCAGCGCCCAGGGGCAACGCCACGGGCCCCCTGCGCGCGATGATCATCGACAGCTGGTTCGACAGCTATGTGGGCGTGGTGATGCTGGTGCGCGTGGTCGATGGCCGCCTGCTCAAGGGCGAGCGCATCAAGATGATGGCCTCGGGCGCTGTTTACAACGCCGACAACCTGGGTGTGTTCACACCGGCCAACGAGCCACGCAATTCGCTCGATGCCGGTCAGGTGGGCTACATCATTGCGGGCATCAAGGAGCTGCAGGCGGCCAAGGTGGGCGACACCATCACGCTCGAAAAGAAGCTGCCCAACAACGCGGGCCCCGCCACCGAAGCGCTGCCCGGTTTCAAGGAAATCCAGCCCCAGGTGTTTGCCGGGCTTTACCCCACCGAGGCCAGCGAATACGACTCGCTGCGCGACGCCCTCGAAAAGCTCAAGCTCAATGACGCATCGTTGCATTACGAGCCCGAAGTCAGCCAGGCGCTGGGCTTTGGTTTCCGTTGCGGCTTCCTCGGTTTGCTGCACATGGAAATCGTGCAGGAGCGACTGGAGCGCGAGTTCGACCAGGACCTCATCACCACCGCGCCCAGCGTGGTGTACCAGGTGGTCCGGGCCGATGGCGAAGTGATCATGGTCGAGAACCCGTCCAAGATGCCCGACCAGGGGCGGCTGGAGGAAATCCGCGAGCCCATCGTCACGGTGCACCTCTACATGCCCCAGGACTACGTGGGCCCGGTGATGACGCTGGCCAACCAGAAGCGCGGTGTGCAGATGAACATGGCGTACCACGGGCGCCAGGTCATGCTCACCTATGAAATGCCGCTGGGCGAGATCGTGCTCGACTTCTTCGACAAGCTCAAGTCGGTGTCGCGCGGCTATGCCTCCATGGACTATGAGTTCAAGGAGTACCGTGCTTCCGATGTGGTGAAGGTCGACATTCTTCTCAATGGCGAAAAGGTGGACGCGCTGTCCATCATCGTGCACCGCTCGCAGTCGCAGTACCGCGGTCGTGCCGTGGTGGCCAAAATGCGCGAAATCATCAGCCGCCAGATGTATGACGTGGCCATTCAGGCGGCCATCGGCGCCAACATCATTGCGCGCGAAACCATCAAGGCACTGCGCAAGAACGTGCTGGCAAAATGCTACGGCGGTGACGTCAGCCGCAAGCGCAAGCTTCTCGAAAAGCAGAAGGCAGGCAAAAAGCGCATGAAACAGATTGGCTCGGTCGAGGTGCCCCAAGAGGCATTTCTGGCCATTTTGCAGGTGGAAGATTGATGCAGTTCATGCAGATCCTGACTTCTCTGGTGCTCGCTGCCTTTGCGGGCTACGTCGGCGCCTGGTACATGGGCGCCATCGAGGGCAACTTTGCGTTGCTGCTGTTTTTGGCCACCGTGGTTACCGGGGCCTACTGGCTGGCAGAGCGCATGGTTTTTCTGCCGCGCAGGCGCCGGGCGGCGCAGGCCATCGAGGATGCGGCCGTACAACGCCGCGCCGAACTCGACCGCATGGGCATCCAGAAGGTGGATGTGGACGTGCAGGAGGCCAAGGGCCGCATCCTGATGCAACCCTGGTGGCTGGACTGGACCGCCGGATTGTTTCCGGTGATCGCGGCGGTGTTCTTCCTGCGCTCGTTCCTGTTCGAGCCCTTCAAGATTCCCTCCGGTTCCATGATCCCCACCTTGCTGGTGGGCGACCTCATTTTGGTCAACAAGTTCACCTACGGTGTGCGGCTGCCGGTCATCAATACCAAAATCATTGAGGGCAACCAACCCGCTCGCGGTGATGTGATGGTTTTTCGCTATCCACCGCAGCCCAGCCTTGACTACATCAAGCGCGTGGTAGGCGTGCCTGGCGACGAAGTGGCCTACCTCAACAAGCGCCTCACCGTGAACGGAAAACCGGTCGACACCACGGCTGAACCAGATTTTTTTGACAAAGACAGCATGCGGTATTTCAAGCAGTACGAAGAGCAGCTGGGTACCCAGCCGCACCGGCTGCTGAACACCCCCGAGGCGCCTGCTTTTGTGCAGGGTGCCACCAACTTTGCCTACCGCGATAACTGCCGCTACAGTGTCGAAGGCGTCGTTTGCAAGGTGCCAGAGGGACACTATTTCATGATGGGCGACAACCGCGATAATTCGCTGGATTCGCGCTATTGGGGGTTTGTTCCCGAGGCCAACATCGTGGGCAAGGCGTTCTTTGTCTGGATGAATTTTGGCAATCTCAAGCGGATTGGTGCTTTTCATTGAAGAGCGCAGACACACAACAACGAGGGGGTAAAAGTATGAGCATGCATCGCACAGCCAGCCGGTCGCGCCAGCGCGGCCTGTCGTTCTTTGGGTTGATCTTTGTCGGTTTGTTTGCCGTGGCCGCATTTGCCATTGGCGGGCAGTCCGTGCCGATCTTTCTGGAGTACACCTCGGCGAAGAAAGCCATCGAGAAAGCCAAGATTGAAAGCACGGTTCCTGGCGTGCGCGCGGCCTTCGATCGGGCTGCGGCGATTGATGACATCACGTCCATCAAGGGCTCCGACCTTGAAGTGACCAAGAGTGGCGACAAGGTGGTGGTGTCTTTCAAGTACGCACGCGAGATTGCACTGGCAGGCCCTGCCTATCTGGTGTATCGCTTTGAAGCGCAGACCAACTAGGTGCAGCCGGCTCTACTAGCGCTGCAGACCCGTCTGCAGCACACCTTTTCCAACGCGTCATTGCTGCAGCGTGCCATCACGCACCGCAGTTTTTCGGCAGACCACAATGAACGCCTGGAGTTTCTGGGCGATTCGGTGCTCAATCTGGCTGTGGCCAGCTTGCTTTACCAGCGGCTGAGCGATTTGCCCGAGGGCGATCTCTCGCGTGTGCGTGCCAACCTGGTCAAGCAGGATACGTTGCACCAGCTGGCACTGCGTCTGCAAGTGTCTGACGTGTTGCGCCTGGGCGAGGGCGAGTCCAAATCTGGCGGCCAGCAACGGCCCTCCATTCTTGCCGATGCCCTTGAAGCCCTGATTGGCGCCGTTTACCTCGATGCCGGTTACACCAGTGCCGAAGCGCTGGTGCACCGTCTGTTTCAGGGGGTGGAGATCAACCCTCAGATGCAGGCCGCTGCCAAAGACCCCAAGACCGCGTTGCAGGAGTGGCTCCAGGGTCGCAAAATGAAGCTGCCGCAATACAGCGTGGTGGCCACGGTAGGGGCGGCGCACCGCCAGACCTTTGACGTGGAATGCGTGATCACCGAACTGGGCCTGGCCGAACGTGGCATTGGCGGTTCGCGCCGTGCCGGCGAACAGGCCGCCGCCGCCGCCATGCTGGCCACACTGAAAGCGAAAAACATATGAACGATGCTACTAAAGATGTAGCTGATGACGCAGGCACTGAAAGCGCTCCGGTGCAAAATGACCTCGAAGCCATGCTGGCCGCCGCGGGCGCACCGGCGGCCGTGCCGGGCCAGCGCTGTGGCGTGATCGCCATCGTGGGCAAGCCCAATGTGGGCAAGTCCACGCTGCTCAATGCGCTGGTGGGCCAGAAGATCAGCATCACCTCGCGCAAGGCGCAGACCACGCGGCACCGCATCACGGGCATCCGCACGCGCGAGCAGACGCAGTTCATTTTTGTCGACACCCCCGGATTCCAGACCCGCCACGCCACGGCGCTCAACAAGTCGCTGAACAAGACAGTGATGGGTGCGATCGGCGATGTGGACCTGATCCTGTTTGTCGTCGAGGCCGGCAACTTCACGCTGGCCGATGCCAAGGTGCTCTCGCTGTTCAAGCCTGGCATTCCCACGCTGCTGGTGGCCAACAAGCTCGACATGGTGCACCGCCGCGCCGAACTGGCGCCTTGGCTCAAGAGCATGCAGGAGCGCCACCCGTTTGCTGAATTCGTGCCCATGTCGGCCAAGAACAAGGGCGACATCGAGCGGCTGTTTGGCATCTGCGCCAAATACTTGCCCGAGCAAGCCTGGTGGTATGCCGAAGACGAGCTGACCGACCGCAGCGAGAAGTTTCTCGCTTCCGAGACTGTGCGCGAAAAGCTGTTTCGCTTCACGGGCGATGAGCTGCCTTACACCTCTACGGTGGTCATCGACAAGTTCGATGAAGAAGCCAGCAAGGCGCACAAACGCATGGTCAAGATTGCCGCCACCATCGTGGTCGAGCGCGACAACCACAAGATGATGGTGATTGGCGACAAGGGCGAGCGTTTGAAGCGCATCGGCACCGAAGCCCGCCAGGAGCTGGAAAAGCTCATGGATGCCAAGGTGTTCCTGGAGCTGTGGGTCAAGGTGCGCTCTGGCTGGGCAGACGATGAAGCGCGCGTGCGCTCGTTCGGCTATGAGTGAGTTCCCCCTGAGTCGCCTGCGGCGCCTTCCCCTCAAGGGGACGACGTCAGCGGCCGGGCAAAGCCCGTTCCGCGACATCCGCTGGCATGGCCTGCTCCGCGGCCTTCTGATCAACGAGCGCCGTGACGCCTTTGGGCAGTGCGCCGGGCGTTCGAGTGCGGTGGATCTTTGATCTGAAGAGAATTGGCCTCCAGCGCTTGATGGATAAGCGCTTGCAGCTATTGATAGCATAGCAATCCATGCCCGCGCGCCGCGTCTCCGATGAACCCGCCTTCGTGCTGCACAGCTACGACTGGAGCGAGTCCAGCCTGATTCTGGAAGTGTTTTGCCGACGCCAGGGGCGCGTGGCCCTGGTGGCCAAGGGCGCCAAGAAGCCCAGCTCCAACTTCCGTCCTGTGCTGCTGCCGCTGCAGCCCCTGCTGGTGACCTACACCCTGGCTGGCGACGGCACGGCCGACATCCACACGCTCAAGGGCGCCGAGTGGGTGGGCGAGCATGTGATGCCCACGGGCGATGCGCTGCTGTCGGGCATGTACCTCAACGAGCTGTTGCTGCGCCTGCTGGCGCGCGCCGATCCGCACCCTGCGCTGTTCGATGCCTATGCGGGGGTCGTGCGGGTGCTGGCCAGCGAGCATGGCGATGCCCTGGAGCCCGTGCTGCGCAGTTTCGAGTTGCTGCTGCTGCGTGAGATCGGCCTGCTGCCCAGCCTGGATGCGCAGACCATGACGTTTGCGCCGCTGCTGCCCGACACGCGCTACACCCTGGTGCCCGAAGGGGGCTTGCGTGCGGCGTCTTCCACCGACCGTGCCGGCCTGCCCGGCAGCCAGTGGCAAGCGCTGCAGCGCGCGCTGGACGATGCGGCCAGCTACACCGCCACCTTGCGTGCCTGCGCCCCGGTGGCCGCCGAACTCAAACCCCAGCTGCGGGCCTTGCTGCAATACCATTGCGGCAGCCCCACGCTGCGCACCCGCCAGCTCATGATCGACCTGCAGTCCCTATGAAAAAGTCTGAACATATCCCGCAACGCACCGCCTTGTCGGTCAACGTCAACAAGGTCGCTCTGGTGCGCAACACGCGCCACCTGGGCATTCCCAGCGTTACGCGCGCGGCCACGCTGTGCCTGCAGGCGGGCGCGCAGGGCATCACGGTGCACCCACGGCCCGATGAGCGGCATATTCGCCGCCAGGACGTGTTCGAGCTGGCGGCGTTGATGAAGGCCTGGACCGACCGCGAATACAACATCGAAGGCAACCCGTCGCAGAACCTGATGGACTTCATCCGCGAGCTTGCGGGCCAGGGCATGCGGCCGCAGCAGGTCACCTTTGTGCCCGACAGCGAAGATCAGTTCACCAGCGACCACGGCTGGAGCTTTCCGCAGGATGCCGAGCGCTTGGCGCCACTGATTGCCGAATGCCGCAGCCTGGGCGTGCGTGTGAGCCTGTTCATGGACCCGGTGCCTGAGCAGATGGCCGCTGCCCGGGCCGTGGGTGCGGACCGGGTGGAGCTGTACACCGAGCCCTACGCCGCAGCCTGGGGCACGCCGCAGCAAGCCGAGGAGCTGAAGCGCTACGCCGCCGCCGCCCAGGCGGCGCTGGATGCCGGCCTGGGCGTGAATGCCGGGCATGATCTCAACCGCGACAACCTCGCCGCCTTTGTGCGCGAGGTGCCCGGCGTGCTCGAAGTCTCCATCGGTCACGCCTTGATTGCCGATGCACTGGAGCTGGGCTATGCCGCCACCGTGCAGGCCTACCAAGCGTGCATCGATGCAGGCTTTGCAGCAGAGAAAAACTCCTGATTTGATAGCTGCTAGCGCTTATTTATCAAGCGCTAGAGGCATATTTCATTCAAAACCATGATCTACGGCATTGGCACCGACATCTGCGACGTGCGCCGCATCGCGGCCAGTCTGGAGCGCCACGGCGAGCGGTTTGCCGAAAAGGTGCTGGCCGATGGCGAGCTGGCCACCTGGCGTGCGCGCAGCGCGCGGTGGCCCGAGCGCGGCGTGCGCTACCTGGCTACGCGCTTTTCCGCCAAGGAAGCCTTCAGCAAGGCCATCGGGCTGGGCATGCACATGCCCATGACCTGGCGCGCGTGTGAGGTGGGGTCTCTGCCCAGCGGCCAGCCGGTGATCGTGCTGCACGGTGCTCTCAGGGAATGGTTCGAGGCCAAAGGCCTCACGGCGCACCTGAGTGTGACCGACGAAACCGACTACGCCGCCAGCTTTTGCGTGGTGGAGAAAATTCAAGCCAAATAGCCATTTAGCGCTTGTTGAATAAGCGCAGTCAGCTATTGTTTATATAGCAATTTCACGATTGGAAGCCCGATGACCGAACACGCACCCCTCATCCTCGACGTGGCAGGCACAGAGCTGACCGCCGCCGATCGCCGCCGTCTGGCACACCCGCTGACCGGCGGCGTGATCCTGTTCGCCCGCAATTGGGAAAACCGCGCACAGCTGCTGCAGCTCACCAGCAGCATCAAGGCCGTGCGCGATGACCTGCTGATCTGTGTGGACCATGAAGGCGGCCGCGTGCAGCGTTTTCGCACCGATGGCTTCACCCACCTGCCGCCCATGCGGGCGCTGGGTGACATGTGGATGGATGACGGCAAGGGTGCCAAGGCCGTGCCCGGCAGTGGCGCGCTGCGCGCCACCAACGCCGCCACGGCGGCGGGCTACGTGCTGGGCACCGAGCTGCGCGCCTGTGGCGTGGACTTCAGCTTCACGCCCGTGCTGGACCTCGACTGGACGGATGAGGCCCCCACGCCAGCGCCAGCGCTGGCTGCCCCCCACGGGGGCTCGGAAAGCTTGGGGCGGCCCGGCACTTCCCGAAGCGGCGTCATCGGCGACCGATCCTTCCACCGCGACCCGCGCGTGGTGGCGCTGCTGGCCAAGAGCCTGATGCACGGTCTGCTGCAGGCGGGCATGGCCAACTGCGGCAAGCATTTTCCGGGGCATGGCTTTGTGAAGGCCGACTCGCACACCGAAGTGCCGGTCGATAACCGCAGCCTCAAGGCCATTTTGGCCGACGACGCCGCGCCGTATCCCTGGCTCAGCAGCACGCTCACCAGCGTGATGCCGGCGCATGTGATCTACCCCAAGGTCGATAGCCGCCCGGCGGGCTTTTCGCAGCGGTGGCTGCAGGACATCCTGCGCCGCCAGATGCGGTTTGACGGCGCCATCTTCAGCGACGACCTCAGCATGGAGGGAGCGCGGCGCCTTGACGGCCAGGTGGTCAGCTACACCGACGCCGCCATCGCGGCGCTCGCTGCAGGCTGCGACCTGGTGCTGCTGTGCAACCAGAGCGTGGGCAACGGCGAGGCTGTGGACGAACTCATCGACGGCCTCGACGCTGCCCTTTCACAGGGCCGCTGGCAGCCCAGCGTGGACAGCGAATCGCGTCGCCTGGCGCTGCTGCCCGAAACCCTGCCGCAGGCGTGGGATGAGCTGATGTACCAGCCCGCCTATTTGCAGGCGCTGGATTTGCTGCCCTGACTTTTGTCGCAGGTCTGCTCTATGGCCCCGGTGCGGTGCTGACGGGCAAGGCACTCGGCTGCAGGGGTGCGGCCACGGCTTGCACCGGCGCGGTCGGCTCCGTTGGTGGCGCAGCCTCTGCGGGTGGCGGGTAATGCTGAAAGCGGCGCACCACGCGCTGAAAGATCAGTGCGTTTGGAATCTGCAGCCACGCCGTGTGGCCCACCGCTGCGCCATGGTCCTCCAGCGTGGTGTAAAGCAGATTGATATCCACCACGCGGCCCTTGGCGCCGGGCTTGTCTGCGGTGTCCAGCACCTCGATGTAGTCCCCAATGCGAAAAGGCCGCACCGTGAAGATGAGCAGCGCACAAAACAGGTTGGACAGCACGCTCCAGGCGGCAAAAAATGCCACCGCGCCCACGGTGGCGAAGCCCGTGAAAGCCGTCCATAGCACCGTGGCCGAGACGCCCATGCGTTCAAGCACCAGCAACAGCGCGCTGGCAATGATGAGCCAACGGATCAGGCCGTTGATGGGCACCAGCAATTCATCGGGCAACTGGTAGTGCGCACTGGCGCGGCGCACCAGGCGGCGCAGCGTGCGCTGCAACAGCCATGCCACAACCAGGATCAGCAGGATTTGCGAGCCGGGGATGATGACTTCAAGCCAGTCCTGCACCCATTCGGGCAGGCGGGCTTTCAAGAGTTGCATTCGGGAAATGGCCATGGGGACTATGGTGTCAAAAAAGGCGGCACAGCGGCAGTCAGCCGTTCAACTGCTCCACCGTGTCCATCGGCATCTTAAAACTGAAGCAGCGGTTGCGGCCTTGCACCTTGGCGGCATGAAGCACTTGGTCGGCCCGCATGACCACGCTCTCTGCGTTGGTGCTGTCATCGGGCACGCAGGTCCTGATGCCGCCGTGCAGCGTGGGTGCGACGCACAGCGCAGCACGCACCGAGCCCACGTCTTTCACGACCAGCGCGGAAAATGGGTGGTCCGCCAATGCGGCCCCGATAGGTGGGGCCGCGGGCGAAGGGTGCGGCAGGGGCGTGGGGGCTGTCACGGTGTTTCCTTGTGGCCCGCATTGTCTGGTGGGCTTTTTTGCACCGCGGGGTCGCCTGCCTTCATCTGCCGGGATGCGGGCGGGCGCCCACGCCTGAACGGCACCAGGCGGTCAAGACTCGCGCCGCAGGGCCGGGAACAGGATCACGTCGCGGATGCTGGGGCTGTCGGTCAGCAGCATCATCAGGCGGTCAATGCCGATGCCGCAGCCGCCGGCGGGCGGCATGCCGTATTCGAGCGCGCGCACAAAGTCGTGGTCGTAATACATGGCCTCGTCGTCGCCACTGTCCTTGGCGGCCACCTGGGCATGAAAGCGCGCGGCCTGGTCTTCGGCGTCGTTCAGCTCACTGAAACCGTTGCCGAATTCGCGGCCGGTGATGTAGAGCTCAAAGCGCTCGGTGACTTCGGGGCGCTGGTCGTTGGCGCGGGCCAGCGGCGAGATCTCGGTGGGGTGCTCCATGATGAAGGTGGGTTGCCACAGCTTGTCTTCCACCGTCTCTTCGAAATACAGCACCTGCAGGCTGGCCAGGGTGCGCCCCGAAAGCTGGTTCTTTTGTTCCGACATGCCCAGCTTCTTGAGGGCGCTGGTGAGCCATGCCGCATCGTCCACATGCGCGCCGGCCTCGGTGTGCTGGAAGATGGCTTCGCGAATGGTCAGGCGGGCAAACGGCTGGCTCAAGTCCACCTCGCGGCCCTGGTACGACAGCTGCAGCGTGCCAGCGGCCTTCAGGGCAGCATCGCGCACGAGTTGCTCGGTAAAGCCCATGAGGTCCTGGTAGTTCCAGTAGGCCGCATAGAACTCCATCATCGTGAACTCGGGGTTGTGGCGCACCGAGATGCCTTCGTTGCGGAAGTTGCGGTTGATCTCAAACACCCGCTCGAAACCACCCACCAGCAGGCGCTTGAGGAACAGCTCCGGCGCGATGCGCAGGTACATCTCTTGTTCGAGCGCGTTGTGGTGCGTGACAAACGGCTTCGCGTTGGCGCCGCCCGGAATGGGGTGCAGCATGGGCGTCTCGACCTCCAGAAAGCCGTGCTGCACCATGAAATCGCGGATGCCACTGACAGCCCGGCTACGCGCCACGAAGCGCTTGCGTGCAGCCTCATCGGTCATCAGGTCGATGTACCGCTGGCGGTACTTGACCTCCTGGTCGGCCACGCCATGAAACTTGTCGGGCATGGGGCGCAGGCTTTTGGTCAGCAGCCGCAGGGTGGTCACCTTGACCGACAGCTCGCCGGTCTTGGTCTTCATCAACGTGCCCTCGGCACCGATGATGTCGCCCAGATCCCAGTGCTTGAAGGCCGCATAAAGGTCTTCACCCAGCGCGTCACGCGTGATGTAGAGCTGGATGCGCCCCCCGGTTTCGCCCAGCGAACCATCCTGCACGGTGGCAAAACTGGCCTTGCCCATCACCCGCTTGAGCATCATGCGCCCCGCCACGCTCACATGAACAGCGTGGGTTTCAAGCGATTGTGCGTCCTTGCTGGCGTGCTGGTCCTGCAGCGTGGCAGCGTGGTGCGCCGGCTTGAAATCGTTGGGGAACGTGACGCCTGCGCCCTGTGCATGGGCCTCGCGCAAGGCGCGCAGCTTGTCGCGGCGCTCGGCGATGAGCTGGTTTTCGTCTTGGGGGGCGGCGGCGGTGGGAGATGTGTGGTTTTCAGACATGGAAGGCCGCCCGTATAGTGAGGCGTTCAAAGGCGTTGTTTCGGACCAAAACCCGTGATTTTAGTTTTTTGCCGTTGCCCTGGCGCATTTGTGTCTTGCTGAGCCTTGATAATTTGCCGCATGTTCCTCAAGGCTGGCCTGCTTTCGCTGATGTTGCTGCTCGCCAGCCGTGTGCTTGGCGTGCTGCGCGAGACGGCTCTTGCCGCTGCCTTGGGGAGCTCCGGCATGGCCGATGTGGTCATCGTCATGCTGATCCTGCCCGACTGGCTGGCAGGCTTTTTGGTTAGCGGTGCGCTGGCTTACGTGCTTTTGCCGCATTGGGCCAAAGAGTCGGCTGCACAACAAAATACCTCCCAAAGCCGGGTGACCGGGCGCTTGATGCTGATGTCCATTGCGCTGGCCGCTGTGATGTGCATCGCCCAGGCGCCCCTGGGTGCGCTGCTGGTCCCGGGAGTATCGGCCTCATTGCAGAGCGCTGCGAGTGAGGCGGTGGTCTGGAGTGCGTTGGCCATGCCCGCAGCCATATTGGCGGGCCTCTGGGCGACGCGGCTGCAACATGAGCGCGACTTTGTCGGACTTTACAGCGCGAACCTGGTGGTCAACGCCGTGCTTATTGCCGCGCTGGTTTATGTGGTCTGGCAAGGGGGGGGAGCCGCTGCCGGGCCGACACTGGGTATTTTCTTGCTGCTTGCGGTGGCCTTGCGGCTGCTTTGGCAGGGGTGGCGTTTGCGGCACCTTCGCCA
>ERZ1023696.82-NODE-82-length-21540-cov-7.231542_pt1 | contig 21540 bp, 18 predicted proteins | sample MGYA00520859_ERZ1023696 | MGnify/ENA primary metagenome ERZ1023696 (study PRJEB33180, sample SAMEA4046002) | wastewater metagenome | place: Denmark | collected 2016-03-13 | study: EMG produced TPA metagenomics assembly of the PRJEB13832 data set (Local surveillance...
TAATTTCCGAAGGGCTAACCCGTGAAGCTGGACATCATTTTAGGTGCATGAAACATTTTGCAAACTTGTGAAACACCTACGGTGATGCACTTTTCACTCTGGAAAATTTTATAAATTCCTATATGTTTAAAAAAGTCCCCCGCCGTTTATGGGCGAGGGACATTATTTTCAGATTTAGTCAGTTTCGATCAGACCGAATTTGCCGTCTTTTCTGCGGTACACAATACTTGTGCCGTTCGTTTCAGCATCTTCGAAGATAAAGAAGTTGTGTCCGAGCATATTCATCTGCAATACAGCTTCTTCACTGTCCATCGGTTTGAGGGAAAGACGTTTCGTGCGGACGATTTCAAGTGGATTCTCATCGTCTTCCATCTTTTCTTCGATCAGATTCGGCTCGTTACCGATATCAAATCCTCTCTCTCTGGATTTGCGGTGAATCTTTGTTTTGTACTTACGGACTTGGCGTTCAAGTTTGTCCACGACCAAATCGATACTTCCGTATAGATCACTAGAAGTCTCTTCGGCTCTTAAAACCAGGAAAGGTAGCGGAACCGTAACTTCCACCTTAGCAGATTTTTCGGCTGGGAATGGATATACTTTCAAGTTGACATGCGCTGTTGTTTCAGGCACGTTCCCAAAGTATTTTTCCAGTCTGCCTAATTTTTTCTCGGCGTAGCTGCGGATCGGTTCTGTAACCTCAATATTTTCTCCTCGGACATTATACTTAAACATAGCACTCTCTCCTTTCGTCTGACGCATCGTCAGATAAAGACAACCCTCGCCTATGGACCACTCATAGGGGGTTTCTTTAACTTCATTATAATGTAAGCGCCTTAACATTTCAACGTTTATGATTTATTATCTTGCAATCGTAGTTGAACGGACCATTCTGAACCCATGCTTGTACAGGAGTATTTTCGCGTGGTAGAGCGTTCTTCCGGTAGTATAGACGTCATCAAAAAGGATAATTTCCTGCTGGAGATATTTTTCGTACCCCTCCAGCAATAAAAATGGTTGCATCGTCAATAGCCGTTCCTGTCTGTTTTTTTCGGATTGCTTTTCACCGGCATGTTGGTTTCCCAAGAATTGTACGCAGCGGATGCCTGCTTGTTTCAGCAGCTCCTCGCATTGGTTGAAACCCCTCTCCTCATAACTGGCGATTGAAATCGGCAGCGGCAGGAATAGCGCTTGGGGATGCGTACGTTGGAGGGCCTGCAGATCATTCGTGAAGGCACCGGCAAGACGATAATCGCCCTGGAACTTGTAGCGTTGCAGCCAGTCCTTCACGATGCCCGTATAGGCATAGCAGGCATGATGCGCAATCGTCAGCTCCGGATAGCAGCTGCGCCATCTTCGGCAGTCCTCGCACAGGTCCACGGATGATGCTTGCGGCCGCATACAGCCCGGACATACGGTTTGCCCGGCTAAACGCGGCAATTTTTCCTCGCAGGATCTACAGACCCTTCCGCGATTCTTTTTCCCGAAACCGAAAAGTTCTTGAAGCGTCAATACTTCCCGGATCTCATTTTGGCAGAAGAGACATTGTCCCATTCAGCAGCCCCCTTCTTCCTGCGTCCCTGTTCATCATGCGGATTTGACGGACCGCCCCCTGGATTGCTTTCGTTTCGCCGTAGTGGGCAAAACAGACCCAGCCTGTCGGATAATCTTTGTGCCTGCCTGCCCTGCCGGCAATCTGCACCAGCGAAGCTTCCGTAAAGACCCGATCTTCCGCTCCAAGCACGATGACATCGATATCCCTGAAGGTCACCCCGCGCTCCAGTATGGTCGTCGTCATCAAAAAATCATATTCCTCGGACCGCATCTTCTTTACTTTTTCCTCGCGGTCAGGATCGCTCGCCGAAACGCAGGTGAATTGCTTGTCCGGAAAAAGCTCCCGCAGCCAACCGTCCAGTTCTTCCATCAGCTGGATGTGCGGCAAAAACAGCAGAAAGCGCCTGTCCGTTTGGAGTTGCCTGCGGATAAGCTTAAGGAAAGGGGCCATTTTCTTCTTACTGATGGCCTTGCGCCAATCTCCGATCCACAGACACTCCGGTTCGGGCAATGCAAAGCCGTGATAACGCGCCGGCAAGACTGTCGCCGCCAACTTGTCTCGCTTGATGTCGTTTTGCATCATCTGTGAAGGCGTCGCAGTCAAATAAATCAGCGCACTCGCTTTTTTTCTGGACTTTTGCGCCCCGAACTGCAGGCCCAAATCATCGTGATACGGGAAGGAATCGATCTCATCGATGATCAGTAGGTCGAACGCTTCGCGGAAGCGCAGCAGTTGATGGGTCGTGGCGATGACGAGCGGCGTATAGCTGTAACCATCCTCATTGCCTCCGTACAGCAAGGCCATCGGAACGGCCGGGAATGCCTGCTTGATCCGGGGTGCCAGTTCCAAACAAACATCCACGCGCGGGGAGGCAAGACAGACTCTACCACCTTTGCGCAGGCAGGCTGCAATCCCCTCAAAAATCATCTCAGTCTTTCCGGCACCAGCGACGGCCCAGATCAGTCGTGTCTCTTCAGCCTGGACCGTTTCCACGATTTCTTCCGATGCACGTTGCTGTTCCGATGACAATTGGCCCTGCCATTGCAGAATCGGCTCAATGGGCCGTTCAAAAGCATTGATTTCCGGCAGATGATGGAGCACTGTGCAGCTTTTGATTTTTCCCATGTTCAGGCAGCTCAAGCAGTAAAAACAAGTAGTGCCGCAAGCGCAAGGCGCGGCCAGCATTTTTTTCCGGTCCTGGTTTCCGCAGCGATTGCATATCCGTTTCCCGTTCGCGCTGGTCAATCCGGGGCGTTTCTCGGCCAGGATCAACAGCGCTTCTTCGGCGTTGCGGCACTCGCTCCTCGTCAATTCCCTGCCGTACAGTTCCTTCCCGTCCATATCATCCTCCCTTTCGCTTTCCTTATTAACATACGCAGAAAAAGCCGCTCCGCTTCCGCTGATCGGCGAAATGGGACGGCTTAGGATTTTTCAGTTTCCTCTCGGGAATCGATCCGGTCGGTTGCTGCAGCTTGTCCGGCGAAAGGAAAATCAGCGATTGGGCGGTAAACAAGTTTTCCGTCCAGCCGAACACTTTCGAATAGCGTCAGCGCAGCGACGGTTATTTTTTGATCCGGGGGCAGCGGAACTTTGCTGAGCTCTTCCCACTCTTGCCACAATACAATCCCCCGGCCGAGCGTGAGGTGCGGAATGAACGCCACCTCATCAGCCATTGCTACTTTTTGCCCCAGCAAGGAATCGTTCAGCTGTTCGTAGAGCTGCTGGAGTCGGCTGTTTTCTTTGGTGCCCAGCCAGACGATCCACTTGTTTCTTTTGGAAAAGTAACCCAGACCATTCGTTTCAACCAAGAATGGCAGCTGACTTTCAGCGCAGCGGGCCAGCCCCGTTTCGATTGCACTTCTCTGATCCGGGTCCACTTCCCCGATGAACCGCATCGTCAAGTGGAAGTTGTTTGGATCCGTGAATGACCCTTTGATGCTGGCGCGGATCACTTCCTTCTGGAAATCAACCAACTGTTTTTTGACGGCACTAGGCAATTTGACACCGATGAATACCTTCACGACTGCACCCCGCTATCCGCTTTGTAAAAAAACAGGAAGGACAGAACCTTATTGGCCCTTCCTCCCGAATGAATGTGTGATTGCCGCACCTATTTGTTGCTTATATCGGATAGCTCAATTCGGTATCTTCCGTCCAGGTCAACCCCAGCGCGCCTTCACCTAAGTGCGTCCCGATGACTGGACCGAAATAACTCAATTCAAACCGGATATCCGGAAACTCTTGCTGGAGGTGTTCCAACCAAGCCTGCCCCTTTTCGGGAATATTCCCATGGATGACAGTTGCGATAATCGGATAATCAGCCTTTGAAGCCGCTTGACCCAAAAGTTCTTCTATCCTTCGCAACGCCCGTGCATTGGTTCTGATTTTTTCGAAAACAACTATCTTTTTGTCAGAAAAATGCAGCACTGGCTTGATTTTCATGATGGAACCGATGACGGCCGCTCCACCCGAAAGCCTGCCACCACGTTGCAGGTTCATCAGATCGTCCACCATAAAATAAGCACGGGAACGTTTCTTCATATGTTCTAAACGCGCCATGATCTGCTCCGGTCCGATACCGACAGCCGCCAGCCTTGCTGCCTCCAAAACGAATCTTGCCTGCACATAGCAACTGATTTCAGAATCAAAAGGGTGAATGTTGAATTCAGGGTATTCCCTGCTTAAAGCAGCAGCATTCTGGTATGTGCCACTGATGCCGCTTGAAAGATGGATGCTGATGATTGCATCATGTTCCTTTGCCAATTCTTCATACAGCTGATGCATGGCACCCACTGCGGGTTGAGAACTTTTCGGGAAATCTTCAGCAGATTTCATCAAGGAGTAGAAGTCCTCTGCAGCCAAATCTATTTCTTCCTGATACGATTTTGCTCCAATATTCACGACTAACGGCAGCATGTGAATATGGTGCTGTTGGCGTGTTTCAGCCGTCAAATATGCGGTACTGTCCGTAACTACTGCAATTTTCATAGAATCCTCAAACTTTCTGCTCATTGCGCAATTCAATCGCTTCAGCCGCCACTTCACTGTCCAACAGGCGGATCATTGTGCCTCTATCGTTGTAGTCAGCCTCATGTCCACGTCCCAACAGGATGACCGTATCTCCCGGTTCTGCGATGGCGATGGCATGTTGGATGGCTTCCTTGCGGTTTTCGATGTATTCATAATTGTCCTTTTCGATGCCGGCCAGCATCATCGCGATGATTTGTTCCTGCGGTTCTTTCCCGGTATCGTCCGTCGTCAGGATCACATAGTCCGAGAGTTCCGTACCGATGCGAGCCATAATCGGACGTTTTTCATGCTCCCGTTCCCCTGCACCGCCGAAAACGGAAATGACCCTTCCTTGCGTGAATTCGCGCACCACGCCCAATACTTTTTCCATCGCGTCGGGCGAATGGGCAAAATCGACATAGACACCGATGTCATTCGCGCCAGGAACGATTTCCAGCCTGCCTATGACGCCAGCCAATGACGTCACCGCTTTTGTAGCATCCTCCAAAGGAATGCCTAAAGCATAGACCGCCGCCAACGCAGCCAAGGTGTTGGAGACATTATAAAGTCCCACCAGATTCGTTACGACCGGATAGCGCTCCCCATTGACGACCAGATTAAAGCGGGTCTGGGTGCGGCTGTAGGTGATATCCGTCGCGAAGAAATCAGCTGTCTCATCCTTCACGCTATAAGAAATGACTTCCGCCGCCGTAGCGATGCGATAGCTGTGGATCGTTTCATCATCTGCATTCAGTATCGCCGCTTTCGTCCGTCCGTTTTTGCGGCCGTTGCCCAGTTGCGAGAAGAGCAACTTTTTCGCTTCGGCATAAGCTGCCATCGTGTGATGGAATTCCATATGTTCATGCGTCAGGTTTGTCATGACGGCGACATCCAGGTCCAGCCCCCATGCTCTGCCCATTTCCAAAGCGATCGAGGACAGTTCCAGAGTGAAGTATTCCGTTTCCCGCTCTGTCATGAGGTGCAGGGCTTTTTGCATCGTGATGCTGTCGGGCGTCGTATTTTTCGTTTTGTGCACCTCGTCACCGATATGCATTTCGATGGTGCCCATCAACCCGGTTTTTTTGTCCATCGCCTTAAGGATGGCTTCCACAAGGTACGTGACTGTCGTCTTTCCGTTTGTCCCTGTGACGCCGATGACTTTCATCGATTCACTCGGATAACCATAAAAGTGATTCGCAAGCAGACTCATCGCTTTACCCGTATCCGGAACATAGACAACCGGGACATTCGCTGCCGCTTTTTGAATATCCTTGTGGGCAACAATCACACCCGCACCGTTGGCGACCGCTGTCTCTACGTAATTGTGGCCATCCACTTGCGTCCCGTCGATGCAGATAAACAGATCCCCTGATTGGATATCACGGGAGTCCTGACTGATTTTTCCAATATTCAATTCGGGATCCAAGCTCCCGATAAGTTTCTTCATTTTGAGTACATCGATTAAATCTGTAACTTTCACGCAGATCACCTTTCCATCGACCTCTGGGGCCGTTTGGTCTATTCCTTTTAACAATACCACAAATGGAAATGTTCGGAAAGTCCCTTTCCTTGTTCATGCGCTGTCATCCTACCGCTGCTGTGGTAAAATGGGACTGAATAACTTATTGGAGGATAATAGCTATGCTGACAACGTATCACACTATCGCAAAGAGCGGCGTTTCCGAAATCGTCATCAAGGGTTCACGCTTCATCTGCAGCCTTAAACGCGTCCATTCCGAGGACGAGGCCAAAGCATTCATCCAAGCCGTCAAAAAAGAGCATTGGAAAGCAACGCATAACTGTTCCGCATACCTGATCGGCGACCAGAACGAAATCCAACGCGCCCATGACGACGGCGAGCCATCCGGAACAGCTGGTGTCCCGATGCTGGAAGTACTCAAGAAAAATGATTTGCGTTACGTCGCTGCGGTCGTCACCCGTTATTTCGGCGGGACAAAATTGGGTGCGGGCGGATTGATCCGTGCCTACAGCCGATCGGTATCGACGGCCTTGAAGGACATCGGTATCGTTGTCCGCAGCCTCCAGACTAAAGTCGGCTGCATCGTTTCCTATTCCGCATCCGGAAAATTAGAGAATTACTTGGCGCAATCGGCGTACACGCTGATTGAGGCACAATACACCGACCAAGTTTGTTTCTTGTGCGGAATCCCTTCTGAAGACATCAGTCAATTTCAGAGCTCCCTTACGGACGTGATGAACGGCCGTGTTATCTTTGAAATCGGCGAAGAGGATTATGTGGAGCGTCCGATTTCTCCAGCCTACAATGATGCTGATGAAGGCGAAATCGAATAGAATCTGAACGAAAAAATGAACAAGTCATGACAGCCACCTAGGCTCTCATAGCTTGTTCATTTGTTTTTTTCGTCCTTTTCCCTCAGCAGGCGATACAACATTTTTCGCAATTTGGAACGGTTGCTGTCCAACAAATTGAAGGAGGCAATGAAGAGCACCACTCCATAGATCAAACCGACTACCAAAACCATCGTTCCCCAGAAAGAAGAAATCGGGAACAGGATAGCGGTCAAAGAAAAGATGATCGCCAAAGCATAGATGACCAAAACAGTCTGGCGGTGCGTAAAACCAAGTAGCAATAAGCGGTGATGTAGGTGACTTTTATCCTTCGCGCTGATGGAACGTTTATGCAAAGTCCGGCGAAGGACGGCAGCGATCGTGTCCGTCAAGGGAACGCCGAGAATGGCCACCGGTATCAGCAGCGATACGAAGGTGGCATGTTTCAAACCGAACAAGGACAGCACTGCGATCATAAAGCCTACGAACAAAGATCCCGTATCCCCCAGAAAAATCGAAGACGGATAGAAGTTGAAGGGCAAAAAGCCCAACAAACTCGCGACCAAAAGGAAGATCATGACAACAGCGGTTATGCCCATATGCGAGGTGAAAAAATAGCTGACGAAACCCATCGTCGAGAGGGAAATGATCGAAGTCCCCGTCGCCAAACCATCCAGCCCGTCCATCAGATTCACCGCATTCGTGATGACCACAATCCAAAGCATCATCACCAAGTAACCCGCTTCATGGAATTCGATTGTTCCGAAATAATCCAAAGTCAGGCTGTCTATTTTAATGTCTGTAAAAAAATAGAGGACATTCGCCGCAGTGAGGATGCCGATCATTTTTTGCCAGGGCCTCAGATCATAAGTATCATCGATGATACCCGTCACAAGAATGATCAGCGAGCTCAAAAACATGGCTTCCGCAAAACCGGAACGATTACTCAGAGGAACCCCAAGGAAAAACGCGCCCCAATAAGCTGCAAATATAGCCACGCCTCCCATAGTCGGCGTTTCCTTTATATGCACTTTCGCTTCGGAAGGTTTATCCATCCAGCGGAACCGCCTCGCTGCCGCACGGAACAGATAGGTGAACAACGTACTCGCCAGAATCGTCGCACCGAAAAGAAGCGTAAAATATATAAAAAAACTCACCGGATCCCTCCTTTCATCCTATATTTCCTTAATCATAGGCGATTCCGGTTCTACATGCAAATCGGCCATCTTTTTCAATCGGCGATTCGATAAAAACCATTTGCTTCCGCGTATCGATTTCCAGTGGTCGTGTCGTACTGGATGAGGTCATAATCCGCCAACAGGCTTCTTGCCTGCTCGGACAGTCCCTCTCGGCTCGAGACATATTCCCCGGTGTTGCCATTCACATAAAGCGCCTTTTCAAAAGCTGGCACCTGTTCCTGTAGCGCCATCAACAGGGCTTCAAAAGCAGTAACACGGCTGCTGCTCAATTCCAGCACTTCCGGCAAGAAATAGATAGGACTGGTGACCCCCAGATCCTTATGGACTTCTTGCGTATTGCTGTAGATGAACAGAGGCGTCTCATGCATATTTTGAAGTGTATTCAGCGCGTAAAGTTCCTCGCCGAAAACGCTTGGCCAATGATCCCCCCAAAAAACAACGATGGTTGGCTCATCCCACTCCTGGAGGGTAGCCAGCAATTCCGCCAAGGCTTGATCGCTGTACTGAAGATCCTGCAGATAGTTCCGGATCGACTGGCTGACTATACCTGTTTCAGCAGCAGAAGGGGTAGCTGTGTATTTATCCTGGTAAGGGGTATGGTTCTGCATCGTCACTAAGTGGATAAAATCTTTTTCTGCGCTGGCTTTCAGGATAGCCGTTATTTCAGCGTAAGCTGCTGCATCCGAAATATACGGATTGGTGTCCAACTTTGCCGTATTCGCCATCGTGTCCTCGTAGAGGAAGGTGTCAAAACCCAAAGCCTCATAGTTCTCCAGCCGCTTGTACATGGTCGTATTGTAGGGATGGATGGCGGTAGTCCTGAAGCCTGCCTGTTCCAAACGGGATACGATGGAAGGGAAATTGTCTCGGGAAGACAGAAATTGCGTATACGGCGTTGTGATGTTTGCGGCGAAAGGTTCCATCGAAAAGCCCGTCAAAGCCTCAAATTCGATATTGGCGGTCCCGCCGCCATAGCCTTGGGACAACAGCTCGCCACTGTAGCTTGTGTCCATCAAAGCTCGCGTGAACGGAATCGGATCAGTTTGAAGATCCAAGCCCACCAACTCAAGCGGGTCCGCAAAACTTTCATTCATGATGTAGATGACATTCGTTTCAGGCAAAGCTACCGTTCTATTTGTATTGATTTCGTCAGCCAGTTGTTGATAGGTTGCTTTCAACACATCGATTTTTTCCTGCGAATAGTCCGCCGGCAGCTCCATTGGCGCAGCCGAAAGGTTGTATAGGAAGCCGGCAACAAAGCCGGTGTTGTAGTAATTCATCTGTTGGCTGTACGGAATCCAATAAGCCGTCCGGTCATAGGCTTTCTTCAGCAGGTTGCCTTCCTGCTGGAACTGGCCGGCATAGCCGAGCGCCATGCTTGTTGTTATCAGAATCAGCACGCGCGATTTCCATCCCAATTTAACGGTTTTCTTGGACTTGGCCTGACGCAGGGAATAAAGCACAAATGCCAGAAACAGCAGGAACACCAGGCTCAATGCCGCCAACGTCCGTCCGTTCAGCATCTCCAAAAGGAAAGTGGCCTCCGTCAGCATCTTCAAGTCGCTCGGATAAACGGGCTCGTTGCGCTGCAGCATCTTCTCATAGGTCGCCATCCCGAGGATTCCTCCCGACAGCACCAGCAAGGCGTTCGCCAAGCGTATGTTCCCTACCAGCGCCCAAAGCCATAGACCCAGCATCACCAATACGCCCGTACTGATCAAGAACTTCTCGGTATGCCAAGCGAATATAAAATTCACGACCAGTCCGGCGTCCAGATCGTTTTGAGTCCATTGAAGAAAAAGATGGACAACGAATACGGTCACCAACAAGCTGAAGCAGTGCAAGAGCAGGATATTCCCCCTGCTTTTGCACTGCAGCTTTTGCTTTTCTTTCATCATTTTAAGTCGTTTGCTTATTTTCACTGCAAAACCCCACTATCTGAGCAGATTAGGCTTCTTTCCAAAAACTATCGTAGACTGTTATCGGCAAATGACGTTTATGTTCTGTCTTCGTGTACCAGCCTTCGATGACTTCAGCGTCCTTTTCCGGTATTTCCTTTCCTTCCAGATACGCATCGATCATCTCGTATGTCACGCCCAAAGCTACCTCGTCAGGCAAAGCGGGACGATTTTCTTCCAAGTCCGCTGTCGGTACTTTTTCATAGAGATTTTTCGGCGCACCCAATTCCTGTAATAGTTGGCGACCTTGACGCTTATTCAACCGCCAAATCGGCAATAAGTCGGCTGCGCCGTCCCCGAATTTTGTGAAGAAACCGGTCACGGATTCTGCCGCGTGATCCGTTCCCAGAACAGCACCGCTGCTGTCGCCGGCTATCGCGAACTGAACGATCATACGTTGACGTGCTTTGATGTTGCCTTTATTGAAGTCGGTGATCGTAAGGCCCGCTTCCTCAAGCGCATCGAGTGCAGCGTCAGCCATTTCCTTGATGTTGACGACCAATTTTTGGTCAGGTGAGATGAAATCAAGCGCAGCCTGAGCATCGTGTTCATCAAATTGAATACCGTAAGGGAGGCGCACAGCGATGAATTGGTAACTTTCGTCGCCGGTTTCGTCACGCATTTCCTGGATCGCCAACTGGGCCAATCTGCCCGTCAAAGTGGAGTCTTGGCCTCCGCTGATTCCCAAAACGAATGCCTTCAAGAATGGGTGTGCCGCCAAATAATCTTTCATGAAATCGATGCTGGTGCGGATTTCCTCTTTAGGATCGATTTCCGGTTTTACTCTTAAAGCAGCAATAATTTCTTTTTGTAATGGACGCATCGCTATTCCCCCTTGATTGATCTGATTGGTTATTTAGTGCTTTCCAATAATGATGCTTCTTCTTTTATTTGCTTTTTGATTTCCTTGATTGTAGCCATCTTATGATCGTATGTCTTCTGGGACAAGTCGACCGGATAGTCTTCCGGATTCAGGATACGTTTGTATTCATCCCACAAGCCGCTCATCTGCGCTTCTGAGAATGCTTTTACTTCTTGGAGCGACGGCAATTCATATACAAGTTTACCTTCTACGATGATATCCTGCAGAATAGGGCGCGCTTCAAATTCGGTGATGGTTTTGTTGATGTAAGTGAAGACAGGATGGAACATATATAGTTCCGACTCTTGATCGGGTTGTTCTTCCCAAAGCGCAATGTAGTCTCCTTCCGACTTACCGTCGCGCTTGCGGGTGATCCGCCATACTTGTTTCTTGCCCGGTGTGGAGACTTTTTCGGCATTGCTGGAGATTTTCATCGTATCCACCATTTGGCCGTTCTCATCCGCGATCGAGACTAATTTATAGACCGCTCCAAGCGCAGGTTGGTCATAAGCGGTGATCAGTTTGGTGCCGACACCCCAGACATCTATTTTTGCGCCTTGCATCTTCAGGTTCAAGATTGTCAGTTCATCCAGGTCGTTCGATGCGTAGATTTTTGCATCGGTAAAACCTGCCTCGTCCAATTGTTGGCGGACTTTTTTTGAAATGTAGGCCATGTCTCCGCTGTCTAGGCGCACGCCGAGGAAATTGATCTTATCGCCCATTTCCTTCGCCACTTTGATGGCATTTGGCACACCTGATTTCAACGTATCGTAGGTATCCACAAGGAAGACACAATCCTTGTGGGAATGCGCATAAGCCATAAAGGCATCATAATCATTGCGGTAGACCTGCACCATCGAATGCGCATGGGTACCTGAGGCGGGAATACCGAACATTTTAGCAGCCCGGACATTGCTCGTTGCATTGAAGCCGGCGATATAGGCTGCACGGGTGCCCCAAATGGCGGCATCCATTTCCTGCGCTCTTCTGGAACCAAACTCCATCAGTGGCTCATCGTTACAGACATAGCGCAGTCGGGCGGCTTTTGTCGCTATCAGCGTCTGGAAATTTACGATATTCAATAAGGCTGTTTCGATCAATTGGCATTCCGCTAATGGACCTTCCACCTGGACGATCGGTTCATTCGCGAATACGAGATCACCCTCCAAGGCGGAACGGATCGTGCCCGAGAAACGGAAATTTTTCAGATACTCCAAAAAACCTTCATCGTAACCGACATGTTCACGCAAATAGGCGATGTCGGTGTCCGTAAAGCGCAGGTTCTGAAGGTAGGATACGAAGCGTTCAAGCCCCGCATAGACGGCATAGCCATTATTGAACGGATACTTCCGGAAGTACAGTTCAAAAATGGCATGTTTTTCGGTAATGCCTTCATCCCAATAAGTCTTCATCATGTTAATTTGGTACAAATCAGTATGCAAAGCTAAACTATCATCGTTATAATCATAACTCATCCAACTCACTCATTTCATCTTTGATCGTACGCCTCCGCATTCTGTCGCGGTACAGCAGAAGGAAGTGCTCTATTTACCTATTGTAACGCAATTCCTCACACATTTCCGCTTTTTTGTCCAAAATCCATCAGATTGATTATAGTGATCGGCCCGCATTCCGGCAAATACAACCGGCATTTCTGCGTAAACAAAAAACCATCCTGGCGGGCGGAAAAATGCCCGCCAGGATGGTTTGCTATTTAATAAATGACTCTGATGCCGCGTGCTTCAATTTCTTGCTCGGTCAGAATCTCCCGTTCGCTTTCATCGACTCCGCGGGATGATACTTTATCAAACAAGATTTTGACGGTCTGCAGCATGATTTTCAGATCCAGTATCAAGGAATATTTCTTGATGTAGATCAGATCGAAGTTCAGCTTGCTGTTGAAATCGGAAGCGTACTTCCCATACACTTGCGCATATCCGGTAATTCCGGCACGCACATTGTGGCGCAGATAATAATGCGGGTTCAGTTCCTTGAATTGATCAACGAAGAAAGGACGTTCCGGCCGGGGACCGACCAGGGACATATCGCCCAGCAATACGTTGAACAACTGCGGCAGCTCATCGATGCGCAGAGAGCGGAGATATTTACCGACTTTCGTTACGCGCACATCGTTGCTTGTTGCCAAAACCGGTCCTGACTCTTTCTCGGCGGTCACACCCATGCTGCGGAACTTCAGAATTTCGAATTCCTTGCCATCTTTGGTGATGCGTGTCTGCTTGTAGAACACGGGACCCTCAGAACTCTTCTTCACCAAGATGGCCGTAACGGCCATAATCGGCGAGGTAATGACGATACCGATGAGCGCAACTGCGATATCGATGATCCGCTTCATAAGGCCATCTTCTGCCGGAATACGGAACGGGGACACTTCGATGATACTTTCATCCTCGATATTCATCATATTCGGATTGACCATGATCAAGTTTTCGAAACTGGTATTCAGAAACATCTTTTTCTCTTTGCTCGTCAACAAATCATATATTTTCAGTTTTTCGGATTCCTCAATCTGACTCGCTAAGTAGACGATATCCATTTCTTCCAGGTGCCGCAGAACATTTTCGTAGTAATCAGACAAAACAACATGTGTCACGACATGGCGTATGCTTTTTGTATTCGTAAAATTGTCGACTGCCGCGAATACTTCCTTTTCCATCCCGACAATCATGACCCGTTTGCTGCCGCTCACGCGTTGGTACATTTTGAATACCATCACGCGGAAGATGAACAGTATGATTGTTCCCACAAAGAAGTTGATCAGGATGACCGACCGCGGGAACGCCAACCAACGCCCGGCAAAAGTCAGCGCCATGATGATCAATGAAAGGACGAATTGTCCGATGACCGTGATGAACAAGAAGTCACTGATCGACTTGTTATAAAAGATATACGTACCGAACAGGATGTTGACGATGATGAAGATCACCGATACATAGACGATGCTTCCCTGAAAGGCGTCGAAGTTTATCCATGGTATGTCGGTTCCGAATTTTAAATAAAAAGATAGCAGCAATGATCCGATGAACAACAGCATATCAACGATGCCTATGATAATTTTACGGGCTTTATTCCATTCACCTGTTTGATTCACGCTTAATCTCCTCCTCCTTAGACTTGCTTGATATGAATGCATTCATTTTATCATAGTTTATTCTTTTGCGATATGAAAGTTTAGACAGACAACACCCCTCCAACCGTGTACAAGCGCATATGATTAAGGGATGAGTATCAGACAACTGAAAAAGAACGTCTACATCAGCTTCTATTGCCTGATGTGGACGTTCCTGAGCGGATCAGTTGTCGACAAACACTAATACCGGTTGATTATTTTAATAGGTCCTTCAATTCTTCATGTGTCGCTTGGCCTTCAGCCTGCTCTTTCATCACGCGGATCGATGTAGGCAAGCCGAACAGGCGGATAAAGCCGGCTGCATCGGTATGGTTGTATACATCGTCGCTTTCGAATGTTGCAAAGCTTTCGCTGTACAATGATTTCGCGCTGACAACGCCAGCATCAGTGATGTTGCCTTTATACAGCTTCATTTTTACGAAGCCTTCAACATTTTGTTGCGTTTCGTCAACAAAGGCACCCAATGCTTTGCGCAATGGCGTATACCACAAGCCGTTGTAAACAAGCTCCGCATATTTGTTGGCAAGCAATTGTTTATATTGGTAGGTATCTTTGTCCAGGCAAAGTTGTTCCAGTTTGTCGTGGGCATGGTACAGCACAGTTCCGGCTGGCGTTTCATAAACGCCTCTTGATTTCATGCCGACCAAGCGGTTTTCCACGATATCAATGATGCCGACGCCGTTCGCACCAGCGATCACGTTCAATTTCTCAATCAATGCGATGCCGTCCATTGCTTCCCCGTTCAGACTGACGGGAACGCCTTGCTTGAATTCCAGAGTCACATAAGTCGCTTCGTCAGGCGCTTTCTCAGGCGTCACACACATTTCCAGGATTTTATCGTAATCAGGCTCATTGGCTGTCATTTCCAGATCAAGGCCCTCATGCGATAGATGCCACAAGTTTTTATCTTTTGAGTAGTTTGTTTCCAAAGTAATCGGAAGCGGCACGTTATGTGCAGCAGCATACGCAAATTCATCTTCTCTGGAAGTCAGTTCCCATTCTCTCCAAGGAGCGATGATGGTGATGTTCGGATCGAATTCTCTGATCCCGACTTCGAAACGGACCTGGTCATTCCCTTTCCCTGTTGCCCCGTGGACGATTGCGTCAGCGTTTTCCAAGTGCGCAATCTCTACCATTCTTTTGGCAATGATCGGACGCGCAAAAGAAGTCCCCAATAAATATTGTCCTTCGTACTTAGCGCCTGCTTGCAATGTCGGCCAAATGAATTCTTCGACGAATTCTTTTTTCAAGTCTGCAACATACAATTTCGATGCGCCACAGTTGATCGCTTTTTCTTCCAATCGGCTGTAGTCGTCACCTTGTCCTACGTCTCCTACTACGGCGATTACTTCACAGTTGTTGTAATTCTCTTTTAACCAAGGGATGATGACGGACGTATCCAATCCACCTGAGTAAGCCAAAACCACTTTTTTGATTGATTCCTTTGCTGCCATGCTTTTACCTCCTTATACAGACTCAATATCCGTTGCTTTTATGCATGAACTGATATCTACATTTTCGTTTATTCAACAATATGCATTATAGCATATCTGCCATGAAAATCATCCCATTTTTTTACATTATTCTCATTTATCTGTCATACTCTTTTCATTTATAAGGCTTATTTTCCGAACAGCAAAAAGAGAACAGCTAGGGAAATACCCTGTCTGTTCTCTAAATGAGTGATTCAATTTATTTTACGACTTCTTGTGTCTTATCTTGTTTCCAAAGACCTAACATCAAGGCTGAAACGACTGTACCGATCAATAAAGCCAACAAGAACATTAGTGGACGGTTGGCCAATGTGATTACGAACAAGCCACCATGTGGTGCAGGGATCGAAACGGCCCATAGCTGCGTCAAACCACCTGCAATCGCTGAACCAACGATAGATGATCCGATAACGCGCATCGGATCTGCTGCAGCGAATGGAATCGCACCTTCAGTGATGAAGGACAGACCCAACAAGATGTTGGAAAGACCGGATTTTTGTTCGATATCCGTAAATTTGTTTTTGAAAAGCAAGGTTGCGATACCGATTGCCAATGGAGGAATCATCCCACCAGCCATTACAGCTGCCATCAAGCTGCCATCGCCAGTATCCGTGAAGATACCGATTGAGAAGGCATAAGCTGCTTTGTTGAAAGGACCACCCATATCGATTGCCATCATGCCGCCAAGAACAGCACCCAACAGCACTGCATTACCAGTACCCAAGTTTTCCAGGAAGGTGATCATAGCTGTATTGATTGTGGAGAAGACAGGACCTACCAAGAAGTACATCAACAAGCCAGTGATCAATAGACCGAACACAGGGTACAAGAGAATTGTCTTCATGCCATCCAAGGTACGAGGCAATCCTTTAAAGGCTTTCTTCAGATAAACCATGATGTAACCGGCCAAGAAACCAGCAATCAACCCGCCCAAGAATCCGGCATTTGCTTGCACAGCCAAGTAACCGCCCGCCATACCTGGGAGTAACCCCGGACGATCTGCGATACTCATTGCGATGTAACCGGCCAAAATTGGAATCAGGAAGCTGAATGCTGCTCCACCAATTGCCATGAAGGAAATGAACAACGGGCTATCTGCACCGAATGACGTTTCGAACAGGAAGGAAATCGCAATCAGGATACCACCACCGACAACAAACGGCAACATGTGTGAAATACCGTTCATCAAGTCTTTGTAGACTCTTCCGATGATAGAAGGCTTCTCATCGCTTTCATTTACAGCGAAGATATCTCCTTCGACATTCAGGATCGGCGCTTCCTGACGCATTGCTTTCGTGATCAATTCTTCCGCTTTATTGATGCCATCGCTTACCGGTCTTTGCAGAACGTGTTTGCCGTTGAAGCGCGCCATCTCAACTTTTTTATCAGCCGCCACGATGACCCCATCGGCACGGCGGATTTCGTCTGCAGTCAATGGGTTCTTGACGCCGTCTGACCCGTTCGTTTCAACGCGGATATCCACGCCCATTTTTTCAGCCATTTGTTTCAATGAATCTTCAGCCATATAGGTGTGTGCAATCCCGGTAGGACATGCCGTTACCGCAATGACAAAAGGTTTTTTCGTTTCGGTTGCTGCTACTGGGGCTGCTTTTGCAGCTGCTTCAGCTTGCTCTTTGGCTTCACGTGCAGCTTCTGCTGCTGCGAATAACCCTTGCACCTCTTCTGGGGTCTGAGCTTTTTTCAATGATGCAGTGAAATCAGGATTGATGAGTAAACGGGATAATGACGCCAAAACTTCCAAGTGAACATTATTTGCGCCTTCCGGAGCCGCGATCATGAAGAACAGATGTGCTGGTTGACCGTCCAACGAAGCATAGTCCACACCGGCTGCACTTTTAGCAAAAACAACAGCTGGTTTCACGACTGCTTTGTTTTTGGCATGCGGCATTGCGATGCCATCGCCCAAACCAGTGGACGTTTGTGATTCACGCTTCATGATGCCCTCTTTGTAAACCGCAACATCATTGATGATGCCGTTAGCGGAAAGACTTGCGATCATTTCATCGATGACGCCCTCTTTGGTTGTTCCTTGCAAATCCATAATCATCAATTCTTTTAATAAGATATCATTGATTTTCATATTAATAAGTTCTCCTCCCTATAGCTGACTGATAGTGACTTGTTTGACTAGAGCATCAATTTCTTCACGTTTGGCTAAATCGTCGGCAAAAGCGGTCGCGCTTCCGCAAGCGATGCTGACTTTGAATGCTTCCAACGGGTCGTGCGTCTTCGTGTATGTCCCGACAAATCCAGCGATCATCGAATCTCCGGAGCCGACTGAATTCTTAAGGACTCCCTTTGGTACTGTACCATGGTAAACACCTTCCGGAGTGAAAAGGATTGCTCCTTTAGCGGCCATCGAGATGATCGCGTACTGCGCTCCAGCTTCAAGCAGCTTCTTCCCGTAAGGCAAGATATCCTCATCGGTTTCGAAAGTAGTATCGAACAATTCCGCCAATTCGTGGTGGTTCGGTTTTACCAATAACGGATGGTACGGCAAGGCATTCTTCAATTCCTCTCCGGTCGTATCGATCAGGAACGGGATGCCTTTGTCCGTCAATCTGCGGATGATGGTCTGATAGTAATCGTCAGGCAAGCTTGTAGGTTTGCTTCCCGCTAAGACTACGATGTCGTTTTCCGGATCAAGCGCATCGAATTGTTTCAGGAATTCTTCGGCGACTGCAGGCTCGATATTCGGGCCCGGCCCGTTCATTTCCGTCTCCATTCCTGACTTGATCTTGACATTGATGCGGGTTGCTTCATCCACATGCGTAAAGTGCGTTTTGCTGTTTTCTGCTTCCAACCAGTCTTCGATGTATTTTCCGGTAAAACCGCCAAGGAATCCCAAAGCGGTGTTTTCCACTTCCAGTTCATTCAGGATGCGGGAAACGTTGATGCCTTTGCCTCCCGGCAGTTTGAAATCCTGTTGGATGCGGTTCACTTCACCCAACTCGATAGCGGGCAAATGGACGATGTAATCGATGGATGGATTTAATGTTACTGTATATATCATTATTCAGCCTCCCAAATAGTTGTACTGTCTTTCAGGTTACGTTTGATTTCCGACGGGACATTGTGGCTGATGATGCCGCAATCCTCAATATCACAGACCTTCACAAAACTGACTTGTTTGAATTTCGAAGCATCCGCCACGACATAGCTTTGTGCCGCATTTTCAATGGCTATCCGCTTGATGGCCGCTTCTTCGGTGTCCGGCGTCGTGAAGCCGTACTGCTTATCGATGCCGTTGATGCCAAGAAAAGCTTTGCTGAAACGGTAATTCCTCATTTGCATTTGGCTGACTGGTCCGATGACTGCTTTTGTCTCCATTTTGATTTTGCCGCCGATAAGGATCGTCTCGATTTGCATATCCGATAATAAGCTGGCATGCGGTACCCCGTTTGTGACGACGAGGATGCTTTTGCCTTTCAGGAAAGGAATCATCTCATAAGTGGTCGACCCGGCATCCAAAAAGATGATGTCTTGATCACTCACCAGTTGAGCCGCTTTTTCAGCAATCCGTTGTTTGTCCCGAACGTTTTTGGACGTTTTATCTTCCATCCTGTCTTCAGCGGAAACACTGTAGTTTCTCTTTGCTCCGCCATGGACACGAATCAGGAAACCGGCCTCTTCAAGAGTGCTTAAATCCCGTCTGATCGTGGATTCAGAACTGCCCGTCTCATCGACAAGGTCCTGCAGTTTTACGATATTGTCTTTGGCTAAAGTGTCAAGAATGATTTTATGCCGTTCTTCTGTAAGCACTTTCTATCACCTCTCGAACAAAAATATACCACCTACACGGGAATAAAGCAATCATTTTCCTCCAAAAACATTAAATTTCATTCAAAACCATTCAGACGGGGATATCCTGAAATTATAGATAGAAGTTTTCATTATTAAATTGCATGATTTTACGTTCATTTTTATAAAAAAATCAAATACAGGCTCCATTTCCGGTAGAAATGAAGACTGCATTTGATTTTCTGTGGATGATTTTGATGATTTTAATGGTTACTTTTCATTATTCAGGGGCTGCCACGCTACGGTCGGATATGTTTTTCCTGAATCTATAGGCCAAAAACAGCGAGCGTACGTAAAGATCAATCCCAATCGAAATCCAAACGCCGGCAATTCCCCAACCCAACACTCTTCCCAAAATAATCACACCGATTATGCGCAAACACCACATCCCAAAAGCTGTGCTGTACAATGGCGATTTGGTATCGCCCATGCCTTGCAGGGAACCTGTCGTGATCAGGCTGATCGCAAGTCCCGGTTGGTTGAATGCATCTATTCTCAGGGCTGTCACGATTTGATCGATTGCCTCAGCATCCGAGGTGAACAGTGCGGCAAAATAAGGTGAACCCACAAACAGAATGATCCCCAAGAAACTCATGATGAGTACACCAAATGCTGCCGATAGGATCGCGACACGTTTCGCCTCCTTGAAATCCAATGCGCCTGTACTGTTGCCGACAAGAGTGGTGGCAGCAGTGGCCAACCCGTATGCAGGCATATACACAAAGCTTTCGATATTTCCCGCGATGGAATGCGCCGCAAAAGTTTTTGCGCCGATCGCAACGATCAATCCAAAATAGACTACTTGCCCCACCCGCATGACCAACCTTTCAAGCGCTGCCGGAATCGAAAGCCTCACTAATGGCGCATAATCACTTTTCACAAAAATGGATTTCAGCTCGAATGAAACAGGGGACTTCTTTATCTGTTTGTACAACAGCACGCACCCCAGCATTCTTGCCACTGTTGTGCCTATCGCAGTCCCGACAACGCCCAGAGCCGGAATCGGTCCGATACCAAAAATCAGAATATAGTCCAAACCTACATTCAATACATTTACGATTACGCTGACCTGCATGGGGGACTTTGTATTTCCGGATGCCCGCAGGATGCTACCGAAAATGGTCATGACCGCCAAAAAGACTGAATTTCCCCCGACAATGTAGAAAAACGCAGTGGAATAAGCCATCACTTGGTCAGCGGCGCCCATCAGCCCCAAAAGCGGTTTCCCGAAAGTAAGCGTCAGTAACCCAAACAACAAGCCGATTATCACTGCGGAAAATGTTGACTGTTCCGCAATTCGGACAGCGCCGGCCCTGTCCTTTGCCCCTAGTTTCTGGGCTATCAGGGAAGAAGTTCCGACCCCTAATGCTATGAATATCGCCAAATACACATTCAGGATTGTGTTGGCTACACCGACTGCCGTGACAGCCATGAGGCCTATCTTTGCTATCAGTAGCGTATCCACGAAACCGACCAATGTCTGGAGCAGATTTTCGATTGTTGCAGGTATTGCTAAATTCAGAATTTTCTTTCATGTGCTTTCTTCCATCTCATCACCTAGTTCATGTTGTTTTACTGCGAAATCACTTTTTGCAGTTTCTTCATTTCTTCATCCAAGTCAGCACCTTCGCTTACGTGCATCAGAGCATGCTCTGTTTGGGCCTCCAGAAGGATATGGCTGATTTTCTGGATGGCCGATCGGGTCGAATTCAATTGGATGATGACGTCAGCGTACTCTTTTTCTTCGAGGATCATTTTTTTGATTCCTGCTACTTGTCCTTCGATCCGATTCAAACGTTTAACCAGACTTTCCGTTCTGTGTTCCTGTGAATGAGACATACGTTGCACCTCTTGTTCATATAGGATATGCCCCCATAGGGCATATAAAATTATAAAAAAAATTCATCAGGAGTCAATACCACAGTTGAAGCACTCTCACTTTAAAAAATCTGCAGAAAAAAAGACCAATCAGCCAAAAGCAGGCTGGTTGGTCCTTAATTTCGTTAGTGCTCGATTTCTAGAGCGGGATTCATCGTATCCTATAGTTGAGTTCTGATTCGCAGATACCGCTCCCGTTTTGTCATGGCTCTTGCGATTTTTAATCGCTTAGAGACATGATACACTTGACCGTTACAGTCACCATGTGTTCTCACGTACAGAACAAAAGAGGTTTCCTTCCTGATTCCA
>ERZ1023696.84-NODE-84-length-21171-cov-7.148546_pt1 | contig 21171 bp, 19 predicted proteins | sample MGYA00520859_ERZ1023696 | MGnify/ENA primary metagenome ERZ1023696 (study PRJEB33180, sample SAMEA4046002) | wastewater metagenome | place: Denmark | collected 2016-03-13 | study: EMG produced TPA metagenomics assembly of the PRJEB13832 data set (Local surveillance...
TGCTCATGCAGGTCATGGTCACGTTCTCGCTCATCGTCGTGCTGTGGTTCATCTATGGCTACAGCCTGGCGTTCACCGAAGGCAACGCTTTCATCGGCGGGTTTGACCGGCTGTTCATGAAGGGCATCTGGGACAACGCAGCGGGCACCTTTGCCAACGCTGCCACGTTCAGCAAGGGCGTGGTGATTCCTGAAATCTCCTTCGCAGCCTTCCAGGCCACGTTTGCCGGCATCACCTGCGCACTGATCGTGGGCGCTTTTGCCGAACGCATCAAGTTCTCTGCCGTGCTGCTGTTCATGGCGGCCATCGTGGCGGCTTTCTGGTATTTGCGGGCAGAAGAGGTCGAACGCGAACACGAAGCCCTCAAGCGCGATGTGGAATACGCCCAGCAGCGCGTGCGCCTGAGGCTGCTGGAGCGCCAGGAACAGCTGATGCGCGTCGCGCGCGATTTGTCCAACCAGGAAGTGGATCGCGCAGGTTTTGTGAGCCAAGCCGAATCCCTGATCAGCCAGCACCCCGAATTGCAGGCCATCACCTGGATCGATGAAAAAAAACGCATCCGCGCCAGCCATGCCGCTCCCACGCTGGGCAGCAGCGAGTTGCGCGTGGCCGGCGAAGTGCTGACCCCTGGCGACACCGCAGACACCTTTGAGCTGGCACGCGACCTTCAGCAACCCGTGTATTCGCAGCCCACCGCAACCCAGGGCGACTCCGCGCCGCTGCTGCAATTGCAGGTGCCCCTGAGCCACCAGGGCAAATTCAGTGGCGTGGTGCTGGGGGAATATTCCATCGACAGCCTGTTGCGCTATGGCACGCCCACCGAAGTGCTGGCACGTTATGCCGTCACGCTGCTCGATGGCAACAACCAGTTGCTGGCCGGCACGCCGCTGGGCCCTCGCGACTCCAGCATTCCGGTGTTGCCCTGGCGCCAACGCGCGAACCAGTACGAAGTGCCCGTCTCGCCGGTGGGCAACGGACTGGTGCTGCGGGCGCAGGCCTACCGCACGTCCCTCGGTGTGGTGGGCAGCGGCCTGTTCTGGCTGGTGGGCACGCTCAGCGCCATGACGGCCTGGATGCTGATAGCCACCTGGCGCCACACCCGCCGGCGCATGCAGGCCCAGCAAGCGCTGGTGGCCGAAACCAACTTTCGCCGGGCCATGGAAAATTCTGTGCTCACCGGCATGCGCGCGCTTGATCTGGAGGGGCGCATCACCTATGTCAATGCGGCTTTTTGCCAGATGACCGGCTGGAGCGAGTCCGAACTGGTGGGCCTGACACCCCCTTTCCCCTACTGGCCCGAATCCGACTATGAAACGCTGTACGCCAAGCTGCGCGAAGAGATCAGCGGCAAGACCGTGCCCGGCGGGTTTCATGTGCGCGTGCGGCGCAAGAGCGGTACCCAGTTTGATGCGCGGCTGTATGTGTCTCCGCTGATCGACGCCCACGGCCAGCAAACCGGCTGGATGACGTCCATGACCGACATCACCGAGCCCAACCGCATTCGCGAGCAGCTGACGGCCTCGCATGAGCGTTTCACCATCGTGCTCGAATCGCTGGACGCCTCGGTTTCGGTGGCGCCGCTGGGCAGCCAGGAATTGCTGTTTGCCAACAAGCTCTACCGCCAGTGGTTTGGCTCGCAAACCGTTGGACATTTGCAGCTGGTGGCCCAGGCGGGCGTGCTGCCGGCCTCCGACAGCAACCCCACGGGCATGGACGACGAGGACGGGCTGATGGGCTTGCCCACTGACTCTCTGACCAGCGCACGCACCGAAAACGCCGAAATCTACCTGCCCGAGCTGGGCAAATGGCTGGAAGTGCGCTCTCGCTACCTCAACTGGGTGGACGGCCGCCTGGCCCAGATGGTGATTGCCACCGACATCACGCCGCGCCGCCTGGCCGAGGAGCAGTCGGCCCGCCAGGCCGAGCGGGCCCAGTCGGTCAGCCGCCTGATCACCATGGGCGAGATGGCGTCGAGCGTGGCGCACGAACTCAACCAGCCCCTGACGGCCATCAGCAACTACTGCAGCGGCATGGTTTCGCGCATCCAGAGCGGCCAGATCACCGAAGAAGCCCTGCTCACCGCCCTGCAAAAAACGGCGCACCAGGCCCAGCGCGCGGGCCAGATCATCCAGCGCATCCGGGCTTTTGTGAAAAAAAGCGAACCCAATCGTGCACTGGCCGATGTGCACTCGATGGTGGACGAGGCCGTCGAGCTGGCCGACATCGAGCTGCGCCGCCACAACGTGCGCCTGACCCACTACGTGGCGGCGCGACTGCCGCCGGTGATGGCGGACACCATCCTGATTGAGCAGGTGCTCGTCAATCTCATGAAAAACGGGGCCGAGGCGATCCAGATGGCCAACCGACCCACCTCGGGCCGCAGCGTCGAGCTGCGTGTGGTGCCCAAGCGCATCGAAGACCACGACGTCGTGGAATTTTCGGTGCAGGACACTGGCAAAGGACTGGCGCCCGAAGTGCTCGAACGACTGTTTGAAGCCTTTTTCTCCACCAAGGAGGAGGGCATGGGCATGGGCCTGAACCTGTGCCGCAGCATCGTCGAATCGCACCACGGCCGGATGCAGGCCGAGAACCTCTACAATGGTTCCGAGGTCACAGGCTGCCGGTTCTCCTTCTGGCTTCCGCTTGCCAAGCCTGTGGATGCCACTACAAATTCTGTAGCAAACGCACAACCCCCAAGGACAATTGCATGAGTTTGATTCCGAAAAAAGGCACCGTTTACGTGGTGGATGACGACGAGGCGGTTCGCGACTCGCTTCAGTGGCTGCTGGAGGGCAAGGACTACCGGGTACGCTGCTTTGATTCGGCCGAAACCTTCCTCTCGCGCTACGACCCGCGCGAGGTGGCCTGCCTGATCGTCGACATCCGCATGGGCGGCATGACCGGGCTGGAGCTGCAGGACCGCCTGATCGAGCGCAAGTCGCCCCTGCCCATCGTGTTCATCACCGGCCATGGCGATGTTCCGATGGCCGTCAACACCATGAAAAAAGGCGCGCTCGACTTCATTCAGAAGCCTTTTGATGAAGAAGAGCTTGTCGGGCTGGTCGAACGCATGCTCGACCACGCCCGCGAAGCCTTTGCCGGCTTCCAGCAGGCGGCCAGCCGCGACGCGCTGCTCTCCAAGCTCACGGGCCGCGAATCCCAGGTGCTCGAGCGCATCGTCGCCGGCCGTCTGAACAAGCAGATCGCCGATGACCTGGGCATCAGCATCAAGACCGTGGAGGCGCACCGCGCCAACATCATGGAAAAGCTCAACGCCAACACGGTGGCCGATCTGCTCAAGATCGCCTTGGGCCAGAGCGCCCCCAAAACCTGATTGCTCATTAATTGATAGCTACTAGCGCTTATCCATAAAGCGCTACAGGCCATTTTGACTTGTATTTTTTGATATGACCGCACAACTCATCGACGGCAACGCCCTGTCCCGCCAACTACGCACCGAAGTCGCCCAGCGCGCTGCAGCCCTCAAAGCACGGGGCACCACGCCCGGCCTCGCTGTAGTACTGGTCGGCGACAACCCGGCGTCGCAGGTTTATGTGCGCAACAAGGTCAAGGCGTGCGAAGACAGTGGCCTGCATTCGGTGCTGGAAAAATACGAAGCCGACATGACCGAAGCCGCGCTGCTGGCGCGCGTGCAGGCACTCAACAACGACCCCGCCATCCACGGCATCCTCGTGCAGCTGCCCCTGCCCAAGCACATCGACGCGCAAAAAGTCATCGAGGCCATCTCGCCCGCCAAGGACGTGGACGGTTTTCACATCGCCAGCGCCGGGGCGCTGATGACCGGTATGCCCGGTTTCTGGCCCTGCACGCCCTATGGCTGCATGAAGATGCTGGAGTCGCTCAATGACGGCAAGGGCTACAACCTCCGGGGCAAGCACGCGGTGGTCATTGGACGCAGCAACATCGTGGGCAAGCCCATGGCGCTGATGCTGCTGCAAAAAGATGCCACCGTCACCGTCTGCCATTCGCGCACAGCCGACCTCAAGGCCCAGACGCTGCAGGCCGATGTGATCGTCGCCGCCGTGGGCAAGCGCAACGTGCTGACTGCCGACATGGTCAAGCCCGGCGCCGTGGTGATCGACGTGGGCATGAACCGCAACGACGAAGGCAAGCTGTGCGGTGATGTGGATTTCGAGGGCGTGAAAAACGTGGCCGGCTGGATCACCCCTGTCCCCGGAGGGGTGGGGCCCATGACCATTACCATGCTGCTGGTCAACACCCTTGAAGCCGCCGAGCGCGCTGCGGGTGCATGACACCTGTCGAGCGCTGATTGCCAATTGCCGCCCACTTATCGCCGTTTCGCAACTTGAACCCGCGCCCCCAGGCGCCATCTACCACCGCATGAGCAACGCCCTCCTCGACTTCTCCGACCTTCCCCAGTTTGACCGGATCACGCCCGCTGACGTTGCCCCTGCGATGGACGCGTTGCTGGAGAAGGCCAGCGCGGCCCTTGAAACGGTCACGGCCGCCGATTTTCCGGCCCGCTGGGACGCCATTGCAAAGGTGCTGGATGTCGCCACAGAACATCTGGGCACGGCCTGGGGGGCCGTCAGTCATCTGAACAGCGTGGCCGACACCCCAGAGTTGCGCGCCGCCTACAACGCGGCGTTGCCCCGGGTCACCGAGTTCTGGACCCGCCTCGGAGCCGATGAGCGCCTGTACGCCAAGTACAAGGCCATCGACCCTGCCAGTCTGACCCCTGAGCAGCGCCAGGCCCACAAAAACGCCGTGCGCAACTTCGTCCTGAGCGGCGCCGAACTCACGGGGGCCGCCAAGGATCGTTTCGCCGAGATCCAGGAGCGGCAGGCCGAGTTGAGCCAGAAATTCAGCGAAAACGCGCTCGACGCCACTGACGCCTTTGCCTACTACGCCACGGCCGAAGAACTGGATGGTGTGCCCGCTGACGTGCAGCAAACGGCGCTGGCTGCTGCCCAGGCAGAAGGCAAAAGCGGCTACAAGCTCACGCTGAAGATGCCTTGCTATCTGCCGGTGATGCAGTTCGCCACCCGCAGCGCACTGCGCGAAACCATGTACCGCGCCTACGTCACGCGTGCCTCTGACCAGGCCGAAGGCGACGCCCGGCGCTTTGACAACTCGGCGCTCATCGGTGAAATCCTGGTGCTGCGCCGCGAAGAAGCCCGGCTCCTTGGTTACGACAACTTCGGACAGGTGTCTGTAGTGCCCAAGATGGCCCAGTCGCCCGAAGAAGTGGTCACCTTCCTGCGCGATCTGGCGCGCCGCGCCCGTCCCTACGCCGAAAAAGACGTGGCCGATCTGCGCGATTTCGCAGCCAGCCAGCTGGGCCTGCAGGATCCACAGGCATGGGACTGGCCCTATCTTGCCGAGAAGCTCAAGGAGGCGCGCTATGCCTTCAGCGAGCAGGAAGTCAAAAAGTTCTTCACGGCACCCAAGGTGTTGGCGGGTCTTTTCAAGATCATCGAAACACTGTTCGAGGTCAGCATCCGCCGCGACAGCGCCCCTGTATGGAACGCCGCCGTAGAGTTTTATCGCATCGAGCGCAACGGGCAGCTGGTGGGCCAGTTCTATCTCGACCAACCCGCCCGCACCGGCAAACGCGGTGGCGCCTGGATGGATGACGTGCGCACACGCTGGCTGCGGCCCGACACCGGCGTGCTCCAGACGCCCGTGGCGCATCTGGTGTGCAATTTTGCCGATGGCGTGGACGGCAAGCCACCGCTGCTCACGCACGACGACGTGATCACCCTGTTTCACGAGTTCGGCCACGGCTTGCACCACATGCTGACGCAGGTGAACGAGCGCGACGTGTCCGGCATTGGCGGTGTCGAGTGGGATGCGGTCGAGTTGCCCAGCCAGTTCATGGAGAACTTCTGCTGGGAATGGGACGTGCTGCGCAACATGACCGCCCACGTTGACACTGGCGAGCCGCTGCCGCGCGTGCTGTTCGACAAGATGACCGCCGCCAAGAATTTTCAGAGCGGTATGGCAACCCTGCGCCAGATCGAGTTTGCGCTGTTCGACATGCTGCTGCACACCGACCACGATCCTGCCCAGGACTTCATGCCCTTGCTGGCCGAGGTGCGCAGCGAAGTGTCGGTGCTGCCACCGCCCTCCTTCAGCCGCACGGCCCACACCTTCAGCCATATTTTTGCCGGCGGCTATGCCGCAGGCTACTACAGCTACAAATGGGCAGAAGTGCTGAGCGCCGATGCCTATGCGGCCTTTGAAGAAACCGCCCTCAGCGACGGTTTGCCCAGCACCGAAACGGGTCGCCGCTACCGCGAGGCCATCCTGGAAGTGGGTGGCAGCCGCCCTGCCATGGAATCCTTCAAGGCATTCCGCGGGCGCGAGCCCAATCTGGACGCCCTGCTCCGCCACCAAGGCATGGCAGACTAATCCCTCGGCCCATCATTCTTTTGTACCGACTCTGACTCACCAGGAGATTGACCCATGCGCAAGCCATTGTGTACCCCGTTGCTGGCCTCGTTGCTGTTGGCCCTGGCGGGTGTCGGCGCCCATGCCCAGGCCGTGTACCGGATTGTCGGCCCCGATGGAAAAGTAACCTTCTCCGACCGGGCACCAGACACCGCCGCCAAGCCTGCTCAAAGCACCACGTCGGGCACGGGTGCCACCGGTGCGGCCCTGCCCTATGAGCTGCAGCAAGTCGCCACGCGTTTCCCGGTCACGCTTTACACGGGCACTGACTGCACGCCATGCAACAACGCGCGCAATCTGCTGGTGGGGCGCGGTATTCCCTTTACCGAGCGCACGATCACCACCAATGAGGACATTGATGCGCTGCAACGGCTCAGCGGAGGCAACGGCCTGCCGTTCGGCACGATTGGCGGCCAGCAACTGGCCGGGTTCTCCGACAGCGAGTGGACCCAGTACCTGAACGCTGCGGGCTACCCCAAGCAATCGCAATTGCCCTCAAACTACCGCCGCCCGCCCGCCACACCGCTGGTGGCCGTCAAGGCCGCGCAACCTGCGGCGCCCACGGCACCCGAAAACAGGGCGCCTGCAGAGCGCCAGCGCCCCGCTCCTGCAACAGACGGGCCCACGCCCAGCAATCCGGCAGGTATCCGGTTCTAAGCCCTGCTGATGAAGTCGGCATGTGCCGGCCATGCGGGCTCGTGCGTCAGTAGGTGAAGGTCTTTACCACACCCTGCGCTGTACCCAGAAGGCAAACCGATGCCTTCTGGTGCGCAAACACTCCCACCGTCACCACCCCCGGCCACTGATTCACTTCAGATTCGAACGCCAGTGGGTCGGCGATGGTAAGGCCCGTCACATCCAGAATCTGCTGCCCGTTGTCCGTGAGCAGTGGTTGTCCATCTTTCATGCGCACCCGCGCCGCGCCACCCAGCGCGGCAAATCGCCGCGTGATGTGATGCGCCGCCATGGGAATCACCTCGACTGGCAACGGAAAGCGGCCCAGGGCCGCCACCAGTTTGGACTCATCGACGATGCAGACAAAGCGGCTGGCCAGGGCGGCCACGATCTTTTCGCGTGTCAGTGCAGCGCCCCCTCCCTTGACCATATAGCCGTGGCCGTCGATCTCGTCGGCACCGTCGATATACACCGCCAGCGACTCCACCTCGTTGGCATCGAACACCGGGATTCCCAGCGCCTTGAGCCGCTCGGTGCTGGCCACCGAGCTGGACACCGCGCCCCGAATCTGGTCCTTCATGCCGGCCAGTGCATCAATGAATTTGTTGACCGTGGAGCCCGTTCCAACGCCCACAATGCCGCCAGGCACCACGTATTGCAGGGCCGCCTGGCCTACCAGGGCCTTGAGTTCGTCTTGGGTCAGAGGGTGTGAAGTCGTCATGGGGGAGAATCAGAGGGTAATTGTCGAATTATCCCTCCATGTCCCTGATCCCCTACGCACTCACCCGCCCCCTTCTTTTTGGCATGGATGCCGAAGCTGCCCACGAACTCACCATGGACATGCTGGCGCGCGGACAGCGCACGCCGCTGCAGTGGGCCTGGTGCAATGAGACGGTGGATGACCCCATCGAGCTGGCCGGCCTGACCTTTCCCAACCGCGTGGGCCTTGCGGCAGGCCTGGACAAAAACGCCCGCTGCATCGATGCCCTGGGCGCCATGGGCTTCGGGTTTGTCGAGGTGGGAACCGTCACGCCCAAGGCACAACCGGGGAATCCCAAACCGCGCATGTTCCGCCTACCCGAGGCACGGGCACTGATCAACCGTCTGGGCTTCAACAACGATGGCCTGGACGCATTTCTCCGCAACGTGCAACAGGCACGCTTTCGCACGCTCCCGCGCAAGCACCCCATGCTGCTGGGCCTGAATATTGGAAAAAACGCCAGCACACCCATCGAAAACGCCACCAGCGATTACCTGACCTGTCTGGAGGGCGTGTATCCGCACGCGGACTACGTCACGGTGAATATCAGTTCACCGAACACGCAAAACCTGCGCGCACTGCAAAGTGACGCAGCACTCGACAGCCTGCTGGGCGCCATTGCCGAGCGCCGTGAAGCCCTGACCGAGCAATACAGCCAGACTGATGGCAGGGGCGCAACAAAGCCCCGCCGGGTTCCCATCTTCGTCAAGATCGCCCCCGATCTTGACGAAGCGCAGGTGTCGGTGATTGCGGCCACCCTTCAACGCCACGGCATGGATGGCGTTGTCGCCACCAACACCACAATCAGTCGGGAAGCCGTCAAAGGAATGCCCCATGCCAGTGAAATGGGCGGGCTCAGCGGTGCACCAGTGCTCGAATCCAGCAACCAGGTCATCCGGCAGCTTCGCTCAGCGCTGGGAAGCCGCTTTCCGATCATCGGAGTGGGCGGCATCATGAGTGCAGAAGATGCACTCAGCAAGATTCGTGCGGGAGCAGATGTGGTTCAAATCTACACCGGCCTGATTTACGAAGGCCCTGCACTTGTCTCGAAAGCAGCACGCGCTATCAAGGCGATGGGCTGACAGGCGGCTTGACCTGCAGCATCAGGCGGATAGACGAAGCCATCACTGGCTCCGTCTTTTGGGTCAGCGCCGCAGGCGCATCACGAGAGGTAGCACGACCCCCGCCCACCGGATCAGTCGGCGTGGGCCGGCTGCAATCGCTACGCCGGCCAGGGCGGCCACGGCGGCAGGGTGTTGGCGGGTAAAGGCAATTGTGCGTGCCAGCAGCGGCGCATCTGCGTCGTCCCCCGCCGATACCTCGGCCAGGGCCTGGGACTGCATTCGGGCGGCGCGGCGCGCACGCAAGCGCTCCCGCTGCACGGCAATGCGTTCCAGCACCCGTTGTTGTGCCTGTGTTGCGTGTACAGGCAATGCCTGTTCAGAAGAACTCACAAGCGCTCCTTGATATCACGCCAGTCTTGCGACAATTCGCGCCGAGTGAGGGCAAAGCCACTGCCTGTGCTGCGCGCCACCGAAACGAGTTTGATGATGGCTGCGCACCAGGCCACCAGCCATACGCCAGCGACCACCCAAGCGACCATCACACGGTGCGGCGTGTCCCAGAACTGCACCAGTATGGCCATCGACACCAGCACCAGGGTCACTACAGTAAGCCCAGTTACAGCAATCAACAGCACCAGCATTTGCTGCAGGCGCTGCTTTTGGTCGAGCCACTCGAGGCGCGCCAGTTCCAGCCGGTCTTCAGCGGCTATGGCACCTTCAATGACATTCGCACGCCACCGCGCCACAAAGGCTTCAAGCCCAAGCAAGGAAAGCCAGTTCATACAAACCCTCCCTGCAACGGTGCGATGACCTGACAACGATCAGCGGCGCGCAAGCAAAAAGCCTACCAAAGCCCCTACCGCCAGCGCTGCGCTGGCTACGCGCCAAGGCTCATCATGTGCATAACGATCGGCAGCAAGTGCCGCATCCTTGGCCTGGCGGGCAGCTTCCTGTGCGGCGCGCACTGCCGATTCACGCACCGAATGCATGCCGTCATCCAGACGCTGGCGAAGCACCTTGATCTCGGGAAAGGCGTCCAGATCCCTGCTGGCCAACAAGCCGCGCAGATCGGAAACCAGTTTTTCGAGTTCGCCCTGGGTGGTGGTGGTGTCAGAAGCAGTCATACATCCCTTTCATTGCAATAAGTGAGCAGCCATGCAGCACAGATGTTGCGCCGGCATAAGGACCATCTTAGCGACATGCCCAAAAACCTTTCATATCGCTTGGTCGCAAAACGTTACCAACAGACAAAACCTTAACGCAGGTCAAACCAAGTGACGCACATGGTCAGCGATGGCCAGTGCGCTGGTGAGGCCCGGAGACTCGATGCCAAAAAGATTCACCAGCCCTGGCACGCCATGGTCTCGCGGCCCCTGGATCAGAAAGTCCGCCGCGGGCGCACTGGCGCCATGAATCTTGGGGCGGATACCGGCATAGCCCGGCGCCAGCGCTCCGTCGCGCAAGTCAGGCCAGTATTTGCGTACTTCGGCGTAAAAGGCGTCACCCCGCGCCGGGTCGACCAGCAGGTCATCGGCCGAATCCACCCATTGCACATCCGGACCGAACTTGGCCTGCCCACCCAGATCCAGCGTCAGGTGTACCCCCAGGCCTGCCGCCTCTGGCACCGGGTAGATCAGGTGGCTAAAGGGGGCCTTTCCAGTCAGCGTGAAGTAACTGCCCTTGGCGAAGTGCGCGGCAGGAACATGGCGTGCGTCGAGCCCGGAGAACTGCCGGGCCAGGGACGGCGCATGCAACCCCGCGGCATTGACCACCGTGCGGGCTTGCAGCCGCGTGCCATCCTTAGCTTCTAAAAAAATAGCATCTTGCGCACACTTGGCAAGGGCTAGAGGCGAATTTAATGCCACAAGCCCCCCGGCATGCTCCAGATCGCCTTGCAGTGCAAGCATGAGCGCATGGCTGTCCACGATCCCCGTGCTGGGCGAATGCAGGGCCGCCACGCATTCAAGGGCAGGCTCCAACGCCCTGGCTGCATCGTGATCCAGCCACTGCAGATCCAGAACACCATTTGCCGCAGCACGCGCCTGAATCGACCGAAGGCCTGCCAACTGCTCCGCCGAAGTCGCCACCAGCAGCTTGCCGCAGCGGCGATGCGGCACGCCGTGGGCGGCGCAATAGGCGTACAAAAGATCACGGCCCTGAACGCACAGGCGAGCCTTGAGCGAGCCCGTGGGGTAATACAACCCGGCATGAATGACTTCGCTGTTGCGCGAACTGGTGCCCGTACCGATGGCGTCAGCGGCCTCCAGCACCATCACCTCCCGCCCTTGCAGCGCCAGCGCACGGGCCACGGCAAGGCCCACAACGCCCGCCCCCACCACTACGCAATCGACCTGGTCTGTCATCTTTGTGGTCCTTTGTTCAAGACAAGCAGCCTACTTTAAAGGCTGGCGCAGGGCGCTTTTGAAAAGCGACTCCCCAAAATTGTCACCCCCAACGGCTGCAACATCGAAAGCTCGCACGCAGCGGGTTGGCGCAGGCCACCACAGCCAGCACCGGCATTGCCTGAATGCGCATGTGCACCGAAGCCGGTCAAGATATTGTCTGTGTGCCCGATGGGGACGAGCCAAAGAAAAAGGGCCTGACATTTCTGCCAAGCCCTTGATTTCATTCGAAAAACTGGTGGGTGATACATGGATCGAACATGTGACCCCTGCCGTGTGAAGGCAGTGCTCTACCGCTGAGCTAATCACCCGTCGCACACCCCATTACAGGAATTGCGATGCTGTCAACAGACTTGGTGGGTGATACATGGATCGAACATGTGACCCCTGCCGTGTGAAGGCAGTGCTCTACCGCTGAGCTAATCACCCTTGTCGCTGTGACAGCCTTCAATTATGGCACAGCTTTTCAGACTGTCTGAGCTGATCGCCAAATTGTTTTGCCACCACTGGCCTTGTCGATCTGTGTCAAGACTTCATTGTGGGCCTGGGCTTCCTGCTCGCTGGCCTGGATCACGGCCAGGGTGAAGCTGCGCAGGTCGATCGGAACAAAATCGGCACAACCGCCGCCTTCCTGCGCATCGTCGATGATCAAGAGTGCATCCTGGCCCCGCGTGAGGTTGATGTACACGTCGGCAAGCAGCTCGGCATCGAGCAAGGCGCCGTGCAGCGTGCGACTGGAGTTGTCCACGCCCAAGCGGTCACACAACGCGTCAAGCGAATTGCGCTTGCCGGGATAGAGTTCCTTGGCCATGGCCAGGGTGTCGGTAATGCTGTCCACAAAGCTGCGAAACGCGGGGCGCCCCACCAGTTCCAGCTCCTTGTTCAGGAAGCTCACGTCAAACGCCGCGTTGTGGATGATGATCTCGGCGCCCTGCAGATAATCAAGCAACTCGTCCGCCACGGCTGCAAACTTGGGCTTGTCCTTCAGGAACTCGTTGCTGATGCCGTGCACCCTTAGCGCGTCCTCGTGGCTGTCGCGCTCAGGGTTCAGGTAAAAATGCTTGTTGTTGCCCGTGAGCTTGCGTGCCACGAGCTCCACGCAGCCAATTTCAATGATGCGGTCGCCCCCTTCGGCGGACAGACCGGTGGTTTCCGTATCGAGAACTATCTGGCGTGACATCAGGCCTCCCGAGGTGCGCGCGCTGCGCGGCGCTGGGCATTCATGCGGCGCTGCCAATGAGCACGGTGCATTTCAGTGGTTTTCCTTGGCATGGTTGATGGAATATTTGGGAATCTCCACCACCAAGTCTTTCTGCGCGATGATCGCCTGGCACGAGAGGCGCGACTGGGGTTCCAGCCCCCAGGCGCGGTCGAGCAAATCCTCTTCTTCTTCCTCAGCCTCGTTGAGCGAGTCGATGCCCGCGCGCACAATGACGTGGCAGGTGGTGCACGCACAGCTCATGTCGCAGGCATGCTCGATGTTGATGTGGTTTTCCAGCAGCGCTTCGCAGATGGACGTGCCCGCAGGTGCATTGATCTCGGCGCCAGAGGGGCAATATTCAGGATGGGGCAGTATCTTGATGACGGGCATGGCGTCGCTTTTATAGACAGGTCTTGCACAACCGGTGCCGCATCCCCACGGGATACTTCGCCAAAATCAGCGACTGGACACCTGCGTTGATGCAGACCATGGTGGGTTAAAGGGTTTGCACGTTTTTTCCGGCCAGGGCCTGCCGAATGCCGCGGTTCATGCGCTGCGCGGCAAAGGCTTCTGTGCCCTTGGCAAGGGCCTGGGTGGCTGCTTCAATGACGGCAGCATCGTCGCAATCGCGCTGCGTGGCCAAAGCCGCCATCAAGGCATCGATATCGGCGCGCTCTGACGCAGACAACACGTCGCCATCGGAGTCAAGGGCGCTCTGGGTGGCAATCAGCATGCGATCGGCATCCACGCGCGCCTCCACCACGGCCCGTGCGTGCATGTCCTGCGCTGCGGTGGCAAAACCATCCTGCAGCATCCGGGCGATCTGGTCGTCCGACAGGCCGTAGGAAGGCTTCACATCAATCCGGGCCTCTACACCACTGCCCTGCTCTCTGGCATTCACGCTCAAAAGGCCATCGGCATCGACCGTGAAGGTAACGCGGATACGGGCCGCGCCTGCCGCCATGGGCGGGATGCCACGCAATTCAAACCGCGCAAGGCTGCGGCAATCCTGCACCAGATCGCGCTCACCCTGCACCACATGGATGGCCAGTGCCGTCTGGCCGTCCTTGTAGGTGGTGAAATCCTGCGCCTTGGCGGTGGGAATGGTTTCATTGCGGGCCACGATGCGCTCTACCAAGCCACCCATGGTCTCAATACCCAGCGAGAGGGGAATCACGTCGAGCAGTAACAAATCTCCCGCCGTGTTGTTGCCCGCCAGCTGGTTGGCCTGAATGGCGGCTCCCAGTGCAACCACCTCATCCGGGTTGAGATTGGTCAGGGGTTCCTTGCCAAAAAACTCGGCTGCCGCGCGCTGCACCTGGGGCATGCGGGTGGAGCCGCCCACCATGACTACGCCCTGCACGTCATCGCGCACAAGCTTGGCATCGCGCATCACGCGGCGCACAGCGGCCATTGAGCGAGCGGTCAACTCGGCGGTAACCGCTTCAAAATCTGATTTTCTTACATCAAAATGCACTCTTCCGCCCGTCAAATCAGCGGTAAGCGCTACCATTTCAGTAGCTGTCAATGCCTCTTTGCAGGCTCTGGCTGCCATGCGGATGGCGGCCTTGTCGTCGGGGGTGTCGGCGGTCAGACCCTGCTGCTGAAGCACCCAGTTGGCAAGCGCCGCGTCATAGTCGTCGCCGCCCAAAGCAGAATCGCCACCCGTAGCGATCACTTCAAAAACGCCTTGCGTCAGACGCAAAACCGAAATGTCGAAGGTTCCACCGCCCAGGTCGTAAACGGCATAGACGCCTTCGCTGGCGTTATCAAGGCCATAGGCAATGGCCGCCGCGGTGGGCTCATTGATCAGGCGCAGCAGATGAATTCCCGCCAGCTTGGCCGCATCCTTGGTGGCCTGGCGCTGGGCGTCATCGAAATAAGCCGGCACAGTAATGACCGCACCGTACAGATCGTCATTGAAGGTGTCTTCGGCGCGGTAACGCAGCGTGGCCAATATCTCGGCGCTGATTTCGACCGGTGACTTGATGCCACCCGCCGTCACCACACTGACCATGCCACCAGCGTTGTTGTCGGGGTTGTGGACAAACTCGTAGGGCAGCTCTTCTGCCTGCGCCACGTCCTGCAGGCCGCGGCCCATGAAGCGCTTGGCCGAGGCAATAGTGTTGCGGGCATCACTGGACTGTGCCGCCACCGCATCGTAGCCAATCTGCCGCCCACCCTGCTCCAGGTAACGCACCACAGAAGGCAACAGGACACGCCCTTCATCATCGGGCAGGCACTCGGCCACGCCGTTGCGCACAGCGGCCACCAGTGAATGCGTGGTGCCCAAATCAATGCCAACCGCGATGCGCCGCTGGTGCGGATCCGGGGATTGCCCGGGTTCGGAAATCTGCAAAAGCGCCATGGAAATTCTGTGTTCTACGTAATGAAGCCCCGCCCCGCGGAAAATGCCTCGAAAAGGGGTTGTGCCTCTATTGTCCCAGTTGATCCCGACGACGCTCGATATCGTCGGCAAATCGCGCAATGAACATGAGGGCTCTGACCTGCCGCGCGGCACCGGCATAGTCTGCCTGCTGATCGAGCAATTGTCCGCACAGGGCCAGCGCTTCGCCACGTGCCTGCTGCACACCCTCATCCAGGGCGTCCAGCTCGGCTGCCGACCGCGCTTCCTCCAGCGATTCGCGCCATTCCATCTGTTGAATCAAAAAGGCTGTCGGCATGGCCGTGTTGTCTTCGGCCTGAATGGGCGCGCCATGCAGTTCGCACAGGTAGGCGGCGCGGCGCATCGGGTCTTTCAGGCGCTGATAGGCCTCGTTGATGCGAACCGACCATTGCATGGCCACACGCTGGGCTGCGGCCCCTTGTGCGGCAAATTTATCAGGGTGCGCCTCGCGCTGCAGCTCTTTCCAGCGTGCATCCAGTGCCGCCCGGTCCTGGGCGAAGCGTTGCGGCACGCCAAACAGTTCAAAATCGTCAGATTGCAGATTCATGCCCACACCAGGTCACACCGGATCAATAAAAAACCGCCAGCACAGAGCGCGATGGCGGTTGGATGGCAGCGCAGCAGAAGGCTTCAAACCCGAAAACTCTCTCCACAGCCACAGCGGTCCCGTTCATTGGGATTGTTGAACTTGAAGCCTTCGTTCAGGCCTTCACGCACAAAATCCAGCTCGGTACCGTCAATGTAGGCCAGGCTCTTGGGATCAATCAGCACCTTGACGCCGTGGTTCTCGAAAACGATGTCTTCCGGCTCGGAATCGTCCACATATTCGAGCTTGTATGCCAGTCCGGAGCATCCGGTGGTTTTTACCCCCAGGCGCACACCCAAACCCTTGCCGCGGCGCGCAAGGTAACGGGTGACGTGCCGGGCAGCCGCTTCAGTCAGCGTGATGGCCATGGTCAGACTGCAGCCACCGCGCTGTTGTGCTTGGCCTTGTAGTCGTTTACCGCCGCCTTGATGGCGTCTTCGGCCAGGATGGAGCAGTGGATTTTGACGGGCGGCAGGGCCAGCTCTTCGGCAATTTCGCTGTTTTTCAGCGCTGCCGCTTCGTCCAGCGTTTTGCCTTTCACCCATTCGGTCACAAGCGAGGACGAGGCAATGGCCGAACCGCAGCCGTAGGTCTTGAAGCGTGCGTCTTCAATCACACCGGTTTCGGGGTTCACCTTGATCTGCAGCTTCATCACGTCGCCGCATGCGGGCGCACCCACCATGCCGGTCCCTACTGAATCATCACCTTTGTCGAACGAGCCCACATTGCGGGGGTTTTCGTAATGGTCAACCACTTTGTCTGAGTAAGCCATGATGTGTACCTCTTCAATTCTTCAGGGATTCAGTGTGCAGCCCACTGGATGGTGCTGATGTCGATGCCGTCCTTGTACATCTCCCACAAGGGACTGAGCTCACGCAATCGGGCCACGTTTTCACGGATGGTGCCAATGGCGTAATCGATCTCTTCTTCGGTGGTGAAACGGCCGATGGTCATGCGCAGGCTGCTGTGCGCCAGTTCGTCGCTGCGGCCCAGGGCGCGCAAGACATAGCTGGGTTCCAGGCTGGCAGAAGTGCAAGCCGAGCCCGACGACACGGCCAGGCCCTTGATACCCATGATCAGGGATTCGCCCTCGACGAAGTTGAAGCTCATGTTCAAGTTCTGCGGTACCCGACGCTCCAGGCTGCCATTGATAAACACCTGTTCGATGTCCTTCAAGCCATCCAGCAGGCGCTGCTGCAGCGCCTTGGCCTTGGCATTGCTCTCGGCCATTTCTTCCTTGGCGATGCGAAAGGCCTCGCCCATGCCCACGATCTGGTGCGTAGGCAGCGTGCCCGAGCGCATGCCGCGCTCATGGCCACCGCCGTGCATCTGCGCTTCCAGGCGCACACGGGGCTTGCGGCGCACAAACAAGGCGCCCACGCCCTTGGGGCCATAGGTCTTGTGGGCGGTCATGCTCATCAGATCAATGGGCAACACATTCATGTCGATCTCGACTCGGCCCGTAGCCTGCGCGGCATCCACGTGCAGCAGGATGCCTTTTTCGCGGCACAACGCACCAATGGCCGGAATGTCCTGGATCACGCCGATTTCGTTGTTCACGAACAGGATGCTGATCAGGATGGTGTCGGGACGAATGGCAGCCTTCAGGGCATCCATGTTCACCAGTCCATCTTCCTGGACATCCAGGTAAGTCACATCAAAGCCCTGGCGCTCCAGCTCGCGCATGGTGTCCAGCACGGCCTTGTGTTCGGTCTTGAGGGTGATGAGGTGCTTGCCCTTGCCCTGGTAGAAGTGGGCAGCGCCCTTCAAGGCCAGGTTGATGGACTCAGTGGCACCGCTGGTCCAGACGATTTCGCGGGGGTCTGCACCAATCAGATCGGCCACTTGCACACGCGCCTTCTCAACCGCCTCTTCGGCTTCCCAGCCCCAGGCGTGGCTGCGGGATGCCGGGTTGCCAAAGTGCTCGCGCAGCCATGGGATCATGGCATCCACAACGCGTGGATCGACCGGAGTGGTGGCGCCGTAATCGAGATAAATGGGGAAATGCGGGGTCATGTCCATGGCTGGCTCAGTAAAAGTTTCTGGCTGGCAACAAAAAGCTATGCAATCAAAATCGTTCAGGGCGCGGCTGGCCCCAGGACCGAAACAGGTGGCAATCAGCTCAGGATTTTGCGAACACGTTACCCAGTGCAAAGACCGAGTTGGGTGCGTTCACGCGGATGGGCTTGACCACTGGTGTGGTCGAAATGGCGCGCCGTGCCATGGGCTTGTCCTCAATCTGAACTCCCTTGGCAAGCTGCTCGTCCACCAGTTTCTGCAGCGTGACGGAATCCAGAAATTCCACCATGCGCTGGTTGAGCGAAGCCCAAAGTTCGTGCGTCATGCAGCGTCCGGCTTCGCCCAGGCAATTTTCCTTGCCACCACACTGCGTGGCATCAATGGGCTCGTCCACCGACACAATGATGTCTGCCACCGTGATGTCACCGGCCTTGCGGGCCAGCGTGTAGCCGCCGCCTGGGCCACGGGTCGATTCGACGAGCTCGTGGCGACGCAGCTTGCCAAAGAGTTGCTCCAGGTACGACAGCGAAATCTGCTGCCGCTGGCTGATGGCCGCCAGCGTGACGGGACCATTGTTCTGGCGCAAAGCCAGGTCAATCATGGCGGTGACCGCAAAACGGCCTTTGGTTGTGAGACGCATCGCAAGCTCCTTGTGTAGGCTTGTTCGTTATAAATACTGCTGACACTGGCAAATGCACTGCGTCAGCACCGTCTCCGCCCCTTACCCCGTTCAGCCTTCTGATGCGGGGCCCTTCATCGTTGGGCTCTGTTCTTGAGTGTTTTGTGAGAGTATAACACAAATCCCTATCGAATTTGTCGGGTTAAAAAACCAACAAGTCACTATTCCACTGTTTGGTTTTTTCACCTCGGAGTGACGGACATCAAAGAGCGATCGAATCGCTGCCATGCGCACCAAAGGCCTGATCCTTGAGTCGCGTCAATTGGTCTCGCACCCGCGCTGCCTGCTCGAACTCCAGATTGCGCGCGTGCTCCAGCATGAGCTTTTCGAGCCGTTTGATCTCCCGCGCCACATCTTTCTCTGACATGTCTTCCACCTGCGCACGCTGCATGGCTTCCTGCTCCAGCCGCTCAGCATCTTTACCCGCCTTCTCGCTGTAAACGCCGTCAATCAGGTCTCTTACCCGCTTGACAATGCTGCGCGGCGTGATTCCGTGGGCCTCGTTGTGTGCGATCTGCTTGATGCGTCGGCGTTCCGTCTCGCCCATGGCTTTTTTCATGGACTCGGTGATGCGATCTGCATACAGGATGGCGCGGCCGTTGAGATTGCGCGCCGCGCGGCCAATAGTCTGGATCAGGCTGCGCTCTGCACGCAGGAAGCCTTCCTTGTCCGCATCGAGGATGGCCACCAGCGACACCTCGGGAATGTCGAGCCCTTCGCGCAGCAGATTGATACCCACAAGCACATCAAACGCGCCCAGGCGCAGGTCACGAATGATCTCCACGCGCTCGACCGTGTCCACATCGCTGTGCAGGTAGCGCACCTTCACGCCGTTGTCGGTGAGGTAGTCGGTCAGCTGCTCGGCCATGCGCTTGGTGAGCGTGGTGATGAGTACGCGCTCGTGCTTTTCTGCGCGAATGCGTATTTCTTGAAGCACATCGTCCACCTGGTGCGTGGCCGGGCGCACCTCGACCACCGGGTCCACCAGCCCTGTGGGCCGCACCACCTGGTCCACGATCTGGCCTGAGTGGGTCTTTTCGTAGTCTGCCGGTGTGGCCGATACAAAAATGACCTGCCGCATGCGCTGCTCGAACTCCTCAAACTTCAGCGGCCGGTTGTCCAGCGCCGAAGGCAGGCGAAAACCATATTCGACCAGCGTGGTCTTGCGCGAGCGGTCGCCGCTGTACATGGCATTGAGCTGGCCAATCATCTGGTGGCTCTCGTCCAGGAACATGATGGCGTTCTTGGGCATGTAGTCGGTCAGCGTGCTGGGTGGATCGCCCGGCGCGGCGCCTGAGAGGTGGCGTGTGTAGTTTTCAATACCCTTGCAGTGCCCCACTTCGCTGAGCATTTCCAGATCAAACCGCGTGCGCTGCTCCAGGCGCTGGGCCTCCACCAGCTTGCCGTCGGCCACCAGTTGCTTCAGTCGTTCGGCCAGTTCTACCTTGATGGTCTCTACCGCCGCCAGCACCTTGTCGCGCGGCGTCACATAGTGGCTGCTGGGGTACACCGTAAAACGCGGAATCTTCTGCTTGACGCGGCCCGTGAGCGGGTCAAACAACTGCAGGCTCTCCACTTCGTCATCAAACAGCTCGATGCGGATGGCCAGCTCGGAATGCTCTGCCGGGAATACGTCGATGGTGTCGCCGCGCACGCGGAACTTGCCCCGGCTGAAATCCGCCTCGTTGCGCTGGTACTGCATACGGATGAGCTGGGCGATCACGTCCCGCTGGCCCAGCTTGTCGCCGGTGCGCAGCGTCATCACCATGCGGTGGTAGCTTTCGGGCTCGCCAATACCGTAGATGGCCGACACCGTAGCCACAATCACCACATCGCGCCGCTCCATGAGGCTCTTGGTGCAACTGAGCCGCATCTGCTCGATGTGCTCGTTGATGGCGCTGTCTTTCTCAATGAACAGGTCGCGCTGGGGCACATAGGCCTCGGGCTGGTAGTAGTCGTAGTAGCTCACAAAGTACTCGACCGCGTTCTTGGGGAAGAACTCTCGAAATTCGCTGTACAGCTGCGCGGCCAGCGTCTTGTTGGGCGCAAAGATGATGGCCGGGCGCCCCATGCGGGCAATCACATTGGCCATGGTGAAGGTCTTACCCGAGCCCGTCACGCCCAGCAGCGTCTGAAAGGTCTCGCCGTCGTTCAGCCCCTCCACCAGCTTGTTGATGGCCTCAGGCTGGTCGCCCGCAGGCGGGTACGGCTGGAACAGCTCGAACGGCGAATCGGGGAAACGGACGAACTCGCCGTCGTGCTTTTCGGTGATGACTTCTGTGATATCCGGCATGGGGGCGGTCAACAATGGGAGTTGGCGGGCCGTTAAAATCAGCCCAACCCGGCACAGTACACCACGCCCGGATTCTTCGCTACTGACAACCTTTCAAGGATTTTCATGTCTCTTTTCACCGCCGTCGAAATGGCCCCCCGCGACCCCATCCTGGGCCTCAACGAGCAATTCAACGCCGACACCAACCCCAACAAGGTCAACCTGGGTGTTGGCGTTTATTTCGACGACAACGGCAAGCTGCCCCTGCTGCAATGCGTGCAGGCCGCCGAAAAGACCATGATGTCCACGCCTACCGCACGCGGCTACCTGCCCATCGACGGCATCGTGGCCTATGACAACGCCGTCAAAGGCCTGGTGTTCGGCGCCGACAGCGAACCGGTCAAATCTGGCCGCGTGGCCACCGTGCAGGCCATTGGCGGCACTGGCGGCCTGAAGATTGGCGCCGACTTTCTGAAGAAACTCAGCCCCAACGCCAAGGTGCTGATCTCCGACCCCAGCTGGGAAAACCACCGCGCCCTGTTCACCAACGCCGGCTTCGAAGTGGGCACCTATGCTTACTACGACGCCGAAAAGCGCGGCGTCAACTTTGACGGCTTTCTGGCCAGCCTGAACGCAGCCGCGCCCGGCACCATCGTGGTGCTGCACGCTTG
>ERZ1023696.85-NODE-85-length-20459-cov-5.746606_pt1 | contig 20459 bp, 19 predicted proteins | sample MGYA00520859_ERZ1023696 | MGnify/ENA primary metagenome ERZ1023696 (study PRJEB33180, sample SAMEA4046002) | wastewater metagenome | place: Denmark | collected 2016-03-13 | study: EMG produced TPA metagenomics assembly of the PRJEB13832 data set (Local surveillance...
GCCCTTGCCGGAGCTGGCGGTCCCAGGGAAATGTCACCTCCGGCCTACGCGGCTTCGCCGGAGGTCAGACGCCGGATAACGACTCTCCTCCGGCCAACATTCGCACACCCGGAGTTGGTCGCTGACACGCACGCTGTTCTCCGGCTAGCGGCCCTTGCCGGAGCTGACGACCTGTTCCGGCAGCCAGAACCAAAAAAACAGCCCTCCGCCAGCATAAAAGCTTTGGGAGAGCTGCATTTCGTTCAATCGGATCAGTCCACTTTCACAATCCAACCTTCCGGCGCTTCGATGTCGCCGAATTGGATGCCGGTCAGTTCTTCATACAATTTGCGCGTCACCGGGCCGACTTCCGTTTCCGAATAGAAGACATGGAAATTGTCCCCATGCTGGATGCCACCGATTGGTGAGATGACAGCCGCGGTACCGCACGCGCCGGCTTCGCTGAATTCATCCAACTTGTCGATGTAGACATCACCTTCTTCGACTTGCATGCCCAAGTGGTGCTCGGCCAAGTACAACAAAGAGTACTTGGTGATGCTCGGCAGGATCGAGGGTGATTTCGGCGTCACAAAGCGGTTGTCCTTCGTGATGCCGAAGAAGTTTGCGGAGCCAACTTCTTCGATTTTCGTGTGCGTTGCCGGATCAAGATAGATGCAGTCGCTGAAGTTGCGATCATGCGCTTCTTTACCGGGCAGCAAGCTGCTTGCGTAGTTACCGCCGACTTTCGCTGCACCCGTACCATGCGGTGCGGCGCGGTCGTAGTCGGACACGATGAAGTTCGTAGGCGTCAAGCCGCCTTTGAAGTAAGGGCCTACCGGCATCGCGAAGATGGAGAAGATGTATTCGGTCGCCGGGCTGACGCCGATGTTGTCGCCGACTCCCATCAGGTATGGACGCAGATAAAGTGTGCTGCCTGTGTTGTACGGCGGAACCCATTTCTCATTCGCCTTTACGACCGCTTTAGCCGCTTCGACAAATTTTTCAACCGGAAACTCTGGCATCAACAGTCGTTGGCAGCTGTTGATCATCCGCTTGGCGTTTTCTTCAGGGCGGAACAGGTTAATGCTGCCATCTTTTGTGCGGTACGCCTTCATCCCCTCGAAGCAGGATTGGCCGTAGTGCAGTACCGGAGAGCCTTCGCTGATGTGGACTTTGTTGTCGGTCGTCATTTCGCCGTCGTCCCATTTGCCGTCTTTCCAATAAGAAATGAAGCGGTAATCCGTCTTGATGTAACTGAATCCTAGATTTTTCCAATCGATGTTCAACGCTTTTTGTTCTTCTGTCTGTGTCATTTCTGTCATCCAAACCACTCCATATCTCTATTATTTACCTGTCATACTGAAAAAAAAGAATGAGCCTATGTGATTAGGCTCATTCTTTATGAGAGCCCAATGAAACGGAAAGAGGACTCTACTTGTAATAAGTAAGAATCCTGGGCTAAATCACTTCTAGAATGACTAGGGCATCGAATGAGAACAACGCTCTCTTTTTGTTCTGTAGTGTGCACATTCCGCAAGTCGCATCCATTCTCATTCTCCCCCTTTTGTTTGTTAGATTATGATGTAATTCTATGCCTGATACTAATGAATGTCAAATGCTTTTTTCATCATTTTGTAATGTAAGCTTTTTGATGAACAGAAAATCATTTCGGCAAGCGGTATGATGCCGGGAAAGCCTGCTGGATCAAAGCAATGTCCGCTGCATCCAGACGGACTTCAGCGGCTTCGAGATTCTCGAGCACTTGCTGCCGGTTGCGCGCGCCAGGAATGACGGCGTCGACGACGTCTTTGGTCAAATAATAGGCCAGAACGATATTCTGCAGACCAGTGTGGTGCTTCACAGCGAGCGGCCGAATCAGGTCCACGCGTTTCAGGATATCCAGATAAGTATCCCCTTGGAACTGCGGACGCTGCTGTTGTTTCTCCGACAGAACCGAAGTTTCCGTGTACTTGCCGGCCAATAGCCCGGATGCGAACGGGAAGTACGGGATAAAGGAGATGCCCTGTTCGCGGCAGTAAGGAAATAGATTTTCTTCGGCCGACTGGTTCAGGAGGTTGTATTCATCCTGGACAACGTCGATATAGCCGTTGGCGTTGCCTTCCTTCAGCTGCTCCAGATTGAAATTGGAGACGCCGATGGCACGGATCTTTCCTTGTTCCTTCAGTCGCTGCAGCGCGCCGACAGCTTCGGCTTTGGGTGTCGCTTCATCCGGAAAATGGATGTAGTAAAGATCGATATGATCGGTCTGCAGACGTCTCAGACTGTTTTCGACCTGCTCCGTCAGAAAACCCGGATTGTTGTTCAGGACCATTCCCGCTTCAGTCACCTCGTGTGCACCTTTTGTGGCGATGACCACGTTATTGCGCAGGTTGTGTTCCTTCAATGTCTTGCCGATGATCGTTTCGGAAGTGCCCATTCCATACATAAACGCCGTATCGATGAAGTTAAGCCCTTTATTGATCGCGCTCAAAAGCACGTCACCGCCGTATTCGGTGTTCGTTTCCGGATCGGCTGCGGCGATTTTGTTCGCACCCAGCCCGATCGGATGGATCAGCAGGTCGGTTCTTCCCAATTTCACAAGTTCTGTCATGTCGTTTCCCCTTTCCTTGTCCATTCATTTATTCATTCATTATTTGCCGAGGTGGACGCGCTTGGACCAGAAACCTCCATGGATGTACTTCGGATCGTATGATACCATGAAAGCTTTCGGATCGATTTCCAACACTTTATTTTGCAGGTGGCGTTCGGCCTTGCGTGTCAGCAGGATTTCGAGCACAAGGCGCTCGCCGTCTCTTCCGTTGGCTCGGTAGCTGGAGACCCCGTAGCCGAGATCGCGCAGTTGATTCGGCATCGTACTGCTTACATCTTGTGTCATGACCGTAATCATCGTATAACCGAGTGCGAGCCAATCCTCGATTTTAATGCCGATACCGATGCCGGCGCCATAGCCGAGTGCATAGGCCGCCAGGTTGAGCGGATTGTCCAGGCTGTTCATGACCATCGACAGACCCAATACATAAATGACGATCTCCACCATGCTCAAGAGCGGAGCCAAGATGCGGTACCCTTTCATTGTCAGCATGAAGCGGATCGTATTCAGCGTCACATAACTCAAATTGATTGCAAATATTTTTGCCAATAATCCTATATCGAAAATCATCATCACTCCTTATTATACTCTACCGTTCAGCCCATCAGTATTGTGCAGGATGGCGGACGTATTCGCCGGTGACGATATCCATTTCCAACAATTCCCCGGTTTCGCCGTTATAGCGGTAAAAACCGACGGAACTGGACACTTCGGCCCCATTTTCGCGGACGTTGATGGTGACTTCATTCCCCTCGACTGATTCGACAATGAACAAGTACACTTCGCTTTCGACATAACCTGTCAATTGCGTGATTGTCTGTTTTGCTTCAGTGATCAGCGTAGCCTGCTCAGCGGTTTGGTCAGTGCCAACGCTGGTTGCGGAATCTGCAGTAAGGCTGCTTGCCGATGGTGTTTGAGTCTGGACACTCTCGGATTTTTCCGAAATGCTGGCTCTGGAAGCTGCTTGATCGCTCGCTTCGCTGGCTGCTTGTGTATCGGATTGAACTTGTGAGCTGCTTGTCGCCTTCTCGGTAGCTGATGTATCTGTTGCTGGATTTTGGCAAGCGACAAGCAGCCACGCGGTTGATCCTAAAAGAAATGCGGATAATCTCTTCTTTTGCATAATTCCCCTTCTTTCATACAGTATATGTTTCTATTGTACCTTTTTTGCGGAGAAATTGCTTTTGCGATCCATCAACTTAATCGAACCTTTACAATTTTATTGGATGTGGCGCAATATTGCAGCAGTTCATCAGGGCGGAAAGATAGTGTTGCCGTCCGGAACTCCGGTGAAGAAAACCTTCATCGTAGGACGGCGATGCAAGCTGACCCGTTGCTCCGGCGAGGCTTCGTTTGCCGGAGCTGACCGGTAATACTGGCCACTCCTCCGAGGAGGCTTATGCTAGTCGGAGGAGCACGTCTGAATGCGGTCCTGTCCTCCGGCGAACCCCCCCTCGCCGGAGGACGGCAATCATCATCCGCCTCGAAAGCAAAAAGCACCCCAGTGAGGGTGCTTTTTGGTCTTATTATGTGTTCGGTGATTTGCTGTTGGCTTTCAGCCCTTCAGCCCTTCCTTTTCCAGGATCAGGTCGTAACATGCGATCCCTTTCAGCAACACCTTCTCATCGAAGTTGAAGCGGCTGCTGTGGAGCGGATGCGTCCAACCCATGTCGGGACGGCCGGTACCGAGCAGGATGAAGGCGCCGCGGATGCTTTCTTGGTAGAAAGCGAAGTCCTCGGCCAGCATCAATGGTTTGACGACCTCGTAGGCATCAACCGGCAAAGCGTCCATCAAGGTGCCGATCATGTCCGCATCGTTTGTGACTTCCGGATAGAAATCGCGGATATCCAACGTGCAGATGACACCGCTCAAACGCTCGATGCCGGCGCAGATGTCGGCAAGGCGTTCCTTGATGGAAGCATAGACCGCCTTGTCGTAACTCCGGATCGTCCCTGTCAATTCAGCCTTTCCGGCCACGATATTGCGGGCTTCCCCGGCATGCAGCGTACCGATGTTCACGACAGCTGGTTGCAGCGGATCGAGATCGCGGGCCAGAATGTTCTGGACCGAAAGCAGGATCTGCGCGGCGGCGATCAAGGCATCCTTGCCGAAGTGCGGCTGCCCGGCATGCGAGCTGACGCCTTCAAGCGTGATGTCGAATTCACCGTTGCGCGCCATCAATGGACCCTTGGCCAAGCCGAGAATACCTTCCGGCAGGCTCGGATACAGGTGGTAACCGTAGATTTTTTCGACCTGCAACTCCTGCAGGATCCCGGAATCCATGATCCATTTCGCACCGCCTGGCCCTTCCTCAGCGGGCTGGAAGACCAAAACGAGTGATTTTTCCAGCATCGGCAGGGACTTCAGGTATTTCGCGAAACCCAACAACAGGGCCATATGCCCATCGTGTCCGCACGCATGCATTTTTCCAGGGTGAAGGGAAGCGAAATCCGCTCCAGTTTCCTCGGTTACCTCAAGGGCATCCATATCCGCACGGAAAGCAACCGCTGCCGGGGACTTACCCTCCAGAACTGCTACCCAGCCCGTTTCGGCGGTGCTGATCGGTTCATAACCGAACGCCACCAGCTTCTGGCGGACGTATTCCGAAGTCAGCGGCAGATCGAAACCGATCTCCGGAATCTGATGGAGTTCCCTTCGGATCGTTTTCACCGTATCGTATAATTCTGCAATCTGCATGCTGTTCACCTGGTCCCTCCGCGTGTAGTTATTAGTCTCTTAAGTCAGCCAACAATTGAGTTTTTTCGCTTGTCTTTTCGTCCTTCATCTTCACGATTTTTGCAGGGGATCCCGCAACTACCGCGTTAGCCGGTACGTCTTCCAATACGATCGCGCCAGCTGCGACAACAGCGCCTTCGCCGATGTGCACGCCTTCGATGATGACAGCGTTCGCGCCGACCAAAACACCGTCTTCGATGATGACTGGTGATTTCGATGGTGGCTCAAGAACACCTGCAACCACTGCGCCTGCTCCAATGTGGCAGTTTTTGCCGATCGTGCCGCGTGCGCCGACTACCGCGCCCATGTCGATCATTGTGCCTTCGCCGATGACGGCGCCGATGTTGATGACAGCCCCCATCATGATCACAGCGCTCTTGCCGATTGTTACATGATCACGGATGAATGAGCCAGGCTCGATGCGTGCATCGATTTTGGTAGTGTCCAACAGCGGAATCGCAGAATTGCGTCTGTCGTATTCCATGACTTGATCCTTGATCTTGTCTTTGTTTGCTTCCAAGAAAGGATAAATCGCTGAAGCGTCTCCGAAGACTGTGTAGCTGTCTCCGCTTCCGAAGAATTTCAAGCCTTCGTAGGCAGGATTTTCAAAATCCCCTTTGATGTAAAGTTTTATGGGTGTTTGCTTTTCGGCAGCTTTGATGTAAGCAGCGATTTCATAAGCATCTGTCAATAATAGTTCGCTCATTTTATGTTTCCTCCCGATCATTTTTTTCTGTTCCAACATGCCCATTATAGCATGCCAGCCTATTTTTGCCCTATGCGGCGGACGACCGTTTGTTCCTGAAATGCAAAAAAAATAGCGGTAAGCGAGTGCTTACGGCTACGGAGACCTGCATTCGCCCAACCAAGCTAAAGCGCAATCCTTTGTCATCGGGCAACGACAATGGAACAGCCCCACATTTGTTCAACCTGGGTCCAGCATTCGCATGCTTCGGCGACCGTCCCTTTCCCTTGCGGTACTCTTGACCAGCCGCGACCTCTTTTCGCTTGGCGATTCATTTATTTTTCTAATCGTACACTTATCCGGCAATCCTGTCAACCGCTCTGGCACAGAAGCTTCTTTCCGCTTGTCCTTTGCGTGTTTTTGAGGTGATTGTTTGGATACGAACGGGGCTCCGGATCGGAAAGTGCCGGGAAGGATCGGCCGCCCCTATGTGAAAACGCTCATTAAACTCGCGGATTTCTAATTTTCACCCCGGAGTATACAAATTTGCATAGAAATACGCCTGCAATCGTGTTATGTTATTTTCATGAGTTTGGACGTCAGCAGTCGGTTGGCGTATGTTCGGCTATACATTAGATCAAGGATATTTCATCTGGAGGAGACAATAAATTATGAGTAGAGAAACGAATCGTTTTGTCAAGCAACTGAAAGGATCGCCCATCCGTAACTTCGACGCCGCCATCAGTGATGTGAAGGACCTGATCCGTTTCACGATGGGAGAACCTGATTTCGATACGCCGGATTTCATCAAGGCTGCCGCCACAGAGGCTTTGAACCAGAATCAAACGCACTATGCCCCTTCTGCCGGTGTTCTCGAGACCCGCAAGGAAATCGCAAAATTCATGGAGCGGAAATACGGCTTGCACTACAACCCGGAGACCGACATCGTCCTGACGGTCGGCGCAACGGAAGCGATCACCGCCTCGATGTTCGCGCTGATGAACCCGGGCGATAAGGTGATCATCCAATCGCCGGCTTTTCCGCAGTATGAATACGTTACGCATTTGGCGGGCGGGCACAGCGTCAAGATCGACACTTCGGAGACCGGCTTCCTGATCACACCGGAAGACTTGACGGCGGCGTTGGATGCGAATCCGGAAACGAAGATGGTCGTGCTGACCTATCCCAACAATCCGACCGGCGCGACTTACACAAAAGAAGAAGTCGAAGCATTGGCCGCGGTCATCAGGAAATATGATGTTTTCGTGCTAAGCGATGAGATCTACAGCGAACTGACCTACGACGGTGGTCATACATCCATTGCCGAGTTTATCCCTGAGCAGTCCATCGTGATCAATGGCACTTCGAAAAGCTATGCGATGACCGGCTGGCGCGTCGGCTTTGTCGCTGCCCAAGCAGACTTGATCCGCGAAATTTTGAAATATCACCAAAGTCTGGTCACATGCGGTTCCACGCCTGCACAAATGGCGGCTGGCGTTGCCTTCCGCGACGGCGATGAAGTGACAGCCACGATGAAAGCGGCCTACCGCAAACGCCGGGACATCCTGTTGGAAGGTCTGACGGCTGCCGGTCTGAAGATGAACAATCCGGATGGTGCCTTCTACCTGTTCCCGCGCATTCCCGAGCAATACGGCGACGATGATTGGAACTTCTGCATCGACCTCGCGCGTAAAGCCGGCGTCGGTGTCATCCCTGGATCGGCTTTCGGCGAATCAGGAGTCGGCTATTTCCGCATGAGCTATGCCGCCAGCGATGAGAATGTCATCGAAGGCTGCCGAAGGATCGTTGCCTTTCTGGAAGAATTGAACAAGAAATAAGGGAATAAATGTTGAACCGCACCGCACAATCGGGCGATTGTGCGGTTTTTTTTGTTGACTTTTCAGCCGGGGATACGGCTAACATTTTTGCTTTTTCGTATTTTTGCTTTTTCGTATTTTTGCTTTTTGCTCCGGCGAGAGCCGGTCTCGCCGGAGGTCCGGCTAACATATCAGTTGTTTCCTCCGGTTAGGGTGGCTTCCCCGGATGTAGTGGCGGTATTTTAATTTATTCTCCGGCTAAAGTCTCCTTCGCCGGAAGAGCAGTCACACCGCCCTCCTCCGCACCAAAAAGAAGTGCGCGCCGGATTAACAGCCGGCGCACACTTCTTTACTTCATTCAATTACTCGGCAGCCATCGCTTCGGCTTCCATCTCGCGGATCGATTCCGCGACCTTCACCATCATCGAGCATTCCACGCGTTTGCGGAACAGGTCGCAACTGAATTCATAATTGCCTTTCAGTGAACCTGTTGCATGCAGGGAGTTTGCAGGGCAACCGCCGCTGCAATACAATTTTGCCCAGCAATCTTGGCACTCCGGTTTGGAATAGCAGTTGACTTCCTTGAATTGGCTTTGCAGTTCCGGTTTGGTCACGCCATCCCAGATGTTGCCCAGGCTGAATTCTTCATCGCCGACGAACTGGTGGCAAGGGAACAATTCGCCCCAAGGTGTGACAGCCATATATTCCGTTCCTGATCCGCAGCCGGAGATACGTTTCTGGATGCACGGGCCTTCGGAAAGGTCCAGCATATAGTGGTAAAAAGTGAAATCATTGCCCTCTTCGCCGCGCTTCAGCATTTCCTCCGCCAGGATTTCATACTGTCTGTACAGTGCCGGAAGATGTTTCTCCGTCAAAGCGTAAGGTTCTGAAGGATCACAGATGACCGGTTCCATCGACAGTTTGTCGAATCCAAGATTAGCGACGTGGAAAATATCGTTTGTGAAATCGACATTATTGCCGGTGTAAGTGCCGCGGACGTAGTATTCCTTGTCGCCGCGCCCTTCCACGAATTTCTGGAATTTCGGCAAGATGTAGTCGTAGCTGCCTTTTCCGTTAACAGTACGGCGCAGACGGTCATGGATTTCCTTGCGCCCGTCCAAGCTCAATACGACGTTGTACATTTCTTTATTCAGGAATTCATTGATTTCGTCGTTCAACAGCATGCCGTTCGTTGTGAAAGTGAAACGGAAAGTCTTCCCGGACTCCTCTTCCTTACTGCGCGCATATTCGACGATCTGCTTCACAACGCGCCAAGCCATCAACGGCTCACCGCCGAAGAAGTCGACGTCCAAGTTACGGTGGAATCCGGAATTCTCAAGCAGGAAATCGATTGCTTGCTTGCCGACTTCGAATTTCATGATCGCCCGGTCGCCGTTGTACTTGCCTTGGCTCGCGAAACAGTAATCGCAGGTCAGGTTACACGTGTGCGCCACGTTCAGGCACAGAGCCTTCACGAAGGTTTGGCGGTTCTTCAAGTCGACGGAAAGGTTTTGGTACATGTCTTCCGTGAACAATTCTCCGTTGGCCTTTAATTCTTCAACATCCGACAGCGTATCACGGATTTCTTGTTCGTTGATTTCAGGGTCGTTCGCATATTGTTCTAACATCATCGTGACGATTTCTTCGATTGGCGTTGCTTCATAGAGTGCGATGATGTCGAAGGCAAGATCATCCACGACATGCACAGCACCGCTGTAGGTATCCATTACGATATTATATCCATTCAGTTTATATTGATGAATCATTTCGGTTTCAAACTCCTTTTTGTCCATAAAATTGCCGCCTAACTGAAATCAGTCAGGCGGACTCTTTTTTACTTCGCTGCTTGTTTAGGGTTCACACAGCTCTGATTAGCGATTCCGCAAGAAGTTTTGCATGCGGATTGGCAAGATGTTTGGCATGCGCCGCAGCCGCCGTGTTTGGCAGTATCCTTCAGGTTGCGGGTGCTTAATGTTACGATTCGTTTCATAACGACATCTCCTCTGAAATAGGTTAAGGAAGCATATTGCTTGACAGAAAAACGCTCCCTTTGTGATTAATTTTACCAACAAATTGTTAGCCCGTCAATCTACCGTCCTATCAGCATAGTGACCGTTTTTATCGCTATCGTGATTCATCCAATAACTATCAAAATGCAAGTTAGTGAGCAAGGCTTTCGTGATGCATAATTTGGATATTTTCCGGAAGCCCATCGGCATCGCTGTAGACCTTTGTTCCCTTTTCCAAAAGCGTATGGACTTGGCGGATAAACCCATTGCTGATCCGTTCCCCAGGCACCAGCAAAGGAATTCCGGGCGGATAAGCCCAGACGTATTCGGCTGCCATTTGCCCTATCGCGTTTTCAATCGGGCAATCTACTTTTTCCGATTCCAAGGCCTGCCAGATTTCGCATTGCTTATCGGGTAAGGAGAATAGCAACGTTCCGTTGGACAGAGTGTGCTCGCCAGACTTAGAGTCGAGCGTGCCGTCGATGGCCAATAGCGCATCGGCCAAAGCATCCATAGCGACGTCAGTATCGCAGACGCTGGTCATCGCCAACGCATGATCGCCGTAAGCCATCTCCATTTCAATATGGTATTCGCTCCGCAACATTTCGGAAAGTTTCTGTCCGGTCAATCCGGTTCCTTGCGTCGAAATCAAAATTTTGCCTTTGTCGAAGGCGAAAAAGGTTGGGTGCAGCGCCGACCTATCGTTCCCGTGGCAAAGCACCTTGAGATGCTGTAGCTGTTCCATTTTTTCCGAGAAGCCGGCTAACCTTTGATTGTAGTTTTCGAATAGCTGCTCTCCCTCGTCCCGCAGCATGCGGAAACAGCGGTCGATCGAAGCCATCAATACATAGGACGGTGAACTGCTTTCGAAGATGGCGAGTTGCCGTGCCACTTCTTCCGGTCTGATCAGGTCGCCAGTAAGATGGGCCAAAGACGTCATGGTCAACGATGGCAACGTCTTATGCAGACTCTGAATTACGATGTCAGCGCCCAGTGCGGTCGCGCTGGACGGAAAATGTTCCGAGTGATTGAAATGCGAGCCGTGCGCCTCATCGACCAACAATGGGATGCCGTATGCATGGCAGATTTCCGCAATCGCCGCGATATCACTGACAACGCCTTCGTACGTCGGCGAAGTCAATACGACCAACTGCGTATCCGGATGCGTTTTTAGCGTATCTGCGATGCTCGCAGTCGCAATACCACCATAGATTCCAAACGCTTCGTCCATCTCAGGCATCAGATAGACGGCTTCCAATCCAAAAAGCTCGATCGCATGGTAGACTGACTTGTGGCAATTCCGGGCGATGGCAATCTTGCCACCGCGTCTCATCGCGGCGCGGATTCCCGCCAAGATTCCGCAGGTACTGCCGTTCACGAGGTAGAATGAGCGCTCGGTGCCGTAGAAGTCTGCGATTTCTTCCATATATTCATTGAGGATGCCGCTCGCGCCGTGCAGATTGTCGAATCCGTCTATTTCCGTGATGTCGATGTTGTAAGGAAGATCTGTGCCGAGCAGCGCGGTGTTCCGCTTATGCCCCGGCATGTGCATCGGAATGCTGTTGGATGCCGCAAGTGCTTTCAGTCTGTCCAACAAAGAAGGTTTGTTTTTATGTTTGTCCATTAGTTTTTCCTTTTCTGGGTGATAGTTGTCTGCCTTCATTATAGCAGAGGAAAAAAGAAGGGAGACAAACAAAATACCCGTCCTCACGCTTTTTCGTGAGGATGGGTATTTCCAGCGTTTACTATTTCGGTTGTTCCGTGCTTTCGATCAATTGGACAAAAGCATCCACAATCGATTGGAAATATCCTTTCGTCTTTTCTTCCTTAACGGAACCGTCTTCGTTCAACAATTTGTGGACATTTCCGATATAAGCTTCCGGCTGCTGCAAAGGCACCATATTCAGGAAAACAAGTACTTGCCTTAAGTGATGATTTGCACCGAATGCCCCTAGCGCACCCGGGGATTGGCTGATGACCGCGACCGGCTTACCGTCCCAAAGGTTGGCACCATAAGGCCGCGAACCGACATCCAAGGCATTCTTCAAAGCCGCCGGATAGGAACGATTGTATTCAGGGGTCACAAGCACAAAGGCATCATAGCCTTTGATTTCTTCACGGAACGGGGTGTATGCTTCAGGAAGCATGCCCGCCACATCGTCGAAATCCTGATTATACAAAGGTAAATGGCCAATTTCCACCAACTCAGTTTCATACCCGTCCGGGAACAGTTCCGCAAACGCCAAGGCCACTTTTTTGCTGTAGGCCTCTTCGCGCAGACTGCCAACCAAGAATCCGATCTTCTTCACCATAAAAATCATCGCCTCTCTTATTTTTGAATTGCCTCACACTCTTATTATAGTGAAACAAAATTACCTTCTCCAATGATTTGATTTACCAAAGAAGCCTCTTCTAAGACAATTTCACGCGGAACAATCCGCCAGCCAACGCCTCTTGCGTCTCGCCATCCTTTGCGGTCGTTATATAAAGATACTCCAAATTTTTCCCACCCAGACAACAGGACGTCACATTCTTCACCGGCATCCGGATTTCCTCAAGCTTCCCGCCGCTCTCCGGGTCCCACCTGCAGACTTTTTCGCCGCCGTATTGCGCCACCCAGATCATACCTTCCATGTCCACACACATGCCGTCCGGATTGCTGCCATCAGTAATTTCAATCACATATTTTTCAAATATCGCTTCACCTGTTTCAGGATCATAAGCATAGCTGCCCACTTTTTTGGTCGGCGTGTCAATGAAATACAGCGTCTTTCCATCCGGTGACCAGCCCATCCCGTTGGCTAAAGTGAGGCCATCCAAAACTGTTCGGACCGTACCGTCCTTTTCGATGGCGTATAAAGCGGCTTCCCCTTCATAGGTATCGTCATAGCCCATCGTCCCGACAAGCAGACGGCCTTTCGGGTCCAGCTTCCCGTCGTTGTAGCGCATCCGTTCATCGTCGTGTGCCTTTGCCACCAGTTGCTTTTCTTTCGTCCGCGGATCGATCCGGAAAATACCGCTTTTTTCAGCCTCCAGAATCATGCCCTTCTGATCGAGAACGGCGCATCCGACTGGCCCCTCGGTTAAGTAGGTCTCCACCTCCCCAGATTCAGGATCGATGGCGTAGATCATGTTGTCTTCGATGGAAACGCAATAAATCAGGTTGTTCTGCGCATCCCAGTGCGGTCCTTCCAACAATGTCGATCCAGCATAGAAAACCAGTTCCGGTTTTCTCACCTTATCCTTTTCGGATTTCTTTTCCATATTTCTTCACCTCATATTCCTGTGTCATGCTTACACACAGTATATACCAATAAAAAATGCTTTCCAATTGATATGATTTTATGGATAGTTTTTGACATCCGGTGCTTGCGATTTTTTGTTCTGCTCCGAAAAATGCTATACTTTATGTGACTGTCCAAATGGAAAGATACTTTTGTACACATCTCGTTTAAAGGAGAATGGCCATGGAAGAACGCAATACGCTTTTGATCAATCAGAGCACCATCAAGGAATTATTGGATATTGCAGATTTCAACAATCTCGTGCATCAGACTTTCCAAGGACTCGGCGACGGTACGGTCATCAACCCGACAAAATTGACGCTGGATCTGGGCGAAACTGGCGGTTATCCGCCTTACGAAGGATTCATGAACGCAATGCCGGCCTACATCGGCTCGCAGGATATCGCCGGCTTGAAATGGGTCGGCGGATTTTTAGGCGAACGCAAAACTGCCGGACTGCCTTATATCACAGGGATGATTTTGCTGATCAATCCGCATCTCGGTACTTTCACCGCTGCACTTGAAGGCGCTTATATCACCAATATGCGCACCGGAGCCCAGACCGCAAACGCATTGCGGTATTTGCTTAAGAAACCGACCGTCACGATCGGCCTTTACGGAGCAGGGATGCAAGCGAGCACCAACATCCGGGCAATCGCGGATCTGTTCGACATCACCGAATTGACCGTCTGGAACCACAGACGCAGCACCGCGGAAGCATTTGCCGAAAATATGCAGGAACACGTCAAAGGCGCCATCCGGGTCGTCGATGATCCCCAAGAAGCCAGTCAGGCTGAGGTCCTCATCACCGTCACGTCAGCGCAGACTCCCCTCATCAAAGCAGAGTGGATCAAACAAGGCACCATCATTTTTCCGTTGGGATCTTTCCAGGAAATCGAGGATGAACTCATCCTGAAGGCGGACAAGATCATCGTTGACCATGTGGACCAAGCTCTCCATCGCGGTGCTTTAAAAAAACTGACAGGTGAAGGACAATTATCCGAAAATAATATTTTTGCGACGTTGGGCGAATTAGCGGTCGGAAAGAAAGATGCAGGCGATCTTTCACAGGGCATCACCCTCTGCATCCCGATTGGCACCGGAGCGATGGATGTTGCGATCGCCGGAGAAGTTTACCGAAGAGCACTCGAAAAAGGAATGGGTTACGCCTTTGATTTTGAAGCATAAAAACAGGAACGAGTAGGAGGGATTTTTATGAATACCAACAACATCGAAAAACAAAACAGCCACTTGAACTTGCAGGATCAAGCGGTGCAGGATATTTTCTTGCTCTATCAGGATTATCCGGAAGTGCCTTACATCTCCGAAAAACGCGACAAGGAAGGTTGGCTCAGTGCCGTCCGGATCGGGTCAGAACAGCTTGTCCCAAAACGCAATATGATCCGTTTTGAAGAAGATATCCTACCTGGACACTTGATCTTGTTGTGGCGCATTCAGTTTGGCACCTTCACGAACGAGAGCGTCTATCCGAAATATTTCGAATACAATTACGGTATCAATGGCCGTCAAGCACTGGATGAAGTGATCGAAAAAGGCTATGCGGTGGAACAGTCAGCGACCGATTCGCTGGACCACCTGAACGCAGCCGGCCTGAAAGCCATTCTGAAACACTACGCAGTAACCGGATATTCTAAGATGAAGAAGCCGGAATTGATGAAGCTCGCTAAACAGGAATTGAGCGAAGATCAGCTCGCCTCCCAATTCCCACTGAGGGGCTACCGCATCACTCCGGCGGGCGAAGCGATCCTGGCAAAATATCCGGAAGTCGTCGACCGCCATCCCAAGAAGAAATACTGAAAAAAATAGCAAAAGCCTCAGGAATCCGAAGCAGCATCGGATTCCTGAGGCTTATTTATCTATATTTCGATCCGCTTCTCCAGTGAAGAAGTGTTTCCTCGGAGGAAGATTGATCCATTTGATGCCAAAAAAAGAACCTAATCCGAAGACTAGGTTCCTATAAGTTTAATTTTGAATTAAGCTTTGTTTACGTTTGTTGCTTGAGGTCCACGGTTACCTTCTTCTACGCTGAAAGTTACTGCTTGGCCTTCTTCTAAAGATTTGAAACCTTCAGATTGGATAGCTGAGAAATGTACGAATACATCGTCTCCGCTTTCGCGTTCGATGAAGCCAAAACCTTTGTCTGCGTTAAACCATTTTACTGTACCTTGTTCCATAATTGAAAATCCTCCTCGTGCTGTTGCACTTTATCATACATTGTTGCTAACGCTACGGATCGGAATTTTCGTAATGCAATTCTTTTCTCTAACCCAACAAAATGTTAAATTCATTGTATCATGCTTTATTCAATAATGCAAATCGAAATGGCAAACAATCTGAAAAACGACAACTTTATTGATAAAAGCCACAACTGACAGGCTGTTTCTCTATTTTTTTCGTGAATCCACTTCCAGTCAAATCTCTTTTGCTTCTTCAGCTCTCTTTTCTGATTTTATTTCCTCCAAGATATAGCTACCGGCAAAGCCCAGCAAGAATAAAATAGCTACGATGACGGCGCTCATACCGGCAAAAATCCCGAATGCATCGGATAAAGCCCCTGTGACCATCGGCATGATGATGGAACCCAAACCACCGATGACCAACAAAGTGCCCAAAGCCATGGGATAGGTCTGCAAGGTTTTCCCGACAGCGGCGATGATCGTCGGATAAATGCCGGCCATCGAGAAACCTACACCAAAAATCGCAAATGTTATCAAACGGACATTTGTTGTGGACAGCAGCAACAAATAGAAAACTGTCGTCCCGGAACAAGTCAACAGCAAAAGGGTTCCCTTCTTAAAGAAGTCACCGTAGAAGGCTGTAAGCAATCTGCCGGCCAGCATCGCCACCCAAAGGAGCGAAGCCAGGACTTGCGCGTATTCCGTCGTCATCAAATTGGAGTCCACGAAATATTTGACCATCCAACCGTTTATGCACGCCTCTGCACATAGATAAAAGAAGAGAATCCCTGCCCCGACCCAAAAGCTTTTCAATTTCAAAAAAGTATAGGAGGTCGCATTCTTATTTTTCACCGCACTATCGCTGAGTTTCATCCTCGAAAAAAGGACCATGGACACGAGGGCCAAGGCAATGATAATGCCCGCAGCAACCTTCCAGCCCGAAAGTCCGAACAATCGCGTTGAAAAAATGACCAAAAAAGGTGCGCTCAATGCCCCTACTGCGAAGATACTGTGCAAAAAACTCAGGGCAGCAGGACTGCTGTCCGACACCTCGTTCACTACACTATTGTTGAAATTGGAGATACTTCCCCGGCTGATGCCGGTAAACAGGAAGCCCAATATCAACAGGACTGGATTTCCGGTCATTATCATGATGGCAAAGCCCACCACGACGAAACTGCACAGAAAGATGATTGCTTTTTTTCTGCCTAGATAGACAGGGAGAATCCCCGCCAGAAATCCGGCAGTGAGATTCCCAAGTGAATGGGCGGACAGTAACGTACCACTTACGGTATTGCTTAGGCCATACTCATCACTTATCAACGGTAGCATTGAGCCCAAAATCATTCCGTATAAGCCATTCACCGCAAATACAAAGAAGCAACAAAGCAAGATGTACCTCTCTTGTTTGTCCAATCTGGAATAGAATGTTTCTTTTGCCAATCCTCAAACACACTCCTCAATCATTTTTTTGCACGTAACAATAATTCCTATATGCGCTTACTGCAATCATATCATAAATCTTCATAACCGGATAAGGCTCTGTACCCATCGAACAAATGCAAAAAAAAGAACCTGATCCGAAGATCAGATTCCTAAAAGTTTAATTTGAATTAAGCTTTAACAACGTTAGTTGCTTGAGGTCCACGGTTACCTTCTTCTACGCTGAAAGTTACTGCTTGGCCTTCTTCTAAAGATTTGAAACCTTCAGATTGGATAGCTGAGAAATGTACGAATACATCGTCTCCGTTTTCGCGTTCGATAAAACCAAAACCTTTTTCTGCGTTAAACCATTTTACTGTACCTTGTTCCATAATTGAAAATCCTCCTCGTGCGTCTTGCACTTTATGATACATTGTTGCTAACGTTACGAATCGGAATGTTTTGAAACAATTCTTTTCTGCGCTTCACAAAATGTTAAAGTCATTGTACCATGTATTTTTGGATTGTGCAAGCCCTATCTTGTATTCGTATGATAACTAATTGCAGAAAAAGAGAAGCAATCACTGCTGGATTGCTTCTCTCATAGATTATTTATTTTCTTTATCGAGAATTTCGGATATTTTTCTGTCGACATAATTTAAGCCCATGCTCATGAAATATTCAGCCAGCTCTTCATCGCTGATATTTTTCACTTCGTAGCCGCCCTGTTTTCTTTTTGCGGCATAGCCTTTTCTCATTTTTTCCAGCATATCTTCGGGTAGCTCCACTTGAAATTTCTTCATTGTCATCGCAACCGCCTCCTATGTCATTGTCAGCCTGAACGATCGGATAAGATACTGGTTATATTCCGTATTGATCAGGTAACGCTTTCATTATACCCTTCTTTTCAAAATATATACAGAATTTTGTGCATAAAACAGGATTATATATATTTACAGATAGGCGGATTACTCCTATATCGGCAACATGCTGCTGAAGCACACCACCAGTCCGATAGAAAGCATCAGCGAACAGATCGGCTACAGGAATGTCACTTTCTTTTATCAAAAATTCAAACAAGCCTACGCTATGACGCCGCACGAATACAGGATGAACGTGAATTGAGCGAGCATTTTTGCACTAAACAAAAAATGACCGCTTTCCGGTTAAGGAAACGATCATTTTTATTGTTGGTTTATTTTCTTTTTTTGAACAGATCCCAAATCGAGAACGTGGCTTTTTTATATATTCGGTTGTAGGCCGTCCTTTTGGCGTCGCGGATCAGGCCCATTCCTTGTTTGCCATAGAACGGATTGGTTTTCCGTTTGAACGCACGCTTCATCTTCCCGGTTGTCCTAGCCTTCAATGAGCGTTTCAGGCTCGGTTTGCGCATACCGAATTTCATTACGACCCTTCCTTTCTTAGAGGCAGGAATATTTCTGGATGTTCGAATGTTAGTCACGGCGCTTCAACTGGTGCAAGTTCCTGTTCGATCACCCACTTGTGATTTTTGATCGTTTCCCCAGTGACAGTATCTGTATAATCCACCATATAGACTGTGGTCATTTCAGCGGCATCAATAGTCGCAGTGGCGCCGTTCATGCCTTCCATGTGCTCAGCTCCCAGCATCACTTCGCTGCCGACGCCGAATGGATCCGTTCCGGCGTCCATGATTTCTTCCTGGATCACCCATTGATGGTTCTCCACTCTCGGGTCTCCATTGGTTGGATCATAGGAAACTTCATAGGCAACCGTGTCGAAGGCTCCAACGATTGTCGCTTCCGCACCTTTCATGCCTTCCATATGCCCCGCCTGCATGAGGACGGAATCGCCAACTTTATAACTAGGATTCTGCGCTTCCATCAACCCTTCCGGAATTAGACCGGAATCGTCATGGACCATATCTCCCATGCCTTCCGAACTACTGGCGGAAGACTCCTCAGACATGCTTTCCATCGAAACGCTTTCAGATCCAACAGAAGCTTCCTCCGTAGTGGTGTCCGTTGAACAAGCTGCCAATAATACAGTAGCCGATAGACTGAACAAACTCAATACTATTTTTCTTCGTCTCATCTCTATCCATCCTTTCTTAATGGGAGTGCTTGTCGCTTAGTTACAGTGTACTGAAAGTGACTACGCAATTCAAAGGATAGCCCTTTCAGAAAAACTGCCGCGCTAAGCATTAAGCTTAAGAACACCTTCGCTCCGGTTCTGAACAACTTTGCAATTCCTTATTTGCTTGCGGCACGCTGCAAAAATATTTTGTGCATAATCCTTGCTTTTTGGTATGGATGACGTATAATATGAAATGCAAGATAACTCTGTGCATTCCCATTAAGGGGACGTTACGGATTCGACAGGTATAGGTCGAGCTTTTGATGCGCTCCGTAGGTTACGTCTACGCTAAAACGTTACAGTTAAATACAACTGACAAAACACAAAACAACACTTTAGCTTTCGCTGCTTAATTGTAGCTAGCTAAGATCCTCCTGGTATCGCCCATGTACTCAGATCAGGGTCTCAATGATGTGGGATACGCTGTGACCTTCCATCTGGAGGAATCAGAAGAGATCAATCAGATTAGCCAACAATAATGCCTGTTAAACGGCTAGTTCAAGGCGAATTCCAAATAGTTTAACTATGAGCGTAGATTTGGAAGTGCCGATATGCTTGGACACGGGTTCGACTCCCGTCGTCTCCATACTAGTATGAGGCAAACACCCCACAGACATGCCGACATGAAGCGATTCATTCGACAGTCTACGGGGTGTTTTTTTGTCGTTGTGCGGATTTTTTGGTTTGCCTGACCGATTGGGTAGACTGTCGGGTGTTCGGATCACCGTCCTCGTCTAACGACCGACACAAACAAAACAAAGAAAAGAGAAGCGGCCGCCTCCAATGAGGTACCCGCTTCTCTTTTCTGCTTTATAGCTTATTTACTCATATCTTCCAATTGGAAATGGATGGTTTCCATCGCTTGCAGCAAAGCTTCTGCTGTATCCAATGAAGTCAAACATGGGATGTTGTTTTCGACTGCTTCACGGCGGATCAGGAATCCATCGGTCTCGCTTGTCTTACCTTCCGTCATCGTATTGACAACCAGGTTGATGCGGCCATCGCGGATGGCATCAAGAATGTCGTTGCTGTTCTCATTGATTTTCTCAATGACGTCGACTTTGATTCCTTCTGCTTCCAGCGCTTTGCCGGTACCTGTTGTCGCAACGATATGGTAGCCTAACGAAATCAAACGTTTCGCCAACGGGATGATTTCTGCTTTGTCTTTATCCGATACCGTCATCAAAGCCGTACCGTAATCAGGCACATTCACGCCGGATGCGATGAAGCCTTTGTACAAAGCTTTCGGCAAGTTGACGTCTTTACCGATGATTTCTCCGGTGGACTTCATTTCAGGTCCAAGAACCGTATCGACTTTCTTCAGTTTGCTGAAACTGAAGACTGGCATCTTCACGTATACGCCGGATTTCGACGGAACCAGACCTGTCTTGTAACCCATATCCTTCAGTTTCAGTCCCAGAATTCCTTTTGTGGCTAACTTCGCCATCGGAATGCCGGTTACTTTGCTCAAGAACGGGATTGTCCGGCTCGCGCGCGGATTCACTTCGATGATGTAGACGACACCGTTGCTGATGACGAACTGGATGTTCACCAAACCGATTGTGTTCAGCCCTTGCGCCACGCGGATTGTGTAATCTTCAA
>ERZ1023696.86-NODE-86-length-20436-cov-5.855089_pt1 | contig 20436 bp, 18 predicted proteins | sample MGYA00520859_ERZ1023696 | MGnify/ENA primary metagenome ERZ1023696 (study PRJEB33180, sample SAMEA4046002) | wastewater metagenome | place: Denmark | collected 2016-03-13 | study: EMG produced TPA metagenomics assembly of the PRJEB13832 data set (Local surveillance...
GGGCAGCAACAACTGGGTGCTGGCAGGTTCGCGCACGGTCAGCGGCAAACCCTTGCTTGCCAACGACCCCCACCTGGGCCTGAGCGCGCCGGCCATCTGGTATTTTGCGCGGCTCAAGGCGCCGTCGGGCAGCGCTGCCGATGGCACCCCCATTGGTGCCCTGGATGTCATCGGCGCCACCTTGCCGGGGCTGCCCTTTGTGGTGCTGGGCCGCACCGACAGCGTGGCCTGGGGTTTCACCAACACCGGCCCGGATGTGCAAGACCTGTATCTGGAGCAGATCAACCCCGCCGACCCCGGCCAGTACCGCACGCCTGGGGGCTGGATGCCCTTTGCGCAGCGCACCGTGACCATTCGCGTCAAGGGCCAGCCCGATGTGGTGCTGCCGCTGCGCACAACCCGCCATGGCCCGGTATTGAGCGACGTGCAAAAGCCGCACGCCGAGGTGCTGGACCTGCGCAAATATGTGCTGGCGCTGCGCTGGAGTGCGCTGGATGCCGACAACCAGACGGTGCTTGCCGGGCTGCAGACCAACCAGGCAAAGTCGGTGGATGCGCTGTTTGAGGCGCTGGAGCCCTACCACTCGCCCATGCAGAGCGTGGTGGCCGCCGATGTGCACGGCAGCATCCGCTTCAAGGCCATGGGCAAGGTGCCTTTGCGCCACGCGGACAATGACATTCGCGGCGTGGCGCCGTCGCCCGGCTGGGATGCGCGCTACGACTGGCAAGGCTGGTTGCCCTCTGCCCAGGCGCCCCAGGACGATGGCGGCAGGGGCTGGGTGGCCACCGCCAACCAGCGCGTCACTGCGCCCGACTACCCGCATTACCTCACGCAAGACTGGGCGTTGCCATACCGTTTTGACCGCATTGCCCAGCTGATCGAGGCGACCCCCCGGCACGATGGGGCCAGCATGCAGGCCATCCAGGCCGATGTCTTGTCGCTGGCCACGCTGCGGTTGCTGCCCCATGTGCGCAAGGCCTCGCCACAGCATCCGCTGGCGGTACAAGTGCAGGCATTGCTGCACGATTTTGACGGCGTCATGGATGCCCACCGGGCCGCCCCGCTGGTGTTTGCCGCGTGGACGGACGAGCTGGCACGGGGCGTGATTGCCCCCCACATAGGGGAAGATCGCTTCAAGGCCACCTACGGCAAGCGTGACTACCGCGCCGCCCTGGAAGGAATTCTGGAGCGCGACGACGCCTGGTGGTGCCAGCCGCTGTCGTGTGCCGACCAGTCGGCAGCCGCGCTGGTGCGTGCACTGGATCGCCTGCAGGCCGACTATGGCCCCGACCCGGCTCGCTGGCGCTGGGGCGATGCCCATCCTGCGCTCAGCAGCCACCGCCCCTTCGGCAACGTGGCGCTGCTGGCACCTTACTTTGATGTCAACGTGCCTTCGCCCGGCGATGCCTACACGGTGAATGCGGGGCAATACAACGCGGGTGACGCCAGGGGCGCTTTCGTGAACCGCCATGCGGCTTCGCTGCGCGCGGTGTACGACCTGGCCGACCTGGAAAACTCACGCTTCATCTACCAGACGGGCCAGAGCGGGCTGGTGTTCTCCCCACGCTACCGTGACATGCGTGCCACTTGGGCGCAGGCGGGTTACCGCAACCTGCAACGGCAGCCTGCACGCATGCAGCACGATTTGCGGCTGGTGCCCGCGCCATAGCGTCTCTTACCTCGAAAAAAGGCAGGACGAGTACGTGAAAGGGTGCCCAGGCACAGCGCAGGCCAGCCAAGGGCGCAAATGGCGGCGGGACGGGCCTGGAGCGACCGGGGACGCCGCTCAGCACCGCCCTTGCGGCAACCCTGCCGGGTCAGCGTCTTGAACGTCTGAATATATGAAAAAAATGGCTCTAGCCCTTTATGGATAAGCGCTAGCAGCTATAAATATGGAAGCAAATGGTTCGGTGTCGGGCAGCACATAGGCCACGCCGCTGGAGCGCCCAAACAAGGGATCGATCCACTGGTTGTAAAACGCCTCGGGCGCATTGATGCAGCCATAGCTGATGCGTTTGTCCTGCGCGCTGCGGCTGGCCAGGCGTTGCAGGCGCCGCTCGGAAGCGCTGACGCTGCGCACGCGGTGCAGCGAAACCGCCGATTCGTAGTCAATCCACACGATGTCTTCGCCGCGCAGGTTGCGGCCAGGCTCGGTCACAAAACGGCCGGCAGGGGTGGTGCGTTCTTCGGGGCGAACCTGGGCCAACGGGCGCTGGCCGATGCCGGGCACCGAATGGTCGCCGCGCGCCGCACCCAGCAGCACCGGGGCAGAGCCCAGCCACCGCGCCTGTGCCGAAAAAACGTGGATGCGGGCGGCCAGTTTGTCTACCACCGCAAAGGGCAGGCCCTGGTTGTCGCCGGTGCCTTCGATCCAGCGCACCAGCTGGCGCACCAAAGGGCTGGTGCCAGCAGCAGGGTGGCCATCTGCGAGCGGCGTTGCGGGCAGGTTTGCCGACGCTGCGTGGCCTGCCGGGGCCATCACTGTGGCAATCCATGCACCTGCACCACACAGCAAGGTGCGGCGGTTCAGCGGCAGGGGATTCAGGGGTGGGCAAGAACGAGGCATAGCGCCTGCCATCGTATCGTCTTGGTGCGCGCCGATGGCTGCCATCGCGGTGAAATCATTCCATCTGTGCGGGGTGTGTGCACAAAATGCACCCTGGCCAAGGGTGATCCGCAGAGTCGTGAGGCGTGTGAAGATTTTCTCGCTGCAATTGTTTTCTTTGCAGATGAAAAAATGAGCCAAAACAGGCTTGAGCCCTTATTCTGTAAGCGCTGGTAGCTATCAAAATAAGAAAACCCGCCCAGGGCTGCCGAGGCAACCCGAAGGCGGGGAGGGGTGGCAAGCGGGCCTTGCCAATACCGGTGTGCGTGGCACCCGCCAGCGCCCAGCGGTGTTGTCAGCCAGCAGCCGCGGGCGATCAGGGCTTTGGCGGTGCGTACTTGCCCAGTTCCATCTTGGCGATGGAGTTGCGGTGCACTTCGTCCGGGCCATCGGCAAAGCGCAGTGTGCGTGCCTGGGCGTAGGTAAAGGCGAGCGGGAAGTCGTCACTCACGCCGCCGCCGCCGTGCGCCTGCATGGCCCAGTCGATCACGTCGCAGGCCATGGTGGGTGCCACCACCTTGATCATGGCGATTTCGGTGCGTGCGACCTTGTTTCCGGCGGTGTCCATCAGCCACGCGGCCTTGAGCGTGAGCAGGCGGGCCATGTCGATCTTGCAGCGCGCCTCGGCAATGCGCTCTTGCGTCACGCCTTGCTGCGCCACCGTCTTGCCAAAGGCCACGCGCGCCATGGAGCGCTTGCACATGAGTTCCAGTGCGCGCTCTGCCAGGCCGATCAGGCGCATGCAGTGGTGGATGCGTCCGGGGCCAAGGCGCCCTTGTGCGATTTCGAAGCCACGGCCTTCGCCCAGCAGGATGTTGGAGGCTGGAACGCGCACGTTCTCGAACAGCACCTCGGCGTGGCCGTGGGGTGCGTCGTCGTAGCCGAACACATTGAGTGCACGCACGATCTTCACGCCGGGTGTGTTGGCGGGCACGAGGATCATGCTCTGCTGCGAGTGGCGTGGGGCGTCCGGGTTGGTCTTGCCCATGGTGATGAACACCGAGCAACGCGGGTCCATGGCACCTGATGTCCACCATTTGCGGCCGTTGATGACGTATTCGTCCCCCTGGCGCTCGATGCGGGTGGCGATGTTGGTGGCATCGCTCGAAGCCACGTCGGGTTCGGTCATGGCGAAGGCTGAGCGGATCTTGCCCTCGAGCAGCGGCTTGAGCCAGCGGGCCTTGTTTTCCGCGTCACCGTAGCGGGCGATGGTTTCCATGTTGCCGGTGTCGGGGGCCGAGCAGTTGAAGACTTCGCTCGACCACAGCACGCGGCCCATGATTTCGGCCAGGGGGGCGTATTCCTGGTTGGTCAGGCCCGCACCGTGGTAGCCCGATGCCTCGGCCGTGTCCACGGGCAGGAACAGGTTCCACAGCCCGGCGGCCTGGGCCTTGAGCTTGAGGTTTTCGATGGTCTGCAGCGGCGTCCAGCGCTTGCCCACGGCCGTGTTGGCGGCCAGCTCGGCGGCGTAGGCTGCCTCGGCCGGGTAGATGTGGTCGTCCATGAACTGGAGCAGCTTGGCCTGCAGTTCCTTGGTCTTGGGGGAGTAGTCAAAGTCCATGGGGGGTCTCCGTCAAAAAAATCGATCGTGGGTTTAGCTGCGCTGGGCGAACGACCAGGCCAGCTGGGCCATGGGGCGCGCCGTATCGCCCGAGGCCTTGGCCTGCGCGCTGGAGGCTGTGCCCGCCTCCACCCGCTTGGCGATGCCCTGCAGGATGGCGGCGATGCGGAACATGTTGTAGGCCATGTAGAAGTTCCAGTCGGCGCGCAGCGCCTCGGGCGTGGTGATGCCCGTGCGCTCGCAGTACAGGCGGATGTAGCTGTCCTCGTCGGGAATGCCCAGCGCCGCTAGGTCTTGGCCCGCGATACCCCGGCCCATCGCGGCAGGGATGTGCCAGCTCATGCAGTGGTAGCTGAAATCGGCCAGGGGATGGCCCAGGGTGGACAGCTCCCAGTCGAGCACAGCAACCACGCGCGGCTCGGTCGGGTGGAACATGAGGTTGTCGAGCCGGTAGTCGCCATGCACGATGGAGACCTTGCTCTCATCGCGGGCGCTGGCGGGCATGTTGGCGGGCAGCCACTCCATGAGTCGGTCCATCTCTTCGATAGGCTGCGTGATGGAAGCCACATATTGTTTGCTCCAGCGTCCGATCTGGCGGTCAAAGTAGTTGCCGGGCTTGCCATAGCTTGCCAGGCCCCTGTCGGCAAACTTCACCGAGTGCAGGGCCGCAATCACGCGGTTCATTTCGTTGTAGATGGCGCCGCGCTCTGTCGGCGTCATGCCGGGCAGGGACTGGTCCCACAGCACACGGCCCTGCATGCACTCCATCACATAAAACGCGCGGCCAATCACCGATTCGTCTTCGCACAGCACATGCATGCGTGGCACTGGCACATCGGTGCCATACAGGCCGCTCATCACCGCAAACTCGCGCTCGATGGCATGGGCCGATGGCAGCAGCTTGGCCACAGGGCCGGGCTTGGCGCGCATCACATAGCTGGCGCCGGGGGTGATGAGCTTGTAGGTGGGGTTGGATTGCCCACCCTTGAACATCTCGACCGTCATGGGGCCGGTAAAGCCCTCCATGTTGCGGGTGAGCCATGCGGTCAGGGTGTCAATGTCGAATGCATGCTGCTCCGAGACCGGGCGCGTGCCAACGAAGTGATCAAAGTTGCTCATAGTTCCAAAAGGTAGTCGCACTGAGAGGGCGTGGTTGCCGCACCGCAGGCGCAAGAAAATGGGGCCTGCAGCAGCCCAGGGGCGCTGTGCTCAGGCGTCGGCTTCGGCTATCCGCATCAGCGCCTGGCGGTCGCGCACCACCAGGCCGCCCGGCTCGATGCGGATGGCATCTTCGCGTTCCATGGCCTTGAGTTCCTGGTTGACCCGTTGGCGTGATGCACCCAGCAGTTGCGCCAGTTCTTCCTGTGCCAGCTGCAGGCCAATGCGCATTTCGCTGCCGTCCGACAGGCTGGGAATGCCGTAGCTGCGCACCAGGTGTACCAGCTGCTTGGCCAGGCGTGCGCGCAGGGGCAGGGTGTTGAGGTCTTCGACCAGGCCGTAGAGTTGCCGGATGCGCCGCGCGTGCAGGCGCAGCATGGCTTCGTAGAACTCGGTGTGCGCCGCAAGAATTTTCTTGAAGTCGGCCTTGGCCACGCACAGGATGGTGGTGTCGCCATGTGCATAGGCGTCGTGCGTGCGCCGGTCGCCGTCGAAAATGGCCACGTCGCCGAACCAGATGCCCGGCTCCACATAGGTCAGCGTGATCTGCTTGCCGGAGATGGAGGTGGAGCTCACCCGCACCGCACCGCGCGCGCAGGCAATCCACTCCTCGGGCGGGTCGCCGCGGGCGGCTATGAGGCCGCCATCCTTGAAGCGTTTGACGTAGGCACATCGCAGGATGTCGTGTCGAAGGGATGGTGAGAGGGATGAAAACCAGCGACCTGAGTTGATCGCTTCACGTTCTTCGATAGTAAGAATCGGGTCGTCCATGGCCTGTCTTTTGTGTGACTTGAAACAGAACCATTGTCGCGTGAGGGACGGGCACTTACTGTCAGGGTTGTCACCTGCGTGTCTGCTGCCTTTGCCCAAAGCAAAACCCCCGAAACCTTGTGGGGCGCCGGGGGTGCGTGGGTGGGTGGTGAAGTGGGTGGCTATTCGTATCGCGGGGTGTGCTTGTCCAGAAATGCCGCAATGCCCGCACCGGCATTGGCGTGGTGCAGATTTTTGACAAAGTGGTCCCGTTCGCTTGCCAGGTGTGCGGACAGGGTGTTGCGGGGCGCATCGCTCACCAGTTCCTTGATGCTGGCCAGCACGTTGGGCGCCCGCGCATTGAGCTGCTCTGCCAGCGCCAGCGCGGTCGCCAGGGCACTGCCGGGCTCGGTCACGCGGTTGACGATGCCCAGGTCGTGCAGGCGCTGGGCAGTCAACCGGTCGCCGCACATGAGGATCTCGGTGGCCAGCTGGCGCGGCAGCGCCTGCGACAGGCTCCAGCTGGCGCCGCCATCGGGCGACAGGGCCACGTTGCTGTAGGCCATCACAAACACCGCATTGCGGGCCGCCACCACCAGGTCGCATGCCAGTGCCAGCGAAAAGCCGGCGCCTGCCGCAGCGCCTTCGACTGCTGCAATCACCGGCTTGGGAAAAGTACGAATGGTCTCGATCCAGCTGTGCAGGCCTTCGATGCTTTGCGCCTGCACCTGCGGGTCGGCCTGGCGGCTGGCTTGCAGACGCAGCAGGTTGCCTCCTGAGCAAAACACGCCTGCGGCCCCGGTGATGACAACACTGCGCACCTCGGCGCTGCTCTCGGCCACGTTGAGTGCCTCGATGCCGGCGGCATACATGGCGGGGTCGATGGCGTTGCGCAGCTCCGGGTTGCTGAGCGTCAGAACCAGGGTCTGGCCCTCGCGGGCGGCTTGAAGTTGTGCGGGCATGGGGGTTTGCAGGCGGTGGGGTTGGCTACGTAGTCAATGCTCTTCAACGTGCGCCAGGCTCAGGCCGATGGCCCCGCGCCGGCGCAACCAGGGGCTGGGGCGGTACCGTGTGTCGCCATACACCGTTTGCATGTTGAACAGCACTTCGAGGATGTTGGTGGGGCCCCAGCGGTCACCCATGGCCAGTGGTCCGAGCGGGTAGCCCAGCCCCAGCGTGACAGCGGTTTCCAGGTCACGCGGGCTGCAGATCTGCTGCTGGCAGATGTCGCTGGCAATGTTCACGATGGTGGCCACCACGCGCTGGGTGACAAAGCCACCGCTGTCCCGGATCACGCTAACGGCCTTGCCGTCGCGGGCAAAAAGGGCGTGTGCAGCGTCCCGAATATCCACGCGCGTGGCCGGATTGGTGGCCAGCACGCGCCGCCGGGTGGCAGCATCGTCAATGAGCATGTCGATGCCGATGGTGCGGGCGGGATCGAGCCGTTCCACGACCGCGACGGTGGTGATGTCAAAACCCAGCGGTGCCACCAGCGAGATGGCAGTCTGCGACGGTGATGCGCCCGTTTCAATGGTGGCGCCCAGGTCCTTGAGCAGTTGGTAGAGCTCGGCGCGCCGCGCCGCGCGTGTTGAAACCCACACCGGTGGAATGCTGGCAACTTCGGGAACAGCGGGTTCGGCAGGAACCTGCGCCACGCCGTTTTCGTAGCGATAAAACCCTTCGCCCACCTTCTTGCCGAGTATTCCGCCCGCCAGACGCTGCGCAGTGATCACGCTGGGGCGAAAGCGCGGTTCTTCGTAATACTGGTGGTAGATCGACTCCATCACGGGGTGGGAGACATCCAGGGCCGTTAAATCCATGAGTTCGAACGGCCCCAGCTTGAAGCCCACCTGGTCGCGCAGGATGCGGTCGATGGTGGCGAAATCGGCCACGCCTTCACCGACGATGCGCAGCGCTTCGGTGCCAAATCCACGCCCCGCATGGTTGACGATGAATCCCGGGGTGTCTTGCGCCTGCACCGGTGTGTGCCCCATCTGACGCGCATAGTGGGACAGTGACTCGCACACTGCGGGGGCTGTTTTGAGGCCGGCAATCACTTCCACCACCTTCATCAGCGGCACGGGGTTGAAGAAGTGAAAGCCCGCCAGCCGTTCGGGCCGCCGCAATGTGGCCCCGATGGCGGTCACCGCCAGTGAGGATGTATTGGTGGCCAGCACGGCGTGTGGCCCCACCACGGCCTCCAGTTGGGCAAAAAGGGCCTGTTTGGCATCCAGACGCTCCACGATGGCTTCGATGACGAGGTCGCACGACGCCAGGTCGGCGATGGTGGCGACGGGCTCAAGCAGGTTGCCCCAGCCCTGGGCCTGTTCATCGGAAATGCGTCCTTTGTCTTGCAGGCGCTGCCATTGGGCCTGGATGCTGCCGCGCGCCGATGCTGCGGCGTCCGGTTGCATGTCGAGCAAGAGAACCCGACTGCCGGCCTGGGCCGCTATCTGTGCAATGCCTCGGCCCATGGCGCCCGCGCCTACGATGCCCACGATGGGAAACTGATTTTTCATGGCGGCATTATGGCGTTGGCGTTTAGTGACACTTGTGTGCAAAAATGACCACACCAAAAAAAGAAATTTTTGTGAAATTACGTAACGTTATTTTTGGGGCCGGGTGTTGGGTGGTCGTTGGCAGTGCCGCAGCCATTTCGCTGGGGCAAAGCCGGGGTGCCGTCATCCTTGGTGCTCCGGTCGATCTCGTCTTTGATGTGTAACCCGACGAGGGGGCAGATATTGCCTCGTCCTGCGTCACGGCAGATGTGGCGTTTGGCGACACACCTGTTGCCGAGTCCCGGGTGCGGGTGTCTGCGTTGCCCGAGTTGCCGGGCCGCTCCCCTGCGGTGCGTTTGCAGGTGGCGGGTTCGGTGAATGAGCCCGTCATCTCTGTCACGGTGTCGGCTGGGTGCGCGGGCAAAGTCACCCGCGCCTACACTTTTCTGGTCGATCCGCCCGTTGCCTACGTGCCCGGTCGCGTGGTGAACATTGACCAGCTGGCGTCGGCCCCCCCCCGCATCAGGCCGCGATGCTGGCGCAGCTGCAGGTCGCCTCACCTCGCCGCCCGCCGTGCGCCGCAGCGTGCAAGCGCCGGCCGATCCCAGCGCACAGGCCGACGTCGCCACTCCTGCCCCTCGCAAGCCACAGGCCGCCAAGCCGCGAGTCCGCGTCGCACCGCCGCGCACGCCGCGGGTGGTTGCGCCCAAAGCACCTGCACGCGAGGTGAGCGCTGCCAAGGTGGCTGCCCCGGCCCCGGCGCCAGAGCGATCACGCCTTGTGATGGAGCCGCTGGATGCCTTGGCCGACCCGTCCGTTGCGTTGCGTCCTTCGGCTGACATGGGGGCCTTGCCGACTCAGGCGTCGGCCTCACAACGGCTGGAAGCGGCAGCGGCCTGGAAGGCCATGAACACGGCACCCGAAGCGGCGCAGCGAGATGACGAACGCGTGCGTGTGCTCGAAGCCGAAATGGCCGCCTTGCGTGCCAAATCCGCCTCCGACCAAGCCAGCTTTGCTGAATTGCAGCAGCGACTTGCCTTGATCGAGAGCCAGCGCTTTCCTGCAGGGCTTGTTTATGCGCTGCTGGCTTTGCTGGCGTTGGTATCGGGCCTGCTGGCCTGGGTCTGGAGCAGGGCGCGCCGTGAATCCCGGCTGGCCATTCAGGCCTGGCGCGATTCAGTCGCGTTGAGTGCCAGGCACGGCGATGCCGGTCATCACGATCCCCATGATCTGGTGCCGCACCCCCACGATACTTGGACCCCTGAGGATTCGTCGCAGTTTGCGGAAGACACGCATATCCAGTCAGGATCGCAGCCCCTGCAGCCTGTCGTGGCACCCGCGCAAGCAACGCCTGAGCGCGCGCAGCAACCCCTATCGGTGGCAGAAACCGGGCCACGTGCTGATAGCTTCTCGCATATCGTCAACCCCGAAGCCCTTTTTGACCTTCAGCAGCATGCCGAATTCTTTGTTTCGGTAGGGCAACACGATCAGGCCGTTGAGGTGCTCAAGAAGCACATTGCAGCCCACCGCCAAACATCGCCATCGGCTTATCTTGAGCTCTTGCGGCTGTACCACACGCTGGGGCGCTCGGACGATTTTGCCCAGCTGCGCGATCAGTTCTGCAGCCACTTCAATGCGCAGGTGCCTGAGTTCTCGGCGTTCAGCCGCCAGGGCCGACCTCTGGAGCATTACCTTGATGCACTGGCCGCCATCGAAGCAGAGTGGACCTCGTCCTCCGTGCTGCAGTTGCTCGAAAAGTATCTGTTCCGCAGGGCGGGGGATGCATCGGTTGCACCGTTTGATCTGGCGGCGTTTGACGATCTGTTGCTGTTGCTGGCCATTGCGCAAACCACGCCGGCAAGCGCTCGTGGGGCAGCGCCTCCGCGCATGCGCACAACACCACTTGCTTCGCCGCTGGATGCTCTGGACGGCGCAGTGTCAGAGCCGTTGCACGTTAAATCGCCTTCGGCTGCGGCCCCCGTTGTCGATCTGCCCCTGGATTCGCTGACTGCCAGCCTGGAGTTTGATTTTGGCCATCATGCGCCCGCAGCGCCCGAACTTTCCAGCAATGCAGTCCTGAAGCCCGGCGCACCAATAGAGTCCCATGAGCTGGACCTGGATTTGTCCGATCCTCCGCATCTCACGCTCAGCGATCTGCCACCCGTTCCGGTCACGGTGGCGCCGCGTCCAGACCAGCCGATTGGCTTTGGCATGGCCAACGATCTGGTGGAAGTGCGCCTTGAACTCGAAGAGCTCGAACAACGCAAACCCGAACCCAAGGTGTGAACCGAACCCGGGGCGCTGCGGTGCCGGGTCGCTTTCGGTCATGCTGACGTGAGAACCACCCCCGCTACCGACGCTTGTGCGGCGTGGTGGGGGTGTTGCAGCCACCGGCAAATCCCCGGCAGCCTGGACGCTGACCCATTTACGCTGTCCCAGCGCCAGGGCGCTACGTTGTGGCCATGCGTGCCATTAGCTGGCGCGCAGCCTCTTCGGGGTTGGGTGCGTTGACCAGCGCCCGCACCACCGCGATAGAGCCCACGCCGGTGCCCAGCACTTCGCCAAACTGATCAGCGCCAATGCCTCCAATGGCCACCAGTGGATAGCCTTGCATCAGGCGCGCATAAGCCGCCAGGCGGCCTATGCCCTGGGGCGCCGTCGCCATTTTTTTGAGCGTCGTGGGAAACACCGCCCCCAAGGCGACATAGCTGGGGCCCACGGCGTCGGCGCGCACCATTTCTGCGTAGCCGTGCGTGCTCACCCCCAGCCGCAGGCCCGAGGCCTGCAGGGCTTGCAACTCGCTGGGTTGCAGGGCGTCGAGGTCTTCCTGCCCGAGGTGGACGCCATAGGCCCCAGCCTCAATGGCCTGGCGCCAATGGTCGTTGATGAACAGCAGCGCCTGCGTGCCTTGCACCGCCTGCACGGCTGCTGCCACCTCGCGCGCCACGGCGGCGCAGTCGTCTGATTTGAAACGCAGCTGCACGGTGGGTACGCCGGCCCGCGCCATGCGCCCCACCCACACCGCATCGGGCAGCACGGCATACAGGCCCAGCTGCTGCGGACAAGACGCAAAGGCGCTACGCCGTGGCGCTGGCTGCAGGCCAAAATCCTGCGGCTCATCAGGCCATGGCGTGGGCGCAAAATGGCCCATGCGCGCGCTGCGTGCCTGCCATGCGTGGGCCACGCACTCTGCATCGTGCGCAATGAACCCGAGTGCGCTGCAAGCCTGAAGCGCAGCCTGGTACACCGGATCTGGCGATGTGGGCGCTGGCGTGGGCTGCGCCGCAAAGCCGGGAAACGCGCTGGCATGGTGCTGCAGGATTTCTTGCAGCATGGCGTGGACATCACTCATGGGCGTCATTCGTGGGCGTGGTGCCAGAAGGGGGTGCCAAGCACGGGGGTGCTGGCCTGGGCGGTGTCCTGGGCTGCCATGGCGCCGGCCTTGCGGGCAGATCGCCCCGCCTGCACCGCGTCGGCAAATGCCCCGGCCATGGTGACGGGGTCTTGCGCCAGTGCAACGGCAGTGTTCAGCAGAACGCCGTCATAACCCCATTCCATGACCTGGCAGGCGTGCGAGGGCAGGCCCAGGCCTGCGTCCACCAGCAGCGGCACATCCAGGCGCTCGCGCAGCAACTGCAGCGCATAGGGGTTGACGGGGCCGCGCCCGGTACCAATGGGTGCAGCCCAGGGCATCACGGCCTGGCAGCCTACGTCCACCAGGCGCTGGCACAGCACGAGGTCTTCGGTGCAATAGGGCAGCACCTGAAAGCCGTCCTTGATGAGTTGCGCGGCAGCTTCCACCAGGTTGAGCGTGTCGGGCTGCAGCGTGTAGTCGTCGCCAATCAGCTCCAGCTTGATCCAGGGGGTGTTGAACACCTCGCGCGCCATATGCGATGTGGTGATGGCCTCTTGCACGCTGTGGCAACCGGCGGTGTTGGGCAGGATGGGCACATTCAGGCGGCGCAGCAGCTCCCAGAAGCTGTTGCCCGCCTCGGCACCAAGGCTGCCTTGGCGGCGCAGCGATGCCGTGAGCATGGCCGGGCGTGCGCGCTGCACTGCGGCTTCCAGCACGCTGGGCGATGGATAGCGTGCCGTGCCCAGCAAAAGGCGGCTGGAAAAAGATTGGCCATAAAGGACCAGCATGTCGTCGGAATTGGAAGAGGTCATGGCATGCGGTGGCATCAGCCACCCGTCACAGGAGAGATGATTTCCACCCGGTCGTCGGCCTGCAGCAGCTGTTCGGCGTAGTGGGTGTTGGGCACAAAAACGGTATTGACCGCTACCGCGAAGGGCGGACGCGCCGCCACGGCGGCAATGGCATCGGCCAGCGTGGCGCCGTCGGGCAGTTCGTGGGATGTCTGGTTGATCAGAATGTTCATGGCAACGCGCGGCTATCGTCTCCGGTGGGCAGGGCAAGATCAAAGCGGGAGGCCAGCGGCGACTGGCCCGTGGCCATGATCTCCAGCACCACGTCGAGCATGGCCGGGGCGATCATGAACCCATGACGGTAAAGGCCGTTCACTTCCAGCACCCGGGGTTGCGATTGGCGCACGGCGGGCAGATTGTCGGGCAATGTGGGTCGGCACTGGGTGGCGATTTCCACAATGCGGGCTTCGGCAAAGCCGCTGTGCACGGCGTAGGCGGCGCTCAGCAGCTCCAGGGTAGACCGCACGCTGGCGGGCGACAGGTCGTCGGATTCGATTTCCGTGGCGCCAATCACAAACAGATGGTCTTCCTTGGGCGCAATGTAGATGGGGTAGCGCGGGTGCACCACCCGGGTGGGGCGCCGCAGTGTGACCTCAGGCGCGTGCAGGCGCACCACTTCGCCCCGCACGCCGCGCAAGTCCCGCCATTGGCCGCGCGCACCCAGACCGCGGCAGTCGAGCAGCCAGTCGGCCTGCCCGGGTGTGCCGGGCGAAAACTCGCCAGGGTCGCGCGGGGTGTGCCAGTGGCATCGCACCTGCAGGCGATCCATCTCATGGGCCAGGGCGGCCAGCAACTGGCGGTTGTCCAGCTGGCCTTCGCCGGGCAGGTACAACCCTTGCGTAAAGCGGTGCGCCAGGGTGGGCTCGGCAGCAGCCACACCGGCGCTGTCGAGCACCTGCATTGCGGGCAGATCGGGAATGGTGGTCTGGGTGGTTTCGAGCAGGCGCTGCAGCCGGTGGGCTTCGGCGGCGTCCTGGCGGTGCCAGACGATCAGCGTGCCTTCTTGCTGAAAGAACACCGGCTGCTCCAGCGCAGCCAGCATCTGGGGCCAGCGCGTGAGGGAGTATTGGCCCATGCGCACCACCCCCGGTTCTGTCACGGCCGACTCGGCCAGCGGGGCCACCATGGCGGCAGCAATGGGCGCCGCGGCATGCTCGGCGGCCGGGCCACCGCTGTCGAAAACTTCGACAGTGTGGCCCTGGCGGGCCAGTTCAACAGCCAGAAGCCGGCCCATCAGGCCGGCACCCAGAATGACAATGGAGGAAGGTTGGAGTTTCATGCGTCCTACTGTGGGCAACAGGAGGACAAAACGGGGCTGTGCCGTTACTGGAAACTCCCCACGCCAGCATGACCTGGATCGGGTAGCGGAGCCCAGCACCCGCAGGTGCTGTGAAAACTTGTCGTTTCGTGGCTCCAGGGTCTTTCTCAGTCGCGCGCCACACTGGCGGGACACCCCTGTTTCGTCCGTAAGCCAGAATTACAGCATATCCCTTTGCGCGTCGGATTGACCTGGCGCATAGGCCATAATTTTTGCCATGACAACTCCAACCAGCTTCGCCTCTCCGCAACCGCGCTATGTGCGCGTGCTGTCCATCGCCGGTTCCGACAGCGGCGGCGGCGCGGGCATCCAGGCCGACCTCAAAACCTTCAGTGCCCTGGGCTGCTACGGCATGACGGCCATCACCGCCATCACCGCGCAGAACACGCTGGGCGTGACGGGCATTCACGGCGTACCGCCCGACATGCTGCGTGCGCAGATCGACGCCGTAGCGCAAGACATCGGCGTGGACGCCGTCAAGATCGGCATGCTGGCGTCACCCGAGGTGGTGCGCGTGGTGGCGCAGGCCATCCGCACCCACCGCCTTCCCCATGTGGTGCTCGACCCGGTGATGGTGGCCACCAGCGGCGACCGGCTGATCGCCCGCGAAACCGTGCAGGTGCTGGTGAACGAGCTCTTTCCGCTGGCCGCCGTGGTCACACCCAATCTTGACGAAGCCGCGCTGCTGCTGGGCCGCGAGATTGAAGGCATCGACGACCTCGACGACGCGGCGCGTGACCTGCTGGCCCTGGGCGCACCCGCTGTGTTGCTCAAGGGCGGGCATCTGAAAGGCGAGCGCGTGGTGGACCTGCTGGCCACGCGGTCGGGCCTGCGCCAGCGCCTCGAAAGCGCCCGCATCGCCACGCACAACGGCCACGGCACGGGCTGCACGCTGTCGTCGGCCATTGCCGCGTTTTTGGCGCAGGGCCACAAGCTGCCGCAGGCCGTGGAAAAGGCCCGTGCCTACATCCTGGGCGCCATTGCTGCGGGTGCCGACGTGCACACCGGCCAGGGCCACGGGCCACTGAACCACGGGTATGCGCCGGTGGCGCAGGTGGTGTTGCGAGCCTGATGGAGAAAGTTTGAATCTTTTCGGCCTCTTGCGCTTATGCAGTAAGCGCAAGCAGCTATCAAAAATGTAGTGCCCTGCGGGGGGAGGTGGATGCGCTGCGGTCCTTCAGGCCTGCCGTGGACGCGTCACCCAGGCCAGCACAAAGCTCACCGCCAGCGTTGGCAGGGCGGAGCCCAGCCCGGGCACCACTTTGGGCGCCAGGTGATACATCGCAATGCCCAGCAGCCACAGCACCACGGGCACCGCGTTGATGCGACGGGCGCCTGCCAGCAGCGCCGGTGCGTTGGCGCCAAAAGCCAGGCGCCCCAGGATGACGCCGAACAAGGGCACAAACACCGAGCTCAGCAGCAGCAAAAACGGCTCCAGGCTGTGCATGGGCAGCACCAGCGCCAGAGCGGTGCACAACGCTGTCATGGCCAGGCCCCAGCGGCGCACACTCCAGCGTGGCAGCAGGCTGTGGGCCGACACGGCGCCCGAATAGGTGTCGCCATAGGCGTTGTCCACCTCGTCAATCAGGATCAGCGATAGCGCAATCAACCCGCCCTGGGCCAGCAGCAAGGCCTGCACCAGATCTTTGCTGGGCAAGGTCAGTGCCACCAGCACACCCAGCGCATAGCACCACAGGTTGGCCAGCGCATAGCCCAGCCAGGTGCCGCGCAAGGCCGCGCCGCCGTTTTTGCCGTGGCGGGCGTAATCGGCCACCAGGGGCAGCCACGAGATCGGCATGGCAATCACCAGATCCAGCGCGGGCAGTACGCCCATGCCGCCTTCGCCTTTGCGGTTCCACAGCGCTTCAAAACCCTGGGCCTGCGCCAGCGACAAAAATTGCCAGCTCAGCCACAGAAGCGACACCACCACCAGCGGCAGCGCCACGCGCGCAATCACCTTGCGCACCAGCTGCACCATCGAGCCGCTGATGAGCAGCATCACCACGCCGCCCCACAGCAGCGTGGCCAGCACTGGCCAGTGCGCGCCTGCCATGGTGGCCGATTGCTGACCGATGGCTACCGTGGCATCGCGCATCACCACCAGCTCAAACGTGCCCCAGCCCACCAGCTGCACGATGTTCAGGATGATGGGAAGCCCCGCAAAGGTGCGGCCATACACCGCATGCATCAGGCCCGCACTGGCCAGCCCGCTGTCGCAGCCCAGCTTGGCCACCCAGCCCAGCAGGCCGGCACCCAGGATGGAGCCCGCCGCGATGGCCCACAGGGCCTCTTGGGTGCCCAGCGCGGGCATCAGGTACGCGCCCACTTGCATCACCAGCAGGCCCACGCCCAGGCTGAACCACAGCGACGCGTGGTCATGCCAGGCAAAGACGCGCCGCTCGCTCGAAACGGGTGTCAGCGCCTCGTTGGCAGATGGGGTGTGGGTGCTCATGCGGGTTCCTTGGCAGTGCGGTGCGTTGCAGCGCAAGGAAGACCCGGGCCACGCGCGGTCAAGGGCGTGGAATGGCGGACGGGCTTCCCTGCGCGAGGATGATCTCAGTCAGGTTCAAAGGGACTCTCTCAGCCCGTGCAGCGTTGGCGCTGCGGGGCACCCCTAGCGGTGCAGCGCCTTGCGGCGGTGCGGGGCGGATTCTAGCGGGGTGGGGCAGGGTGCAGGCTGGAGTGCAGGGAGACCATCCAGAAATCTCGGTTCCCGAGGCGAACTCATCCGGCCTGCAGAAGGCGCTGCTATCAGGGTCGCGCCCCATCTGCCTGGCGGTGCGGAGTCCGAAAGAGACCCCTTCGAGCCAGAAAACCTCAGGCTGCGTCCGACCGCCGGTCCTGCTCTCTTGCCTGGTAAAAACGGCTCTTTTGTGCGTACATCTCCTGATCCGCGCGATGCACCACGGCTTCCATGAACGCTCCTTCCTGAGCGCACGCAGATCCCATGGAAACCTGGATGGTGTGCCCGGGATAGAACTGGTTGTTCAACTCCAGCAGAGACAAAATTCGCTCTTGCATCGCCTGGGCGCCGCGCTCATCCGTTGCGGGTAGCAGCACCATGAATTCATCGCCGCCGATCCGGGCTGCGCAAGCCGGCGCATCCACCGCCTTGGCAAGCACCTCGCCCACGCGGCGCAGCATGGCATCCCCTGCGGCATGGCCGTGCTCGTCATTGACGGTCTTGAGGCCATTCATGTCGATGGCGATCACCGAAAGCGGCCATGGCCCCTTGCGCGACAGGCGGTTCAGCTCTTCCATATAGAAAGCGCGGTTGCGCAACTGGGTCAGCACATCATGCTTGGCCAGGGATTCCAGGTAGGCCTCGGCTTTCTTGCGCGCGGTAATGTCCACCAGCGACAGCAGAACCAATCCCCAGTTCTCGGCATGGCTGCTCATGACGGCGAACTCCAGGTGGATGTGCAGTACGTCACCCGAGAGGGCATAGTTCACCACTTCGCGCTGCTGCACCAGCTTGCCTTCCCACAAGTCCTGCAACTGCTCGGCAAAGGATTCGTACATTTCCCCCCGAAAAACCCGTGAGAGGTTCTGCAGCAGTTCTGGCTTGCCGCTTGCGCCAAACATCTCCAAGGTGCGGCGATTGACGTCGATCACGCGGATTTCCTGCATGCAGCGCGTGACGAATTCCGGATGCACTTTCAGAAAGGTTCTGAAGTCGCGGATGCCCCGGGTGCGCACTTCATCGAGCAGTCGCTTCACCTCGCTGAAGTCTTCTACCCAAAGCGATACGGGCGAGTGTTCGAACAGGTCCCGGGTATATCGCTCGCTGCGCTGCAGCTGTTCCGTGCCCCGAACCTCGGTTGTCACATCCTCCAGTGACACCAACACCCGGCTCCAGCTGTCCTCATAGCCGGGAAGCACCCGGGCGCGGACCTGAACATCCAGCCGTCGCCCGTCCAGGGCATAGTTCACTGACCGGGTCTCGAAACCCTGCTGGCCTTCCCACAGCGCAAGTAGCTCTGCCACGATGCTGTCGAGCATGTCCCCACGGAAAACCTCATGCAGCCGACTCTGCAGGGTTTGCTGATCCGCAGCCTTGAACAAGTCGAGGGTGTACTGATTGACCTGCACCACCTTGTAGGACTGGCTGCAGCGTTGCAGCCGCTGCGGATCTTCTTGCAAGAAGGCGAGCAGATCGGTGACGCCGTCCGCACGCCACTGGTCAAACAATTGTTTCAGCCCGCTGTAATCCTCCATCCACAGCGATACAGGGGCAAGGTTGAACATGTCTTCAAAGTCGAGACCTGTTGCAAGAGATTGGGTTAGCACTGACACCTCCAGCGGGCATTATTGCCTACGCCAGTCCCGCAAAATGCGCTCTCTCAACGGGTCACAGGAGATCGAGGCAGCTTCAGCAGCATCGGAGTGATCCGCTGGGTTAGTTCGCCTCGACTCCGAGCAGCTTTTGCAACTTCTCGCTGCTGGTGGTGTACTCCAGCGGCAGCTTGTGCCCCGCCAGCCACTCGGCCGCGCCAAAGGCGGCGAGCGCGGCTTCGTGGAAGCCGCTCAGAATGAGCTTGCGCTTGCCGGGGTAGGTGATGGCGTCGCCCACGGCGTGGATGCCGGGCACGCTGGTGGAGAAGGTGGCGGGGTTGACCACGAGCTGCTTGCGCTCTAGCTGCAGGCCCCATTCGGTGATAGGGCCCAGGCGCGGCACCAGGCCCAGGCGCACCAGCAGCAGGTCGAGCGGCAGGCGCAGCGGCTGGCCCTCGGGCGTGGTCAGCTCCAGCGCGGCCAGGCGCCCCTGTTCTTCGACGATGCCGCTGGCCACGCCGATGGCAACCTCGATGCGGCCCGAGGTGCGCAGGGCTTGCAGTTGCTCCAGCAGTGTGGGCGGGGCGTCGAACACGTCGCGACGGTGCTGCAGGGTGGTGTGTGCGGGGCGCTGCGCCTCGGGGGCGGTGGCGCAGTCAATGGCCTGCTGCACGGCGGGTTCGTCGCCGCCGTGCACCACCACGCGCTGGCCGGCGAGGTTGGTGCTGTCGTCCAGGCGGTAGCGCAGCTGGGTGCCTTCGTAAGCCTCCAGGCCAGGCAGCTTGAGGGCGCGTGGCATGAAGGCACCTACGCCGGCGGCGATGAACACAGTGCGCGCCAACAACTGGGTGCCCTGCGCGGTGCCAACGAGGAAGCCGCCGCCTGGTTGGGTCTGCACGGTGTTCACCTGCTGGCCCAGGTGGAACGTGGGGCCAAAGGGCTCGATCTGCGCACACAGCCGCTGCACCAGTTCGTGCCCGGTGCAGGCCTCAATGGCGGGAATGTCGTAGATGGGTTTGTCGCCGTACAGCTCGGCGCACTGGCCGCCGGGGTGGGGTAGCGCGTCGACAACGTGGGCGCGCAGGCCGTGCAGGCCCAGCTGGAGCACCTGAAAAAGCCCGACAGGCCCCGCGCCGATGACGAGTGCATCGGCTTCTTGAATCATGCCAACGCAACCACGCACGCAGCGCTTGAAACTGGCGCAGTCCCAAGCCAGTGCACCCGTGGAACCGGCTTTGCCGGGCCACCGGGTGCGCCCCCCTCGCGCAGCAGAGGGGGGGAGCCGCGTAGCGGCATGGGGGGTGCTTATCTGACCAGCAGCACGGGCACCTTGGACAGCGCCAGCACCTGGGTGGCGACGGAACCCATCACCAGATTGCCCAGCGTGCCGTGGCCGTGGGAGCCCATCAGCACCAGGTCGAACTTGCCGGCGTCGGCGAACTTGGCGATGGATTCGCCAAAGCGCGGATCTTCCAGACCCGCTTGCAGCAGCGGGGTCTCTGTGGCACCGGGGGCGATGGTGTTCAGGCGCACGGACTGCGCCTGCAGCGCGGAGCCGGCGACGTCGAAGAGGGGCAGGTTGCTCATGGCGCGTCCCCTTACTGGCCGGTGATGGCGGTGAGCATGGTGCGCACCTTGGATTCGATGAAGCTCAGCGAAGCGCGGTATTCCAGCGCGGCACGGCCGTAGGCGGCGCGCTCGGTGTCGGCATCGACGGTGTTGCCGTCCAGGCTGGGCTGCACGCCGGCGCGCTCGAACAGTCGAGGGCTGGCATCGAGCAGGGTGAGGTGCTGCTCGTGGGTGGTCTGCAGGGGCGCGGCCCTGGCGGCGGCCTGCTCCAGGGCGGCCTGGAAATCGAGGTCCTTGGCCTTGAAGTTCGGCGTGTCGGCGTTGGACAGGTTGCTGGCGATCAGCTGCATGCGCTGCTCGCGCAGCGGCAGCGCCGCGGCATGGACACCCAGGTAGTTGGAGATGGGATTGGACATGGCACCGCTCCGGCAGACCGTTGCCGGGGATGCTGCAAGGCGTGTGCCAGAACCGGGCGAGCATCCGCCCAGGCAGGGAT
>ERZ1023696.87-NODE-87-length-20368-cov-6.435700_pt1 | contig 20368 bp, 15 predicted proteins | sample MGYA00520859_ERZ1023696 | MGnify/ENA primary metagenome ERZ1023696 (study PRJEB33180, sample SAMEA4046002) | wastewater metagenome | place: Denmark | collected 2016-03-13 | study: EMG produced TPA metagenomics assembly of the PRJEB13832 data set (Local surveillance...
TTAAGAAAAGCTGAACGGGTTCGTTCAGCCCTGAAAGAAATTTAGGAAATCTGTCCGACTGAGCATCGAAGAGCGCAATAGGACAGATTTATCTAATTTCCGAAGGGCTAACCCGTGAAGCTGGACATCAGTTTAGATGCATGAAACATGTTGCAAACTTGTGAAACACCTACGGTGATGCACTTCTGAGTTGAAAAAAATTTATAAATTCCTATATGTCCAAAAAGGGGGCAGCATCCATATGTGGATGCCGCCCCCTAGGAAAGGATGCTTATTTTGTATTGTCAGCGATCCAGACTGCAACGTGTTTCAGCGCATCCGGGATGCCTGCTGGGTTATTGCCGCCTGCTTGTGCCATATCCGGGCGTCCGCCGCCTTTGCCTCCAGCAAACGGAGCGAGCGTCTTGATCAGATCGCCGGCTTTCAGGCCTTGTTCCAACTTGCCTTTGGAAACTGCAGCCAGCATATTGACTTTGCCGTCTGTAGCTGAAGCTGCCACGAAAAGATCAGAGACAGCCTTTTGACGCCATTGGTCAGCCAATTGACGCAAGGCATTCATATCTTGATTCTTTGTTTCATAGGTAATGTACGTGACACCGTTGACGGTCTCCACGTTCTCAAAGAGGTCTTTGGCTTCGGCATTCATGATTTTGGCTTTCAAAGACTCATTTTCGCCTTGCATTTCCTTCATTTCCTGCTTAAGCTGATTGATTTTACCGGCCACTTCTTTTGTTTGTTGAGCCTTCAGAAGGTGCGCCGCTTCGCTCAACTCAGCTTCTTTTGTACGGAAATACTGATAAGCTGCCTGTCCGGTCACTGCTTCGATACGTCGAACGCCCGCACCGATCCCGGATTCGGACAAAATCTTGAAGACGCCGATATCCTGTGAATTTTGAACATGGACTCCTCCGCAAAGTTCGACTGAATAGCCTCCGACATCGACTACTCGGACTTCTTTACCGTATTTCTCGCCGAACAAAGCCATGGCACCCATTTCTTTTGCCTTATCGATGGTTGTTTCGACAGTAACGACTGGCAGACTCTCCCAAATTTTTTCATTCACGATTTCTTCCATCCGCACCAACTCTTCTGCAGTTACTTGGCCGAAATGCGTAAAGTCAAAACGAAGTTGGTTCGGATTCACCAACGATCCAGCTTGGTTGGCATGATTGCCCAAAACATCCTTCAGAGCTTGGTGCAACAAATGCGTCGCTGTATGATTTTTCGTGATGTTTCTTCTGCGGGCTTCATCCACGTGCAGGACATAGGTTTCGTTCGAATGGATTTCCGTCAGGACACGCGCGATGTGCATCGTTTGGCCATTTGGAGCGCGTTTGACATCTTCGATTTCTGCGATCACTTCACCCGTTTCGGTTTCGATCGTTCCTTTATCCGCAACTTGACCACCCATTTCTGCATAGAAAGGCGTTTCACGGAAAATGATCTGAACGCGATCGTCTGCAGCTGCTTTTTCGACGATTTCGTCATCCGCAACCATCACTGAAAGCTCGGACGAAATTTTTGTTTGTGCATATCCGGAAAACGTGCTTGGAACCAACACTTCAGCCCATACCGGAGATTGCACAGAGAAGGAGTCTTCCACTTGTCTTGCTGCACGGGCGCGGTTCCGTTGCTCCTGCATCTCTTGGTTAAATCCTTCTGTATCAACTGTGAAGCCTTTTTCTTCAGCATATTCGCTCGTCAGTTCCAACGGGAAGCCGTATGTGTCATACAGTTTGAAGGCGTTCTTGCCATTTACGGCCGTTTCGCCCTTTTCGTTCATCTCTTCAAAGACGCTGTTCAGGATGTCCATCCCTTCGTGGATCGTTTCCTGGAAACGTTGCTCTTCATTTGTGATGACTTTGATGATGAAATCCTGGTCCGCTTTTACTTCTGGATAATAGGATTCCATAACATCTGCCACAACCGGAACCAATTCGTTCAGGAACAATTTTTCGATGCCCAATTTTTGCCCATGCATGACCGAGCGGCGGATCAAACGACGCAAAATGTAGCCACGGCCTTCATTGGACGGCAAGGCACGGTCCCCGATCGCAAAACTGACGGCGCGGACATGATCGGCGATGACTTTGAAAGAGATATCCAATGTTTTGTTTTCGCCGTACTTCTTGCCGTCGCTCAACGTCTCGATTTTTTTTATGATTGGCATGAACAGATCCGTTTCAAAGTTGGTTGGTGTGTTTTGGACTACGCTCGTGACGCGCTCCAGACCCATCCCCGTATCGACGTTCTTGTGCGGTAACGGCTCATAGGTGCCGTCCGGTTTGTGGTTGAATTCAGAGAACACAAGGTTCCAGATTTCAAGGTAGCGTTCATTTTCTCCGCCCGGATACATTTCAGGATCCCCGTCAGGCAAATCCTGGAAGGATGGTCCGCGGTCGTAGAAAATTTCCGTATCCGGTCCGCATGGTCCTGCCCCGATATCCCAAAAATTGTCCGCGATCGGAACGATATGATCTTCCGGCAAACCGACTTTTTCCTGCCAAATGCGTTTCGTATCTGTGTCTTCAGGATAGTAAGTGACATAAAGCAGTTCTGGATCGAACGCCAACCATTTTTCGTCAGTCAGGAATTCCCAAGCCCAAGGGATTGCTTCTTCTTTGAAGTAGTCCCCGATCGAGAAATTCCCCAACATTTCAAATAAAGTATGGTGTCTTGCGGTCACCCCGACATTTTCGATGTCGTTTGTACGGATGCTCTTTTGGGCATTGGTGATGCGCGGATTTTCAGGAATCAATGTGCCATCAAAATACTTTTTCAATGTCGCTACTCCTGAGTTGATCCATAATAGCGTAGGGTCGTTGACCGGTATCAGCGAAGCACTCGGTTCCACTTTCGACCCTTTTGTTGCCCAAAAATCAAGATACATTTGACGGATGTCACTGCTTGTCAGATTTTTCATTGTTACCTTCCTTTTCTCTTCATTATTTTTTTTGAGTGAACAAAAATAAAAAACATCCCACTGCATACAAGGACGAATCACGCGGTACCACCTTGTTTGCAATGAAATGTTTTGATCATTCATTACCTCTCGGATCCGTTAACGCTGGAAGCGATAGTATTTCTACTATAATTCACGCAAAGGGAGCATAAACGGATGCGTTTCCTTTCACCAAGCGGAAACTCTCTTTTGTTATCCATTTGTATATCCTCTGCTTCAATCAAAAACTAGTATAACCAAAATTACAGCCGCATGCAAGCTGTTCTTCAGAAAAGCGGAACAGGTTACATTTCTATGCGGATGGAACGTCTTGCACAGTAATATCCGGGTGCCAAAGGCTCTTGCTGCTTCTCGTTTAAAGCATCCGCATGGTTTTCATAATAAGTAGCATACGGCAGGAGTTTCTCCAATATATTCTCGGCTTGGATGGATATCCAACCACCCTTTACCAACAACCCGTCTTCGACAAGTTCCGGGCCCCAACCCATGTTCGCAATTTCCAGACCAAACATGTTCTTTTTGTAGAGATGACTGTCTTCCGGTTCAAACAGGTTGCGATGCAACTGATTGCCCCAACGGAAAAGCCTGCGGGTCGATGCCCCGCAGCAATATTCCCACTCATTGCTGGATAAAAGTCCCATACCATCCTTCTCCAATTGCTTGCGTATCTCTGCATAGGTAGTCTGGCAAGGCGCGAAAACTGTGTATGAATCTAAATCTTCGTTCTGTCTCAGGAAGAAGGAGTCATTTTGAACCAGATGCGCCGGAAAATCCGCAAATACTGAAGATCCAGTTGCGCTCGGCATCAAAGCTTGATGAATGTCCTTTTCGTGTATACTGAACCAATCGCTCTGGCCTTCAAATTTCCCATTTATGACTGCATAATCCCCGACTTTCGTCATGCCCACATAATTCGGACTGACTTCCACCAATAAAGGCGGAATTTCTGTTGTCCGGAGTTGAGACATTTGACTGTTGACCAAATCTTCCAATTCTTCCAAATTATGAATTGGTCCGATTTTCTTCTTCATCCAATGATCGTCATGCAGAAACTCAGCGCCTTGAACCGAAAGCTTAAGACAATTTTCGATGGCAAGGTACATCTCTTTCCTGTCGGAGCTGATATCCAACGGGTCCAGGCCATTGATTCCGCTGTCCCATCCGAGGACTGCCTCCTTGTGCCCAGGCACAAAAACAAACGCCGCTCCGTTGATGTCCACTGTAAATGTCTCGGTCTTGATTCCGCCCATTTGATAATACACCGGCTGGATATTCGCGACAGGCAACAGGGGGTTCACAAAATAACGGACGACACTGCTGGCCAAAACAAGCTTGTGCTCCATCGGAATGTTCTTCCAGTTCGGATTCATCAATTGATCAAATAGTTCCATTATACCACTCTCTTCTTGTAGCTGTATTGGAAAACCAGTAACATGCTTTACTGTCAGTATAGCAGAATATTGATCCGGCGAGTAGCTTATTTCTTTTGCTGAGCCTACCGAATTTGGATGCGACTTTGATCGGAGCATTCTGCGCTGATTGATTTTCTGACAGCTGAAAAGTCCGCAGACAAATTATTCATTGTCTGCGGACTTTTCCCGGATTATTTTTCACTCATGAAAGTTTCCGGCCTTACATCTCCCATGCCGATCATCGGATCGATGCTCCCGTTGGAGATCTGTTCGATCGTCAATTGGTAGACGGGTAATATATTTGGGGACGCATTCTTTTCTGGCTTTTGGGTTGCGGGTTCTGCAGTTGTTTCGGTGATCGGTTCAGCAACTTCAATCCCGGTACCGGGCGCCTTCGCTTCCTTGTCCTTTGCAGACTCTTCCGCAGTGAAGACCTTGTCATTGTTCAGGTTGCGCTCCAGTTTTTCATGCAGCATCGTTTTCCGGATATCGCCAGTGCTTACGACTGCCGTTTCGAAAGCTTCATAATCCCCGCACAAAATCAATTTGCTTTTGCTCCTGGTGATGGCTGTGTAAAGCAGATTGCGGCGCAGCATCCGCCCGTACTGTTTCACCATCGGCAGAATGACCATCGTAAATTCGCTGCCCTGCGATTTATGGATGGAACAACAGTAAGCCAAAACAAACTTATTCCAATTGTTTCGATTGTAAGTGACTTCCACGGTATCGAACAGGATCGTGATCTGGTCGACCTTCTCTTCCGTTTCCTTGGCGAATTGGATGGCAGTGATTTCACCCATATCCCCATTAAAGACATTATTTTCCGGTTGGTTCACCAACTGAAGCACCTTGTCGCCTACCCGATAGACGACATCAAAAAAAGCGACTTCCCGTCTTTTCTTGTTCCCTTTTGGATTGAAGATCTCCTGCATCATCGTATTGATGGCATCAATGCCGGCAGCTCCTTTGTACATCGGCGCCAGAATCTGGATATCCTTTGCAGTGAACCCTTTTGACTTCGCCTTTTCGACGACTTGCCGGATCACCGGCTCGATCTGATGCGTTTGGCAAGGCAGAAACGAGCGGTCCGCTTGATTGTTGCGGAAATCGCGCGGGAGAATGCCGTTCTTGATTTCGTGCGCCAACGGGATGATCGATGAATCGCCGGATTGCCTGAATATCTCATTCAGCTCGACCTGCGGTAACGCTTTGCAGTTCAGAAGATCGAACAACACCTGGCCTGGACCGACTGAAGGCAATTGATCCTTATCCCCCACAAACAGCACTTGCATACCAGGCGGAACGGATTTCAAGAGTCGATGCATCAGCCACGTATCCACCATCGAAACTTCGTCGATGATCAACAGCTTGCCTTCCAACTCTTGCGTATAAAGTTCTTCGGATTCCTTTTCCTGGCCCGTCAAACCCAGCAAGCGATGGATCGTGCTGCCGGGCAGACCTGTCGTCTCCTGCATCCTTTTTGCGGCACGGCCGGTCGGAGCGGCAAGCAAAATCGGGAAAAGTCCGTCTTTGTAATCCTTAGGGTCTTCCGGCAGATCGTTCAATTCGGAGAACATGCGCACGATCCCTTTGAGAACGGTCGTTTTACCAGTACCGGGTCCACCTGTCAGGATGAAGAACGGTGAAAGCAAAGCTGCTTTTATCGCTTCGATTTGGGAGGCCCCATAGCGGATCTGCAGATTGGATTGCAGATTCTCGATTTCCAGATCCAAATCCACTCCCGGATAAGCAATTTTTGTTTTCCGTTTCAGCAGTCTGTCGATCGATGATGCGATGCCTTCTTCGGCGAAATAAAGGGACGGGATGGCAAAGCGGCTGTGATCCTCGACCACTTTCATGTCCATGACCATTTCCATCAACGCTTCGATTACTGGTGCATCTTCGATAATGAAGCGCCGGCTTTGTTCAAGCAAGTGGATTGTTCGCTCAAGCAAGACGGTCCCATCGACATAGGTATCTCCGTTTGACAGGCAAAGTTCCTGCAGCGTCGCTATCAGGCCACCTTTCAGACGGCTGCTGTGATCCGGAGCGAAGTTCAACTCCTCCGCCAGCTGATCGGCTTTCTTGAAGCCGATGCCTTCGATATCCTCGAGCAGTCGGTAAGGATTTTCATTTAGGACAGTCAGCGTTTCAGTGCGGTAGAAATGAAAGATATTCGCTGCCTGATTATTGGAGAAGCCATAGTTACCCAATGCGATCAGGATCTTCTCGGTTCCTTGCGTCTGCATCAGTACATCGCGCATCATTTCCCTTTTTTTGGGCGTCATGCCGCTGATGCTTTTCAGCGCTTCCGGGTCATCAAGGATGACGTCGACCGCTTCCTCGCCAAAAGTCTCGACGATTTTTTCAGCTGTCCGTTTACCGATGCCTGGGAAACGTTCCCCTGACAAGAATGCAATCAAGCCGTTCTTGGAGGTGGGTTTTTCCTGCTGATAGGAAGTGGCTTGGAATTGGACACCGTATCTTGGGTGCTCCACGACCTCACCGAAAAAGCGGTAAGCTGTATCTTCGGTTATCTGCCCGAAGCTTCCCGTCACAACAATTTCATCCTGCTTTTGCGGGAGATTCGATTCATTGACTGAAATCAGCATGACTTTGTAGAAATTACTCGCGTTTTCAAAGAAAATCGCTTTGATTTCTCCGACGATATAGCCTTGTTCTGTATCCATCCGGATGATCCCCTCCCTTTTTTGACTATTCAGACTTGTTATAAGATTCCTTAAGAACGATACCACAATTCGCGGCCAAATTAAAGAGAGGCCGGAGAAAAAACCGGCCTCTCACTTATTCTTTTCCTCTAAATATACTGCAGGACACGGTCGGCTTGATATGCCTTGTCGATTGTGCCCCCACCTAAGCATTCCATCCCATCGTAAAACACAACAGCTTGGCCAGGTGTGATGGCACGGACCGGTTCCGCAAATTCTACACGAGCGGTCGTTTGGTCTTCGTTCAGATAGACAGTGACTGCCGTGTCTTGTTGGCGGTAGCGGAATTTAGCCGTACACGTGAAGACGGATGGCTTCTTGCCTTCGGATGTGAAATGGATATCGGTCGCATCAAGGCTGTCCGCATACAGATTCTCATGATGGTAACCTTGGCCCACGTAGAGCGTGTTGGTCGCCAGATCCTTGCCGATAACAAACCATGGATCATCGGATTCTCCGCCCCCGCCAATTCCCAGACCTTTTCTTTGCCCGATTGTATAATACATCAATCCCGCATGCTCACCCATCACATCGCCGCTCAATGTGACCATTTTCCCCGGAATTGCCGGCAGAAAATTCGTCAAGAATTCTTTGAAATTCTTCTCGCCGATGAAACAGATGCCTGTAGAATCTTTTTTCTTCGCTGTCGCCAAGCCTGCTTCTTCAGCAATGCGGCGCACTTCCGGCTTTTTGATTCCGCCCAGCGGAAACATCGTTTTGGATAGTTGCTCTTGTGATAGCTGATTCAGGAAATAGGTTTGGTCCTTGTTGTCGTCCACGCCTCTGAGCAGATGAGCGGTGCCGTCTTCATCACGGACGACTTGCGCATAGTGCCCTGTTGCGACATAATCCGCACCCAGTTCCATCGCATAATCCAAGAAAGCTTTGAATTTGATTTCCTTGTTGCACATGACATCCGGATTCGGCGTCCGGCCCTTCTTATATTCGTCCAGGAAATATTGGAAGACCTTATCCCAGTATTCCTTTTCGAAATTGACGGAATAATAAGGAATGCCGATCTGTTGTGCGACAGCCTGAACATCCTTGTAATCTTCCGTTGCCGTACAGAATCCGAATTCATCCGTATCATCCCAATTCTTCATGAAAATGCCGATGACGTCGTAACCTTGTTCCTTCAAAAGCAATGCTGTGACAGAAGAGTCAACACCACCGCTCATTCCGACCACCACGCGTATTTTTGAATTGTCTTGCATGCCTATCACACCCTTACTTGATTTGTGTATTTTCTCACTTCTTACATTATATAAGTAACATCCGATACAAAGAAACAGTTTACACCATCCTGGCGCATATTTCAAGCTTTCTTGCCTATCCGTAAACAAGCTGACTGTCACATCAGCCTAGCGATAAATATCAGTACAACTTGATGGATGGGATAGTAGGCATACCCGGCCCATTTTGGCAACGGTCTGACTGGGAAAGTGACCGGCAGAAGCAACGGAATGAACGCCAAGGCAGCGAACCCCTGCAATGATGGGAATTGCAGAGCATTCACCAATAAAAATAAAACAATTCCCGCTCCGACCTGTTTTTCAGCCAGCACATAAATTGTCCAGCCCATCAAAAAGCCGTATAAGCCATATTCCGTAAATTGGGCTAAAAAGATTGCCGGCAAGATGAACCGGTAGTCTTTGATCGATAAGGCAAAAAGAGCCAAAGTGAACAGGATATTGAAGACATTCCCTGTTTGTGCGGTTATTGGCATGCTGATGACGCCGGTCAGCACCAAACGCAGCAGATATTTGCGGAAGTCACGCGTCTCCCTTACCCCTTTCACGGTTGTATACAAAAAACAGGGGAAGGCGATGCGTCCGACGACACGCAGAAAAAGTAATGAAGGGAACAGATAATAGCCGATGTGGTCGATCGTCATGGTGAGGATCGCGATCCATTTGATGAGCGCTGTCTTGTTGTTGTACGCCATTCCGTCACATCCGATCTTCTGAAATTATATGCGTTGCAAAAAAATCTTTCGCAACAAAGAAAACAAAGCAGAACACCTTGGAAGGAATTCTGCTTCATTTTCAGGGAGACTGTCGATCAGACTGTATAAGGTTTTGCATCCAAATTCAGGGTTGCCAAAGCTTGCTCGATGTCTTCGATGATATCATCCACGTTTTCAAGCCCTACCGAAAAGCGAATCAGGCCAGGTGTGATGCCTGCTGCCGCCAATTGTTCATCGGTCAGCTGTCTGTGGGTTGAACTTGCCGGATGGAGCACGCAAGTCCGGATGTCGGCCACATGGACTTCATTGGACGCCAGCTTCAGACTGTCCATGAATTTGATGGCATTTTCTCTGCTGCCTTCGATGGAGAGCGAAATGACGCCGCACGTTCCGAGCGGCAAATATTTATTCGCCAATTCGTGGTACTTGTCTCCTTCTAAGCCCGGATAATTCACAAATTCAACTTTTTCGGATTTTTTGAAATATTCAGCGACTTTCAAGGCATTGCTGCAATGTCTGTCCATCCTTACAGGGAGCGTTTCAAGCCCCAGATTCAACAAGAAGGCTGCGTTGGCGGTTGGGTATGCCCCCATATCCCTCATCATTTGTACCCGTGCTTTTGTGATATAAGCAGCGTTCTCAAAACTTTCCGTATAGACGATGCCATGATAGGACTCATCCGGTTCAGTGAATTCGGGGAAATTGCCGTTTTTCCAGTCAAAATTACCGCTGTCGACAATGACCCCGCCCATCTGCACTGCATGGCCATCCATGTATTTCGAAGTGGAATGGACCACGATATCTGCTCCAAACTCAAACGGTCTGCAAAAGTATGGAGTCGGGAACGTGTTGTCCACAATCAACGGCACGTTGTTTTTGTGCGCAATCGCTGCCCATTTTTCGATATCCAGAACTGATAAGGCTGGGTTTGCGATGGTTTCGCCGAATACGGCCTTCGTGTTCGGTTTGAACATTTTTTGGATTTCTTCCTCGGGCAGTTCCTGATCGACAAAGGTGCATTCGATCCCGAAACGCTTCAAGGTTACGGCAAACAGATTGATGGTTCCGCCATAAATGGAGGCGGTGCTGATGAAATGATCGCCTTCCTTCAGGATGTTCATCAAGCTGATCATAGTGGCTGCCTGCCCGGAAGTTGTGCACAAAGCCCCCACGCCACCCTCCATCGCCGCAATTTTCTCTTCCACAGCTGCAACAGTAGGATTTGAGATGCGCGAATACATGTGTCCGGCAGCCGTCAAATCGAATAATTTTCCGATATGTTCCGTCGAGTCATATCTGTAAGTGGTGCTTTGGTAGATCGGGAGCGCGCTTGGCTCTCCGTTCCCTGGGTGGTACCCTTCGTGTAAACATTGTGTTTCGATTCTCATTATTGAACCTCCTCATTAAGATAGCGCTCATAATCTCATATATATTTAACATTTTACCACAATTCCAAAAAGCTTTGTAGAGATATTGAAGCTAAATCGAAAGATCCATGATGGGCAAAATCCCGTGCTTGAAAATGAAAAAAAAAGACAGAGATTATCTGTCTTCCTGACTTGCTATTCTTCTATGAACTGCACCGTTCCGTTTTCAAAGGATTTGATTCGCGCCAATGAATAGACATCCATGCCTTGTTCTTCCAGAATTTTTCTGCCTTTTTGGAATGATTTTTCGATGACGATACCGACACCGGCGATCTCCGCTCCGGCTTGGTTACAGATCTCCATCAAACCGTTGGTTGCCTGTCCGTTCGCCAAAAAGTCGTCGATGATCAGCACATTGTCTTCCGCATCCAAATAGTTTTTGGAGATTGTGATTTCGTTTGTTACATCCTTTGTGAAGGAATAGACAGTGGCCGAATACAGATTGTCTTTCATCGTCAGACTCTTTTGCTTTCTTGCAAAAACAACTTTCACTCCCAACGCCAAACCTGTGAATACCGCAGGCACGATGCCGGATGTCTCCACCGTCAGAATCTTGGTGATTTTTTTGTCGGCAAAATACCTTGCAAATTCATCTCCCAATTGTTGCATCAATACCGGGTCGATCTGATGGTTCAAGAAATTGTCCACCTTCAACACGTTGTCCCCCAACACAATGCCATCCTTCAATATGCGCTCTTCAAGCAATTTCATAAAAAATCCTCCCTGATTCCATTCCGTTTTATCTATCAGCCGCTTGCCACAGCCGGCCAGCAGGCTTTATTTCCATCAACAAATAACAATAAAACAATACAGATAATCTTCGTTTTTGTCAACCATCCCTAAGGCTTATCATCCGTTGGGGCAAGCATCCTCCCCCAAAAAACGAACATAATTTGATTCGGACTGTATTTTATCCGCAGAAGAAAAAACGAGAAGGATCCGTCCTTGCGGATCCTTCTCGTTTTTAGAGGTACCCAGTTGGGCTTCCATAGTCTTTAGTCTACGTAAACTTCAGAACCTTTGTTCATCCAAGAGTAAAGCAAACCGATGATCAATCCGCCGCCGATGTAATTCCCGATCATAGCGAAGAACCAGTTCGTCAGTACGCTGCCGACCGTCATCCCTGGCAAAGCGCCGCCGAATGCGAAGAACGCAAGGCTGAAGGAAGAGAAGTTGGCGATAACGTGCTCAAAGCCTAAGAAGGCAAAGATGAAGATGATGAAAATGGTCGAATAAAGCTTGCCCGCGTCATCCTTCATATGGGCGCTCACAAATACAGTCGTATTCACGATGACGTTCGCGAAGATACCTTCTGCTACCATCTGAACAGGTGTTTTGAGCAATTTGCCTTCAACTGCATGGAACAGGAAGTGCTCAGCCGGCAAATCTTGGAAAATATTCGTGAATGACATGACGAATGAAGCGACTGCGCCTCCGATTAGGTTGAAAAGGATACAAGCGAATAAAATTGCTAAAGCTCTTTTTGGTGCCAACACCTTGCGGTAAACAGCTGCCGTCATGTACATCATATTGGATGTACCCAATTCTGTGTTCATGTAATTGATCATGACCAAAGACCATGCAAACATGAATGAATAGAAAAATTTCCCGCTACCTGGCAGCATATGTTCTGCTTTTTCAGCGACCATAACAGCGATTGATGTACCCAACGTCAAAAACATACCGGCAAGCATACATCTGATGAAATATTTTACTTGCGAAGTCTCAAATAAATTTGACTTCTTTAGGGCGCTTTTATCAACAGTAGTCATGGCTGCGCCTTGATATTTTTGTTCCACTTTCTTCATCTCCCGAATTGTTTGTGCGATTCTGAATAAGTATATCATATTTCATAGAAAATGGAATGAAAAAAATGGCGGTTTATATAATTATATTAATGCACTTATAGTGTGCATCATGTTTTTTTGTGTACATGTATCCAAGCGGACTGCACTTTTTATTTTGTGACAAAAAAAACCGGCCGTAAGAATTTAAACAACTCTCACAGAACCGGTCCGTTCTTTTCATCTGTCGCCGATATTTTTGGCTCACTCCGCCGCTTCGGTCAGGACGCCGTTTTCGACCAAGCTGTCCAAAATATATTCCAACTGTTCTTTCGCAGCCGACATGGTTTCCTTGCCGTAGACATCCACTGTCTGCAATCCGTTGCTCGTCGTGGTGGAAACTTTGAATGTCTTCAGATCGGCAGCGACGACAATTTTCACTTTGATGCCTCGCTTATGCAGCACGCTGCTGTCCAAATCGCGGACCAGCTGGAAATTACCGTTTTTGGTTTCTTCAAAGCCATTGTCGCGCAAAGTGTAGCGCTTCACCTGTTCATTCAATTGAAAGGTTTTGCCGGACCCCTTTAAAGATACATTTTTTTCGAATGCCATATGCAGTCCTCCAAGATAACGTTTTCTCTATCATAACATACTTTTTTTCTTTGTTCAGCCGTTCTTGTATTGCTTATTGTGGATGCTTTGCAGCAATGCGATCAAGGTGTCCACCTCTTCGGTTGTGTTAGCCGGTCCGAACGAAATGCGCAAGGATTCCGTTGCGCGCGGATTCCCCTTACCGTACATCGCTGCCAATACGTGACTCGGTTCAAGGCTGCCGGCTGTACAGGCGGATCCGGCCGCCAGCATGATTCCTTTGAGATCGCACTGGATCAGCATTTTGTCAGAACGCATGCCGGGCAGCCAGATGTTCAAGATGTGCGGAACCCCTTCCGGGTAGACACCGTTGCATTCGAATGGGACACCACTCTTTTCAAGTCCGTTCAGGAAATAAGCGCCCAATTCACGCTTTTTGCGGTTGCTCTCTTTGCGTTCCGCTTCCATCAGTGCGACGGCTTTGGCAAATCCCCTGATGTAAGGCGTGTTTTCCGTGCCGCCGCGGTGGTCGTTCTCTTGGCTGCCGCCATGGATGAAATTAGGCAGATGCAGGCTATTTTTGCGGTATAGAAATCCGATTCCTTTGGGACCATTGATCTTATGTGCGGAAACGGACAACAGATCGATATGCTGCTGCAGGACATCAATCTGCTCGCTGCCGTACGCTTGGACGGCATCGGTATGGAAAAGGATGTTCTTCCCAGCCAATAGCGCACCGATTTCGGCAATCGGATTGATGCTGCCCACCTCGTTGTTGGCGTACATCAATGAGACAAGGATCGTATCCTCCCGGATCGCATCAACCACAGACTGTACGGTTACTTTGCCGGTTTCATCCACCGGCAGATAGGTCACCTCAAATCCTAGCGTTTCCAGATAATGCATCGGATGCAGGACTGCGTGGTGTTCCGCCGCAGAAGTGATCAGGTGTTTGCCTTTTCCCTTCAGAGCCAATGCAGTCGGTATGATTGCGGTATTGTTGGATTCGGAGCCGCAGCTTGTGATGATGATATCAGCCGGATCCGCTTTGATTGACGCCGCAAAAATTCTGCGGGCTTGGTCGATATGCTGTCTTGTTTGTCGCCCCAACGCATAAGTGCTGGAAGGATTCCCGTAATCTTCGATAAGCGAATCCTGAATGACCGCGACAACTTCTGGTCTCACTGGTGTGGTAGCGGCATGGTCGAAATAAATCAATTTGTTACCTTCTTTCTTTCACTTGTCTTTCTACTGTTCAAAATAACTGTTCAGCCATCGGTACAGGCGCAGTTCGATATTGTTGTCCAATTCCTTATTGGAGTCTTCAGCCTCTGCTGGACCATGTCCCAATATTTTCTTCGTTGCCTCAAGATCGATAAGACAGAAAAACGCATAGGCCGCCCTTATCCTGTTGTTTGCATTCCAGTACCTTTTCAACAAAGGCTGGGTTTGTATTTGGACGTATTTTTCTTCTGCGGTTCCGATCCGTCCAAACAACGCATCGCAAAACAACGATTCCATCAGATAAATCGGCCAATAGACCGATTCTTTGACCGGACGGTTGGCTGAAAATGTCAACAGCAAGTTATCGGCTTCTTCAAAATCCAATTCCCCCAAAGCGCGGACATAAGCGACCATGTAGAAGTAATCCACCAGGAAGCTTTTTTGATACTGCGTATCCCTTAAACATGCGAAATAGGCATCCGGCAAATCCGCAAAAGGGACTTTTTCTTCGATCAGCTGCGCCATTTCCAATTGCCGGAACAGGAGCTTGCGCGCCTGCAAAGATCGGCTTGCTTCCCTCAGCACGGCTCCATCGTTCTGCCCTTTCGGCAGCAGATTCGCTAAAGCCATCCAGACAGGCACAAAGCTGAACAAAACGAACAGGGAGCCGACCTTCAGCTCCATCAGATAAGCCGAGCTGTAGAGGGCCGCCCCCGTCAAAGCATTCGCCAAAATCCCACCCAGAAGATAACCGCGGTACGGTAATTCCGCATAGTCCCCTTTCGGCGGCGCCATCAAGCATTGGCCCGCCAACAAAGGCGAGGTAGTTTGAATATGATGCAGTCTATGATCCGCTTGGCTGTACTTAAAATGTCTGACTTGAAAACTCACCAACCGGTAACCGCTCAACTTTCCGAACAGAAAATGTCCCCCTTCATGGAGGAGGAGGTGCACATAGACGGATAGGAACAAACCTGCCGACAGTATCGGGATAAGGAGGGGATCAAATGACAACAGATTCCCCCAATTGTTGAATCCCTTCGCAATCAGATATCCGTACGCCATAATGACGGAAACTGAAATGTAGAAGGCAATTCTCAGAAATGACTTTTTCATACAGTTCCCCCTACTCTTCCTCCAGGTGCATTTCCGGGAACAATAATCGCAGGATTTCCATCGTCAAACGGCGACTTTTCCCTTTGTACGGATAAATATGGATCAGCATGGCCGGGTTGAAGTTCGCCTCGATCACCCCATAATTTGGCTCCGCTTGCGTGGCCGGAACCGAATGATCCGGGATGATGATATCCACTCCACAGACCGCAACACCCAGTGCGGCTGCCATCTGCACGGCCAGTTTTTTATAGCTGTCGTTCATCTGATCCGTGACATCAATCGAATCCCCACCGGTACTGATGTTCGAATTGTCCCTCAACCGGACAGTCACTCCTGCGGGCGGAATGCTGTCGAAAGTATACCCTTGGCCTTGGATCGTCAACTTCTCGAGTTCCCCGGTCCCGATCAATGCTAACGGTGTACGATGATTTTTGCCGCGCAAGCTGTCTTTGTTCTTTTCCTCGACCAATTGGCGGATTGTTTGGCTGCCGTCGCCCACCACATTGGCGGGTACGCGCAGCAATACAGCCTTCGTTTCGTTTCCGATGACAAAGAAACGGTACTCGGTGCCGGACAAGTAATCTTCCACGAGCACATCTTCGTCTTCTTCAAATGCCATATGGATGGCTTTTTCATAACCCTCAAAGGATGCGCCATCCTTGAAGATGGAAATCCCCAGACCGTAGTTCGTGGTCTTTGGTTTGACGACGATGCCTTTCCCGGCAAAGATGGAATAATCACGGAGAGCTGCTGCCGCAGAATGATACTCGCCGCTGTCCGGCACCGCGAATCCGTTCTCCGCCAATATTTTTTTGGTGACGACTTTGTTTTCCATAATGAGCGGACCGATATAGCTGTCCTTTGCCGTCATATTGCCATTCTTCACGTATTCGCGATGGTCCTTGTAAGTCAGCGAGATGAATTGGTCATAACGGTCAAGCATGTTGATTTTCAAACCTTTTTGGATGGCATCGAACATCAGGATTTGCGTGGAGAGTTCCATGTCCTCAAATCCCCTCAAAGCATATGGACGTTTCCAGGCAGCCTCTTTGTACTTCTTGGCCAAGGAAGCGGCCCAAGCCGTTTTGTCCTCTCCCGCTTCCAATGCCTTGACCATCTGGCCCGCCACTGTTTTCTCCGGATTTTGGAATGCTTCGATTTTTTCTTTGACGATTGCGCTGATTTTCTCTTCTGCATCGATCGCTTCCAGCATCTGCAGCATACCTTCCAGGACGGATAGTCCTTCCGCTTGGAATGCGGATGGCTGCAAAGGATTCTCCAAAGCAGTGCTGTAATTCATTTCTTTACCGAGCTGCATCTCTGCCTCACTGGCATCCTGATCGATCCACAATAAATAGAGCAAGAAATAATGGATGAAGTACATATCCTCTTTATGCATGCCAAACTCAGCAAATGGGTTCAGATCGAACAGCCTGAATTCGAGATAGGCGATTCCGTTCGTCAGCAAATCACGCGCTTTGTTGGCCCCCCTGAAACGGACAGTGGAATAAAATTCTTTTTCGGCAATAAGCTTACCGGTTGTCACCATTTTTTCGATATCCTGCACATAGGCATCAATCGATTCAAAAGAAACATGCACGTCCGCTTTATTGACATATCCGTACTTGCTGCTGCGGATACTTCTTGTATACTGATCCAACGGCAGATCATGCTGTGATTCTTTTTCAAAGTACGAACGGTCAGCTGATATCGATCCGCCCAGAAGGTAGGTCATGATCCATTGGTAACGAATAAAATTATGAGCCATCTTCAAGTATACATCCGATTGGAACTCCCTAAGCGTCCTGACGGAACCGGAAAGCTGATGAAGCTCTTTGATAAGTACAGGATTCAATTCGAAATTGAAATGAATGCCACTGACCATCTGCTTCTTGTTTCCGTACACTGATACTAGATATTCCCGATAAGCGACATCACTCTCATTGTCCAATTTGGCTACCTTAATTTCTTCACTTGCCGGCATAGCAGGTGGGATACTGCAAGGCAACAGGTATTCACCTTCGGGTAAAGACCGCAGAACAACGTCATGGATAGCCATCAGCCATTCATGCATTTCTTCGATCGATTGCATCGGTGGAGTGATCAATTCCGGTTGACTCTCCGCGAAATCAGTCTGTATGTACGGATGGAAACTGCGATTCCCGAATATTGTCGGATGATTAGTTTTGGCGATTGTGCCTTCGTCCGTTATCCTTTGGCTTTCTTTTTCGATTCCAAAAGAGGCTTTCGAAAATAATGCCGATAATTTGTGTGTTAGAATAATCTCTTTGAAATCCGTCATTATGTACGCTCACTTTCTGCTTCCAATTTTCAATGTATTCATTATAGCTTTTCTGCTTGTAAATAGTAAAGATGTTGCCTGTCTTTCTTTTCAATCAATTTTCAGAATTCTTCAAAAAACAATCGGGCGAATGTTTGTTCTTTTTTATCAGATGGCATATAATGGGTAGAGAAAAAGGAGCGGAGAATCATGAAACAACCTTTAGCATACCGTATGCGTCCCGTCCACATTGACGAAGTCATCGGTCAAAGTCATCTGGTCGGCGAAAATAAAATCATCCGTCGCATGGTCGATGCGAAGATGCTTTCTTCCATGATATTGTATGGCCCACCGGGAATCGGTAAAACCAGCATTGCGAGCGCCATCGCCGGATCGACCCATTCGGCTTTTCGTCAGTTGAACGCCGCAACCGACACAAAAAAAGACTTGCAGATCGTCGTGGAAGAAGCCAAATTTTCCGGCCAGGTCATCCTCTTGTTGGATGAGGTGCATCGGTTGGATAAACCCAAGCAGGATTTTCTCTTGCCGCACCTTGAAAGCGGCCAGGTCATTCTGATCGGCGCCACCACCGAAAACCCATATATCAGCATCAGTCCTGCTATCCGGAGCCGGACCCAAATTTTTGAATTGAAGCCCCTTACTACTCAAGACGTCATACAGGCACTGGAACGTGCCATTGCGGATGAAAAGCGCGGATTGGGAAAAGAAAAGATCCTGATCGAGGAAGACGCCTTGCTCCATTTCGCCAGGAGTACGATGGGAGACGTCCGCGGTTCGCTGAATGCTTTGGAGTTGGCTGCCTTATCCACTAAACCTGATGCGGACGGAACGATCCATATCACCTTGGACATCGCTGAGGAGTGCATCCAAAAGAAAGCCCTGGTTCACGATAAGAATGGCGATGCCCATTATGATGTCATCTCGGCATTCCAAAAATCGATCCGTGGCAGTGATGTCGATGCAGCCATGCATTATCTTGCCAGGCTGCTGGAAGCCGGCGAATTGCTGATCGCCTGCAGACGACTGATGGTCTGCGCCTACGAAGATATCGGCCTAGGCAATCCTCAAGCTGTGGCTCGGACCGTTTTGGCCGTTCAGGCTGCAGAAAAGTTAGGTTTGCCGGAAGCTCGGATTCCCCTGGCAAATGCTGTCGTCGATCTGGCCCTTTCCCCGAAATCCAATTCGGCTTATCTTGCCTTGGATAGCGCACTGGCGGATGTGCGCGCCGGAAAGTCCGGCGACATACCGGATAGCTTGCGTGATGCCCATTATAGCGGGGCAAATAAGTTAGGCCGCGGCATCGGTTATCAATATCCGCACGATTTCCCGGACCACTGGGTCAAACAACAGTATTTACCAGACTCGCTGAAGAGTAGACGCTACTACGAGCCGGCTGCAACGGGCAAATATGAGCAAGCCTTGGCCAACCAATTGCAGCACCGCTTCAACAAAGATTCTTGATGATTTGTTGGTAGCGTTTAACCCATTGTCGCCATTATGTTTCCGGACTCAGTTCCATGTGTTTTGCTTGCCAACAATTGATTAGTATGCTACTATACGTATATAGATTTCTGAGGTGTTCGACATATTCTCAATGTGTTGACCGAACAATTTATTACTACCTTGGGATCCTGTTTATTTCGGTGGATAACACGCCTTATCATTTGGTAGTTAGAGACTGGATATTGGAGCCCACCTGCTTATATGCGGGTTCAAAACTAGTAGAATATACTCACCGGCACCATCGGATTTCTAATAAAGTTTTATACTTTTGGAGCTGCTCATTGAGCAGCTTTTTTTGCAGATTTAAAAGCACGTAAAAGTACTACTTGAGCTCTTATCCCACAATTCCTTTAAGGAGGATGCATATTGTTAGAATTGTTGATTGCCCTTTTTTCATTACTGCTGGTTTCGACCGGCCTTTTCATGACGTTGAAAGGCCCCACTGTTTTCGTATTGGCTCCGGACCGGATCACGGAACAACAACGCCAGCAGATCTGGCTCTTTTTCCGTAATGGCGGAGCTCTGTACATGTTGATCGGATTTCTCTGCCTCCTGACGATTTTCTTCAGGAGTACCCTGCTTTATGTATTTGCCGTGCTGATCTCCTCAGGGTATACAGCACTCTTCAGCATCCGCTTGGCCGGCATGATGAAAGATCAAAGCCACTGATCAATAAATTACCGAAAAAAATCGCATGCGCTTTCATTTTTAAGGAAAGTGAAGTAAAATAAACTTGTAAGCGATACTAGTTTAGAGGAGTGGTTAATATGTTTCAAGAGTATAAGAAGATTTTGATACCGGTTGACGGATCCAGAGAATCAGAATTATCTTTCCGTAAGGCAGTGGAAGTAGCCAAACGGAATAAAGCAGCCATCATCATCACTCATATTATCGACACAAGAGCCATCCAGACCCCTACAGGTTTCGAGGGTAGCTTTACAGATGAGATTGTCCGTCAATCCAAAACGTTGATGGAAGAATACAAAATCTATGCTACGAATGAAGGCATTACAGATGTTCAAACAGTCATCGAATATGGTTCTCCAAAAGCGATCATCGCAAAAGATTTGCCTGCCGAATACGGCGTGGATCTAATTATGATTGGAGCGACTGGTCTTAATGCCATCGAGAGACTTTTCATAGGCTCAGTATCCGAGTATGTCATCCGCAACGCACCTTGCGATGTGTTGGTAGTCCGGACTGACCTCGAGAACAAACCCAAAACTAAGAAAAGCTGAACGGGTTCGTTCAGCCCTGATTAAGGAAACACTGTGACCTAATCGGTCAAGTACTCTGATGTCACAGTGCGACATCAGAGGGCCTCACTGCGAGACCAGTTGGATGGCCTGATG
>ERZ1023696.88-NODE-88-length-19946-cov-8.575761_pt1 | contig 19946 bp, 13 predicted proteins | sample MGYA00520859_ERZ1023696 | MGnify/ENA primary metagenome ERZ1023696 (study PRJEB33180, sample SAMEA4046002) | wastewater metagenome | place: Denmark | collected 2016-03-13 | study: EMG produced TPA metagenomics assembly of the PRJEB13832 data set (Local surveillance...
CCCCTATTCATGCGATAATTGCGGGCTGCGCAGGAAACTGTACGCAGATTGTGCATCTCCCCTCACACACCGGGCTTGCCAGCCGGCTGTCTCAGACAGCGCAGGACTGGCGAACAACGCCCACCAGCATCCGCCCAGAGCGCATGCAGGTTTCGTTTGATGGTTGATGTTTTTTAACCATTGACGAAGCCATCGCGGGCTACGCTTGCGACCGTCTTCGTGAGAGAAAAATTCATGACCGACACCACTTTGGTGCAGGGCGATTTCGCGCCTGCAGATACTTCTATTGCTGCCGTTATTGCCGAGCAGTCCACCCTTGACACTTCCATTGAATCCACCAGCGAGGCAGTCACTGCTGAGCCCAATGGTTTCATCGAGCTGGGCCTGGCCCCTGAACTGGTGCAGGCTGTGGCCGATCTGGGCTACACCCAGCCCACCAGCGTGCAGCTCAAGGCCATTCCCTTGGCAATGGGCAGCGATGCCTCCAAGTTCATCGACCTGATGGTTTCCAGCCAGACGGGTAGCGGCAAGACTGCCGCCTTCCTGCTGCCCGTGCTGCATACGCTGATCAACCAGCAAGCCGAAGCCGAAGCCGAAGAGCGCGCCGCCTTCGACCGCGCTGTGGCCGAAGCCGCTGCCCGTGGCGAACCCGCTCCCAAGCGCGCCAAGCGCAAGGACCCCACGAGCTCGCGCAACTTCAAGGCCGCCACCCCCGGCGCCCTGATCCTGTGCCCTACCCGTGAACTGGCACAGCAAGTCGCACACGACGCCATCGATCTGGTCAAGCATTGCCGTGGCCTGCGCGTGGCCAACGTGGTGGGTGGCATGCCTTACCAGTTGCAGATCGCCAAGCTGCAAAATGCAGACCTCGTGGTGGCCACTCCTGGTCGTCTGCTGGATCTGCAGCGCTCGATGCAGATCAAGCTCGACAAGGTGCAGTTTTTGGTTGTCGACGAAGCCGACCGCATGCTCGACCTGGGCTTCTCGGATGACCTGGCCGAGCTGAACCAGCTGACCGCCCAGCGCAAGCAGACCATGATGTTCAGCGCCACGTTTGCGCCCCGCATCCAACAGCTGGCCATGCGCGTGATGCATGACGGTGGTTCGTCGGTGCAGAAGGTCACCATCGATTCTCCGCAAGAGAAGCACGCCAACATCAAGCAGATGCTGTACTGGGCCGACAACGCCCAGCACAAGCGCAAGATGCTCGACCACTGGCTGCGTGACACCACAATCAACCAGGCCATCGTTTTTGCCAGCACCCAGGTGGAGTGCGACGGCCTGGCCAACGACCTGCAGCAGGAAGGCTTCTCGGCCGTTGCCCTGCACGGCGCCCTGAGCCAGGGTTTGCGCAACCGCCGTTTGATGGCGCTGCGCGCTGGCCAGGTGCAGATCCTGGTGGCCACCGATGTGGCGGCACGCGGTATTGACGTACCCACCATTACCCACGTGTTCAACTTCGGCCTGCCCATGAAGGCCGAGGACTACACCCACCGCATTGGCCGTACCGGCCGTGCGGGCCGCGATGGCCTGGCCATCACGTTTGCCGAGTTCCGCGATCGCCGCAAAATCTACGACATTGAGTCGTACAGCCGCCAGCAGTTCAAGGCCGAAGTGATTCCTGGCATGGAGCCCTCGCAGCGCGCGCCGCAGGCACCTCGCGGTGGCGATTTCGGTGGTGGTGGCCGTGGCGCCCCTGGCCGTTCGTATGACAACCGTGACAACCAGTCGCGCGGCCGCTTCGGTGGTCCCGCACGTGGCGGCAATGACCGTGGTGGCTTCGGCGGTGGTTTTGGCGGCGGCTTTGCTGGTCGTGACAACCGTGGCGCTCCTGCCGCCCGTGGTGAAGGCGGCGGTGGCGGCGGCTTTGCTGGCCGTGACGACCGTGGTGGTGACCGTGGTTTTGCGCCCCGCCGTGATGGCGAGTCGTTTGGCCGCAAGCCTGGGTTTGGCGACGCTGGCCGTGCTGGCTTTGCCCCCCGTGGCGATGCTGGCGCACCTCGCGGTGACTTCGCTCCCCGCAAGCCCGCTTTCTCCAAGCCGGCAGGTGCTGGTGGTGGCAAGCCTTTTGTGCCCCATGATGCCCGCAAACGCCCAGCGCGCCCTGCACGCTGAGTTGTCTGCAGAATTGCTGACGAGTTGAAGGGGGCTGGTTCCGAAAGGGGCCAGCCCTTTTTATCGTCAGGGGTGGCGGCTGTGGGGCCGCCGCGCACGCTCAGGTCAGCGCGCCCGCCTGTGCATAGCCATAAAGGCGCTCGGGGGGCACCCGCGAAAGCAGGTGTTTGTCGTCTGCTGCGAGGCCGGTGATGGCATGGGCAGGGTCTGCGGTGTTGCGATGCAGGGTGGTGGTGACGCTGCGGCCCTGTGCGTCGGTGACGGCGGCCACCAAAGGTGTGCGAGCTTCTGTGCCACGGCGCATTACCACGCCCAGCTCACCAGAGGCGAGTTTCACCAGGTTTCCCGGTGGGTAGATGCCCAGTACCTTGATGATGGCGGACGACATCGCTCCCCCCTTGTCGTCCCGAAACATCTGGCGGGCGGAATCCTGGACATTCATGGGTGAGCGGATTGCCCGGGGGCTGATGCGCGCCATGAAAATATCGGCCATGCGCAGCATCTGGGCGAGTTCATCGATTTGCGTCAAGCCCCTGGGGTAGCCGCTGCCATTACCCTGTTCATGGTGTTGGCGAATGGCCTCCAGCCATGCGGCGTCGGTGATGCCTGCCTTGGCGAGCAATGCGGCACTATCGATGGGATGTGTGCGCAGTTGGGTGCGTTGCCGGTCCAGCACGGGATAGTCCTGGCTCGCCATCTGGCCCTGCAGGTCGGCAATGCTCGCATTCATGGTGAGGGCGGCCAAGGTGATGACGCGAATGCGTGCGGCGGTCCAGTCCATGCGCTGCGCCATGAGGATGCACAGCAGAGCGGTGTAGACGCTGTGGCTGTAACCATACCGCAGGTGCCTGGCCTGGTCCTGGCGGACCGCCATGAAGATGGCGATATCGGCATCCAGGTCGGCCAACGTGATCAGCTCCTGCGCCAGTTTTTCTATGTTGGCGGGGAATTCCGGCGCATGCGGCAACTCGTGCACCAGTGTTTCCAGGGTGTCGATGGTATCGGCCCAGCGCGTGTAAATACTTTTTACCGGCCCTGACTTGGGGACATAAAGGGCTTCTACTGCCCGCTTTTCCTCCAGGTCGACGTAGATGCCACGCTCAAGCAAGGCCTGCATCTGGGCCTCGCTGCTGACGATGTGCCCCCGTGCGAGAAGCAGGGTGCAATCGTGGTTGCGAACGTTCCACGGCAGCGCAACATCCATCTGGATCTCGGACTCCACCAGTTTCAATAGTTGCATGGCCAAACCTTGGTTGATCGCATTGTTTGGGTCGTGAATCCTTTGCGGGGGTGGGGCGCCTCTGGACGATTGTTGCAGAGTGACCGACGATTGAACATACCGGTGAGTCAGCCTGGCTCAGAGGTGCGTCCGATTTCGGGCCAGCGATGGTGCAGGTAGAACCAGGCCAGCATGCCGATGCCCATCATCAACAGCGATGCCACCGCCAGCCACAACGTGGAGTGCATCACGAGCGGCGCCACCACACCGGCCACCACCCCGTTGGCGGTGGACCCCACAAACGCCTGCAAAGACGATGCCATGCCGCGCCGTTGCGGGTAAAGGTCCAGTACCAGCAAGGTCACCACCGGCACCATCAACGCCCAGCCAAACGCAAACACGGCGATGGGAAAGAGCGCCCAGCTTGCGTGTGCAGTGAAAACAGCATTCGCGATCACGTTGACAACCGCAACAACGCACATGATGACAAAGCCATGCTGAATCTGCCGCTTGGGCGCAACCCGCCCCGCCAACCGGCCGCTCAGCCATGCTCCACCCATGATGCCGCAGATGGTCAGGCCAAAGAACCAGAAAAACTGCGTGGGTGCGAGCCCCAGGTGGTCGCTCAGAAAGGCAGGGGCTGACAGCACATACAGGAACATGCCATTGAACGGCACCCCGCTGGCGAGGGCCAGCAGCAGGAAGCGCGGGCTGGAGCCGAGTTGCCAATAGCCCCGCATCAGGTGCGGAACATTGAAGGGCTGGCGGTGGTCCGCATGCAGGGTTTCGGGCAGGAACCGCAGGTTGGCGATCCAGAGCGCAACCCCCACCAGGGTCAGGAACCAGAAAATGCTGTGCCAGCCAAGATGCACAAACAGCCAGCCACCCACGACGGGGGCAATGGCCGGCGCGACACCAAAGTAGATGGTGACCTGGCTCATGACCCTCTGTGCCTGGGCGGGTGGGAACATGTCGCGGATCACCGCACGAGACACCACAATGCCAGCGCCGGTTGACAGGCCTTGTAAGGCGCGAAAAAGCACCAGTTGTTCAATGCTCTGCGAGAGCGCACACCCGGCCGATGCAATGGTGAACATTGCAATGCCGGCCAACACCACGGGTCTGCGGCCAAAGCTGTCTGCCAGCGCGCCATGAAAGAGATTCATGAAGGCAAAGCCGAACAGATACGCAGAGAGCGTCTGCTGCATCTGCACCGGCGTGGCGCCCAAGGCCGAGGCAATGCCCGAGAACGCCGGAAGGTACGTGTCGATCGAAAAAGGCCCCAGCATGCCCAGCAAGGCCAGCAGCACCGCCAGTGCCCAACGGGGTGCACGCCATAGCAGGTGGGCTTGTGGATTCATGAAGGACTTTGGATGTGCAGGATGAATGGAAGTTACCCGCATCAGCGGGAGTGACGATTGCGTTGTCCGGCGCACGGGTCGGATCCATTATCGGCGAGCGCTTTGATCCGGGCTTTGGGCGCAGCTCTGAGCGTTGAGTGCTGCGCCTGCGCGCCTCGTATGTGGGAGCGGCCGGGCAGGCAGGCGCTGCAAATGAAAAAACCCCGCCATCTTGAAGACAGCGGGGTTTTGCAGTTTGGTGGGTCCTGAGTGACTCGAACACTCGACCTACGGATTAAGAGTCCGCTGCTCTACCAACTGAGCTAAGAACCCAAACTTTTTAATCTGTCAGCATTGCTGCTGAGCCTCGAATTATGCACCAAAAATTCTGGCGTTGGCAAGCTGGTACAAAAATTATTGCATGGCGTTGCGGCTGGCCAGCTCGACAAACAAGCCGCTGTGGTCCAGCTGGCCCAGTCCGTGTTCGACGCCATCTTTGTACAGCGCTTCAAAAAGCGCCGTGATGGGGGCATCAAAGCCGATTTCCTGGGCGGTGATCAGGGCGTTGTCGAGATCCTTGAGTTGAACCGTCATGCGGCCACGTGGAGCGAAGTCGCGGTCCACCATGCGCTGACCATGCAGTTGAAGAATCCGGCTGTCAGCAAAGCCGCCGCTGATGGCCTCTCGCACCTTGGCCATGTCGGCGCCGCCTTTGGCGGCAAAAAGCAGTGCCTCTGCCACCGCACCAATGGTGATGCCCACGATCATTTGATTGGCCAGCTTGGCCAGCTGGCCCGCGCCGTGGGGGCCGACATGGGTGGCGCGTCCAAAGATGGCAAAGATGGGCTGTGCGCGCGCAAACTCCTGCGGCCGGCCGCCTGCCATGATGGCCAGGGTGCCGTTTTCGGCGCCCACCGTGCCGCCGGAGACCGGCGCATCCAGGTGGGTCAGCCCCATTTCCTCCAGGCGAGTCGCGTGGTCGCGGGCTTCCCGGGGTTGTATCGAGGCCATGTCGATAAACAGGGCGCCTGCACGCATGGCTTGCGCCGTGCCCAGCCCGAAAAGCACCTGGTCCACCACCGAGCCGTTCTCCAGAAGGCTGATGACAAAGTCGGCATCGCGCACGGCGTCTGTGGGTGTGTTGTGCACCGTGGCGCCAGCGGACGCCAGTGGATCGGCCTTGGCGCGGGTGCGGTTCCAGGCGTGTACCTGGTGGCCTGCCGCGCACAGGCGTCGGGCCATGGGCAATCCCATCATTCCGATACCGAGGACGGCAACGCGAAGCGGCGGGGTGGTGGTCATGGGCGCATCCTTGGAAGCTGTTTTGTCTGCCGCCATCATGGGCTTTTTCACTGCCACTCCCTGTCAGCGAGCTTGCAGTGTGCTGAATATGCCGGGATGATGGCACGCACAAGGAGACGCACCATGAACTTCCCCCACCACGATCCGGCCTGGCTGGAGCGTATGTACAACAACCGGGCCTTAGTGCCGGACCACGTGGATTATCTGCAGCGCTGGGCCGACGCGTCTGCCCTGGCGCGCACCAGTGGGGCGTGCGCGCTGGACATTGCCTACGGCAGCGGCACTGGTGAGGCGCTCGACATCTTTGCGCCCCACGTGCCGGGCCGCTCGCCGGCCCCGGTGCTGGTTTTCATCCACGGGGGGTACTGGCGCGCACTCGACAAGTCTGAGCATTCCTTTCTGGCGCCTGCGTTCACACGCGAGGGAGTCTGCGTGGTGATGGTGAACTATGCGCTGTGCCCCGGCACGCCCCAGGCTCCCGTCACGGTGCCCCAGATCGTGCGCCAGGTCGAGAGGGCGCTGGGCTGGGTGTGGGGCAACATTGAGCGCCATGGAGGTGACCCTGGCCGCATCACGGTGGCAGGCCATTCCGCAGGTGGGCAACTGGCGGCCATGCTGCTGACAAGCGTGTGGCCGCTGCTGGGCGACGGATGGCCGGACGGGCTGGTGCGCAACGCGCTTTCGATCTCGGGGATTCACGACCTGGAGCCCATCATGCACACCCCATTTTTGCAGTCGGTGCTGCACCTGACCGCGCAGCATGTGCTGCAAGCCAGCCCGGCGAGGCTGCAGGCGCCCAGCCAGGGCATTGTGTACAGCGCGGTCGGTGGCGACGAAAGCGCCGAGTTCCTGCGGCAGGCCCGGCTGCTGCAGGACGCCTGGGGCTCACGCGCCGTGCCGCGCCACCAGGTGCTGGCCGGGCTGAACCATTTCAGTATTCTCGATGCGCTGGCACAGCCCGGGCATGACCTGCACCACATGGCCCTGAACCTGCTGCGGGCCTGAACACGCGCCCGCAGCCCGATGGGTGGCCTACATCAGCAGGTGTTCGCCCGCGTTGTCGCCGCCCAGAATCACGTAGTTGACCTTGCGCACGTCCATCAGCCGGGTGCCGCCCGCGTAGCTGATGGAGCTTTGCACGTCCTGTTCCATCTCGATGAGTGTGTCGGCAAGTTTGCCCTTGATGGGCTCGAGAATGCGCTTGCCTTCCACATGCTTGTATTCGCCCTTGTTGAAGTCGCTGGCCGAGCCGTAGTACTCCTTGAACAGTTCTCCATCCACTTCCACGGTCTTGCCGGGAGACTCTTCGTGGCCCGCAAACAGCGAGCCGATCATCACCATGCTGGCGCCAAAGCGGATGCTCTTGGCGATGTCGCCATGGCTGCGGATGCCGCCGTCGGCAATGATGGGCTTGGTGGCCACGCGCGCGCACCACTTGAGCGCACTGAGCTGCCAGCCGCCCGTGCCAAAGCCGGTTTTGAGTTTGGTGATGCACACCTTGCCTGGCCCCACGCCCACTTTGGTGGCGTCGGCGCCCCAGTTTTCCAGGTCGATGATGGCCTCGGGCGTGGCCACGTTGCCAGCAATCACAAAGGCCTTGGGCAGGTGCTGCTTGAGGTAAGCGATCATGGCTTTCACGCTGTCGGCATGGCCGTGGGCGATGTCGATGGTGATGTACTCGGGGCACAGGCCCTCGGCCACCAGCTGGTCCACGGTGGCGTAGTCGGGCGGTTTCACGCCCAGCGAGACCGAGGCATAGCAACCCTTGGCGTGCATGTCGCGCACGAACTGCAGGTTGTCCAGGTCAAAGCGGTGCATGACATAAAAGTAGCCGTTTTGCGCCATCCAGGTGCATATGCTTTCGTCCACCACCGTCTTCATGTTGGCGGGCACCACCGGGATGCGAAAGCTGCGCCCGCCCAGTTCTACGCTGGCGTCGCATTCCGAGCGGCTTTCCACGCGGCACTTGCGGGGCAGCAGCAAAACATTGTCGTAGTCGAAGATTTCCATGAGATTCCAAGCTCCATCAAGGGACGCAGCCAAACAATTTTGACTGCGGTGGGCGCTTGGCCTGGCGACCGGTTGTGTGGGCGGGGCCGTGGTGGCCGCTCCGAACCCTGCTGAGCGCAGGCACAAAAAAACCGGACGTCAAGAAACTTGGGCCCGGTGATTGATTCTACCCGCGCGCGGCTTTGCCGGAATGCCCCTGCCTGCTGCCGGGCTGTGCCGGTCGTCGCAATGCGCCGCAGCCACGGCGGGGCGCTGCGCCTCGGGCCCCATCCCACCGCAGCACACACGCCAGTGGGCCGGACGGGCGCCCTGGGCAATGCGCACAGGGTTTGTTCGCAAGTGGTAGAAGTGCTCTGCTTTATATAGCTGCAAGCGCTTATTGCATAAGCGCTAGAGCCTGTTTTTGCTAATACTTTTATCGCAAGGTGACCGTGATCATTCGATCTGTCCAGCACGCATGATCACACCCCGTTGGGGGCCGATGCCAGCGCCCAGGCCATTCGCAGGGGCCCTACTGGCCCTGCGGCTATACCCAGCGGCGGGGTGCTTTCTACAATGGCTGCATGTTTCCACAAGACCCGTTTTCGGGCGCACCAGATGCCCTGGTGCCCCCACACGCCGGTGCTGCCTCGGCAGCATCGCCCCTTCTGGCCAATCTGAACGACGAGCAACTGGCCGCCGTCACCCTGCCTGCGGGCCACGCGCTCATCCTGGCTGGCGCCGGCTCGGGCAAGACGCGCGTGCTCACCACGCGTATCGCCTGGCTGCTGCAAAACGGCTATGCCACGCCCGGCGGCATTCTGGCCGTGACCTTTACCAACAAGGCCGCCAAGGAAATGGTGGCCCGCCTGTCGGCCATGCTGCCCGTCAGCGTGCGCGGCATGTGGATTGGCACTTTTCACGGCCTGTGCAACCGCCTTTTACGCGCGCACCACAAGGCGGCAGGCCTGGCGCAGTCGTTCCAGATCCTCGACACGCAAGACCAGCTCTCGGCCATCAAGCGCCTGTGCAAGCAGCACAACGTGGACGACGAGCGTTTTCCGCCCAAGCAGCTGGCCTACTTCATTGCCCACTGCAAGGAAGAAGGCATGCGCCCCGGCGATGTGCCCACGCATGACAGCGATGCGCGCAAGAAGGTCGAGATCTACCAGCTGTACGAAGAGCAATGCCAGCGCGAAGGCGTGGTGGACTTTGGCGAGCTGATGCTGCGCTCTTACGAATTGCTGCGCGACAACGACCCCATCCGCGAGCACTACCAGCGCCGGTTTCAGCACATGCTGGTCGATGAGTTTCAGGACACCAACAAGCTGCAGTACGCCTGGCTCAAGCAGCTGGCGGGCAACGAGGTGGGCGGGCGTTTTGAGGCGCGCGGCAGCGTGATTGCCGTGGGCGATGACGACCAAAGCATCTATGCGTTTCGCGGCGCGCGCGTGGGCAACATGGCCGACTTTGTGCGCGAATTTGATGTGCAGCGCCAGATCAAGCTCGAGCAAAACTACCGCAGCTACAGCAACATTCTCGACTCGGCCAACGCCCTCATCAGCCACAACAGCCGCCGCCTGGGCAAAAACCTGCGCACCACGCAGGGCGCGGGCGAGCCGGTGCGCGTGTACGAGGCCAGCTCCGACCTGGCCGAGGCGCAGTGGATGGTGGATGAGATCAAGCAGCTGGTAAAGAGCGATGGTTTCGAGCGCAAGGAAATCGCCGTGCTTTACCGCAGCAATGCCCAAAGCCGCGTAATCGAATCGGCCCTGTTCAATGCCAGCGTGCCTTACCGTGTGTATGGCGGTCTGCGCTTTTTTGAACGCGCGGAAATCAAGCACGCACTGGCGTATCTGCGCCTCCTGGAGAACCCGCACGACGACACCAGCTTCAGTCGCGTGGTCAACTTTCCGCCGCGCGGCATTGGTGCGCGCAGCATCGAGGTGCTGCAAGACGCCGCCCGCGCCGCCGGTTGCTCGCTGCACGACGCGGTGAGCGCCGTGCCAGGCAAGGCGGGCGCCAACCTGGGCGCGTTTGTGGCCATGGTCGATGTGCTGCGTGAGCAAACCCAGGGGCTGAACCTGCGCGGCATCATCGAGCAAATGCTCGAATCCACCGGGCTGGTGGAGCACTTTCGTACCGAAAAAGAAGGCGCCGACCGCATCGAGAATCTGGAAGAACTCGTCAACGCTGCCGAGAGCTTTGTCACCCACGAGGGCTTTGGCCGCGACGCGGTGGCCCTGCCGCTGGACGAGCATGGCACGCCGCTGGGGCAGGGCACGCAAAGTCCGGTGAGCCAGGGGCTGGATTTGAATGCGCCGCTGCTCGACGGGCCTTTGCTGGGACAGCAAGAGGAACCAGAAATTCCAGAGGTGACGGATCGTGAACTAGAGGCTGAGATCGGTTCGTCGCCGCTGCTAGCTATTGTGATTGTGGATAAAAAAGACCAAGTGATGTGCGATCAGCCTGGGTGCAAGCACAAGCACTATGTTTCGCAACGTGTGCATATCGTTGAGAGCGGAGAGGCGGTTCAGCGACTAGGACGTGAGTGCTTTAAGGAGATTTATGGCAAAGGACTTCAGCCTAGGTATGAAGCGCCTGAAAAAGTATCCGGAGATAAGGCGGATTTGTTGAAGAACAACGTGGTGGGGTTCATCGCGTTGATCAAAAAGGAATTCCTGGAAAAACTACGAACCCAGAGGCAAATCGAGATGGCGGAAAAGCAGCGCGCGGCCTTAGCCGCACCTGCGCGTCGATACATCAATCCCCTGACGGTCGAGCGGCCCAAAGTGGACGCCGACACCGGCGAAACCCTCTCGCCCCTGGCCGCCTTCCTGACGCATGCCGCGCTCGAAGCCGGCGACAACCAGGCCCAGGCCGGGCAGGACGCCGTGCAACTGATGACCGTGCACGCCAGCAAGGGCCTGGAGTTTGATGGCGTGTTCATCGGCGGCCTCGAAGAGGGCCTGTTCCCCCACGAAAACTCGGCCAGCGACCGCGACGGCCTGGAGGAAGAACGCCGCCTGATGTACGTGGCCATCACCCGCGCGCGCAAGCGCCTGTACCTGAGCCACTCGCAAACACGCATGCTGCACGGCCAGACGCGCTACAACATCAAGAGCCGCTTTTTTGACGAGCTGCCAGAGGGTGCGCTCAAGTGGATCACGCCCAAGCAGCAGGGGTTTGGCTCGTACGCTCCTAATTCAGGAGCTGGTAGCGCTTATGGATCAAGCACTAGAGGTCAATTTGGCTTTAAATCCGAAACCTTTGCCAGCCCACCCGTGCCGGTGCAGAAGGCCACGCCGTCGCACGGTTTGCGCGCAGGGCTCAACGTGTTTCACACCAAATTTGGCGAGGGCAAGGTGCTGGCCATTGAAGGCACCGGCGACGACGCGCGCGCGCAGGTCAACTTTCCGCGCCATGGCACCAAGTGGCTGGCGCTGTCGGTGGCCAAGCTGACGGTGGTGGAGTGAACGCACCCGTCGCCCCGACGGATGCCCTCCCTGTCTGACGCCAACGATTCACCCAGGGAATCCCGGCGCCAGCGCGGCGCATCACTCGGTGCATCATGGCTGCAACCACGCGCTCGGCCAGATCACCGTGACGACGATGGCGCTGCGCATGACCTATATGGCATCACCGGCGGCTGCCCTGAGCATGCCGGTCGAGCGCGTGCTCGACACCAAGCTGGGCACGGTGCTAGGCATCGCGTTTGCCCTGGTCTTCTCCAGCGTGGACGACCGCATGCATCTGCATGCGCATCGCAGCAAGGGCGCGGCCGGTCGCTGAGTGGAAGGGGCGCCGATTTTCGGGCACTGGATTCATCGGAGTTGGCGGAGCGCCATCAAAGTGCCATGAAAGCGTCACGGTGGTGTCGCAAAGGGTTCTTACGCTCCAGTGGTTTTGCAACCCACAACCCAAGGAACCCCGATGAACCACCGCGTGGATGCGCCCGAGCAGGCGATTGACTTCAATAACGAAAATTCCAACACCTCTGCCAACCCCACATTCGATGCCGTGCTGGGTGCACGTCTGTCGCGCCGTGGCCTGCTGCGTGGCAGCGTTGGCACGGTGGGCACCGCCGTGCTGGGCGGCTTGGGCGTCACCGCCTGCGGCGGCAGCGATGATCCCGTTGCAGAAGCCAAGGTGTTGGGCTTCGGCGCAGTGGCCAAGAGCCTTGCCGACACAGTGGTCGTGCCTGCTGGCTACACCGCCAGCGTTTTGTTTGCGCTGGGCGACCCTATGGCCGCTGGTGTGGCTGCCTACAAGAATGACGGTACCGACGGCGATTTCGACAAGCGTGCTGGTGACCACCACGACGGTATGGAATGGTTTGGTCTGGGTGCCGACGGCAAACGCAACGACAGCGCCACCGAGCGCGGTCTGCTGGCCATCAACCACGAAGCCACCACCGACGAGAAGTTGTCCTCGTTCTTCCTGCACGCCAACGGCGGCACCTCCACGCTGCCCCGCCCCGCGTCGGAAGTGGACAAGGAAACCGCCATCCACGGCGTTGCCGTGATCGAAGTGGCCAAGAGCGCCGGCAAATGGGCTTATGTGCCTGGCTCTTCGCAGAACTTCCGCCTCACCGCCCTGAGCCCTATCGAGATTGCAGGCCCCGCCCGTGGCCACGCGCAACTCATCACCAAGTATTCGCCCACCGGCACCATGACCCGCGGCACGCTGAACAACTGCGGCACGGGCAAGACGCCCTGGGGCACGTTCCTGACCGGCGAAGAAAACTGGTTTGGCTATTTCACGCGCGGCGCTGCCGACGACGCCGCACGCGGCAACGACAAGAGCGTGACCTCGCTCAAGCGCTACGGCCGCAGCCAGGGCGCCGCATCGCGCCACGGCTGGGAAACCGGTGGTGCCGACGACAAGTACCAGCGCTGGAACAACAGCAAGACCGGTGCGTCGGCCAACGGCAGCGACGACTACCGCAACGAGATGAACGGCATGGGCTACATCGTCGAGATCGACGCCTATGACAAGACCCGCATGGCCAAAAAGCGCACCGCGCTGGGCCGCTTTGCACACGAAAGCGCTGCCTTTGGCAAGGCCGTGGTCGGCCAGCCGCTGAGCATTTACATGGGTGATGATTCGCGCGGCGAATACATCTACAAGTTTGTGACCACCGCCGTGTGGAGCGCAGCCGATGCCAACCCCACCGACCGCATGGCCGTGGGCGACAAGTACCTGGACAGCGGCAAGCTCTACGCAGCCAAGTTCAACGCCGACGGCACCGGCACCTGGGTGGAGCTGGCAATGACCAATACCGCCGTTGCAGGCTACGCCACCTACAAGTTTGCCGATGCCGCTGACATCGCCATCAACACCCGCCTGGCTGCAGATGCCGTGGGTGCCACCAAGATGGACCGCCCCGAGTGGAACGCCGTGAACCCCGCCAACGGCGAGATCTACTTCACGCTGACCAACAACAGCAACCGCAGCATCGACCCCACCGGCAGCCAATACCTGCCCGATGCATCCAACCCCCGTGCCTACACCGACATGAAGGGCACCAGCAAGCAAAACGGCAACCCCAACGGCCACCTGGTGCGCCTGAAGGAAGGTGCTTCGGTCTCCAGCTTCAGCTGGGACGTGTACCTGTTTGGCGCCGAAGCCGGTGCCGACAAGTCGCTGGTCAACATCTCCGCACTGACCGCTGACCAGGACTTCTCCAGCCCTGACGGTCTGGTGTTCAGCAAGGCCACCGGCATCTGCTGGATTCAGACCGATGATGGCGCCTACACCGATGTTTCCAACTGCATGATGCTGGCCGCCGTGCCCGGCCAGGTGGGCGACGGCGGCAAGAAGACGCTGAGCTACACCAAGGCCGATGGCAGCAAGCTGGACATCGTCACGCCCGTGGGCAAGGCTGCCACGGAGAGCACGCTCAAGCGCTTCCTGGTGGGCCCCAAGGGCAGCGAAATCACCGGTCTGGCCGAAACGCCAGATGGCAAGGCCATCTTCGTGAACATCCAGCACCCGGGCGAAGGCACCGCCATGGCCAACGTGGGCGATGCCACCAAGTACCAGAGCCAGTGGCCATCGAATGCCGGTTACGGCGCTGGCAAGCGTCCGCGCTCGGCCACCATCGTCATCACCAAGAACGACGGCGGCAAGATCGGTACCTGACCGACAGGCTCCTAGGCCCACCGGCCTGGGGTTGCCAGCTATCTGGCAGCCCTGGGCCGGTGGGCTTTTTGTTGGGTGCTTTCTTTCGCCGGGCCGATTGCAGCTGTCGCCCGTGTGCGGCGATGCGGGTGACGGTGTGGTTGGTGGTGCAGGTTGGGTGAAAGTGCGGCGTCGTCAGGCCAGCCGCAAAAAAGGGGCGACGACGGGGCAGGGCACTGGGGCGCCCACGCAGTTGTGGGGTGGCCGTGTTTCAGCAGCGCGTGTGCGGTTTGCCCTGTGGCAGCGCCAACGTACCCTGCGGGCCGAATCAGGCAATCCATGCTCGCGCTGGCGAGCTGCGCCGCCGGGGCGGCGTTACGTCGTGCCGTCCGTCCCTGGTGCGGCGTCGGAAGGGCTTCCTTGCGATGCCTCTGGCTGGGGCTTTTCTGGGGGCTCGAAACAATCACGGAAGGTGAACACGAGCGAGGTGAAGAACATGGCCGCCATCATCATGGCTGCGCCCACCATGATGCCGCCCACGGCACCGGTGAGCCCGGTCACCGCCAGCAGGCCCGCTGCCAGGCTGACCACCAGGCCGCCCACCAGGAAAACGCCCATCCAGGCAAGCCCATAAACCGTGAAAGCGCCAAAGTTGCGCAGGCAGGCCACGATGCTGAAAAACAGGCTTTTCACCGGCGGCACACCATGCCAGTGCACCAGGCCGGGTGCATGCCAGAACAGCAGCGACAGGGGCAGGTACAACGCCATCGAAAGCCACATGGCCCCTTGGAACGCGGGCGTTTCTGCCATCTCGCGGGTGAGGGGGGCGCCGCCCAGGTACACCTGCGCGAACTGGCCCCCGTCGATCAGTGCCGACAGGCCCATCACGCCGAGAAACCCCACCGCATACAGCGCACCCAGCACCAGCATGTCGCGCAGGTGCTGCCGCCCGGTGCGAAAGGCCACCAGCAACACGGCGGGCGTGGGAAAGCGCCCTTGCACGGCCTCGGCGGCAGCCACCATCATGGCCAGTGTGGCCGAGGGCAGCAGGGCCAGCGCCACGGCCGGGCCCACCAGCGGGATCATGGTGGCCAGCGACATGGCCGCCATGGTCATGAAAAACAGGGCCGCCAGTGCCATGGGTTGCCGCCAGAACGCCCGAATGCCAAGCTTGACCCAGGCCAGGCCGGTGCGTGCGGGGACGATGTGGAGTTTCATGGACAGGTTTTGACAATCAGAAAAGAGCCCCGGGCCGTGGGTGGCGGGACGGTAGCGGCGAATTTAACCCAGCACCCTAAAAGACGCCGGGGTGAAGGGGATCAGGCGTGCACCGGCCGGGCAATGCGGCCTCGCAGAACGCGCTCGAAATGTGTGGGGTCGTGCGGGGTGAGCATGGACGCCTCGCGGGGCAGGTAAAAATCCCACAGCCGCGAAATCCAGAACCGCAGGGCACCCGCACGCAGCATGGCGGGCAGCAGCTCGCGCTCGGCGGCGGTCAAAGGGCGCTCGGCCTGGTAGGCGTTCAACATGCTGGCGGCGCGTGTGGCGTCGTGGGCGCCTTGGGCCAAGTCGATGCACCAGTCGTTCAGGCACACGGCCAGGTCAAACAGCCAGGTGTCCACGCCCGCGAAATAAAAGTCGAAGAAGCCGGTGAGTTCTTCGCCGTCAAACATCACGTTGTCGCGGAACAGGTCGGCATGCACCGGCCCGCGTGGCAGCGCCGCATAGGCCGATGAAGCGGCCACATGGTTCTGGTACGCCAGCTCGGAGCGCAGCAGCGCGGCCTGCTCCGGGCCAATGTGGGGCAACACCACGGGCACGGTTTCGTTCCACCAGGGCAGACCGCGCAGGTTGGGCTGGAGGCGGTCGTAATCACGCCCCGCCAGGTGCATGCGCGCCAGCATGGTGCCCACGGCGGCGCAGTGCACGGGCTGCGGTGCCAGCTGGCTTTTGCCGCGCAGCTTGTTCACCACGGCTGCGGGCTTGCCGCATACGCTGTGCAGGATGTCACCGTTCTGGTCGGGCCTGGGGTCGGGCACCGGCATGCCGTGGTGGGCAAGGTGCTTCATCAGGTACAGATAGAACGGCAGCTGGGCGGCAGTGAGGCGCTCGAACAGCGTGAGCACAAACTCACCCTGGTCGCTGGTCAGGAAGTAATTGGTGTTCTCGATGCCCCCCTCAATGCCGCGCAGCGCCACCAGGTCACCCAGTTGCAAATGGCGCAGCAGTTCGCGCGCCTCATTCGTCGAGACTTCGGTAAAAACGGCCATCGCTCAAAAGAAAAACGGGTAAGACAAAAACAAGGGAATGGGCAGCCAGGGGCAGCGTCAGAACTTGATCACGTTCCAGACGCGCGGGGCGGTGTTGGTTTCGGCGCCGCTGCGGCTGCCGGCGCGGCTGCGGGCTCCGTCGGGCGACTGCACTTCATATTCGGGCATGTCGCCCGTCTTGGGCTGCACGGTGATGCTCTGGGTCTGGCCGCCCACACGCAGCTCGTCCACGCGGCTGCCCTCGTCTTCCACGCGAATGCGCTCGGTGCGCTGGTTGTTGCGGCCTTGCATCTGCTCTGGATTTGGGAGCTGCTCACGCTTGTCCGCATTGCCTTTCGGGGCAATTGGATGGGTGGTCTGGGCCAGCAGGGGGCTGGCAGCCAGGCCCAGCAGCAAAAAGAGGTGAACGGCGCGCATGGCGCCATTGTAGGCGGCGCGTGCGGGCGGTATGGCGCATGGTTTTGTGCCCCAAACCGGGGGGCAGCACTTGCCATGCTGCGGTTGGCGCCAAGCCCTTCTATTTGGGGGCAGACGGCAGGCGGCCCGCCGCAGTGCCTTGAAAATCGATCAGGGGTGCTTGGGGCAGGTGCCCGCTTCGCACTGCACCGTGCGCTGGCCGATGAAGGTGCCGAAGTTCTTGCCCAGCTGCCCCATCTGCTCACACACGTTGCCCCGGGCGTCAAAGGCAAAGCCCTGTGCGCCAGTGGCGTTGAGCAGCTCCACCCGCGTCAGGGCCAACTTGGCAAATTGCTCGGGGTTGTGCCATTGTTCGGCGCAGATGTTGTGAAAGACAAAGGTGGAATACACCAGTTCGGTGATCACCGGCTTGTCCATTTGCAGCCGCATCACGCCGTTGTCCAGATGCACCGTCTTGAGCGCGTTGCCGCGCAGTGCTTTTTGCATTGGCACCGGGATGTTCTTGAACTCCGTGTTTGCCATCGCCAGCGTGCATACCGCACCGATCAACAACGCGAGCATTTTCTTCATGGGGATCACCTTAAAAATTGAGCAATGTTCCAGCCCAGGGTGCAGGGGCATCGCACCATCTGCTGGGTGGCGCCCTGACGGCGCCAGTCAACGCAGGGGCCCAAGGCAGGCACGGGCTGGAAAAACACGTATTTTGCCGCTTTCCGGGCGCAGTAACCAAGAGCGGGCATCCCAGGCCGCGCGGGGATGAACGAGTGTGCACAATCGCCGCATGAGTGACAAAAAGACCCTGCTGCTGGTGGACGGCTCCAGCTACCTCTACCGCGCCTTCTTTGCCGGCGGCGAAGCCATGAGCACCACCCTGCCCGACGGCACGGTGCAAAAGACCGGCGCCATCCGCATCATGATCAACATGGTGCAGAAGCTCCTGAAGGACCACCCCTGCACCTACGCAGCCTGCGTGTTCGACGCCAAGGGCCCCACCTTCCGCGATGCGCTCTACCCCGAATACAAGGCCCAGCGCAGCCCCATGCCCGACGACCTGCGCAGCCAGATCGCGCCCATCCACGAGGTGGTGCGCCTCATGGGCTGGCCGGTGCTCGACGTGCCCGGCGTGGAGGCCGACGACGTGATCGGCACCCTGGCCGTGGCGGCCGCGCGCCAGGGCATTGACGTGGTCATCTCCAGCGGCGACAAGGACCTGGCCCAGCTGGTGAACGAACACATCTCCATCATCGACACCATGAGCGGCAAGGTGCGCGACCTGGCCGGGGTGGAGGCTGAATTCGGCGTGCCCGCCCGCCTGATGCTGGACTACCAGATGCTGGTGGGCGACACGGTGGACAACGTGCCCGGCGTGCACAAGGTGGGCCCCAAAACTGCCGTGAAACTGCTGCAGGAATACGGCTCGGTGGACGCCCTGGTGGCGCGGGCCGGCGAGGTCAAGGGCGCCGTGGGTGAGAACCTGCGCAAGGCGATGGACTGGCTGCCCACCAGCCGCCAGCTGCTGACCATCAAGACCGACTGCGACCTGAACGGCTGGGTGCCCGGCATGCCTGCGCTGGACGCCATCCGCATCGGCCAGCCCCAGACTGCGCCGCTCATGGCCTTTTGCGACACCTACGGCTTCAAAGGCCTGGCGCGCACACTGGCGGGCGACGCCCCGGCCGCCGCGCCCGCGCCCGTGGTGGCCATGCCCGGCCAGAGCGGCGACCTGTTCGCCGACCATTCCGCCAGCCCCGTGGCCGAGGCCGCGCAGCACCGCCCGGTGGTGTACGACACCATCTTCAACTGGACCGACTTTGACCACTGGCTGCAGCGCCTGCAAAAGGCCGAGCTGGTGGCGCTGGACACCGAAACCACCTCGCTCGACGAGATGCGCGCCGAAATCGTGGGCATCAGTTTCAGCGTGCAGCCGGGCGAGGCCGCCTACATCCCGCTGGCCCACGCCGGGCCCGACGCCCCCGCGCAACTGCCGCGCGATGAAGTGCTGGCGCGCCTTAAGCCCTGGCTGGAAGACCCCAAGCACCACAAGCTGGGCCAGCACGTCAAATACGACCGCCATGTGTTCGCCAACCACGGCATCGAGGTGCAGGGCTACGTGCACGACACCATGCTGCAAAGCTACGTGCTCGAAGTGCACAAGCCGCACAACCTCACCAGCCTGGCCGAGCGCCACACCGGCCGCACCGGCATCAGCTACGAAGACCTGTGCGGCAAGGGCGCGCACCAGATTCCGTTCGCCCAGGTGCCGGTGGACAAGGCGGCCGCCTATTCGTGCGAAGACTCGGACCAGACGCTGGACGTGCACCTGGCGCTGTGGCCGCTGCTGCAGGCCGACGAGAAACTGCGCTTCATCTACGAGCTGGAGATGCAGAGCAGCGAGGCGCTCTACCGCATCGAGCGCAACGGCGTGCTCATCGACGCGCCCACGCTCGCGCAGCAAAGCCATGAGCTGGGCCAGCGCATCCTTCAGCTGGAAACCGAGGCGTATGAGATTGCCGGCCAGCCCTTCAACCTCAGCAGCCCCAAGCAGCTCGGCGAAATCTTCTTCGACAAGCTGGGCATGCCCGTGGTCAAAAAAACCGCCACCGGCGCGCGCAGCACCGACGAAGAAGTGCTGGAAAAGCTGGCCGAGGACTACCCCCTGCCCGCCAAGCTGCTGGAGCACCGCAGCCTGGTCAAGCTCAAAGGCACCTACACCGACAAGCTCGCCCAACTGGCCCTGCCACGCACCGGCCGCGTGCACACGCACTACGCGCAGGCCGTGGCCGTCACAGGCCGCTTGTCCAGCAACGACCCCAACCTGCAGAACATCCCCATCCGCACCCCCGAAGGCCGCCGCGTGCGCGAGGCCTTTGTGGCCCCTGCAGGCCGCGTGATTGCGAGTGCCGACTACTCGCAAATCGAGCTGCGCATCATGGCCCACCTGAGCGGCGACCACTCGCTGCTGCACGCCTTCCACGCCGGGCTGGACGTGCACCGTGCCACCGCCGCCGAAGTGTTTGGCGTGGCGCTGGACCAGGTGACGAGCGAGCAGCGCCGCTACGCCAAGGTCATCAACTTCGGCCTGATCTACGGCATGAGCAGCTTTGGCCTGGCGAAAAACCTGGGCATCGAAACCAAGGCCGCTGCCGCCTACATCGACCGTTACTTCCAGCG
>ERZ1023696.89-NODE-89-length-19832-cov-6.534839_pt1 | contig 19832 bp, 19 predicted proteins | sample MGYA00520859_ERZ1023696 | MGnify/ENA primary metagenome ERZ1023696 (study PRJEB33180, sample SAMEA4046002) | wastewater metagenome | place: Denmark | collected 2016-03-13 | study: EMG produced TPA metagenomics assembly of the PRJEB13832 data set (Local surveillance...
CTGACCAGCTCAGGGCGCAAGGCCTGACCTCTGCAGACACTGCCGTCACCGCCTACGCCTCGCCGCGCCGGCTGGCGGCCCATGTGAGCCATGTGGCGCTCAAGGCCGAGGACAAGGCGGTTCAGCAAAAGCTCATGCCTGTGAGCGTGGGCTTGAATGCCGAGGGCCAGGCAACGCCCGCCCTGCTGAAAAAACTGCAAGCCCTGGGCGCTGACCTGTCAGACCCCGCTGCCGCTGTGGCCGCGCTCAAGCGTGCACCCGATGGCAAGGCCGAGGCGCTGTTCTACGACAGCCTGGTCACCGGCGCCACGCTGGACACCGGCCTGCAAAAGGCCCTGGACGAGGCCATTGCCAAGCTGCCCATCCCCAAGGTGATGAGCTACCAGCTGGAGACCGACTGCGAATTGCCCGGCTGGAGCAGCGTTCACTTTGTGCGCCCCGCGCACGGCCTGGTCGCGCTGCACGGCACGACCGTGGTGCCCGTCAAGGCGCTGGGCCTCACCGCCGGTTGCACCACGCAAGGCCACCGTTTTGAGGCCCTGGTGAGCCCGGTGGTGGTGCCGCACGCCGACCAATACGCCGAAGTGCTGCAGAGCGACGGCGCCGTGATTGCCAGCTTTGCCGCCCGCCGCGACGAAATCGCGCGCCAGCTGGCCGCTGCCGCCGCCCAGGCAGGCAACGGCGCGCGCCCCATTGAAGACGACGCGCTGCTCGATGAAGTGACCGCGCTGGTCGAGCGCCCCAATGTGCTCATCTGCCAGTTTGAAGAACAGTTCCTCGATGTGCCGCAGGAATGCCTCATCCTCACGATGAAGGCCAACCAGAAATACTTCCCGCTGCTCGACGCCGCAGGCAAGCTGACCAACAAGTTCCTGGTGGTGAGCAACATCAGCCCCGAGGACACGAGCTTTGTGACCGGCGGCAACGAGCGCGTGGTGCGCCCGCGCCTGGCCGACGCCAAGTTCTTCTTCGACCAGGACCGCAAGAAGACGCTGGCTTCGCGCGTCGAGGGCCTCTCCAAGGTGGTTTATCACAACAAGCTCGGCACGCAGGGTGAACGCGTGGAGCGTGTGCGCGCGATTGCCAAGGCCATCGCAAAGCAACTGGGCGATGCCGCTCTGGTGGCCGACGCGGACCAGGCCGCGCTGCTGGCCAAGACCGACCTCGTGACCGACATGGTGGGTGAGTTCCCCGAACTGCAGGGCACCATGGGCCGCTATTACGCGCTCAATGACGGCCTGGGCGAAGTGGTGGCCGATGCCATCGAAGACCACTACAAGCCCCGTTTTGCTGGCGACACGCTGCCGCGCAATACCGCGGGTGTGGTGGTGGCGCTGGCTGACAAGCTCGAAACCCTGGTCGGCATGTTCGGCATTGGCAACCTGCCCACGGGCGACCGCGACCCGTTTGCGCTGCGCCGCCACGCGCTGGGCGTGATCCGCATGCTGGTCGAAAAAGACCTGCCGCTCGATCTCAACGCGCTGCTGGCCGGTGCCGTGCCCGCGTTTGGCGACAAGATCACCGATGCTTCGGCCGCGCTGGCCGATTTCATCTACGACCGCCTCGCTGGCAGCCTGCGCGAGCAGGGCTACAGCGCGCAAGAGGTCGATGCCGTGCTGGCCCTGCGCCCACAGCGGCTGGCGCAGGTGCCCCAGTTCCTCGCGGCGGTGCGCGCCTTTGCCGCACTGCCCGAAAGCCCGGCCCTGGCTGCGGCCAACAAGCGCGTGGGCAACATCCTCAAGAAGGCCGAGCTCGAAGGCCCGGTGGACGCCCACGTCAACCCCGCCTTGCTGCAGGAACAGGCCGAAAAAGACCTCTATACCGCCCTGCAGCGCTTCGTGCCCGAGGCCAATGCCCAGTTTGATGCGGGCGACTACACCGCCAGCCTGCAAACCCTGGCCGTGCTGCGCGCACCGGTGGATGCGTTCTTTGACGACGTGATGGTCAACGCCGAGCAGCTCGACCTGCGACTGAACCGCCAGGGCCTGCTCAAGACCCTGCACGAGGCAATGAACCGCGTGGCCGATCTCTCGCGCCTGGCTTCCTGAGCCGTCTGCTAGGCTGGCTGCTTCAACTTGGCAAGGGTACCCATGAAACTCGCCATCCTCGACCGTGACGGCACCCTCAACCCGCTGGGAGATGACTTCATCACCTCGCCCGAGGAGTGGAGCGCCCAGCCTGGCGCGCTGGAGGCCGTGGCCCGGCTCAACCATGCCGGCTGGCGTGTGGTGGTTGCCACCAACCAGCCGGGGCTGGGGCGGGGCCTGTTCGACGTGGTGTCGCTCAACGCCATCCACGCCAAGATGCTGCGGCAGGTGGCGGCGGTGGGGGGGCGCATCGACGCCGTGTTCTATTGCCCGCACGCGCCCGACGAGGCCTGCCATTGCCGCACGCCTGCGCCCGGCCTGCTGGAACAGATCTGCGACCGCTATGGCGTGGAGCCTTTCGATGCGCGGGTGGTGGGCAGTTGCGCCGAGCATCTGCAGGCGGGCGCGGCGCTGGGCGCGCAGGTGCACCTGGTGTGCACGGGCAGCGCGGCCCATTTGCAACCCGGGCAGCCCTTGCCCATCGAGTTTCCCGCCACCACGCGGGCGCATGCCAGCCTGGCAGCATTTGTCGAGCATTTGCTGCCCCCGGCGTCTTCAACGCCTGTGCCGCAGCCAGCGGCTGCGCAGCAGGCTGCCGCTGGGCCAGACGCATCGCACCGCCCCGCAGCGGATGCACCGCCGCTCTTTTCTTGATGCTATATATTTAATAGCTACTTGCGCTTGATTGGTAAGCGCCAGAACCAAAAAACACTATAAATATGGCCTTGATCCGTTCCATCCTTCACATGCTCTGGATGGGCATCACCGTGGTGCCCTACACGCTGGCCATCCTGCTGGTGCGGCTGTTCGGTGCCAGCAGCCGCACGCGCTACCGCATTGCGCGGGCCTGGCTCAAGCTCAGTGTGGACTCGGCCGGCGTCATCATGGGCATCCGCACCCGCATCACCGGCATGGAGCACCTGCCCACGCAAGAAAAGCAGGGCGTGGTGCTGCTCGTCAAGCACCAGTCCACCTACGAAACCTTCCTCATGCCGGCGATCATGCCGCGCCCGCTGGCCTATGTGTTCAAGAAAGAGCTGCTGCGCGTGCCGTTTTTTGGCTGGTCGATTGGCAGCCTGGACATGATCCACATCGACCGGGGCCAGGGCGTGCGGGCTTTTGTCAAGGTGGTGCAACAGGGCCGGGCGCTGCTGGCCCGGGGCACCTGGGTCATCATGTTCCCCGAGGGCACGCGCATAGAGCGCGGCCAGGTGGGCCAATACAAGAGTGGCGGCACGCGGCTGGCCATTGACGCCGGGGTGCCCGTGGTGCCCGTGGCCGTCACCTCGGCACGGGTGTGGCCGCGCAAGGCCTTCATCAAGCGCCCCGGGGTGGTGGATGTGTCGATTGGCCAGCCCATCCCCAGCGTGGGCCGCAAGCCCGACGAGCTGATGCGGGAGGTCGAAGACTGGATTGAAGCCGAAATGCGCCGCCTCGACCCCGAGGCATATCCCGCCAAACCCTGAGCGCGCCATGATGCAGCGGCTGGTGCAACTGGCGCTCGACCTGTTCGACCCGCCCGGGCCGCAGGAGCGCGCTGCCGGTGCTTCGCCCTCGGTGGCGGGCTTGCCGACAGAGAAAATCAAGCCAGAACGGCCTGTAGCCCTTATCGATAAAGCGCAAGAAGCTCCTGAAACAGGAGCAAGCGCCGCGCCTCCCTCCGCTGCACCGGCGCCCGCCTTGGCGTCGCTGCTGTCCCCCGCTGAATTCCGCCATCCCCAGGCCAACCGCGAGGTGCTGCTGGGCGATGCCGTGGTGGCCTATGCGCTGCAGCGCGTGCGCCGGCGCAGCATTGGCTTCACGGTTGGGGCCGATGGTCTGGCCGTGCGGGCGCCCACGTGGGTCACGCTCTCGGCCGTGGATGCGGCGCTGCGCGAGAAATCGGGTTGGATCCTGCGCAAACTGAACGAGTCGCGCGAACGCCAGCAGCGCATCGAAGGCGGTCGCATTGCCTGGGGCCATGGCGCGCAGCTGCCCTACCTGGGCGAGGCGCTGACCGTGGTGCTGGACCCCACCCACGGCTTTACTGGCAAGGGCGGCGCCTTGCACTCTGGCAGTGAAGACGCTGGTGGGCCGAGCCTGCGCATCGGCCTGCCCCACAGCGCCAGCCCGGCGCAGATCCGCGATGCCGTGCAGGCCTGGCTGATGCGCGATGCGCGCCGCCATTTCACCGCCCGGCTCGACCATTTCGCGCCACTGCTTGATGTGCGCTGGACCAGCCTGCGCCTGTCCAGCGCCCAGACCCGCTGGGGCAGTGCCAAGGCCGACGGCTCCATCCGCCTGAACTGGCGCCTGCTGCACTACCGCCCGGCCATCATCGACTACGTGGTGGCGCACGAGCTGGCACACCTGCGCGTGATGGACCACAGCCCGCGCTTTTGGGGCACCGTGGCCACGGTGGTGCCCGACTACCCGGTGCTGCGCCACGCGCTGCGCGAACAACCGGCACCGCTGTGGGAATAAGCGCGCAGCAACGCACGGCCAGGGTTGGAAGTCCAGGGCAGTGCGCGGCAAAATGACGATCCGTTCCGCCTGAAGCTCATTGCCTGGATGCCCACCATGATTCCCCTGCAGCTGTTCGACCCCGCTTCCAGCACCTACACCTACATCCTGCACGACGCCGTCACGCGCGATGCGTTGATCATCGACCCGGTGGACGAGCAGCTCGACCGCGATCTGGCGGTGCTGCAGTCGCGCCACCTCACGCTGCGCTGGGCCCTGGAGACCCACGCCCATGCCGACCACATCACCAGCGCGGGCCGCCTGGCCGAACACACCGGTGCGCGCACGGCGGTGCCTGCGGGCTGCGGCATTGGCACGGCGGCGGTGCAATTGCTCGACGGCGAGACGCTGACCTTTGGCGGCGAAACCCTGCGCGCCCTGCACACCCCCGGCCACACGGCGGGCAGCATGTCGTACCTGTGGCGCGACCATGTCTTTACGGGTGACGCATTGCTCATCAACGGCTGCGGCCGCACCGATTTCCAGTCGGGCAGCGCGGCCGACCTTTACCGCAGCATCACCGGCGTGCTGTTTGCCTTGCCCGAGGGCACCACCGTCTGGCCCGGCCACGATTACAACGGGCGCAGCCACTCCACCATCGGCGCCGAAAAGGCCAACAACGCCCGCGTGGCCGGGCGCAGCCAGGCCGAGTTTGTGGCGCTGATGGAGTCGCTGCACCTGCCGCGCCCGCGCCGCATCGACGAGGCGGTGCCCGCCAACCAACACTCGGGCCTGCGGCACGATGCCGATGGCGCCACCCTGCAGGCACCCCGCGCAGCAGAGGGCTATGCGGGCGATGTGTCGGCCCATCTGGCGTGGCAATGGGTGCAGGACGGGCAGGCCGTGCTGATCGATGTGCGCAGCGATGCCGAGCGCGAATGGGTGGGGCAGGTGCCCGGCGCCATTGCCGTGGCCTGGAAGCAATGGCCCGGCATGGTGATGAATGCCGATTTCGACGCACAGTTGCGCGCCGCCGTGCCCGAAGGTGGCCGCGCCGTGCTGCTGTGCCGCAGCGGCGTGCGCTCGGTGGCCGCCGCGCGCCGCGCGACCGAGCTGGGCATCACCGCCTACAACATCCTCGAAGGCTTTGAGGGCGACCCCGACAGCCATGCGCAGCGCGGCAAAAAGGGCGGCTGGCGCAGGCAGGGGCTGCCCTGGCGCCAAGGGTGAACGGCGCTGCTCCATGAAAAAGCGGGCCCCTCCGGTTGGAGGGGCCCGCTTTTTTCTTGAGAGGCTGAAGCGCCCCAGGGCCCTTAAACGGGCGGAATGCGCAGTTTCTGACCGGGGTAAATCTTGTCGGGGTGCGTCAGCATGGGCTTGTTGGCCTCGAAGATCTGCGGGTACTTGTTGGCATCGCCATAGAACTTCTTGGCAATGGCCGAGAGCGTATCGCCGCGCACCACGTCGTGGTACTGGGCTTCGGGCTCGGGGTTGGTCACATCCATCTGGTTGTCCACACTGGTGACATTGGCCACGTTGCCGCAGCACAGGGTGATTTTTTCCTTGGCCGATTGCGTGGGTGCCGTGCCTTTTACGGTGACCTTGCCCTGCGCGCCGTCAAACGCCACCTGCACGTTGCTGGCGCCCAGGTTCTGCGATGCGATGTAGGTCTCGATGGCCTTGGCCGCCTTGGCGTTGAGTTCTTCGGTGGCCGCGGGGTTGTTCAGCGTTGCCGCCTCTGCGTCCTTGCCGCCAAAAAGTTTTTCGCCGGCTTCTTTGATGAAACTGAATAGACCCATGTCAATTCTCCTGTGGTTGCAAATTATTGAATGGTCACTGTAGTCCAACAGGTGCTGCGCGCCATGTCAGACAAGTGCCTGATCTCGTGCGCACCCGTCGTACCGGTCTTGCTGCTGGTCGCCACGCACCCAGTGCGGGTGGCTGGGTTGGGGCGCCAACCTTGCCTGCGAAAAGTGCAAATGGGGGGAATAAAAACTCTGGATAATCCGCCGCATGACATTTTTGGCCATCGACGTCGGCAACACGCGTCTCAAATGGGCGTTGTACGACGCTCACCGCCCGGGCGCTGCGTTGCTGGCGCACGGCGCCGAGTTCCTGGATCACATCGACCGCCTGGCCGAAGGCTCGTGGGCGCAGCTGCCGGCGCCCAGCCGCATGCTGGGGTGCGTGGTGGCGGGCGATGCCGTCAAACGCCGCGTGCAAGACCAGATGGAACTGTGGGATGTGCCGGCGCAATGGGTGGTGTCGTCGGCGCAGGAGGCCGGTGTCACCAACGGCTACGACTACCCTTCACGCCTGGGCTCGGACCGCTGGGTGGCCATGATCGGTGCGCGCCACCATGTGCTGGCAAAGGGCCCCGCGCGCCCCATCGTGGTGGTGATGGTGGGCACGGCGGTCACCGTGGAATGCATCGACACAGAAGGGCGCTTTCTGGGCGGCCTGATCCTGCCCGGCCACGGCATCATGCTGCGCGCCCTGGAGGCCGGCACGGCCGGCCTGCATGTGCCCACGGGCGAGGTGCGCCTTTTTCCCACCAACACCAGCGATGCTTTGACCAGCGGCGGCACCTATGCCATTGCCGGGGCGGTCGAGCGCATGGTGCAGCATGTCATTGCCCACTGCGGCGCCGAGCCGGCGTGCGTCATGACCGGTGGTGCCGGCTGGAAAATGGCGCCCAGCATGACGCGCCCATTTGAGCTGGTGGACAACCTGATTTTTGACGGCCTGCTGGAGATCGCCGCACGGCGTTTCGGCTGAGCCAGTCACTCCGGGCCTTGCCACTGCACCGCACCGGGTGCGCTGGCCCATGCTTTCAGTCTGCTTCCAGTTCGACGCGCGCCATTTCCACGTCGAGGCGCTCTCGCGCATCCCGGGGCTCACAGGCAGCAGCCTGCTCATATAGCTGCGTGGCCTGCTGCATTTTTGGCTCGCCTTCCAGCATCACCAGCGCGTTGGCATATTCGATCATGCCAATGGCTGAGCCCGGGTGGATCCGCAGCGCCTCCTGAAACAACTGCAGGCTTGTGTCTTTCTTGGCACCATAGGTCATGCCGCCAATCAGCGCGCCCACCTTGTCGATCACCTCGGCATGGAAGGTGCCCAGTGCAATCCGGGCATCGGCATGTCGGGGCGACAGGGCAATGGCTGTCTCCAGCGCATTCTTGACCTTGCCGCCCAGCCCTTGTGCCAGCGCCTTGCCCACGCTGATGCCCTGGCTGTAGCGGCCCAGTGCGTAGGCATGCCAGTACCAGGCGTTGGCGTTGGCTGGCTCCTGGACCGCCTGGGCTTGGGCGCGCTCGGCCACCTGCATGAACAGATCAAGGCGGGTTTTTTCCTTGGGCTCAAGGTAGTTGGCGTAAATTGCGGTGGCCTTGTTGGCCACCGTGATGCCCGGCCCGCCTGCGCCCAGGCCCGCTGCCGCCGCTTGCTCAAATTCGCCGTTGTGGTACAGGGCCCAGGCCTGCAGCACGGCGGCATCGTGGGGGCAGGGCTCGGCATCGCCGCAGTGCAGCTGGCTCCACAGATTCTTCACGCTGGCCACATCAAACCGGTAGTCACCAGCATGGGGGAAAGGGGTCCATCGGGCCATGGTGTGTCTCCTCGGTAGGGGTTGTTGCGCTTGGCGTTTAGCCATTTGCCGGCGCGTAGGCGGCCACGATGTGCTGCAGATGCGCCCGTTGTCCGTCTTCCAGATACGGCATGAGCAGGGTCAGCGCATGGTGCGCTCCCCGCTGCATTGCGGCCTGGGCGCTCTCGGGCTCGAGTGCGTGGCGTGGGTCCTGCACATATTCGAAGCTGAGCCAATAGGTCAGCACCACCACCATGCTGGTGGCCGTGGCCTTCTGGTCGCTCGCTTCGATGCGCAAGGCGCCTGCACGGCCCATGCCGTCAAGCATGGCTCGCACCGCGCGGGTCTTGCTTTTCAGGATGGTCTGGAAATGTGTTTCCAGCCGGCGGTTCTTGGACAGCAAGTCATTGAGATCGCGGTACAAAAAGCGGTATTGCCAGATGATTTCAAACAGCGTGTGCATGAAAAACCAGGCGTCCTCCACATTGCGCACGCTGTCGCCGGCACCCAGCAATTCGTTCAGCGCGTGTTCATACCGGTCAAAGAGCGCATTGATGAGCTCGTCCTTGGCCGGGTAGTGGTAGTAAAGATTGCCGGGGCTGATGCGCAGCTCGGCCGAGATGAGCGTGGTGGAAACGTTGGGTTCGCCAAACCGGTTGAACAGGTCCAGCGATGCTTCCAGGATGCGTTCGGCAGTGCGGCGCGGCGCTTTCTTCACCATGGATGCATGCCCTTTGATGTCGTTGTTTCTTGCTCTCTTGTGGCTACTCTAACCGAGCTGCATTTGCTGCAATGCAGCATCGAGGCGCAGCGCTGGTGCCGCTTGCGGGCGCATCGGCCCGGTTGCCACGCTGCGGTGGCGCATGGAGGAGGCAAGAAAAAAGCGACTGCACGCACGGGCGTGTCAGTCGCTTTGACCCAGGCGCGTGGCCCCAGGGATGGGCCCGGTGTGCCTGCAGTGTGCTCAGTTGCCTAAGGGTGTGTCTGGCGCAGCAACGGCCTTGGGGGCCGCAGGCGTGCGCGGCTTTGCAGCGGCCTTTTTGGCGGCAGCCGCTTTCACGGCGGGCTTGGCTGCGGGCTTGGCGGCTGCCTTGCGCGGGGCGGCCTTGGTTGCCAACGGTGCGGCAGGTTTGGCTATGGCGGCGGTCTTGGCTGCCGGCTTCGCCGTGGTCTTTGCGCTTGCGGATTTGCCCACAGCCTTGGTCAGCGCCTCGATGCGTGCATGCAGCGCCTCGATGTCGCGGGCCGAGGGCACACCCAGCTTGCCGAGGGCCTTGGCCACACGCTCTTCAAAAATGTTCTCCAGCTTGTCCCACTGCCCCTGGGCCTTGGAGCCGATGTCGCTGGCCATGTGCGTCATGCGGTTGGTGGCTTCAGTAATCTTCTCTTCGGCCACGGCCTGCGTCTTGCGCTGAATGGTCATGCCTTCCTTGACCAGGGCTTCAAACACCTTGCCACCTTCTTCTTGTGCCTTCGAGAAGGCCCCCAGGCCCGCCAGCCAGATTTGCTGCGCCGAATCCTTGACGGTGCTGGACAGTTGGGCATTGCTCTGCTTTTTGTCGTTGCTGGTCTTTTGCATTTTCTTGGCCATGGGGACTCCGGAATGGGTAAGGGTGGGTTGCCAGGGCCCCTTGCCGCTGGCACAAAAATGCACTTTACGCCGCGTGGGGCTGCCGGTGTAGGGGTGTGCTCCTAAAAGTGCAGTGGACGCGGCTGGCGCCGGTCGTGCCGGGCAAGCGCTGCGCTTGGTTACGTGCGTGCCGCGAGCGGGTGGGATAATTCGCGACTTTGCCGACAGGCTGCTTCCTCGGTTCACATCATGATTCTTGTCACCGGCGGCGCCGGCTTCATTGGCGCCAACTTTGTTCTTGACTGGCTTGCCACCTGCGACGAGCCGGTGCTCAACCTCGACAAACTCACCTACGCCGGCAACCTGCACAACCTGGCCAGCCTGCAAGGCGATGCGCGCCACGTCTTCGTGCAAGGCGACATTGGCGACACCGCCCTGGTGGCCCGCCTGCTGGCGCAGCACCAGCCGCGCGCCGTGATCAACTTTGCGGCCGAATCGCACGTAGACCGCTCCATCCACGGCCCCGAAGACTTCATCCAGACCAACGTGCTGGGCACCTTCAGGCTTTTGGAGGCCGTACGGCACTACTGGCAAGCGCTACCAGCTATCAATAAAGAAGCATTCAAGTTCCTGCATGTGAGCACCGACGAGGTCTACGGCACCCTCTCGGCCACCGACCCCGCCTTTACCGAAGACAACACCTACGAGCCCAACAGCCCGTACTCGGCCAGCAAGGCCGCCAGCGACCACCTCGTACGCGCCTGGCACCACACCTACGGCCTGCCCGTGCTCACCACCAACTGCAGCAACAACTACGGCCCGCTGCACTTTCCAGAAAAACTCATCCCCCTCATGATCGTCAACGCCCTGGCCGGTAAAAACCTGCCCGTGTACGGCGACGGCATGCAGGTGCGCGACTGGCTCTACGTGCGCGACCACTGCAGCGCCATCCGCCGCGTGCTCGAAGCGGGCAAGCTGGGTGAAACCTACAACGTGGGCGGCTGGAACGAAAAACCCAACATCGACATCGTCAACACCGTGTGCGCTTTGCTCGACGAACTGCGCCCCCGCACCGACGGGCAAAGCTACCGCAGCCAGATCACCTACGTCAAAGACCGCCCCGGCCACGACCGCCGCTATGCCATCGACGCCCGCAAGATTGAACGCGAACTGGGCTGGAAGCCCGCCGAGACCTTTGACACCGGCATCCGCAAAACCGTGCAGTGGTACCTGGACAACGCCGACTGGGTGGCCAACGTGCAGACCGGCGCCTACCGCGAATGGGTGCAGACCCAGTACCAGGAAGCCCCTGCCTGCGCCTCTGCCTCTGCCCCCGCCAGCGCATGAACATCCTCCTCTTGGGCAAAGGTGGCCAGGTCGGCTGGGAGCTGCAGCGCAGCCTCTCGGTGCTGGGCCAGGTCACCGCACTCGACTTTGACAGCACCGAGCACTGCGGCGACTTCAGCAACCCCGCAGGCCTTGCCGACACCGTGCGCGCGCTGCGCCCCGACATCATCGTCAACGCCGCCGCCCACACCGCGGTGGACAAGGCCGAAAGCGAACCCGACTTTGCCCGCACCCTCAACGCCACTGCGCCGGGCGTGCTGGCCCAAGAGGCGGCGCGCCTGGGCGCCTGGCTGGTGCACTACAGCACCGACTACGTGTTTGATGGCAGCGGAACCCGCCCCTGGGTGGAAACCGATGCGCCGGCACCGCTCAGCGTCTACGGCCGCACCAAGCTGGAAGGCGAGCAACGCATCCAGCAGTCGGGTTGCAAGCACCTGATCCTGCGCACCAGCTGGGTCTACGCCGCACGCGGCGGCAACTTCGCCAAGACCATGCTGCGCTTGGCACAAGAGCGCGAGCGCCTGACCGTCATCGACGACCAATGGGGCGCACCCACCGGTGCCGACCTGCTGGCCGACGTCACCGCGCACGCCATCCGCCACCTGCAGGCCCGCCCGCAGGATGCCGGCCTGTACCACCTGGTGGCCAGTGGCGAAACCAACTGGCATTTGTACGCAAAATACGTTCTAGCCCAGGCGCAACAAGCGCAACCTGCTATTGAATTGAAAGCAACCGAAGTGGTGCCCGTGCCCACCAGCGCCTTCCCCACGCCCGCCCGGCGCCCGCACAACTCGCGCCTGAATACCCAAAAACTGCAAGCCACCTTCGGCCTCACGCTGCCCCACTGGCAGCAGGGCGTGGCACGTATGCTGCAAGAGGCATTGGCATAAAATCGGCCATCATTTGATGCGACAACCGATGCATTGTCTGGTGTCCAAAGGAGGAACCCATGCGTACCACACTCACTCTTGACGATGAATTGCTCGCGCAGGCGCAGCAGATCAGTGGTTTGACTGAACGCACCCAGTTGATCCGCGAAGCACTCCGGGCGCTGGTGCAGCGCGAGAGCGCGCGCCGTCTGGCCCGGCTCGGCGGGACCGAACCCCAATTGCAGCCCATTCCCCGCCGCCGAGAGCCTCAAGCGTGATGTTGGTGGACACATCCGTGTGGATTGACCATTTGCGCCATGGTGAAGCTGAGCTGACGGCAGCACTTCAGGTCGGGCAGGTGGATATGCATCCATTTGTGGTGGGAGAGTTGGCATGTGGAAACTTGCAAGCACGCGCTGAGGTGCTGGGCCTGCTGCAGGCGCTGCCCCAACTCCAGGTGGCCACCGACAAGGAAGTGCTGTTTTTTATGGACGCGCACGCGCTGATGGGGCGCGGCATAGGCTATGTGGATATGCACCTGCTGGCAGCCACCCGGCTGGGTGCGCATTTGCTCTGGACGCGGGACAAGAGGCTGCACGCCATCGCCGCCGAATTGGGCTTGGCGCATACCGAAAAAAAACACTGAATCAAGGTCATCAGTCCCCGCCATGAATACTTTCCAAACCACCCCAGCCACCACCCGCAAAGGCATCATCCTTGCCGGCGGCTCCGGCACCCGCCTGCACCCGGCCACGCTGGCCATCAGCAAGCAACTGCTGCCGGTGTACGACAAACCCATGATCTATTACCCGCTCAGCACCCTCATGCTGGCCGGCATTCGCGACATCCTCATCATCAGCACGCCGCAAGACACCCCGCGCTTCGAGCAGCTGCTGGGCGACGGCAGCCAGTGGGGCATCCACCTGCAATACGCCGTGCAGCCCAGCCCCGACGGCCTGGCGCAGGCATTCATCATTGGCGAAGACTTCATCGGCAACCACCCCAGTGCGCTGGTGCTGGGCGACAACCTGTTCTATGGCCACGACATGCACCTGCTGCTGGGCAACGCCATGCAACGCCAGCAGGGCGCCAGCGTGTTTGCCTACCATGTGCAAGACCCCGAGCGCTATGGCGTGGCCGAGTTCGATGCACAGGGCAAAGTGCTGTCGCTGGAAGAAAAGCCCAAGGCACCCAAGAGCAACTACGCCGTCACCGGCCTGTACTTCTACGACAACCAGGTGGTCGAGCTGGCCAAGTCCCTGGCACCCTCGCCACGCGGTGAGCTGGAGATCACCGACCTCAACCGCCTGTACCTGGAGCAAGGCCAGCTCAACGTCGAAATCATGGGCCGGGGCTACGCCTGGCTGGACACCGGCACACACGACAGCCTGCTCGAAGCCGGCCAGTTCATTGCCACGCTCGAACATCGCCAAGGCCTCAAGATCGCCTGCCCCGAAGAAATTGCCTGGCGCAGCCAATGGATCAACACCGAACAGCTCCAGCGCCTGGCCAAACCTTTAGCCAAGAACGGCTACGGGCAATACCTGCTGCGCATTGCCCAAGAAACCATCTACTGAGACCTGCATGCAAGCCACCCGACTCGCCATCCCCGACGTTGTGCTGATCGAACCCAAGGTGTTCGGCGACGCGCGCGGATTCTTTTACGAAAGCTTCAACCAGCGCGCCTTCAACCAGGCCACCGGCACCGACTACCAGTTTGTGCAGGACAACCACAGCCGCAGCAGCAAAGGTGTGCTGCGCGGCTTGCACTACCAGATCCACCAGCCGCAAGGCAAGCTCGTGCGCGTGGTGCAGGGCGCCGTGTTCGACGTGGCGGTGGACATCCGCAAAAGCTCACCCACCTTCGGCCAATGGGTGGGCACAGAGCTGAGCGCGGACAACCACCGCCAGCTGTGGGTGCCGCCAGGCTTTGCGCACGGCTTTGTGGTGCTCAGCGATACGGCGGAGTTTTTGTACAAAACTACCGATTACTACGCGCCGGAGCATGAGCGCTGCATAGCGTGGAACGACGCCACGCTGGCGATTGACTGGCACTTCGAAGGCACGCCCAATCTGTCGGCCAAGGATGCGCAGGGAAAGCCCTTGAATCATGCTGAGGTGTTTGCTTGAACACTCCTGTGCGGGTTAACCGCTATGGCTGCGATGGGGTCATGACTTTTTGCATCGATTGGTAGAGGCTGTCAGAGCCAAACTGCGCATTGTCCGGGTCTAAAGAAAACAGGTTGTGATTGCGTGCCACCAGTTTTCCCTGCCAGCGCGGCTCCAGAAAGAACGAAAGAAATTCGGCCCCCTGTGCCGCATGGCGCTTCAGCATGCTGCGGACTGCGAGGGTGTCCATCGCCTTGAGTGGATGAAACTCTGTCACGCCGTAGCCGTGGTGTCCAGTTTTTGCATACCATCGCGAAAAGGTGCTTCCATAGGCTGCATCGCCATACAGGCTCACGCCCAGCCTGATGCCGCCCATGGGTTGCAGCGAGGCCTGAATGGCATATTTGTTCGCATCCCAACTGGGGTTGGTGAACGGGATGATCTGGTGCGTGTAATGCGGCGTGTCGGCAAGACATGACTGGTTTACCACGCCATCAAAGAACTTCAGGTACTCCACGACCTGCTGCCCCCGGAACGCGTGCCACAGCGGCACCAGCGGGTTGTAGTAGTACGCCGACTGATCGGCCGGCAGGTCAATGTGCGCCTGCAGCCTGACGTCGGCTGGTGCGCTGGTGGGCAAGTGCTTTTGCGGCAGCGGTTGGGGCGTGGTCTGCTGCCGGTCCATGAGCGCGATGTGGCGCGTTCCCATGGGGACCAGCTTGCCGGGTTTTTGCTCGAGAAATACATCGATGCGGTGCAACCCAGTGGGCAGGCGCCGAAAGTCCATGTCGAGACGCCAGCCGGTGTTGGCATTGCCGAACTCTGGTTTGGCCGCGAGCACGTCTTGTCGTCCCTGGTTTACGGGGGTTTTTCCCACAAAAATGCCATTGCGGTAGATATGTACCCATGGCGGTGGGGAGTCCGCGTCTTGGCCCACATAAGCCCAGCCTGCAATGGGTAGGCTGCCTTGCGCAAATGAGTCAATGTGTTCGGTAAAGCGCTGCAAGGGCTCGGTACGGATATCGCGCGATGGCGGCTGCACCTCGTCAAACGATGAGTAGTTGGCATCAAGCACGCGGTTGAGCTGCCCGATGCTTGGAAACTCCTGCTGCAGAAATTGTCGGAACCCAGCGATGGACTCCGGGCTGTAGTCAGTCACCCGATAGGGTCCTGCAAAGCCCATGCCCGCCTCGAAATCGGGAAACAGGTGGTGCAGCTCGCCCAGCAGCGTCACGCCTTTGATTTTGGCAATGTCCTTCGCGGGCAGACGGCATATTTCCTCTAGCAGGGCCTGTGTAGCCTGCACGCGCCTTGCGGTGAGCTCGGTCTGGGTGCTAGCAAAGTTCCAGTTGTGAATGGCAGCGCCATAGTAGCGGCCCTGTGCCAGGGGGCCATCGCGCGTCTGCGCGAGGTTGGCTGGGTCTGCGGCCAGTGCTTTCTCCAGCGGTGCATCGGTGGCGAAATGCGTGGAGAACAGATACAGAATCAACGGGCGGTGGGTGTCGCGCACGGTGCGTACCAGTTGTCCCACTACTTCGTGGTCAATGACCCAGCCGTGTGCGCTCGAACGAAACAATTGCAACAGCGGTACGGGCAGCGTGTAGCCCAGTGGATAGGGGCTGGAGGCGCTGCCAGGTAGTTGCAGTGCTGCCAGTGTGGATTCCACCAAGGCCGCAGCCGAGCCGTTCGGGCCGACGCACGCGGCTTGCATGTCAGGTAAGTCCTGTAGAGGGGGCCTTGCCATAACGCAGCGATCAATCACACCGATCATCGGTGCCAGTAGCATCGGGCCGGTCCTGTGAGCCCTTTCTGCGAAATGGTCGGAAAGTAGCATGAGACCTGCCACGCCTGCAGCCAGCACGCCACAGGCAGCCAAGGCGATGGCCAGGGTGGTTTTGCACAGGGCATGGCAAGAGTTCATGGCTGGGTGGTGCGGCGAGTGCCGTTGGGAGGAGTGGACAGAGAGCCGACGAATGTAAGGCAAAGTGCCAAAATCCCCCTCGACATTCATGGTGTAGAAGTGTGCGGTGGTGCGCGTTGAGTGGATGCAAAAAACTCACGAGAGTGTGTGTGCAGAAAGTGCCAAAAGCTGTAAGAGAGAGCCTTTTTGCCATGGCTCCCATCAATGACGCACTGCCGTTCTCACGGGACAGCATGCCGTAATGGAGGGTTGAGAGCGCCGCCCCGGCTACACTCAATCCCCTTACCTGCATGCCGTTGCCGCACTGCGTCGGCGTTCCATTGACTGGAATCCCGCAGGCCCGTACTCAGAGTATTCATGACGACAAACACACTTTCGGTCCTGGCCGAACCGTTGGACGCCGCCGCCGCGCGTCCGCGCATCGGCGAATTGTTGGTGCAGGCGGGCAAGCTCAGCGCCCGTGACTTGGATCGCGCGATCTCCGCACAGCAGGAAATGGGTGGCATGCTGGGGCGCGTTCTTGTGCGGCTGGGGCTGGTGTCTGATTTGGATGTGGCACAGGCCTTGTCTTTTCAGCTGGGCATTCCCCTGGTGTCAGCCGACGGCTTCCCTGAACTCATGCCCGAGGTAGATGGCCTGTTGCCCGAATTTCTCCAGGCTAATGCGGTTTACCCGCTGCGTCTGGAAGATGGCCAGCTTCATCTGGCCATGGCCGTGCCACAGGACGCTTATGTGGTCAAAGCACTACATCTGGCCACGGGTTGCGCCATTCGCCCGCACCTGGCACTAGAGAGCGATATTGAGAAAGCCCTTGCCGAGCCGGTCGAAGAGGCCGTCGAAGAGGGTGATGACGGTTTTGGCGACGGCTCCGACGGCGGCGATTTTGTCGAACACCTTAAAGACTTGGCTAGTGAAGCGCCGGTTATCCGCTTGGTCAACACCATTATTGGCCGCGTGATCGACTTGCGCGCGTCCGACATCCATCTGGAGCCTTTCGATGACGGACTGCATGTTCGTTACCGTGTCGATGGTGTGATTCACCCCGGCGAGCTGGTTCCGCCGCGCCTCTCCGCTGCTGTGAATTCGCGCGTCAAGCTCCTGGCGCACCTCGACATCGCCGAGCGTCGCCTGCCGCAAGACGGACGCATCAAGACACGAGTCAAGGGGCGTGAACTCGATTTGCGTGTGTCCACCGTGCCTACCGTGCATGGTGAAAGCGTGGTCATGCGCGTGCTCGACCGCGCCAGTGTTCGGCTTGAGCTCGAAAAAATGGGGTTCGAAAAAGACACCCTGGCGCGCTTCAACACCCTGCTGGCGCGTCCCCACGGCATCTTGCTGGTCACCGGCCCCACCGGCTCTGGCAAGACCACCACGCTGTATGCCGCTCTGGCCAAGATCGATGCTACGGCGCAAAAGATCATTACCGTGGAAGACCCGGTGGAATACCAGCTCGAAGGCATCAACCAGATCCAGGTGCACTCGCAGATCAACCTGACCTTCGCCAATGCTCTGCGTTCCATCCTGCGGCAAGACCCCGACATCATCATGATCGGCGAAATGCGCGACGGTGAAACAGCACAAATTGCCGTTCAGTCCGCTTTGACTGGGCATCTTGTGCTATCAACTTTGCATACCAATACTGCCGCGGGCGCAGTCATCCGCATGCAGGACATGGGCGTGGAGCCCTACCTAATTACCTCGGCTGTGAATGGCGTGTTGGCACAGCGCCTCGTGCGCACGCTGTGCGGGCACTGCAAAGAGGCATACGAGCCCGGTCCCGAGGTGCGCGAGAGCACGGGGCTGGCGCGGTTTTGCGCTGCCACCCAGCCGGTTTACCGGGCGGTGGGCTGCGACCAGTGCCGCCAGTCGGGCTATCGGGGGCGCACCGGCATCCATGAGCTGCTGCTGCTCGACGAGCCCATGCGCCGCGCCATCATCGAGGGGCGTGACGCCAACATCCTCAACACCATTGCGGCACAGGGCGGCATGCTGAGCCTTTACGAAGACGGCCTGCGCAAGGTGGCGGCTGGCCACACCACGCTGGACGAGTTGGCCCGTGTCACGCAGGACCAGTCCGATGCCTGACTTCGCTTGGCGTGCCGCCACCGCCTCGGGCAAGGTCGAAGAGGGGCGCATAACTGCTGTCAGTGCTACGGCGGTTCTCAAACAACTCCGTGGACAAGGGTTGACGCCGCTGAACATCGAGGATGCACAAGGCGCGGGTGCTGCTGCGAGTGCCAGCGCTGTAAATGGAGATGGGGCGGGCGGATTCGCGCAGCCCAAAGTGCGCCAAGCGAAGGGGCCTGTGACAGCTCCCGATGTGCTCGCCATCACGTCCGAATTGGCCATCATGCTGCGCGCCGGTCTGGCGCTCGACAACGCCTTGCGCGTGCTGATCGACATGAGCCACAAGCCGAGTGTGGCCACCCTCATGCAGGGCATCCTGGATGCCGTCAAGGGCGGCACGCCGCTGAGTCGCGCGTTGGCACAGCACCGTGAGCTTTTTGGCGATTTTTATATCAACATGGTGCGTTCGGGCGAGGCCAGCGGTCAGATGTCTGCCGTGCTCGACCGCCTGGTCGAACACATGGAGCGCCAGCGCGCCCTGCGCGACAACGTCATCTCCGCCACCATCTACCCGGCCATCCTGCTGGCAGTCGCTGTACTCTCGCTCATTGCCATGCTCGGTTTTGTGGTGCCGCAGTTTGAGAAGCTGTTCACCGACATGGGCGATGCGCTGCCCATGCCCACGCGCCTGGTGATGGGGCTGGGCCAGGCCTTTACGCGCTATGGCCTGTTCATGGGCGTGGTGACCGTGGGGGGCGGCATGCTGTTGATGCGCTGGCTGCGGTCGCCCTCGGGGCGTCAGTGGTGGCAAACCCTGGTGTTGCGCCTGCCGCTCATGGGGCCGCTGGCGCTCAAGTACCAGCTCACGCTATTCTCGCGTTCGATGGGCACCCTGCTGGGCAATGGCGTGCCCATGCTCACCGCGCTGCACATTGCCACCGAAACCGTGGGCAACGTCGTGTTGCAAAAGGCGTTGGCGCGCGTGGCGCCCATTGTCAAGGAGGGTGGACTGGTAGTGCAGGCGCTTTCCGCCACGGGGATCTTTGAGCCCCTGGCAATCAACCTCATTCGCGTGGGTGAAGAAACAGGACGCATCGGCCCCATGATGCTGGAGTTGGCAAACATATTGAACCGCGAGGTCGAAACCGGCATCAAACGCCTTCTCACGCTGGTGGAGCCCGTGCTCATTCTGGTGCTGGGTGTGTTGATCGCTGCCATCATTGTTTCCATCCTGCTCGGAATTCTGTCCATCAATGACCTCGCCGTATAATTTTTGTTTGCCCAAGGAACCGTCTCCCATGGTGAGTATTCGTGCCCGCCGCGCCTGCGGCACCCCTCCTGTTCGTAAGTTTTCGCGTGGTTTCACGCTGATTGAACTGCTGGTTGTGCTGGCCATCCTCACACTGCTGGCCGGCTTGGTGGGACCCCGCGTGCTGAACCAGCTCGGCGGTGCAAAGTCCAAGACGGCTGGTGTGCAAATTGCCGACCTCGACAAATCGCTGGAGCTTTTCAAGCTTGATGTGGGCCGTTACCCCACCACCGAGGAAGGGCTTGACGCTCTTGTCAAGCGCCCTGGCAGCGTCAATGGCTGGGCTGGTCCTTACCTGAAAGGTGGCGTGCCCACTGACCCCTGGGGCCGTCCTTACCGTTATGCCAGCCCTGGCCCGAATGGTGGCATCGAGATTCTTTCACTCGGCGCCGATAGCGCGCCCGGCGGCGAAGGCGAAAACGCCGACGTCCGCAACACCCCCTGAGTGCCGCAGCCCGCGGCCAATGCAGCATGCGGCGTGAGCGCGGCTTTACGCTGATCGAGTTGCTGGTGGTGTTTGCC
>ERZ1023696.90-NODE-90-length-19583-cov-6.243781_pt1 | contig 19583 bp, 23 predicted proteins | sample MGYA00520859_ERZ1023696 | MGnify/ENA primary metagenome ERZ1023696 (study PRJEB33180, sample SAMEA4046002) | wastewater metagenome | place: Denmark | collected 2016-03-13 | study: EMG produced TPA metagenomics assembly of the PRJEB13832 data set (Local surveillance...
GTTCATGGTTCTTCTCAATTTGCCCTTTTTGAAAAGGGGAGTTGACATCGCAGTAGAAGATTCTGGTCCGTTGGTTTTCTTCCAAGGCTTTGGGGTTTGAGAACTCGCTGCCATTGTCCGTTAGGACAACCGGAAACAACTTGCGGAAGACGGTTTCGCCTAAATCTTCCTCCAGTTTATTAAATATATCGATGACTGTTTGCGAGGTATTGTGGTCACGCAGATACATCAACATCAAGTGACAGTTTGTAAAATGGAGGGTAAGGATGACCTTCCCGCCTTTTCTGCCTTCTACGGTATCCATTTGGATGGTCACGACTTCTTCCTGCTCGTCCAGGTACCGTTTGTAATCCACCATTGTTCGTTCAGTACGGCAAGCTTTGTCGATCTTCTTTTCGACCTTCTTCTTGCGTAAGCGGAAACGCGGTTTGCGCACTAAATCAATATTTCTGGCTTTAAGATAGCACCGGTCAATCAGGGTGTAGAGGGTCCTTTCGCAAATCGGCAGGCGATCGGCATTGTGTACACAAATGTGATGAATCGACTGGTTCTGCTTGATCAATGGCGACACAAGCGCGTCCACATAGGCAAGCTCCTCATCCGTCAGGCTGATGCCCGTACGTGAATCAGACAAAGTCTGTTCGTATTTCTGGTGAGCTTCCTGCGCTTTGTAGAAAGATTTCATCAAGGTGCAGGATTCTCTCGTTTTGCAGCCATTGCAGACATAGGGAGCTCGTTGGAGGCGCGGACAGAGCTCTTCCTCAAAGTCGGCACAGATACTGTTGCACTGATTGCAGAGACTGCAGGATGCCTTTCGGCATTTCTTGTTGGCGCATAAGTTGTTGATAGTGCAGTGCTGACGATGGACACAGCGATTGGAGATGCGGCCGGGGCCTACGTAGTATCGACTCAAGCAGTGCCGTCTGACTTCTTTGGAAATAGTGGTGGGGTCTTTGTCCAGGGAACGGGCGATGGTACGGAAAGAGTGGCGTTTTTCGAGTGCGTGTTGAATGGCATAACGATCTTCGAGGGTCAAATGTTTCTGTGTTGCCATAGGTGAACACTTCCTTCTTGTGTAAGTGAGGAAGCAAAACATTATCCACCTTGAATTATAGGCTGTTTGCAGAAGTAAATTCCACTCCCTACTTTGCAGAAGTAAATTCTGTATTTTGAAACAGTAAACTGGAATTTAGTTTTTCAAATAACATACGCAAAATAGACATAGTCCGCTGCACCAACTATGCAATCTATTCATATAAAAAATGTTATAATGAAGCAGATACTGTCAATATAACTAAACCCAAAGGAGACTATTGAGGAGGTGGCAGAATGGTACCTGACCCCGCTAGGTGGATGAGACGATTCAACTTAACAAAACGGGAAGGCTCGCTGCCTTCTCAAGAGGAGGATTATAATGAAAAAAAATGTATTCAAACACGAGTCCTATTACAATAACATTTTCGCGGTTCTAAAAGAGAATGACCGCGAGCAATTCCGCACCCTTTTGCTGACGCTTCACGAGCGAGACCAGGCGGAGGTGCTGCGCCGCTTATATCCTGAAAATAAGAAGAAAATCGAAATTTTTTTAACAGCAAAAGAATTCGCTGATGTACTGGGCTGGATGGATGTGGATGAGCAAGCAAACTTGCTGAAGGATTTTAAACCCGAATATGTGCGGGAAATTCTCCAGAGGATGTCACGCGACGATGCAGCGAGTATGTTGGCTAAAACAGGATCTGAAGGCAAAGCCATTCTGAATCAACTGAGCGACCAGGATCGAGCCGACTTAGAAGAGTTGCTGGCTTACCCGTCACAAAGCGCTGGCTCGATTATGACAAAAGAATTTGTGAGCGTTTCTCCCAATTCCACTGTCCATCAAGCCTTTAATCAAGTGCGTGCACAAGCTCCAACTGCAGAAATCATCCAATATCTGTATGTCTTGGATGCGCACGGTATCTTACTCGGGATTTTGTCCATACGTGATTTATTCCTTCTCCCTGCAGAAGTGATGATCGGAGATAGGATGTCCTCACACTTCATCCACGCGCGACTCGAGGATGATCAAGAAAAAGTAGCCCGGCTGATCCAAGATTACGACTTAGTGGCGCTGCCTATCCTGGACGAAAAAAATATCCTCAGAGGGATTGTAACGGTGGATGATATCATGGACATCATGGAAGACGAAGTAACTGAAGACTTTAACGAGTTCTCAGCCATTACGACCACTTTTGACCGGCCAGAAACCGTCTGGGAAATTGCTCGTGCACGCTCACCATGGATCATCATCTTACTCTTTATGGGAATGCTTAGCGCAAGTCTAATCAGCTCATTTGAAGAAACGCTCAATCAAGTAGTCGTTTTAGCCGCCTTTATTCCTATCATCATGGACTCCGCGGGTAACGTAGGAACCCAGTCGCTAGCAGTGGCCGTTCGAGGCTTGATTTTGAAAGAACAGGATGAGCGCATCGGACGTACCATTTGGAAAGAATTTATGGTGGGGATGTGTATCGGTCTTTTGGCAGGAATTGTTTTATCGCTTGTCATTCTCATCTTTTACAGAAATGCTGTCCTCGCGCTCATACTGGGGATAACCATTTTCATCACCCTGAGTCTTTCTACCATCAGCGGGACAGTTGTTCCTATCCTTATCAATACGTTAAAATTCGATCCAGCCATCGCATCCGGACCATTCATTACCACCATCAATGATATTTTAGGACTCTATATTTACTTTTCTATCGCTTCATTCCTGCTCCATCTTATTTAACGTTAGAAATAGTATTGTTCTTCATGGAGTAATTGATAAAAAAGCAAAAAACACCTCGACTATAATGAACAAGCCCGCTCGTGGGCTTATTCACTATAGTCGAGGTGTTGTTGATGGAATCGTCTGTTTTACCGAGTGAGAATTTTGGTTAGTGCATCAATTGGTTTTCAAACTTAATTTTTCCAACGCTTCTTTGCTGACAATGAAATATTGTCGGCCTCTTTTTTCCAATAATCCTTCTTCACGGAATTTGTTGAGCGTGTATAACAAATGTCGGTAGCTTACTCCCACATACTCCGCTGTCTCTGTCAGTTTTTCTTGAAAATAGCCATTATTCTCAATTTGAAGAATATACTTTGCTAATCTATTTTTGAGTTCATAATCTTGCATAGCTGTGTAATGCTCTGTTCTTTTAAGCAATTTATCACCTAAATATTTTGATAAATGAAGAAGAAAAGCATTATCCTCCAGCAGCTGTTTTTTCGCTGATGCTAACGGAATCGCCAGACACGTACAGTCATTTATAGCTACAACATCTTTTGAATGTTCTTCTGCCTCGATTAAAGATAATTCACCAATAAAATCATTTTTCCCTAGAAACTGAATGAGTGCGCGCTTTCCGTTCTCATGCACTAAATAGATCTTTGCCCTCCCATCCAACAATAAGAATAAGCAGCGAATATCTTCGTCAAAACGCACAATATATTCATTGCAGGAAAATTTGCAAATGTAGGCTTGATGTAACAGTGCTTCCGGAAAAATTGCTTGCATGCTTCTATATCTATCGACAGATTGTGCAGCATACTCTTTTAGACGAATCTTCTCCAAATTGTCACCTCACTATGATATATCTCCTATTATTATATTCTGATATAGGATATATTACAAAGAAGAGGTGGATAAGAATGAATAAATATAAACATATCATTTTTGATTTAGATGATACACTACTTGATTTTCAAGATACAGAAGAACAGGCTTTAAAAGAAATTATTACATTGTATAATTTGCCCTACAATAAACAGACTATTGCGTGTTATAAAGGCATTAACGATGGCTTGTGGTCTCAATTGGAAGAGGGCTTGATTTCTCGCGAGAAAGTTTTAAAAACACGCTTCTCCTTATTTTTGAAAGAATTTCAGATAGATGAGAGTGGATCAAAAGTAGAGGCGATGTACCGTGAGCATTTAAACCAAGGCCATTCGACCATTACCCACGCAACTGAATTATTGGACACATTAAGTGGGCAAGGATACAAATTATATATTGGCACAAACGGCGTAGGCAATACGCAAAGAAAAAGATTAGCAGATTCCAAGCTGCAAGGCTATTTTGAAGATATTTTCATATCCGAAGAAATCGGGCATGAGAAACCGAATGCCCTCTTCTTTCAACATATTTTGGATACTTTGAACGCAAGCCATAAAGAAGAATTTTTAATGATCGGGGATCGCTTGTCCTCAGATATCAAAGGCGCTCTCAACATAGGAATGGACTGCGTCTGGTTTGACCGTAAGAAAAGTCAACCTGATCCATTCGCCCCGCAAAGCACATACACTGTATCAAACTTAATGGAAATAGCCGCATTATTGGAAGGTTAGTTGACAGAAATGAGCAGGCAAACACCCGATACCAATCCGACCAGATGTTGGTCAGGCTAGTATCGGGTGCATTTTGTTATAGGATCCAACTTTGTGCGGTTGCTTGTTGCGGAAATTGCCTGGTGGTCAAACAATGCCTTTTATGTCAGATCTTGTCTTCATCTCCCGGAACATATGTTGTTTCTTGTTCCAAAACATCTTCCATTGCCTCGACATCGGGATGAGAATCCTTTTCCGGCGCATCTTCAAGGATATCTTTGGCTACGCCTGGATCTGGGTTCATCGGTTCCAAGTTCAACGCACTTTCCTTATTCAACAAGTCATCCACAATCACAATGATTTCGCCATCATCCAATTGTTTCTGGTACCCATCCAACAAAGTGTCCTCTTCCGCTTCAGAGTCGGGGTTTTCGGTGTTGGTCACGTAATCATCACTCGTGAAAATGGGGAACATATTCAGGATTTTTTCCCAAAGCGAAAAATGTTCGGCATAATGCTCCTCCAATTTGATCTGTGCATCTGTGGAATCATCCAATTCCTTGTATGTGTTATCTTTATTTGTGACAAGCGTAATGTCTGATTCCGCGTACCCTTCCTTACGCAAATCCTCTAGAACAGCATGAACTTCTGAAATGGTGCGGTAGGAGCCTTTTACAAACTTAGCCATAATCATTACCTCCACATTCTTATTCGATACTCTGTTACAACTCTATTTTATAGAAACTTGGCTGCACTATCAAAGATTAACCCTTCAACAACAAAGATGAAGGTAAAAACACCGCCAAAGTCAGCTGATACCTGGCTGACTTTGGCGGTGTTTAGTGCTTATTCCCAAACGGGTATGGACGATTTGTTGGTGACCTCATCTATGATTTTTTCAACTTCAGGAGTTTGATAGTAATCGACGATGATTTGGAAATCAGGGTCTTCGCTTTCATCTTCTCGAGCAGCGATCACGTTGTAATAAGGTTTGGATGAGTCGGCCACGGGTTCAAGGAAAATGGCGTCCTCAGTAGGCACCAAGCCTGCATCAGCAGCCATGTCATTATTGACTACGGAGGCATCGACGTCCGTCATGGCGCGAGCCGTCTGATTGGCAGCCAAGACCGTGAATTTGAGGTTTTTCGGATTTGATGTGATGTCATTTACAGTAGGCAACAAGCCCTTTTCTGCATCCAATTCAATCAAGCCGGCAGCCTGCAACAACAGCAAGGCTCTGGATTCGTTCGAAACATCATCCGGTATCGCGATTTCCCCACCATCCGGTATTTCATCTACAGATGTGTGTTTTTCAGAAAAAAGCCCCATCGGATTCAGTGTCGTATACGCGATTGTTGTGTTGCTGTATCCAGCATCTTCATTCACTTGTTCCATGTAAATTTCAGTCAAAGCCGCGTGCAGATCAATTTCGCCCTCTTCCAAAGCTTGGATCGGTTTCACATATTCCGTGAATTTTACCAGCTCGATTCTTACGGGCTCGTTGTTTTCTTCAAGTTGTTCTTGAACATGTTCCCACACCTCATTCCGTTCACCGACAACGCCAATTTTCACAGTCCGGATATCTTCTTGAGCCGCTTCCTGGCCGCACGCAGCGAGAAACAATGCCGCTGCCCCAACCGTTACTAAACTTTTAAATATTTTTTTCATGTTTGTCCGCCTCTCCCCATACTTCGTTTAAGCGATTTTGCCTGTCTTCTTCCAAAGGGATCATCCGCTCATGGTTTCCCTCTTTTTTATAAAAATCCTGATGGTACTCTTCCGCAGGATAAAAGATGCTTGCAGGTGAAATTTGCGTGACGATCGTTGCAGCGATTGCCAGCTTATCTTTCAGCTCCTCTTTTGAGCGTTCCGCAATTTCTTTCTGTGTTTCCGAGTGATAAAAGATTTCCGGACGGTACGACGAGCCGCGGTCCATGAACTGTCCCATGGCATCTGTCGGATCCGTTTGTTGCCAATAAATATCCAGCAACTCCCCATAGGAAATCACACTATTATCAAAAGTGATCTGGATCGCCTCTGTGTGCCCGGTTCCTCCTGCCTTCACTTCCTCATACGTCGGATTTTCTTTGAAACCGCCAGTATAGCCGGAAACGACGGACTCGATTCCAGATTGTTCATCAAACGGTTCAAGCATGCACCAGAAACATCCTCCGGCAAGCGTTGCAATTTCTTTGGACATAGTCTTATTCTCCCCCAAAAATGGCGTTCCGCCAATTCATAACATTTTTTCATTATATAGCAGGAAGTTACTTTTAGATAGTGAAACAAAATCGATCACTGATGATCGTTTTTTCCGAACACCACAGAATGTCCCTTCTGAAAATCATTGACTTTTCCTGTAATTAAATTATCCTATAAACATACCAGAAATGAGTGTTATGAAAATCGATGCGTTTTCATCGGAAGCGTATTGATGATTCAGGATAGCGAGGGAAACATGCAAAAGACAAAAAATCAGACACAAATCTATGCCTTTGTTACAGTGCTGCTGTGGGCATCGGCATTTGTCTTCACAAAAATCGCGCTGACTTACTACACGGCAGAAGCGATAGGCGTTCTCCGTTATGTGATCGCTTCGCTATTATTCATTGTAATCGGGGTTTTCCAAAAAATTGGATTGCCGGAGAAAAAAGATATCCCTAAATTCCTGCTGGCCGGTGCTTTAGGGTTTTCGCTCTATATGATCACCTTCAACCAGGCTTCAAAATCGCTGACGGCCGCAACAGGCAGTGTTGTCATCGCCTCCGCGCCTATCTTGACGGCCCTGTTTGCTTGGATGATATTCAAGGAACGAATCCGCTCGCTGGGATGGGTCGCAATCATCATTGAATTCATCGGAATACTGATTTTGACATTATGGAATGGTATCCTTTCGGTGAACGCAGGTATTTTCTGGATGTTTGGCGCAGCCGTCTGCATCAGTGGCTATAATCTGCTGCAACGTTCCTTGTTGAAAAAATACTCTGCCTTACAATCAACAGCTTACAGCGTTTTGGCTGGAACCCTGTTTCTGCTGTGGTATTTACCGGATGCGGCGGTCCAATTCGGCAATGCCCCACTTCAGCAGTTGCTGGTGATGATTTTTCTGGGCGTATTCCCCAGTGCACTTGCGTATATGTTGTGGGCAAAAGCGCTGATGCTCGCACAAAAAACAAGCGAGGTAACGAATTACATGTTTGTTACGCCATTGCTGGCCGCTTTGATGGGCTTCCTCATAATGGGAGAGATCCCTGCATTGTCGACATGGTTGGGCGGCCTGATGATCTTTGCCGGCTTGTTGCTGTTCAAAAAAGCCAATACGTGATAGGCACATCGTCAACAACAACGTTATCTTAGAGGATATGTTCGCAAAGATTCGCTATCATTTCGGCGACTGATTCGTTGAATGGATTTTTGTTAAAGCATATGAAAAGCGCCTTCCGATACGGACTTTCGTATCGAGAGGCGCTTTTGCTATCTTCACTTTTGAATCCAAACTTAGCTTCTGCTGACATCCCTTGGAAAAAAGAATGCTAGTGCTTGAAGTTAGTTATTCTATCTTAAAAGCTTTTTCCTTCGCTAAATAGAATGGGCGTAAATACGCGACTGTGTTGGATAATGGCAACACATCCGCACTTAGATTGATATTCAATACATTTGTTAAATAGTCCCTTCTGACAGAAATCCGTTCCCATAATTCCGGATAGGATTTTTGTATTTCATGCTGGAGGTTTTCATCAGCTATAGCAACGCACTCTTCGGCACTCACTCCGGTATACCCAGGTACCGATGGGATGATATCGATCTGCAGAATCATGCCGCTTTTCAGTTTCTCAGAAGAATCTGCATAGATTGGGGAGGACATCCATTCTTCATCCGCTGTCAGATGCCCTGGATTCAAATGCCAATGATATTTGCTTTTAGGGAATACATCCTCAATAAGCTGGTACAATTCATTTCCGGCCATTCCAACTTTTATGTTTTCCAGCCAACTGACTACAGCTGCAAAATACGGTTTTGCGACGGCTTCCAAATAATCTCTTTGCGTATCCGGAAGTTGCTCTGCTTGCTCAACCACAAACCCGGTTCGACTGGATAAACCACCTTTGAATCCGGTGGTCAGGGACATAGGCTCGCCCAACTGAATTTCTTTATGAGTGGGATATATATTGGCAAGTTCAAAGCGCTGCCCTGCTGCCGCAATCGTGACGACTGAATTGTACTGCCCATCGGCGTTCAACAAATTTCCGATTTCTGTTTCTTTGCAGCCCGGTTCAATAGCATTCATGGCACGTAACATACAGCGCGAAGACAGGTTAGCGCCATATTCGTAATGCGCGATTTCGTTGGCGTTATTCGTGGTCCGGACTCCGTTATCCCCAATCATCACATACGCACCATTAACTAACTCACACTCTGTTGGGATGGTATTTTTGAGGGCATCTACAATAAAATACGGTACATCAAACAGTGTGGACGGATCGCTTTGCTTCGTCGTAAACATTTTCCAGCCGATCACACCGACCCGTTTCTTTTTGGCGATACCCAAATCAAGGAATATGGATTCAAGTGTTTTTTCATTCTCCATCGGCTGGTTAGGCAATGAGAACTGTGGGTAATGGATCAAATCGGCCGGAACACGTGCATGCGCACATAGTTTTAAGTTCTCATTGCCAAGAATCAAAGTAAATTTCTCTGGATTTTCGACAACTAGCAGACCTTCTTCAAAACGGGGAATAAAACCGGTTAAATATTCAAAATTGCTTGCATGCTCTTTATCCGCATAAATAATCAAAGCTTCAAAGTTTTCTTCACTCATTCTCTGCAACAGTTTTTGTTTCCGTTCAGCAATCGTTTCAGCATTTAAAAAAGTAGGGGCAACATGCTCGAACACTTGCGGCTCGGGTATACTCTCTAATATAATTTTTTTGTTCAGCATACTATTCTCCTCTTTCGTCTTTGATAATAGCTTTTACGTCACTTTAAAATCAACTTCCGCACTCTTATGTTTTGATTGCCTTACAACGTGATAACGATCGGGCCTTCCTTCGTCACAATGATCGTATGTTCGTATTGGGCGACCATGCTTTCTTCTGTAAAGAAGGTCCAGTCATCATCTTCAACTTGGAAAACTTCCTCTTCGAATGTGGAAATGAAAGGCTCGAAGGCGATGACCATGCCCTCTTTCAGAATTTCGTCATCCCAGCGCGAGTAGTAATTGAAGATATGATCCGGTGCTTCGTGGATTGCGCGTCCGACACCGTGTCCGGTCAGATTTTTGATGACCGTCAAGCCATGGCGTTTCGCCACGTTATGCACCGCTTTTCCTAAGTTGCTTGTTTTTGCGCCCGGTTTTACCTTCGCAAGTCCCGCGTCGAATGCTTCCTTGGCGACTTCGCAGATTTTCTGCAGCATGACATGCCCCTCACCGACTACAAAGGAAATGCCGGTGTCCGCAAAATAGCCGTTTTTGGAACCTGAAACATCGATATTCACAAGGTCCCCTTCTTCAATGATCCGATTGCTCGGAATCCCGTGCGCCACTTCTTCATTCACACTGATGCACGTATACCCAGGGAAATCGTATTCCCCTTTTGGTGCCGATTGCGCTCCTGCTTTTTCAAAAAGCTCCTTCGCGATATCATCAAGCTCTTTAGTGGTGATTCCAGGTTTCGTGGCTTGGACCATTTCATCGCGGATCGCTCCGCAAATGCCGCCAATTTCTTTTAATCCGTTAAAATCCTCTTCCGTCTGTGCAATCATTTTGTATCCTCACTTCTTAAAGCATTTTTGATTATCTTTCCAGTTAGATTCTATCACAAACGGAAGAAATATTTCTTCAGCGATACCAAATAAAGCTATCTCTTTTTGGATGGCACAAATTTTTTAACAATCCAATTTGCACTGAAAAACCCTATCGCCAACGAGCCGAGTAATAGCAGCAGCGAAGGAAGTAACTTGTTGAGTCCCTCGCCATAGAAGTAATCGTGAAAAATCTGCATGCCTGCGAATATTATCGCGGCGGAAATGACACTGCCAACCACGTAATACAGGACCGTAGTCAAGGAGCTGCTCCTATGATGCACGTGCTCATCGGGATTGTTCATGCTCCCTCCCGAGTGCGTGAGATTCGGGCCATCAAACTTGTTGTTTGCACCCTGACCGATATTGACTCTGGAATAGATGGAACTGTCCACATTACTTTTGTCGTCGTACTTTTTCTGATTGTCTCGCGTACTCATTCCTGCACCCGCTTTCTTTTAAATACAAAGCTTCCGTTTTAGAGATCCGTTTGCTTCAAATTCATAAGGCTATTGCGTACTCTGGCAATAAGGGCAGTGGTTACAAAAAGAATAACACCAACCTTGTTGAACAGTAGAAATACATGGAAAATAGCTCCAAAAGAGTTGGTCTTATGATACCCACTCAGCAACAGCAATGGAAAAACCGTAACCAGCATCGTCAAGTAATGAACCATAATCTGCTTGCGGAAGCTCCACTGTTTTAACTCGTATATGATGCTTGCCAGTCCCAAGAACAAGGCCATGAATCCATAAAAAAGAAAAACCTTTGCATCGGCTGCTCTTCCCTGAAAATTATTCCATGCATACATTGACAGCATAACAGCAAAGGGAAGAGTTCCTCTGATCAATCCTTTTAAGAAAAGCTTCATTTTTATCCCCTTTCGCAAGTACCCTTTGAATCAATTCACTACTATAAAAATGAACACACCGACCTGTAGACCGCTATCTCTTTTTTAAGAAATAACGGATGATCCAACCTAGAATTGCGGTAATAGCTAGTGCGCTCACTAACGTCCACACAGCATCGAAAACTTCAATCATGGCCCTTACTCCTCTCTGAAAATAATTTTATCAGTCGAATAAATCGTCCCTTCAGAAACGTATCCCATTATCCAATCATCAACTTTAAAAGAATAGTCATAACAATAATCTAAGGGGCTCTCCTTAACAGTAAAGGAAATTACATAGCCGCTTCGGGCACTCTTGTAATCTTTCCGAATTTTCTGTATCTGAATATCTTCTTCCGCAATCCCTTCTTTTCCCTCCAGCAACTCATAGAGATTTTGTTGCGCGATATAGCTTTTCAAAGGAAATTCATAAACATAGAATCCCGTTATCAATAAAATCAGGAATCCGAGTGCAATCCATCCAGTTTTTAGCTTTTTGATGTCAATCCGCTCCTTTGCATAGGTGTTGCTGCTCTGATGCATTCAGTATTCATTCAGCATCCATTCGCATCAACCAAAAAACATCATACATATTGGAGCAATAGCGTTGCGAATAGGACGACCGCTGTAAAAACATAGAGATTCCAGCGCCCAGGACTCCATAAAATATTTTATTGCTGCTCTGCCTTCTTCTCGATATAAACGTTCCGGACAACAACCAAAAGAAATAGAAAGGTCAAAAAAAGGATTACTTCAACTATGGAAGTCGGCCAAATTCCAGGAATCCATCTGACTATCAACATGAGAATCATATAGAAGAGTACTGATTTATTATTTTTTGATTTATACTCCGGAATTTTACGTTTGACTGCATACGCCACTAAGTAGGAAATTATTACTCCTGATACAATCAAAATCAAAAACAGGATAGCGTTCTCTTTCCCGTTATCAAAGTTCAAAAAAGTGTTGCATACCAAACTTATAAGAATCAGCCCGATATAGCTGATGAAATCATTAATCAATACAATCCGATCCATTTTAGCCACCATTCCTCCCCTTTGCTGAAAATTGCAGAACTTAATTTTTACCGAGAACTACCTCTACTTCCTCCCTGACTTCGAGAGAATCTTTTTCGTATACAAATTCAACGTAAATTGTTTTTCCCACCTCAATCTGCTCACTTTTCAGCACAGGCCCAATTAATTCCCCCTCAAGCGGCGATGTCCTAGTGTCGAGGACGCCATACTGATTTTCTCCAACATTAAGGGAGTAAATCAGATTCTTCTTGCTGTCATAGATTCTTATGCCTGCACCACTGACCACTTCCGCTTCGTTGTCCAATGTTTCAATTCCGTAAAGTTGAAAAGTGGGTTGCACATAAGCTTCGGTCCCGTTTGAAACCAAAATAAAATTTTCCAGCGCAACATCTTTGGTACGAGCATCAAATGAAAAAACTTCCAGTTTCTCATTACTTGAGCACGCGGCCAGCAGCGCCATGCTTATGAAAGTTATAAACATTTTCTTCATTGTTACCTCCCGGGATCCTGAATGCTTATATGATACTTTGCCTTTTATAATAGGATGTTTTTGCATTTGGTCGTGGTGGATGTGGGATTCTTTTCAAGAACTTGTATCCTCTATTTGATAAGAAATGGCACTATTCGTCAGCGCTCCCATTTCCTCCACACTTAAAACATCTTTTGTTTTGTATATTTTCTTGTCTATACAAACAATAGGCAAGATATCCATTCCATGCGTCTCTATTAAATTCCAAACATCTTTATTTTCTTTAAATTCTTTTTGCGAATGTTTCAAAGAATACAGGAAATAATTATTGGGATCTTTAAATAAATCTTTGTACATGCTTAGCGAACGCATTATTTCAATAGCTACTTCCACTTTTTCAGACTGTACGTTCATTTTGTCAAACACATAATATTCAATATCCATAATGAACCTCCCAATGCAACTCTGCCAACGCGAATAGTATCCGTCGTTTATTTTCAGATGATGTTATCCAAACATCGGGAAGAAAATAAATCAGTTATAACGCAATAATTGACTATAGAAGCACTACCGATTATCTTCAACATATCTATGATACCGCTAATCCATTTTTTTTGCGAGAATTTCATAATATGTCAGCCCTCAAAATATAAGTAATTTGTTGATCTTTATTTAATCGTAGTTAGGCGTCCTGGAAATACAGAGTGCTTTTTAAGCTAGATATTAGGTATTATGCTAAGCTATTCACATACCAAATAAAAAATAGGAGCTGACATAACAATATGGATTATAAAAAACAATTAATGCAACCGTTCTACGACTTCCCCGAGTATAACGACCTTACCGAAGATTATCTGTGGCCAGTTGAAGTAAAGTATTATGACCAATCAACAATTGAATTTCACCTTCCAAAATCGGACATAATAGAAGCTATGTATTCAATCGAACAACGATCAGAAGATGCGTCAAATGAACCATTTAAGATAGGTGACCGTTCTATTGCAAAGGAAAATTTAAATTATATCTCTTTTGAAGGCCGAACGTATGCTTTTGCTAAAGAGTAAATAACTAAATAATATGTCAGAAATCTATAAACACCACTTTACAAGTAATTAAAAACTATGTTTTTCTTCAGCCCATCGTTCATAAGCCTTTAGGATAGCCAGCGATTTAATCCTGTTTTCGATGGAAAGCACGAAAGTATAGAAAAATACTTCCTGCTGGATCGCCATTCCAATGAGTTGTTTCTTCACTTGAGAACTTTCCTCCTTCAAATGGGCATACCTCTCCTGTTTGAAGGGAAGAAGCTGAACGCAACTATAGGCAATGGCTAAAAAGTTGACGTAACTTTCAATTCCATTTTTGCTTCTGACCATATATTTACCGAAGGACCAGAAGGTCTTCTGTTCATAAAAGATAACTTCAATTGCCCAACGAAATCCATATAGACAGTAAGGCAAAAGACGGCTTCTGTCCGCTTCAGGCACTTCTGGACAGAGTGTTTCCAGTTCTTGGTCATCGAGTAAAATATCTTCGGGCATAATCGTGCTAATAAAAATGCGATAGCTGGAAGAGTTATTAGGATTGAATGTTGTAATTGTTGCATAAACAGATTCTGGGAATAGATTGGTCATCACTTTTCGAGTGCCTACCATATAATCGCCAATCCGAGTATGCAACTTAAAGTCCGTTTGGTAATCCAAAACTTTTCCTTTCTTGGCGGGACGCCCGCGTTTACCGGTCGGTACGGGAGGCAAGTCATATAGCTTTGTATCTTTCCTTACATTGGCTATTAACTCCAATTGAGGATTTTCAGATACAAGCTTCCGGATAGCCCCCTTTGGATACCAACTATCACAAAGCAAGATAGTTTTCGTTTCCGTTGGAAACTCTTGGATTGCCTGTTCAACCATCTTAGCAGCTAATTCCAATTTATTCTCATTTTTGGAACGTAACCGATAGCCGACGGGAACGCTTAGGTAGCGCAGTTTACCATCTACCTCCACAGGGACGCTGATTACCAACCCAACGAAACAATGTCCCTTTAGATAGTTGCTTCCGTTATGGCATGCATGATCAAACAGCAATTGGTATTCCTCAAAATGTGTGCCGTATTTAGGTTGAAGGGTATCATCAATAATCAGAAAAATGGGATAGTTACTGCATTCCTCCGGAATGCAAGACAACGCGATACGGACAGTAATCTGATTCAATAGAGATCGGGATATTTTCCCTTCAGATAGGAGATAGTAATACGAGTTCAAACAGCTAGAGGTATCTATCCTCTTCAAAAACCAAGTGTATAAAAAACGGACGGATTGAATCCCTTGTATCGAAATGATCGCCAAAAGAAAAAGGAAAAACTTATTCGCTGTTGGCCGGGTCATCCCGGCAAAATAAGGAGCGAAATATGATTTTAAACTTTTGATTGTAATGCCTTTTTGATATAATTGATTCATAGCAAACAACCCCCTTTTTTTGTTGGTTTTTATCCAAATCAATCATACAAAAAATTTGGGGTTGTTTGTATTTTTATGCCCTTAGGGGCGTGAAAAGTTGTAAAGTGGTGTGCAAAAAACAAAGTACTGAAAAAGCCGAACCTCATTTAGGTACCTACTTCCAAGGATGGCTAATGGCACACTTGCCTAGCGAGTATGTCGAGCATTTACACCATTCAGGTTTGAAACCGTATACAATAAAAGCTATTACCTTTGGAGACACGATTCATTTTGTCATCGGGTTACTGAATGAAGAGGCCAGTAAACAAATAGGCAGCCTTCTTTTGAATCCTGATTGCCGAGAAATTACTTTGGATATGAGCCAACAAAGGCAGTTCTCTATTGTTGATAAACATATCCAGCACCTATCAGAAAAAGACCTCAGTGAGATTTTCTATCATTCGGGTGCGCTTCCGCCTGCATTCACCTTGTATTTCCGAAGCGCCACCGCTTTCAAGTCGCAAGGAGAGTATATTTTTTTCCCGGACGTACGACTTCTCTTTCAAAGTTTGATGAAAAAATATAGCTATGTGTTTGAGGGAACGGAGCATGTAGATGTAGAACTATTGGAAGAAATTTGCCGACAGACGAAAATCACTGGTTATCGCGTTTCTTCCAGCTATTATTCGGTACATAACGTGCGCATACCGGGATTTATCGGAGAAGTACGGTTCAAATGCCGAGGAAATCAAACACTCCGCAACTATGTGGCAATGCTTCTGCATTTTGCGGAATATGCGGGTGTGGGGATTAAAACTAGCATGGGGATGGGCGCCGTTTCTTTGAAATAATCATGCGGAAAAGGAGAAAATATGGACGAGAAACTAATCAATCTGTTTTACGGTGCAGCCTTACACGACATAGGAAAGGTCGTCCAACGCAGCACAGGTCAAAAAGTCCGTCATAGTCAGCTGGGAAGTGACTTTCTGGAACCGTTCGGTTTTTCAAAAGCAGTCCTGGATCAGGTGAAATACCATCACTATCATGAACTGATGGGGGCAACGCTACCTACGGATAGTTTGGCATATATTACTTATCTGGCGGATAATATTGCCAGCGGAACGGATCGACGAGAAAACGGCGAAAATCCCGTGAAACAATGGGAGAGCCAGTTGTGTTTAGAAGACGTATTTAATAAATTTGGTACGGAACCTTCGAAACGTTATTTTCAACCGACGGTGCTTCGCATAGAGGATGCTCCTAACTTTGCAGAGGATCATGTCAAGGGATTTTCGAATAGTCTATATGCAGGTATTGTAGAACGGATAAAGGATAATTTAACCTCTATTACCTTCACAGAAGACTATTTTGACAGTATTTTGAATGTACTGGAAGCGACGCTTAGTTTCATTCCTAGCTCCACGAATATGAAGGAAGTCGCTGATATTTCATTATACGATCACATGAAAATGACCACAGGTTTTGCGTCATGCATTTATCACTATTTAACGACTCATAACCGGACAGATTATCGGCAGGACTTGTTTAAACATGCGGATTCTTTTTACCGCGAAAAAGCCTTTATTCTCGCGAGTTTCGATCTATCGGGCATACAAGAATTTATCTACACGATTACAAGCAGCGGGGCGCATAAACAATTGAGAAGCCGATCTTTTTACTTGGACATGATCAGCGAATGGATTGTCGATTCATTATTAACTACTTGCTCTCTTACTCGGGCAAACATCATGTATGCCGGTGGGGGGCACGCTTACTTTATTTTACCGAACACCCCGGAAGTGAAAGACAAACTAAATAGGACGGAAGAAGCCTTTAACGCCTTTTTCTTAGAACAGTTCTCCACTAAACTATTTGTAGCATTCGGAGCCACTGAGTTTGCAGCAACTGAGGTGATGCAAGGCAATACCCTTGCTACTTATCGGGCTATTTTTCAAAAGGTAAGCCAGCAAATCAGCGAGAAAAAGGTGCAGCGCTATACACCGGATGTACTAATTAAAATGAACCGAGGCGGTAAGAAAATTGGTCGGGAATGTGCGGTTTGTCATACCGTCGATCGTCTAATGGATGGAGAAAATAAGTGTTATTTGTGCGCTGCTTTGGAAAATTTTTCCAAAGATATCCAACGAGAGGCTTTCTTTGAAGTGACTACAGATCCAAATGGGCTACCAATCGGGCCTGATGCATACCTCCACAAGACATCTGAAGAAGCTATCAAAAGTCAACAAATGATAGGTAAAATTTATTCCAAAAACAATTTGTATACGGGCCTGAACCAAGGTGTTCACTTGTGGGTGGCGGATTACAGCAGCAACAGAAATAATGATTTCAGCTCCTATGCGGAGCGGGAATGGTCAAAAGATTCAGCGGGTAAAACTCTAGGAATCAAGCGAATCGGGGTCATGCGTTGTGATGTTGATGATCTGGGCTATGGTTTTATGGCAGGTTTTTCCCATCAATCGGATGGCCGCTACAATACGTTCAGCCGCACGGCTGCCTTCTCCCGAAGCATGAGTGTATTTTTTAAACTATATATTAATCAATTTGCTAAAGATAAGCACTTAAGCATTATTTACTCCGGTGGAGATGATGTCTTTGTTTTGGGTTCATGGGATGACGTGCTGATTTTCGTGATGGAATTACGGCAAAATTTTATCCGTTGGACGGGCGGAAAACTGACTTTGTCAGCAGGTATCGGACTGTTTGCTGATAAAACACCAGTCAATATCATGGCTCGTTTGACCGGTGAGCTGGAAGATGCCGCGAAGTCAAATGGAAAAGATAGCATCTGTTTGTTTGATAGCCAAAACACCTTTAAATTTGATGTGTTCATTGACGATATCTGGCAAGACAAGCTCGGCTTGATTCGAGCATTCTTCTATTCCCAAACTGAGCGCGGAAAAGTTTTTCTATATAAACTGCTACAATTGATTCAAGAAAGAGATGAGAACGACCGCATTTCATTTGCACGCTTAGCTTATTACTTGGCGCGCATGGAAAATGAGGCAACAGATAAGGTTGCTTTCCAAACGTTCAAAATTTCTTTAAAGGAAGCCTTTGAAGACAAAGAAGAAATCAAAAAATATGAAATAGCATTGAGGCTGTACCTTTATGAAACCAGAAGGGAAGGGTAACTATGGCATATTCAAATAACCAAGGCCGACCGTACACGCAAGGTCGGCCAACCAATCAAAATCACGTAGCAAGCAAGAAACTCACCATTTTATTTACGGATGATACCTATGTAAATGAAGCGGAGGCCGTCATTCAAGAAATGAAACAAACCAATTTCCGCGAGTCCCGAGATACTCTAACGATGAGCCAATTAAGAAACCTATCTTCTTTAACCAGCAACATCTATGATGAGGTTCAAAATAATGATGTCTCGCAAGTGAGCGACAAGCTTGCCTATCTGCGGGTACAATTTGTTTATCAAAGCGGCCGTAATGCGGCAATCAAAAAGCTTGTCGAACTAGCGGATATCTTAGGCATTCTGAAAACAATACAAGCAAAAAATGACCGATCGACCATTATCCGCTTCTGTCGTTACATGGAAGCATTAGTGGCCTATTTCAAATATTACGGTGGACAAGACTAGCTACAAGAAAGGGAGAAGTGTATGAATCAGTTTGCAAAAATTAGACTATCCGGAACTATAGAACTAGCTAGTGGCTTGCATATCGGCGGGAGCACTGCGTTTGCGGCTATTGGTGCCATTGATTCACCAGTCATCAAGGATCCTTTAACAAATTTACCCATCATTCCGGGGTCAAGTCTGAAAGGAAAAATCCGCAGTCTTCTGGCAAAAGCGTATAACGACAGACCGGTCAAGAGCCCTAATGAAGATGTTGCACGGATCACACGTTTGTTCGGAGCTACATCAGGGGGAGGCAATGATGGAAAACAGATTATCAGAGGACGTCTGATTTTTCGTGATGCCTTGCTAAGCAACAAAGAAGACTTGCAGCAAAAAGGCCTCCGTACCTATACGGAAGCCAAGTTTGAAAATACAATTAACCGTTATTCAGCGGTGGCCAATCCGCGCCAAATCGAGCGCGCCATTCGGGGAAGCCAATTCCATTTTGAACTGATTTATGAAGTAGATAACGCGGCCGAGGTTTCAGAAGATTTTGAGACTATCTTGGCTGGTTTAAACTTATTGGAGTTGGATTATTTAGGGGGAAGCGGCAGCCGTGGCTACGGTAAGATTACCTTCAATAATGTCGTTGCTGAAACAGTTTTTGGGACTTTCGATGTGTCTGCTCTTAATAAACAGCTGGAGGGATAATCGATGAATCTCAAACTTTACAAGATGCGGTTCAATTCCGCCCACTTTGGAAACGGCATGTTGAATGACAGCATTGGAGAATTCGATGCGGCGCGCCTGTTCAGCGCTTTATTCTTGGAAGCCTTAAAAATAGGAGAAGATCAGGCCTTTTATGAGCTGGCTACGCACCCAGATTTTGTATTAAGTGACGCTTTTCCGTTTGTTAATGGGACACCTTACCTACCAAAACCTATCGGGTACCCCGTTTTTCAAGAAAATCCGCAGAAAGATCTCTTAGAAGCGCGTAAAGAAGCGA
>ERZ1023696.92-NODE-92-length-19163-cov-3.225100_pt1 | contig 19163 bp, 18 predicted proteins | sample MGYA00520859_ERZ1023696 | MGnify/ENA primary metagenome ERZ1023696 (study PRJEB33180, sample SAMEA4046002) | wastewater metagenome | place: Denmark | collected 2016-03-13 | study: EMG produced TPA metagenomics assembly of the PRJEB13832 data set (Local surveillance...
GTGGGAGTTTTTTCCAAAAATTCTCAGTGCGTTGCCCGTGACCTTGTTGATTGTAGGCATTGCGACTCTTGTAGGCTTGGTGTTAGGAAGTTTTATTGCGTTCATACGGGTGGAAAAAATACCGATATTGAATCAGATAGCCGCAGTATTTGTTTCCTTTATTCGCGGGACGCCGATTCTTGTCCAGCTATACATCGTTTATTACGGTGTGCCCAGCCTCTTACAGGCGATCCAGATTGATGTGTCATCATGGGACAAAATTATTTTCATCTATATTACGTACGGATTGAATACCGCAGCGTTTCAATCAGAAACCATTCGGGCAGCCATCTTGAGTGTACCGATCACGCAGAAGGAAGCCAGCATCGCATGTGGATTGACGAAGTCGCAAATGTACCTGCGTGTTATTCTTCCGCAAGTTGTTGTCGTGGCGTTACCCTCGTTTGGCACAACGACCGTCGCGTTGTTGCAGGATACATCTTTGGCATTTACGATCGGGATCGTGGATGTGGTTGGGAAAGCGCGGGCCATTGGTGCCGTGACCTACCACACGTTGGAAGGCTACGTTGGCGCGGCAATTCTGTTCATTACGTTGAGCATTATTCTTGAAAGAGTCTTTGACGTGTTGGAGAAACGGATGAATTTCACAGAAGCAAAAAAATCGTCATTCCAACTACCAAGATTATTACTTATTAAAAATAAAGAGGTTCAAATCAAAAAGGTTCAAAAAATCGAGACAAATTTGAAGGAGGAATTATTATGAAACAATCAACAGTGGGATTCGGAGCAAGTTTATTGATGGCAGGGATTATCTTGGCTGGATGCGGCAGCGGTTCAGCTGAAACCGATAGTGCAGCCGACAGCGGGGCGACAGAGATCAAAGTAGGTACCGGGAATGAAGCTCTGCCTTATGCTTATTTGGATGAAAATGGCGAATACGATGGCTATGATGTCGCTGTAGTGAAAGCCATTGATGAAAAACTGACGGAGTACACGTTCACATTTGAAGGAGCGGACTTCCCGACAACTTTGTCGAATCTGGAGAGCGGCAAAGTTGAGATGGCGGCCTATGAATATGAAGTGAACGCAGAACGCCAAGAAAAATTCGTCTATGGGGATGTCGGTTACGTAGTGTGGGATACGTACATCGTTTCGGATCCGGATGCAGGAGCGGTTTATGAGTCCTTCGACGATCTTGCCGGGAAAAAAGTTTATGCCACAACTGCGACGAACCAAGCAGCAATGGCTGAAACCTATTTAGAAGAAAACCCGGGTGCTTTCGAATTGGTTTATGGCGAATATAACAATGAGCAGATTGTCCAAGCAATCACTTCCGGAGCAGTGGACGCGAGCTTAGCGCCGAAATATCAAGTCGACAACTGGAACAAATCCTTCAGCGAAAATTTAGCGATCGGCAGCGAACCAGTCCACAACTCAGACGCTTACCTGCTGTTCAACAAAGAAACCGACCAAGCCTTCATTGATGCCGTGAATACAGCGTTAGAGGAATTAAAAGCGGATGGAACCATTAAAGAACTTTCCGAAGAATATCTAGATGGTGATTACGTTCCAGAATAAGAAAGGATGAGGGCCATGAGTTTCAAATTTGAGGTGATGATCCAATCATTGCAAGTAGCAAGCCAATACATCGGCACAACATTATTCATGGCCATCACAGCGATCATCATCGGCGTTATTTTAGGGTTAGGGATAGCGCTGATCCGGCTGTATCGCATCAAAGGACTGAGCCAGTTTTTCCAAGTGGTTGTCACTTTGTTGAAAGGCATTCCGATGGTATTGATTATTCTCGCGCTTTACCTGATCGCTTCCAAACAGTTTGATGTTTGGTCGGAATCCATGAACTGGTCGCTGCGGTTCAGGGATTTCAACATGGTTTGGATCGCCATTTCCGCACTGAGTCTGTTGGCCACGATCAACAGCAGCGAGATTTTCCGCGGGGCCTTCGCGGCTATCAAAAAAGGCCAGTTCGATGCTGCCAAATCGATGGGCATGACCAACCTGCAGACAATCCGCCGGGTGCTGCTTCCCCAGGCAATCCCGATTTCATTACCGATGTTCAGCAATTTATTGATCAGCTTGATTAAGGCTTCGTCCTTAGCCTCGATGGTCAGTGTCGTCGATGTCTTTGCAGCCGCGAAGATCACAGCCCAGCAAAACTATCGCTTCCTGGAAGCCTACGTGGCGGTTGCGGTCATCTATTGGGGCATCAGCTTGGTGATCGAGAAAGGCGCGCAAATGCTTGAACAGCGCATGACCCGTAAATTGAGGAGGGCGATTTTATGATGGAAGTACGCAATATCCACAAACGCTTCGGCAAGCAGGAAGTCCTCAAAGGCATCGATATGGATGTCGCCAAAGGGGAAGTTGTAACCCTTCTGGGGCCAAGCGGTTCCGGCAAAACGACTTTTCTCCGCTGTCTGAATTTTTTGGAACGGGCAGATGAAGGCAGCATTCTCCTGGGAGAGACCGAAACGATCGTTAACAAAGCCAATCCAAAAGAGATTTTGGCGCATCAACGCCAAACTGCGATGGTCTTTCAAAATTATGCGCTGTTCCACAACAAGACAGCGCGCGAAAATATCGTGATGCCGCTGTTGCTGACGAAAAAAAGAACCAAGCAGGAAGCGTATGACCTAGCGGATGCTTTGTTGGAACAAGTGGGCCTGATCGAACGCAAAGATTTTTATCCCAGCCAATTATCCGGTGGCCAGCAGCAGCGCATCGGAATTGCGCGTGCCTTGGCGCTGAATCCCAAAGTGCTCTTGTTCGATGAACCGACCTCAGCGTTGGATCCGGAATTGGTCGGACAAACGCTGACGCTCCTGCGGGACATCGCAGAAACTGGCGCAACGATGGTGCTGGTGACGCATGAGATGAAATTCGCTTATGAAGTCTCGGACAAAATCGTCTTTATGGAAAACGGCCTAGTGGTTGAACAAGGGTCACCCAAAGCAGTGTTTGAACAAACAAAAGAAGAGCGGACCAAAGCCTTTTTGGCCCGTTTCACAACTCAAATGGCTAGATAGAGGAGGAAAACAGATGGGATATCGTTTCGCAAATCGTATGAAGGAACTGAAATCATCCCCTTTACGGGAGAATGCAAGTAAAAACATGGAGCTCAAAGATGTGATTTCATTTGCTTACGGCTTTCCGCCGGTGGAAGCTTTTCCGATGGAGACACTCCAAAAAATTTCGCAAAAATTATACACGGAAGTCGATCCGGAAACATTTTTGCAATATGGCGCGTCCGAAGGCTATCCCTTGTTGCGTAAGCTGGTCAAAGAACGGTTGGCGGCAACCGCTAATCTTCATAACGAAGAACAGGTGTTGATTACATCGGGTTCCACTCAAGCGATGGATATCGCCGTGAAAGTCCTGTGTGATGAGGGAGACGTCGTGTTGTGCGAAGAACAAACCTTTTCAGGGGCGGTGAATGCGATCAAAGGCTACGGAGCCATTCCTGTACCGATCCCGATGAACGTCTCAGAAGAATCCGTCGATTTGGAAGCACTGGAAGAGCTGTTGCGTTTTGATCAGCGCATCAAGTTCATCTACCTCATTCCCACGTTCCAAAATCCATTGGGGACATCGATCCCTCTGGAAAAACGCCAAGCGATCTACAGCTTGGCCCGAAAATATGATGTGCTGATATTCGAAGATGACCCTTACGGAGATCTCCTGTACTACGGCGATCCGATCATGAAGCTGAAGGAAATGGATACGGATGGGCGCGTCATGTACGCGGGTTCGTTTTCCAAAATTTTGGCACCGAGCGCACGCTTAGGCTTCATTATGGCGCCGGATGCAATCATGGAAAAACTGGCTTTGGCCAAGCAAGTCTCCGATTCCCACACCAATTTTTACTGGCAAGTGATGTTAGCGGAATTCATGCAGAATCATCAGTTTGAAGAACATGTATCGGAGTTGAAGCTGTATTATAAGGGGAAATTTGAAGCAATGATTGCCGGTCTGGAAGCATTGCCTGAAGACAAAATTCAATTCATAAAACCGACCGGCGGCTATTTTATCTGCTGCAAAATGTCGGACGAATTGGATCCGGAGACATTCTATACGGCATTGGACGAAGCCAAAGTCGCCGTTATCCCGGGAAATATAATGAGCGTGGCGCAGGAAGGCTACGACCGTTATTTCCGCTTGAATTTCACCAAACCGACACTATCGGAAATCGTGGCCGGTGTCAAAGTAATCGGTGAAGCTTTGGAACAAGCGACACCCGCATCGTACAAACAAGTGATTTGAGGAGGTCAAATATGAGACTGATTTATTATGGAGTCAGCGCTGACGAAGAAAAATTCATCAAACGCTGGAGTTTCAGCAACAAAATACCCGTGACCATCATCAATGAAGGCATATCCAGTGAAAATGTCCATTTTGCCGGCCCCCACGATGGGGTCTGCCTGTATCCGAGTCCGGAAATGCGCCAAAGCGAGCTGCTTTACCGCAAGCTGCGGGAGCAAGGCATCCACCAATTGTCGATCAAATCCACAGGGGTGGATGGCGTCAACTTCGAATGGGCGCAGAAATACGGTTTGACCGTGACGAACGTTCCTTCCTACAGCCCCACTTCAGTCGGTCATTTTGCGATCATGTCCATTTTGATGGTGCTGCGGAATATCCCGACCGTGCTGCAAACAAATCCATCCCGCAAAACAACAATCGGTCGGGAACTGCAGGATGTGACGGTCGGCATCCTGGGGACAGGCCGCATCGGTTCTGTGGTCGCGGAAGGGATCCATGCTTTGGGCGGTCGTGTGATCGCCGCAAGCTCAAAAGAAAATCCGCGCTTGAAAGGGAAAGTCAGCTATGTTTCTTTTGAAGAACTGTTGGAAGAGTCGGATGTCCTTTCTATCCACATTCCTTTATCCGATAAGTCCACGCATCTTTTTTCTGAAGATACTTTTGAAAAAATGAAACCTGGTAGTTGTCTTGTGAACACAGCACGCGGAAAAATCGTCGACACCGAAGCGCTTATCCAAGCTTTGGCAACCGGAAAACTGGCGGGTGCGGCCTTGGATGCGTTGGAGGACGAGGAGAAATATTTTTCCAGCGGTTGGGAAAAGAACCCGTATTATGCCCGCTTGATGGCCTTCCCGAATGTGCTGATCACACCGCATATTGCCTACCATACAGAATTGGCCGTGCAAGAAATTGTTGAGACCTCGTTGAACAATGCGCGGGATATCATAACAGCAGGAAGTTCGCGCAACACGATTTCACTTTGAGAACCAAAAGGAAGGAGGAGATGACGATGATCCAGGCGCAAATAACAGGACTGAAAAAAAGTTTCGGAAAGAACGTAATATTGAAAAACGTGGGTATGACCATCAATAAAGGCGAAGTTGTCTGCATTATCGGACCGAGCGGATCGGGAAAAACCACCTTCTTGCGTTGTTTGAATCTCTTGGAAAGGCCGGATGCAGGCATGTATGAACTCGGCGACCTTCGTTATGACCTCAGTCGTATCGGTTCGCATCAGAGCCGGGAAATAGCCAGAAAAACAGCGATGGTTTTTCAATCCTATGAACTGTTCAGCCATATGACGGTTCTGCAAAATGTGATGGAAGGGTTGGTCACACCCCGGAAAGTCCCCAAGATACTGGCAGAAACAATTGCCACTTCCGTCTTGGAAAAGGTGGGCATGGCGGACAAAGCCGGGATGTATCCCAGTCAACTATCCGGAGGGCAGCAGCAACGGGTCGGCATTGCCCGTGCGATGGCGTTATCTCCAGAACTTCTGTTGTTCGATGAACCCACATCGGCCCTTGATCCAGAACTTGTCGGGGATGTGCTGCATGTGATGCGACAATTGGCCGACACGGGTCAAACGATGATCATCGTCACCCATGAGATGCAATTCGCACAAGAGGTGGCGGACAAAGTTGTTTTCATGGCGGATGGCGTAGTCGTTGAAGCAGGCACACCAGCGGAAGTTTTTGATGATCCTAAACAAGAGCGGACAAAACAATTTTTGATGCAAGTTCGTTTCAAAACAGCAGTCTGAGAGGGATGACAAGTGGAATATACGGAAGTAAAAAGCAAGATTTGGACCAAGGATTTCCTTTTGGTCAACAGCATCACGTTTTTGGCAATGACGGCAATCACGACCCAAATGGGAACGTTACCCCTCTACGTGACTGCCCTGGGTGGGTCTAAAGCGGTTGCCGGAAGCATCGTTGGTATTTTAGGCATTTCGGCTTTATTTTTCCGCTTGCCGATCGGGATATTGTTGGACCGATACGGTCGCAGACTGTTGCTCACGATCGGGTTAGGCATTCTTTTCATCGATTTCGCCTTATTGAATGTGCTGCAGACGCTCCTGATGCTGTTTTGTCTGCGTTTGATCCAAGGAATCGGCAACAGCATCCAAGCGACAAGCGCAGCGACGATGGCGGCGGATTTGATCCCAAAGGAACAGTTATCCGTCGGCTTAGGCTACTTCAGCATCGCCCAAGCAGTCCCTGGCGCAATCGGACCTTTGCTGGGGTTGGCGGTGGTGGAAACATACGGATTCCAGGCCTTGTTTCGGGTGGCGCTATTGTTGACAAGTGTCGCTTTTGGTTTAAGTTTTTTCTTGAGTGCGGAGTCGCCAAGAACGCTATTTTTTGGAGGAACACATAAGATGAAGGGCGGAGCGATTGAAGCATTGTCCGTCATGAAGAATCGAGGCGTTACCTTTCCGAGTCTGATCATGTTTCTGATTTGCTTCGCGAATTCAGGTGTGATTGCATTTATCGCGCAGTTTGCAATCGAAAAGAATATAAGCGGAGCCGGCTACTACTTTACGGTGATGACGGTCATCACGGTTCTGATTCGTTTTCTCTTCCCCCGTATGATGAATCGCATCAATCAAACGTTTTTGATTTGCGGCAGCATACTCAGTATCAGTGCAGCGTTTGGGATACTTGCTTATGCCGATGATCTTGTCCATCTTCTTTTAGCGGCTACTCTTTATGGAATCGGCTTTGCCAGTTTGCTGCCGGTCATGAATACGATTGTTTTGCAAAGTATTTCCGACCAGGAACGCGGACGCGCGATAGCGATTTTCTCGGCAGCTCTGGATGTAGCGTACGGCGGCGGGGCAATGCTTTGGGGCATCATCGCCAGTGTGTTCGGGTTTCAAGTCATGTACCTCTTTTGTGGAGGATTCGGACTGGCAGCGCTGTTTGTGTACCTATTTTTTGATGTCAGTAAGAAGCAAATGTCATAAAGCATGACACATCTTGTGAGCCCAGCCTTGCAACTCTTATCATTTCTTACTAAAATTAAGAAAATGATGAGAATTGTTAGGATGGAGGGGTCATTATGGATGCATTAGATCGGAAAATTTTGAATATCATGCAAAAAAACAGCAGGATTACTGTCAAACAGATTGCAGAGGAATGTTTCATTTCGTCACCTTCCGTATCTGTGCGTTTGCAGAATTTGGAGAGTCTGGGTTACATTCGTACGTATCAAGCTGTTCTTGACCATCAGAAATTGGGTTTTTTGATTAAGGCCTATGTGAATTGTGCGGTCAATGCAAAGGATAAACAAGATTTTTACCGTTACATCGAAGAAATCCCCAATGTCGTGGAATGCGACTGCATTACGGGTGATTACTCGATGTTATTGAAGGTCTATTTTACAAACACGATAGAACTTGATGAATTTATAACTGATTTACAACGCTTTGGTGACACCAAAACGCATATTGTCTTCTCAACAAATGTCGGTCCCCGCGGCCTGCAAATCCAAATAAACGAATAAGCAAAAACGCCGAGAGTCATTTTCGGCGTTTTTGCTTATTCGTTTATCTGTGGCGTGGGGGTCCCGTACCTCCGGCGAGCGACCGGCTGGCAGGAGAACAACACCGAAAACAACATTCACCTCCGATGAAGCCCGCTCCACCGGAGGTGGGCGGGGAAATGTAGTCTGTCCTCCGGCTAGGGCTGCTTCGCCGGAGCAGAGCAAGAAAAATAGACCGGTCCTCTGCGTGCCGTTCAAGCAAATGAATCCGAATTTCCCAGAGAGGCTCGCCTCACAAAGAAAAAACAACGTTACTGGATTTGATTCACCGGCGAGGGTCGGTTCAACGGTAACCCGTCCGTCCTATACATAATAGGTATAGGAAAATAATGATTTTAAGCATTAGACATACTTGACCAGTAGGTTTATAGTACAGTTAGAAATTAAAGCACAAATATTGAAGGAGGGTAATTGTTGGTAACAGATTAGAAGCAACCAAGAATTTTACAACAAGCGTTGAATGGAGAACGAATAGTGGCTAACGATCCGCAGCTTGCACTTATTAGTGAAATTGTTTCTTTAAACGATAAATTACTGGCAGAATTTAATTCTGCAAACGACCGAACGACAGCTAAATCACTGTTAAATCAGATTACAGGAAAAATTGTGCCTGTTTCATCAACTATCAAGGCACCATTTCAAACTGATTTTGGTCGTCATATTTTTGTTGGTGAAAATGTTTTTATAAATCGGGATTGCATGTTTGTTGATTTAGGTGGTATTTACATTGAGGATGATGTATTGATTGGACCTCGAGTCACATTAGTTTCCGTTAATCATGTGGAAGACCCAAAACAGAGGCGAGACTTGCTTCCAAAAGCCGTGCTTATTAAAAGTAATGCTTGGATTGGAGCGGGCGCCACTATTTTGCCCGGGGTTACTGTTGGCAAGAATGCGATAGTTGGTGCTGGTTCAGTCGTCACAAAGAATGTTCCTGACAACGCGGTAGTTGCGGGAGTTCCCGCAAAATATATTAGAGACATCCATATTGATTGAGCCCAGTTTATGACGAAGAAAATTAATATATTTCAAAAAGCAATCTTCTTGATTGCTTTTTTTTTGGTAAAGAAAAACACTGTCCAGAAAATGCTACATTTCTGGACAGTGTGACTAGTGATTTTTAACTTAATTGCGTAAACAAAGTAAGCCTGAGATATTAAGATAAAGTCTTCCCTTATGCCAACTTGCGTGTTTCGCAGATCAGGAAGTGGGAATTTCTTGTTTGGATGACCCAAGTGCCCTCAAATAAATGCGAGTAGGTGTCGTTGTAGAGAATGCGATGTTAGATAAAACGCGTTATAATTCTTATTGAAGAGAGAGAAGAAAGCTACCCGACAATGATCAGATTGGCCAAGAAGCATACGCCAACACTATCTGACCCGTTACATCAAAAATGGTCATTGATCGTTTACTCTTGACTTGGAGTCAACTCCAAGTTCTATAATTGCACTAATCATAAAGATTTGACGACTATAGAAACAGGAGAAGAGGATATGAACATGGATGAACAACAAATTATTGAATTGTACCGCGCGGTGAATCAAGCGATGGTTGCCAAAGACATTGACAAGCTGGATCGTATTCTTGCGGACGGCATGCATCTGGTCCACATGACGGGATATGACCAGACAAAAGACGAATGGTTTGCACAAATCAGAAGCGAACAGATGCGCTATTATTCAACCAAAGAAGAGAACATCAAGGACATCAAGATCGAGGGCAACAAAGCCAGCTTCATCGGGCAAAGCAGAGTGGATGCGCGCATCTATGGCTCAAGGCACACTTGGAGACTTCAAGTCAAAAATTATTTTGAAAAACGGAACGGGGAATGGATCATTGTTCGGCAAGAGGCCAGCACGTATTAAAGCTTGCTAAGTTTCAGCAGATTTGATCTACCAAGATTATCAAAAGGGGAAATGAATATGGATAAGGACAGATTGATCGCTTTTACGGACGCAATTCTGGCTATCATCATGACTATTCTGGTTTTGGAGTTGAAGGAACCGGAGACCCTCAGTTTGCAAGGATTGTGGGCGCTGAAAGGCAGTTATTCGGCCTATACACTTTCCTTCTTTTGGCTTGGGACGATGTGGATCGGCTTGCACAATGAATGGCAGGACGTAAAAAAAATATCCATACCGGTCATTTGGTACAGCCTGTCCATCCTCTTCTTCTCATCGCTCTTTCCTTATGTGACGAAGATTGTCAGCAATCATTTCGATGATTCCTTTGCCCAAGGGCTGTATGGCGTCATTGTAGTGCTGACCACTTTAAGCAATATCTTATTGAGCGATTCGCTGGTGAAGGCGAATGCTGAAAATGAGGTGCTCCGGAGAAAAATTTCCTTCCGGAAAAGGTGGCTGACCATCGATCTGCTGATAAAAGGCATTGGCTTCATTATCGCCATTACCGTCTATCCGCCTGCGATGATGATCAGTGTTCTGTTGGTTGCGGTATTTCTGGCCCTGCCCGCGCACATGAAAGAGGTAGAACATCTGTAAGAATAGCACTTCCTGATTATCAGGAGGTGTTTTTCTCTTTAAACCATTCGAAATCGGTGGACCGATTTGAAATGAGTAAATTCTGCAAAAAGTTTGCGATTGACTTGGAGTGAACTTCATGGTCTACACTGAGGGTATCGAATAGAAAAAAGGGGTTTTTGACAATGAAAATATTGATTTTAGGAGCCGCAGGACAAATATCAAAAATGTTAACTAACAGATTGTTGCAGGAAACTGAAGCAGAATTGGTTCTGTATGCCCGAAATGCGACTAGACGAATCGCCAACAGTGACCCAAGCCGAATAACGATCATTGATGCGGATTTCAACGATTCCGCTAAGTTGCTGGAAGCTATGGAGGGTGTCGCGATAGTTTATCTGAATGACATGAATTCTCCGGAAACTACCCAAACGATTGTGGATGCCGCCAAAAAATCCGGCGTTGCCAAAATAATCGGGGCAACGATTCTTGGGATTTATGACGAAGTGAGCGGCGAGTTCGGCAAATGGAATGCCAGAATGGTCGGCCGTACCGGCACAAACCGCCACAAAGAGTCGGCGAAAATCATTGAAGATTCCGGGATTGATTTTACATTGCTGCGCTTGACTTGGCTTTACAATCAGGAAGACAATGAAAGATATATGGTTAGCCAAAAAGGCGAACCTTTCATCGGCGCCCAAGTTGCCCGCCAAGCGGTTGCTCGACTGATCATGGACATCATTGAAAATCCTGCTATCTATTCAAACAAAAGCCTGGGCGTCAGCGAACCCAACACAGATTTCCCGAAACCATCCTTTTATTAAAAATGTTTTTGATTTTTCTGGTGTTTAAATTCTCCAAGAGTAAAGGAACTTTCTGCTAATCATGGTATTATGGAAATATTAAGTAACGCAGGAGGCGATAGAGTGGTAAAAACAAATCCAGTATTGATTGTTTTATTCGGAGCGACAGGTGATTTAGCTCAAAGAAAGTTATATCCTTCATTTTTCCGATTGTTTCGAAGTGGTGCGTTGGCAGAACGTTTCGCAGTGATCGGGACGGCAAGAAGAGAATGGAGCGACGCGCATTTTCGGGATGTGGTTTCAGAATCGATTCAATCATTCCAACCGACAGAAGCGGAAAAAGCTGCTTTTTTAAGCCACTTTTATTATCGTGCGCATGATGTTTCCGATGTGGAACATTACGTTCATCTCAAAGATTTGGCTGACAGATTAGATGCGAAATATGATTTGGATCAGAACCGGATGTACTATCTGGCGATGGCTCCGCAATTTTTCGGACCGATCGTGACGCATCTGAAAGGGCAGCAGATTGTGACGGACAATGGCTTCAACCGTGTCGTCATCGAAAAGCCTTTCGGGATGGATTATGCATCAGCCGAAAAATTGAACAATGAAATCACAAAAGTGTTCCCGGAAGAGGATATTTTCAGAATCGACCACTATTTGGGCAAAGAAATGATCCAAAATATTTTGGCCGTGCGTTTAACGAATCCGTTCCTTGAACCTTCGTGGAATCGTGAGTACATCGAAAATGTTCAGATCACTTTTTCCGAAGAACTGGGCGTGGAAGAACGCGGTGGCTACTATGACCATAGCGGCGCCCTGAAAGATATGGTCCAAAACCATATTCTGCAAGTACTGTCTTTGTTGGCGATGGAACCATTAGCTTCCGTATCGGATGCAAATATCCAAACAGCGAAGATTAAAGCCCTGAATGATGTGCGTGTCTATTCACCGGAAGAAGTCCGCGAAAACTTCGTGAGAGCGCAGTATGCGGCAGGCCGTTTGGGTGATGATGGATTTGTTGCCTATCAAGAAGAGCCGAATGTCGCAAGCGATTCGAGGACGGAAACGTTTGTAGCCGGGAAGTTCATGGTGGATAATCCACGCTGGAAGGGTGTGCCTTTCTATGTGCGCACCGGCAAACGGATGACGGAAAAAGGAACGCGCGTCAATATCGTTTTCAAAAAAGTTCCCGTTAATCCGTTTGATGCTGAAAAAGATGTCCCGGCGAACGATCTGACCATCTACATCCAACCAACGGAAGGCTTTGCTTTGACCATGAACCGGAAAGAAATCGGTCAAGGATTCAATACGCAGCCGATCAAATTGGAATACCGCCACGACAGCGAAATGATGGAAAATACTCCGGAAGCTTATGAACGTCTGACTTACGATGTTATTTTGGGTGATGCAACCAACTTTGCGCGTTGGGAAGAAGTTGCACAATCCTGGAGAATCATTGACGCAATCCGAGAAACGTGGGACAGCGACAATGAAGAAATTCCGAAGTATGCGGCAAGGACAATGGGACCAAAAGAAGCATTTGATTTGTTGAAAAAAGAAAACCACGAGTGGGTCTGGACACCGGATGAGTGGTACCGCGAACGCGGATTGTTGAAGGGATAGATTCGGTATCGATGTGGGGATGGCTCTCCTCCGGTGAAGGGCTGCTAGCCGGAGGAGATTGAAGATACCGGGGCTGTTCTCCGGTTTGGACCGGTTAACCGGAGGACAGCCTAACGAACGGATTCCCAACTCCGGCCAAAGCCGCTTAATCGGAGAACAGCGAAAAAATTAATAGAGGAGTGCTCACCAACCAGTTGAGCACTCCTTTTTGTGGTTTTCGGTAAGCTGATTTTCTTTACGGATTAAATGAGAAGTGGTATTGTGTATTGAGAACGTTCATTCTAGAAACGGAATCGGATTTTGAAAGGGGGAAATAATTTGGCTAGAAGTAAAGAATTTAATGAAGAAGAGGCCCTGGATAAAGCGATGGAAATCTTTTGGAAACAAGGATATGAAAAAACGTCGATCCAGGATTTGGTGGATCAGATGGGGATTCATCGCCGGAGTTTATACGATACGTTTGGAGACAAACATTCTCTTTTTGTACAAACTTTGGAACGCTATGAATCGCTGATCGCTGCTCAAATCAGGAATCAGATTACAGAAGAGATGACCACTGTCGAATCCATCAGAAAAATATTTGAACTGGCCGTATACTCTGATAATGCCTCTCCGAAAGGGTGCTTGATGGTCAACACGGCAGTTGAGTTGTCTTTGCTTGATAATGAAATTTCTCAAAGAATAAAGTCCGCTTTTAAGCAGACTGAAAATTTGATAGCGAATTTGTTGATCAGAGGACAAGCAAGAGGGGAAGTTGCAAGTTCATTTGATAGCAGCGAACTCGCACGTTACATCCATAATGCCCTTATTGGTGTCAGGGTTTTAGTGAAAACGACGTCAGATCGCCAAGAGTTAGAGTCAACGATCGGTTTGACGTTATCGATATTGAAAAACGATCAATGATGATGGTGATTACAAATTTTGTAGAAGAAGATAAGTTTGTAATCACCGATCATCCATTTTTTTGACTCTTTTGAGAATGGTCGTTCTCGAATGGCGTCATCATCAGTATATAAATAAAGGAGAAATGAATATGAAAGCAGTTCAAATCAAAAAATACTCGAAAAAAATTGAAACAGAAGTTGTAGAAATTCCTATCCCGGAGATTGGTGATCACGAAGTTTTAGTGAAAGTAAAGGTAGCGGCGGTCAATCATTTGGAAATCCTGAACATCACTGGCAGCGTCAAATTAATTCAAGATTACGATATGCCTCTAACGATCGGCAATGAGTTGACAGGGGTCATTTCTGAGGTCGGAAAACTTGTTTCAGGATTTAAGAAAGGCGATACGGTCTATACACGACTTCCGTTGGACAAAATAGGCGCTTTTGCTGAATATGTCGCGGTGGATGCTAAAGCAATCTGGCATTTGCCCAAGAATCTTGATTTTGTTACAGGGGCAGCTGCTCCTTTAACGGGCCTGACTGCGTATCAAGGCCTGCATGAAGAACTAAATGCTAAAGCCGGGCAAACGGTCTTCATTCCTGGTGGGTCAGGCAGTTTCGGACAAATGGCTGTTCCGATAGCTAAAGCCATGGGACTGAATGTCATTGTATCGGGGAATCCATCTGCTCGTGAACAGCTACTCGCTGCCGGTGCGACTCAATACATTGATTATACGAAAGAAAATTATTGGGAAATTCTAAAGGGAGTGGATTTTGTCATTGACACACTCGGGGCTGCTGAATTCGATCGGGAATTATCAATCATCAAACCTGGAGGTAGACTGTTGAGCCTGCGAACAGGTCCAAATAAACAGTTTGCAAAAGACCATGGATTTCCAAAGTGGAAACAACTGCTGTTCGCTCTGGCAGGGGCGAAATTTGATAAAAAAGCTAAAAAACATGGCATTGAGTATCGTTTTATATTTGTTCGTTCCGAGGGTTCGCAGCTGCAAGAAATTTCAAAAATTATTGAAGAAAATAATATTATCCCGGCTGTCGATCCGACTGAATTTACGCTAGACCAAGTAAATGAAGCCTTGCGTCTGGTAGCGAGTGGACATCCAAAAGGGAAAGTTGTCATCAAGGTTTCCGAATGACAAAAAAAGAAAGGAGGACGTATAAGTATGCGAGAATCTGAGACCTATATTCATGCCCCAAACAAAAGCATCCGAACGGCTAATGGAATAACCTATGTGTACCGTGAATTAGGTGAAAAAATAGGGATTCCAATTGTTTTCTTCACGCATTTATCAGCGAATCTCGACAATTGGGATCCAAGGATAATTGACGGCATCGCAAAACAGCATTGGGTGATTACGTTCGATAACACAGGAGTAGGCCTATCCAGTGGACAAGTTCCCGGTACGATAAAAGAAATGGCCGAAGATGCGATTGATTTTATCAAGGCACTAGGATTTAAGCAGATCGATATTCTGTCCTTTTCGATGGGTGGGATGATCGCTCAAGAACTCTTGGAACTGGAACCAACTTTGATTAGAAAAGTAATTCTGACCGGAACGGGTCCTCGTGGTGGGAAGGGGATTGAAAATGTTACGAAGATGTCCAATCAGGATTTAGTGCAGGCCATTTTCACATTAAAAGATGTAAAAACATATTTATTCTTTACCCGCAGATCAAATGGCAAAAAAAAAGCAAAAGAGTTCCTGGCAAGAATCAAGGAACGAAAGCAAAATCGAGACAAAATGATCAGCTTAAAGGGGTACCTTACACAACTGAAAGCAATCAATCGTTGGGGGAAATCAACTCCAGCGGACCTTTCAAAAATAAAGCAACCGATTCTAGTCGTTAACGGTGAAGCTGACCGGATGCTACCGACCTAAAACTCCTATGATCTGGTTCAAAGCCTCCTTAACAGTAAACTTGTGATTTACAAAGATGCCGGTCATGGCGCAATCTTTCAATACCATCAAGAATTCGCAAAAGAAGTGTTAGCATTTTTAAATAAGTAATCCTTGGGCTCTCCTCCGGTGAAGGGCTGCTGGCCGGAGAAGGGCTGAGATACCGGGGCTGTTCTCCGGTGAGGATCGGTTAACAGGAGAACAGCGAAACGAACAAGATCTTATCTCCTGCAAAGGCCCCTTCACCGGAGATCACCGTTCTGAAGTCAGCCAAACATTTTGAACTTTCCAGCTTCTGTCTCTTGACTTCACCTTGAGGTTAAGGAGTAAGGTTCTAATAAGCCTATAACGGGTACCCGGTGGTATAATAAAAATGGACAAACAGTTGTCAGATGCAGAAAACCGTTTTTCGATTCTTTATTGATACTCCGGTCAAATTGGAAAGGATGAAGATAATGGCAATCAAAGACAAAGTAGTAATCATCACGGGAGCTTCTTCAGGAATTGGCGAGGCGACAGCCCGACTGTTGGCAAGCAAAGGAGCCAAGTTGGTTTTGGGCGCGCGCAGGGAAGAGCATTTGCGGAAATTGGTTGACGAAATCGTCCAGGCCGGTGGGGAAGCTGTTTACCGCGTTACGGATGTCACCAAAATCGAGGATAACAACAAGTTGGTCGAACTGGCAAAAGAAAAATTCGGAAGAGTGGATGTCATTTTCCTTAATGCCGGCGTGATGCCGAACTCGCCGTTATCGAAGTTAAAAACGAAGGACTGGCATCTGATGGTGGACGTCAACATCAAAGGCGTTCTGAACGGGATCGAAGCTGTTCTTCCGGAATTCACGAAACAAAAATCAGGTCACGTGATCACCACCTCGTCCGTCGCGGGTCTTAAAGCCTATCCGGGCGGAGCGGTTTATGGCGCCACGAAATGGGCAGTCCGCGATCTGATGGAAGTGTTGCGCATGGAATCTGCGATGGAAGGCACCAACATCAGAACAGCCACGATCTATCCGGCCGCCATCAACACTGAATTGCTGGAAACGATCAGCGACGATAAAATGGCCAAAGACATGGGAATCATCTACAAACAATACGGCATCAGCCCGGATCGCGTAGCCACTGTGGTCGCCTTCGCGATCGATCAGCCTGAGGATACGAACGTCAACGAATTTACAATCGGACCGACGATTCAACCTTGGTGATAAAAGTCAGTAACAGCAAGCCTTCTGCGCCCAACTGAAAGGGGTGCAGCGGGCTTGCTTTATAGTTTTTTTCGAATGTTACCGGGGGAACTCTCCTCCGGTGAAAGATTGCTTGGACGGAGGAGAGCGTCAAAAACGACTCTGTTCTCCGTCCAGCGTCTCCCCGCCGGAGCAGAGCGACGTGATCGGTATCGTAGCTCCGGCCACAACCACTTAGCCGGAGGACAGCACCAAAACGTACAGCCACCTCCGGCCGCCGCCACACAACTCCAACTGAAACGTACAAGAATGAAAGTAAGCACAAAATATATCACAAAATAATTGACAACCATCCATCATTCTTGTATATTTATTAAAAATATATGAAACTTTGATGAGATAAGTAGCTGGGAAAGAAACCACAGAGAGTCTGCGAATGGTGAAAGCAGATGTTTCGGAATCAGCGAAAATGGTCTTTGAGTTATCACGTGTGAGGGAAACTTAGCAAGTGACGGGTACGCCCGATAGCGCGTGAAGGGATGACAGTCCCTTGCTGAGATAATCTTTTTGATTATGAACAAAGGTGGTAACGCGAGCACTCGCCCTTTCAATAGGGGAGTGCTTTTTTTATATATTTTTAAAACATTTTTGGAGGCGAAAATATGGAGCAATCATTTGTAAGGGAAATGACATCAAAGCATCTAGTTATGCTTTCATTGGGTGGAGTTATAGGAACCGGAATCTTTTTGAGTTCGGGGTATTTGATTCAAACGACGGGTTCGATCGGAACCATCATCGCGTATCTGATCGGAGCATTTTTGGTGACGTTGGTCATGATGTGCTTGGGCGAATTGTCGGTCCACGAGCCTAGTACGAGTTCGTTCCACAACTACGCTTCAAAATACATCCATCCCGGAGCAGGTTTCGTGGTGGCGTGGCTTTATTGGCTGACGTGGACAGTGGCATTGGGTTCGCAGTTCATCACCTTGGCGATTTTGTCACAACGCTGGTTCCCCGGCATTCCCACTTGGCTTTGGTGCATCTTTTTTATCGGCATTATTGTACTTTCAAACATTATTGATGTGCGTTGGTTTTCCGTCAGCGAATTTTGGATGTCGTTGATCAAAGTGCTCGCACTGGCAATTTTCCTTATCCTGGGTCTGGGTGGCATATTCGGATTTATACCGATCCAGGGAAATGAATCAGCACCACTTTTCAGCCATCTGACGGAAAACGGTTGGTTCCCGAAAGGGGCAGGCTCCGTTTTCTTGGCGATCCTGTCGGCTAACTTCGCTTTTTCCGGTGCAGAACTGATCGGCGTAGCCGCTGGCGAAACGTCGGATCCCAAGAAAAATATCCCGAAAGCAATCCTGCAGACAATCATCATTCTCGTGGTTCTGTTCATCGGGACGATTGTTGTGATCGGTGCGCTGCTTCCGGATTCTGCGGCTAATTTGGATGAAAGTCCGGTGACCGTCATCCTGAATTTGATGGGTATCCCATACGCAGCAGACATCATGAACCTCGTCCTGATCACTGTAGTCCTTTCCGGCGCAAACTCTGGGGTCTACGCAGCATCAAGAATGCTGTGGTCATTGGCCAATGCAGGAACATTGCCGAAACGTTTCGCCAAATTATCCAAACGCGGGTTGCCGATTTACGGGTTGTTGCTGACCATTTTGGGTGGGCTTCTCTCCCTGTTTTCCAGCATCTATTCCGCGGACACCGTTTACCTGGCTTTGGTATCCATCTCCGCATTCGCGGTCGTGGCGGTTTGGTTGAGCATCGCTTGGGCACAACTGAATTTCCGCAAATACTATCTGAAATCGGGGCATAAACTGGATGAACTGGCTTACCAAACACCATTCTATCCAATCGTTCCGTGGCTCGTCATTATCCTTTGCTCCGTTTCGATCATCGGCATCGCGTTTGATCCGAACCAGCGGATTGCCTTGATCATCGGCATCCCATTCACGATCTTGTGCTTCTTTTATTACCAGTTATTCTTCAGCAAAAAGGCTTCTGTAGCAATCGAAAATCAAGAAGTGGGTGAGCTTTCCGATGAATTTTAAAGAGTGGCAAAAGAATCAAAAAGTGATCCTCATCGATGGTTCGATGTCCTTAGGTCTGGAGGAGCAAGGCTTGGACCTGAATGATGAGTTATGGACCGCGAAAGCATTAGTGAACGAACCGGATAAAATTGAAAAAGTCCATCAGAACTATTACGATGCCGGGGCAAACATCGCCATCACAGCGAGCTATCAAGCGACGGTTGCCGGGTTCGAGCGTTTGGGCCATACAACCGAAGAAAGCCGGGCTCTGATCAAAAGAACGGTAGAACTAGCGAAACAGGCCCAAACGAAAAGCCAAGGCCTGCAAGAAAAATGGGTGGCGGCTTCGGTCGGACCATACGGAGCCTATTTGGCGGACGGCTCTGAAT
>ERZ1023696.93-NODE-93-length-19074-cov-9.786457_pt1 | contig 19074 bp, 18 predicted proteins | sample MGYA00520859_ERZ1023696 | MGnify/ENA primary metagenome ERZ1023696 (study PRJEB33180, sample SAMEA4046002) | wastewater metagenome | place: Denmark | collected 2016-03-13 | study: EMG produced TPA metagenomics assembly of the PRJEB13832 data set (Local surveillance...
CCCACCCAGAGGGCCGGCAAGGCAAACAAGCCACTATTAAAATAATAGCTGTTTGCGCTTGCTGCATAAGCGCTAGAGCACGAAAACACTTGTATTTTTGTGCCGGCATTTGATAATGGGCGCATGACCGAACTCATCCTCATCCGCCATGGCGAAACCGACTGGAACCGCGAGCTGCGCTTCCAGGGCCAGGTGGATGTGCCCCTCAACGCCACCGGGCACGAGCAGGCCCGCCGCCTGGCGCAGCGGCTGGTGGCGGAGCGCCTGGCGGTCGATCACCTGGTGTGCAGCGATCTCATCCGCACGCGGCAGACGGCGCAGCCCGCGCTGGCCGCGTTGCTGCCGCAACTGTCGCTCGATGCCCTGACCGACCCGCGCCTGCGCGAGCAGCATTTTGGTGTGGTCGATGGCATGCGCGTGGACGACATCAAGGCCCGGCACGCGCAAGCATGGGCGCAGTGGCTGCGCTTTGATGCCGATGGTGGCATGCCCGGCGGCGAGACGGCACGGCAGTTTCACGCGCGGGTCATGGAGGCACTGCGCGGCCTGGCCCAGCAGCACGCGGGGCAAACCATCGTCGTGGTCACGCACGGCGGGGTGCTCGACATGGTGTGGCGCACGGCGCGCGGCCTGGGGCTGGGCGGCCCGCGCCAGAGCGACATCCCCAACGCGGGCCTCAACCGCGTGCGCCTGCAAGGCGATGCCATCGACATCGTGCACTGGGCCGACACGCAGCATCTGGCTGATCTGCCAGCGCAGCCGGTGTATGACCAGACCCGGCTGCTGGCTGTCGAGGGCGTTACAGGCGTTATGGGCGATACGGGCGCTCAGAGCGCAAAGGGGGTTACGCGCCCTTGACGTCCTTGCCGCCCTTGACCAACGCCAGATAAGCGCTGCGGGTTTGCGGCGACACCGAATCGACCAGCTGCTCGTGCGGCGTCTTGTGCCGCGCCAGCATGCGCGCCGTGGCGATGGTTTTCGATTTGCAGAACCAGTGGCAGGTGTGCTGCATCAGGAACAGCTCGGCCGACATGGTGAAGGCTTTTTCCCGGGGGGCCAGGTGGGCCGCGTTGCGGGCCATGTTCTCGATGCCCCGGGCGTGGATGGCCAGGGCCTTGCGCATGTCGAAGGTGGTGGCGGGAAACAGCTGGCTGGCAAAGGGTATCGCCATGGCAAAGCGGCTGACGCGGGCATCGGCTTCGTTCACCTGGGCGAACTCGGCGGCGAAACGGTTGAACTGCTCGCTCAGCTGGGATTCGGTGGTGGTCAGCAGGCTCCAGATCTGGTCGCGCCGCTCGGGCGTGCTTTCGCCCAGCGCCCGCAGATAGCCCTCGGTGAGGGCCTCCATGAGTTTTTCGATCTGGTAGTGGCCCAGGTGGCTGGCCAGCAGGGCAATGCGTTTACGCTGCTGCTGGTGGTTGGCGATGTAGCTGCCGATGGCGATCAGGAGGGCGAGGGTGAGAATGTCCATGGCCTGTTTATATCCCTGGCGGCTGAGGCCAGGCTTTCTGTGGGGGGCGAATTTGCTCGAATGCGCGGGCCACCTGCAGCACGCCCAGGTCGTCAAAGCGCGGCCCGGCGATCTGCAGGCCAATGGGCAAGGGATGCAGGCCGCTGGTGTAGCCGCAGTTCACCGAAGCGGCGGGTTGCTCTGACATGTTGTAGGGCACGGTGAAGCCGATGTGTTCCAGCGGCCGCAGCGGGTCGTTGGTGGGCGAGGGCAGCTCGGCCGCAAACGCCGCCATGGGTGCCACGGGCGAGATCACGTAGTCGAACGCGCTGCAGGCGCGCACGGTGGCCACGCGGGTCAGGTGGAACTGCTGGCTGGCATGGAACACCTCGGTGCCGCTCAGGCCCGCAGCGCTGTCGGCCCAGGCACGGATGTAGGGCAGCACCTTGTCGCGCTGCCCGGCTGGCAGGGCCTGCAGGTCGATGTGCGAGCGCATGCGCCAGAAATGGTCCATGCCGTCGAGCATGGCCTGCGTCATGAAAGGCTGCATGGGCAAGATGTGGGCGCCGGCCTGTTCCAGCCAGCGGGCGGCCTGCTCGACGGCGGCGCGCACCTCGGGCTGTACCGGCAGGCCGCAGCCGGCATCCAGCAGCAGGCCTATGCGCAGGCCGCGCAGGTGCCCCACCCCCTGGTCAAACTGGCCCCAGGCAATGTCCTGCGCGGGCAAGGCCATGCTGTCGCGTGCGTCGCCCTGGCTCAGCACCTGCATCATCAGTGCGGCGTCTGCCACCGTGCGTGTCATGGGGCCAGCGGCACGGCCGGTGTAGGGCGGGTCGATGGGAATGCGGCCCAGGCTGGGTTTGAGGCTGAAGATGCCGCACCAGCTGGCCGGCAGGCGCAGCGAGCCGCCGATGTCGGTGCCGATGTGCAGCGGGCCGTAGCCGGCGGCGGCCGCAGCGCCAGCACCGGCGCTGGAGCCACCGGGGCCTTTGGACAGGTCCCAGGGGTTGCGCGCCAGCGCGTGAAAGCTCGACAGGCCCGATGACAGCATGCCGTAGTCGGGCATGGTGGACTTGGCCACGATGACCGCGCCCGCTTCGCGCAGGCGTGCCGCAGGCGGGGCGTCGGCGGCGGCGGGCACCAGCGCGGTGGCCGCAGTGCCCAGCGGCATGGGGTCGCCGCGCGTGGCGATGTTCTCCTTGATGGTGGCGGGCACGCCATCGAGCGCCCCCAGCGGCTCGCCGCGCAGCCAGCGGGCCTCCGACGCCGCTGCCTGCGCCAGGGCGGCTTCGGGGCGCAGCAGGTAGGTGGCCCGGATATGGGGCTCCCAGCGCTCCATATGGGCCAGCACGTCGGTGACCACCTCGACCGGGGACAAGGTGCGCTGGCGGTAGGCCGAGAGCAGGGCGTGGGCGGGCAGGTCGTGCAGGGCGCTCATGGTGCGGTTTTTTCAGGGGTGGACGGGCCAGGCCGCGCGCCGGGCTGTCAGGGCCCGGGGCGCCGCTGCTGCGGTTTTCAGGACCAGGAAAGGGCCGACAGATCGTTCACAAAGATAGGCATGTCTTTCCACAGCCCCTTGAGGTTTTTGTTGGCCACGGTCACCCATTGCGGCTGGTAGAGAAAACCATGCACGGCCTCTTCGGCCAGCAGGCGCTGCGCATCGCCCAGCAGGCGGGCGCGGTCGGCGGGGCGCGGGGCGTTCTTGATTTTTTCAAACAGCGTGCTGAACTGGGGCGAGTTGTAGCCCCAGTAATAGTCGGGCTTGGCAAAGTTGCCCAGGTCAAAGGGCTCGACGTGGGAGATCAGGGTGAGGTCGTAGTTCTTGTTGCCATAGGTGCCGCTGAGCCACTGGGCCCATTCCACATTCTGGATCTTGGCCACGATGCCGATCTTGGCCAGCTGCGCCGCAATCACCTCGCCCCCCTGGCGGGCATAGGGCGGCGGGGGCAACGTGAGCGTGAGCGTGAGCGGGGTCTTGACGCCCGCTTCGGCCAGCAGTTTTTTGGCCTTGTCGATATCGAACGGGTTGATGCCCGTGGTGTCCACATACCCGAAAGCGCCCGGCACATAGTGGCTGCCAATGGGCACGCCAAAGCCGTCACCCGCGCCTTCGATGACGGCCTTGCGGTCGATGGCGGCGGCAATGGCACGGCGCACGCGCACGTCGTTCAGGGGCTTGCGGTCGTTGTTGATGGCCAGGATGGTCTTGGCGCGCGAGCCGCTCACCACCACCTGAAAGCGCGGGTTGGCCTTGAACTGGGCCACGCTGCGTGGCGTGACGCGGGCAAACGCGTCCACATCACCGGCCAGCAGCGCCGCCACCTGCGCGGCAGGGTCGGAGATGAAGCGGAACGTGGCCCGGCGCATCTTGATGCTGGCGGGCGCGCGAAAGCCCGGCCAGGCGTTCAGCGTGATGGACGCACCCTTGTTCCATGCGCCCAGCACGTAGGGGCCGGTGCCCACGGGCCGCGTGGCATTGGTGGCGGCACTTTTGGGCTCGACGATGATGGCCGTGGCCTGGCCCAGCACAAACAGGAAATCCGGGTCGATGTCCTTGTGGATCAGCACCACGGTGTGGTCATCCACCACCTGGGTGGTGAGGCTGGCAAAGGTGCGCTTGTCCTTGTTGGTGCTCTTGTCGCTGCCCGCGCGGTCGAACGAGAATTTGACCGCATCGGCCGTGAAGGGCACGCCGTTGCTGAACTTCACCCCCCGGCGCAGGCGCAGGGTGTAGGTCTTGAGGTCGGGCGACACCTCCCAGCTCTCGGCCAGCAGCGGCGACACACTGCCGTCGGCATTGATCTTGGTGAGCGTCTCGAAGATGTTGTAGTGAACGATCTCGGCAATGGCCGAGGCGGCACCGGCGGTCGGGTCCAGCCCCGGCGGTTCCAGCGTCATGGCCAGCACCACGGTGTCCTTGCTGGTTTTGGCCAGGGCGCCCCAGGGCGCAGCAAGGGGCACCGCGGCGATGGCGCCAGTGGCAAGGATTGAGCGGCGGTTCAGCATGTTTGAGTTCTCCAGACGGAAACCTGTGGAAGGGGCGCGGGCCGGCAGATGCGTGGCCGACGGGGCTGAGGGCTTTTTACACCATCGTGCGCGCGGCGCCGCCGGCCAGCGGCGCACGGCGGGCACGGGCACGCCCGGGCTCGATGCGCGGCACGGCGTTGAGCAGGGCGCGCGTGTAGGGGTGCTGCGCGTTGTGAAACAGCTCCTGCGGCGTGCCGCGCTCCACAATGCGCCCCTGGTACAGCACCACCACCTCGTCGCACAGGTGGTTCACCACGGCCAGGTCGTGGCTGATGAGCAGGTAGGTGATGCCGAATTCCTGCTGCAAATCCAGCATCAGGTTGAGCACCTGCGCCTGCACTGACACATCGAGCGCGCTCACGGGCTCGTCGGCCACGATGAGGCGGGGGCGGGTGATGAGTGCGCGCGCAATCGCAATGCGCTGGCGCTGGCCGCCCGAAAACTCGTGCGGGTATTTGTCCAGGTCGGTGCTGCGCAGGCCCACCTGCGTCAGCACCTGCGCGGCCTGCTCGCGCTGTTCGGCGCGGCTGGTGGCACCCTTGGCCTGCAGCGGCTCGGTGACGATGCGCTGCACGGTGTGGTGTGGGTCCAGGGAGCCATAGGGGTCCTGGAACACCATCTGAAAGTCGCGCCGCGCGTGGCGCAGCTCGGCGGCGGGCAAGCGGTGCAGGTCGCGGCCCAGCAGGTGCACCGCGCCGCTGGTGGGCGTGTCGAGCGCCATCACCAGCCGGGCCAGCGTGGATTTGCCCGAGCCCGATTCACCCACGATGCCCAGGCTGCGGCCCGCCGCCACGGTGAAATCCACGCCCTGCAGCGCCTGCACCTGCTGCGGCGGCTGAAAAAGGTGCGTGCGCGGCAGCGGGTAGTGGCGCACCAGTTGCGTCACCTGCAGCAGGGGTGGATGCGCATCGGCAGGTGTTTTTGAGTCAAATTGGCCTGTAGTGCTTATGGGGTAAGCGCTATCAGCTATCAAATCAGGAGTGGTTGCGGTATTCATGCGCCAACCTCCGGTGCGGCGGGCATGGCATCGAGCCGGATGCAGCGCGCCATGTGCCCCGCATCCACAGAGCCCAGCGGCACGGGCGGTGGCGGGGTGGTGTGGCATGCATCCACGGTGAAGCCGCAGCGCCCTGCAAAGGGGCAGCCAGCGGGCAGGCGGGCCAGCTCGGGCACGGTGCCCGGGATGGTGGCCAGGCGCGTGCGTTCGCCGGGGCGGTGCGGCAGCAGTTGCGGGCGCGCCGCAAAAAGGCCGCGTGTGTAGGGGTGGGCCATGGTCGCGAAGACAGCCTCCGTGGGGCCGCTTTCCACCACCGAGCCGCCATACATCACCAGCATGTGGTCGGCGTTCTGCGAGATCACGCCCAGGTCGTGCGAGATCAGGATGAGCGCCATGCCGCGCTCGGCCACCAGGTCGCTGATGAGGTCCAGAATCTGCTGCTGCACGGTCACGTCGAGCGCGGTGGTGGGCTCGTCGGCAATCAGCAGGTCGGGCCCGCAGGCCAGCGCCATGGCGATGGTGATGCGCTGGCGCTGCCCGCCCGAGAACTGGTGCGGATAGGCATCCAGGCGCCGCGCGGCATCGGCAATGCCCACGCGCTCCAGCAGGGCCAGGGCCTCGCGGCGAGCCGCTGCACGGCCCATGCCGCGGTGCAGCCGCAGGGGCTCGGCCACCTGGTCCCCAATGCGGTGCACGGGGTTCAGCGCCGTCATGGGCTCCTGGAACACCATGCCGATGCGGTTGCCGCGCAGGCGGCACAGCGCGCGGTCGTCCAGCCCCACCAGCTCCTGCCCATCCAGAAGAATGCTGCCACTGGCCTGCGCGGCGTCGGGCAGCAGGCCCATGAGCGCCAGGGCGGTGAGTGATTTGCCACAGCCCGATTCGCCCACCAGGCCCAGGGTTTCGCCACGGTGAAGCGTGAAATCGATGCCACGCACCGCGTCGACAGCACCCTGGTGCGTGTGCAGGTGCACGCGCAGGTCGGTGACTTGCAGCAGGGGGGTGGGTGGGGATTGGGGGTTCATCGGAGCGGCGAGGCAGGTCAGCGCTTGCGGGCCAAGCGCGGGTCGAGCAGATCGCGCAGGCCATCGCCCAGCAGGTTCAGGCCCAGCACGGCCAGTGCAATCGCCATGCCGGGCCACACGGCCAGCAGCGGGGCCTGGAACATGAGGGTCTGGGCGTCGCTGAGCATGCGGCCCCACGAGGGCTGCGGCGGTTGTGTGCCCAGGCCCAGGTAGGACAGCGCCGCCTCGGCCAGGATGGCAATGGCAAACTGCACCGTGGCCTGCACGATCAGCACCGAGGCGATGTTGGGCAGCACATGCTCGAGCGTGATGCGCACGCTGCCCTTGCCGCACGCACGCGCCGCCAGAATGAAATCGCGCGACCACACGGCATTGGCCGAGGCGCGCGTCACCCGCGCAAAGGTGGGAATATTGAAGATGCCAATGGCGATGATCGAATTGACGATGCCCGCGCCAAACACCGCCGTCATCATGATGGCCGACAAAATGGCCGGAAACGCAAACGTGAAGTCGGCCAGCCGCATGATGGTTTCTTCCACCCATCCGCGCCGCGCGGCGGCCAGCAGCCCCAGCGCCACGCCCAGGCCCATGCCAATGCCCACCGCAATCACGCCCACCAGCAGCGAGTTGCGTGCGCCCACCAGCAGCAGCGACGCCACGTCGCGGCCAAAGGCGTCGGTGCCCAGCCAGTGCTGGGCGCTGGGCGGCTGCAGTTTGGCCGGTAGGTCCATTTCGTAGGGCGACCAGGGCGTCCAGACCAGCGACAGCGCCGCTGCGGCCAGCAGCAACGCCACCAGCAGGGCGCCCGCAACAAAGCTGCGGTGCCCCAGGGCACGGCGCAGCCAGTGGGGGCGTGACGACCGAACGGATGAGGAAGTCGTTGCGCTCATGGGTTTGTTGACCGCTTTTTGTGAAGCCCCCGGCGCTTGAAACCGGCGCGCCCCAAAGCCAGCGCCACCGTGGAACTGGCTCTGCCAGGCCACGGGTGGCGTCCCCCTGGGGGGATGGCGCGAAGCGACTCAGGGGGGTGCCACCTCATACGTCGCTGGCCTTCACGCGGGGGTCGATCACCGCGTACAGCAGGTCCACGAAGAAGTTGACGACCACCACCATGGCCGCCAGCAACATCACGCAGTTGCGCACCACGACCAGGTCGCGGTTGGCAATCGACTGGAAGATCAGCCGGCCCAGGCCCGGCAGATAAAACACGTTTTCCACCACGATGGTGCCCGCCAGCAGGTTGGCAAACTGCAGGCCCATCACCGTGACGACCGGGATCATGGCGTTGCGCAGCACATGGCCCCACAGCGCAGCCCGCCGCGACAGGCCCTTGGCGCGCGCGGTGCGCACGAAATCTTCGCGCAGCACATCCAGCACGGCCGAGCGCGTGATGCGCGCCAGAATGGCCGCCTGCACCACGGCCAGCGCCAGTGCGGGCAGCAGCAGTGCTTTCAGCGCTTGCAGCGGGTCGCCGCCGCTGTCTTCGGTCCAGCCCGGGAAGCCCCCGGCCGAAAACCACTGCAGCTTGACCGAAAACAGCAAGATCAGCAGGATGGCGAACCAGAAGTTGGGAATGGCAATGCCCAGCTGGGCCAGGCCCATCACGCCCAGGTCGCCCCACCGGTTGTGGCGCGCAGCGGCAAAAAGGCCCGCCGCGAGGGCCAGCACCGTGCTGAGCACCATGGCCATCAGCGCCAGCGGCACCGTGAGCGCAAGGCGTTCCAGCACCAGCTCCAGCACCGGGCTGCCGTAGGTGTAGCTGTCACCCAGGTCGCCCACCACCAGGCCACGCATCCATTGCCCATAGCGTTGCACTGCGGGCCGGTCCAGCCCCAGCTGGGTGGCAAGCTCGGCCACGGCGTCGGGTGAGGCGTCTGGCCCCATCAGCACCTGGGCGGCGTTGCCCGGCAGAATGTCCAGCACCACAAACACGACCACCGACGCACCGAGCAGCGTGGCAACAAGGGTGAAAAATCGTTTGAGAAGAAAGAAACCCATGGATCGGATGCTGGCGGAGCGTGGGTGCTTCAGTCGATTGAAAAAGGTCAGGTGCCTGCGCAGCATACCGACAAAGCACCCATGGCGGCGGTGGTGTGTTGTGCCTGGCGTCAAAGCAGTGCAGGGCAGGGGCGCGGGATAATACGCCGCATGAAGACCGTCTCCCTGAATTCGCTGCAATCGCGCCTGGCGCTCCCGCCATCTACGGGGAGGACCGCATGGCACTGAGAATCACTGACGAGTGCATCAACTGCGATGTGTGTGAGCCCGAGTGCCCGAACCAGGCCATCACCCTGGGACAGGAAATCTACGAGATCGACCCCGACAAATGCACCGAATGCGTGGGCCATTTTGACGAGCCCCAGTGCGTGCAGCTGTGCCCGGTGGCCTGCATCCCGGTAGACCCCCAGCATGTGGAGAGCCGGGAAACGCTGTGGCAGAAGTTTCACCGGCTGCAGGCTGTCACCAAAATATAAGTGTTTTTTGCCTCTAGAGCTTATCCATCAAGCGCTAATAGCTATAAAAACAATAGCTTCTAGTTGTCTTCAGGTCTTGGTGGCTTGGGACGCGGTGGCTTGGTGGTGTGGATCAGCAACGTGGCTTTCTCCATGTCCCCCGCCAGCAAGGCCGGATGCGCCTTGAGTGAATGCTGGATGCTGTCCTCGATCAGGGTGCGCTGGTCGGGTGAAGGTTTTTTCAGCACCCAGTTGGCCACTTCGGCCTTGACGCCCGGATGCCCGATGCCAATGCGCAGGCGCCAGTAATCGGGCGAACCGAGCTGGGCATGAATATCCCGCAGGCCGTTGTGCCCGGCATGGCTGCCCCCGCGCTTGAGTTTCACCTGGCCGGGGGCGATGTCCAGTTCATCGTGCGCCACCAGGATTTCCTCGGGCTGGATCTTGAAGAACCGCGCCAGTGACGCCACCGATTTTCCCGACAGGTTCATGAAGGTCTGGGGCTGCAGCAGCCACACACTCTGGCCATGTACGCTGGTGCGGGCCACCAGCCCGTGGTAGCTGCGCTCGGGCACCAGCGTGGCCTTGAGTTCGCGCGCCAGCGCGTCTATCCACCAGAAGCCCGCGTTGTGGCGGGTGGCCTCGTAGTCGGGCCCTGGGTTGCCCAGGCCCACAAACAGTTTGATCATGTGCGCAATTATCGGTAGCTACCAATGAAAACGGCCCACACAGGTGGGCCGTTGGATGCAGCTCTGCCGGAGCAGGCCGCGAAGACCGGTGCGCCGGTCTTATTTCTTGCCCTTGCCCTTGCCCTTGGCATCGGCGGCAGGAGCTGCATCGGCGACAGGCGCCACCACTTCCACCACGGGGTTAGTCACGGAAACCAGCACGGGGTTGTTGTTCTGACCGCCACGGATCACAGCGCTCACACCCTTGGGCAGTTTGATGTCCTTGAGGTGCAGGGAAACACCCTTCTTCAGCGTGCTCAGGTCCACGGCAATGAACTCAGGCAGGTCGGAAGGCATGCAGGTCACGTCGAGTTCGTTCACGACGGGGTTCGCCAGGCACTTGTCCACCTTGACAGCGTCGGACTCATCCGCGCCGCTGAAGTGCAGTGGCACCTTCATGTGCAGCTTGGTCTTTTCGTCCACGCGCTGGAAGTCAATGTGCAGCACCAGTTGCTTATAGGGGTGGTATTGCACGTCGCGCAGCAGAACCTTGGCGGTTGTGCCGGCCACTTCCATGTCCAGCACGCTGGAGTGGAAAGCTTCCTTCTTCAGGGCGTGCCACAGTGCGTTGTGGTCGACCTCGATAAGCTGGGGTTCAGCAGAACCGCCATACACGATGCCAGGCGTCTTGCCCGAATTGCGCAGACGGCGGCTCGCACCCGTACCCTGCTTGGCGCGCTCAAAAGCGACGATGTTCATAATTAGCTCCTGAAAAGGGACGACCGCGACCAGTCATTCCCTGTTAAAAAAAGGCTTGTTGCGCCCAGATGGCGGCAAGCCCACAACAATGCTCCCGAACAGGCAAGCCTCCCGAAGGAGGCCTGCAAGCATCTGACTCAGCAAAGCCACGCCACACAGGCGCGACCGGCGCTCAGAAAAGATTCTCTTGGTCCGAGAACAAACTCATCACCGACTCTCCCTTGGCAATGCGCTGGATCGTTTCGGCGATCAGCGGAGCCACGGAGAGCTGGCGGATTTTTGCGCAACCTTTGGCGTTGTCGCTCAAAGGGATGGTGTTGGTCACCACCACTTCGTCGAGGGCCGAGCCCTGGGCGATGCGTTCAATGGCGGGGCCAGAAAAAATGGGGTGGGTGCAGTAGGCGTACACCTTCTTGGCACCGCGCTCCTTGAGCACTTCGGCAGCCTTCACCAGCGTGCCGGCGGTGTCGATCATGTCGTCCATGATCACGCAGTTGCGGCCATCGATTTCACCGATCACGTGCATCACCTCGGACACATTGGCCTTGGGACGGCGCTTGTCGATGATGGCCAGATCACAGCCGAGCTGCTTGGCCAGGGCCCGGGCGCGAACCACGCCGCCGACGTCAGGCGACACGACGATCAGGTCTTCGTAATTCTTCTGGCGCAGATCGCCCAGCAGAACAGGCGACGCATAGATGTTGTCTACCGGGATGTCAAAGAACCCCTGGATCTGGTCGGCGTGCAGATCCATGGTCAGCACGCGGGCCACGCCCACCGCCTGCAACATGTTGGCCACCACCTTGGCGGAGATCGGAACCCGGCTGGAGCGGGGGCGGCGATCCTGGCGGGCGTAGCCAAAATAGGGAATCACGGCGCTGATGCGTTCGGCTGAAGCACGCTTGAGCGCGTCCACCATGATCAGCAGTTCCATGAGGTTTTCGTTGGTGGGTGCGCAGGTAGACTGCACCACGAAAACGTCACGGGCTCGCACGTTTTGTTTGATTTCGACGGTGACTTCCCCGTCGGAGAAGCGGCCCACATCGGCAGCACCCAAGGTGGTGCCAAGGTGTTGGGCAATTTCAGCTGCCATGCCAGGGTTGGCATTGCCGGTGAAAACCATGAAGTCGGGTTGGTTGGCTTGCATGAGCGTCCCAGCAGTCTGAAAAAAAAGCCCGTACGCGAAAAGAAATTTGGCAGGGGAGAAAGGATTCGAACCTTTGCATGCCGGAATCAAAATCCGGTGCCTTAACCAGCTTGGCGACTCCCCTACACGGGTTGATTGCAAAAACAATCAACCGAAATTCTTGTCTGCTGCCCATCCTGCCAGAGGATGAATCATCAGATTCTCACATGTTTTGACCTGCCAATCGCCGGGGGCGTTTTGAAGATCAACGGCATGCGAAATTTGCGCAAACACTGCACTACCCGAACCGGTCATTCGACCTTGCAAACCGTGCGATTCAAGCCACTGAAGGGCCTGCGTCACTTCGGGGCATAAGGCCTGGGCAACTGGTTGCAAGTCATTACAACCGAAATTGTAGTGTGCTGCAGCAAAGCCTAAGATTGTAGCACGATCTGAATCACGTTTCAGATCTGGAGCAGAAAAAATTGATTTCGTATCCAGACCCGCCTCGGGTTTCACTACTGCAAAGCTCGCTCGCGGTAGCTGATGTGCATTCTCAAGCGGCGTGATTATCTCACCAATTCCCTCCACCCAGGCGTTGTGGCCGCGCAAAAAAAACGGCACGTCGGCGCCCAGTGTCAGCCCGATGGCTTCCAGCGCGGGGCGGGGCAGGTTCAGCTTCCACAGGCGATTGAGCGCCAGCAGCGTTGTGGCCGCGTCGGACGAGCCGCCACCCATGCCTGCCTGGGCAGGAATCTTTTTCAGCACGCCAATGTGAGCTCCCAGTCCGCAGCCGGTGGCCTTTTGCAGGGCCTGCGCCGCGCGCAGCGTGAGGTCGAGAGCGGGCAGTGTGGGTCCCAGGTCTTCGCGGGTGATGCGGCCATCGTGGCGCAGTTCGAAATGCAGCGAATCGCACCAGTCGATCAGCATGAAGACAGACTGCATCAGGTGGTAGCCATCGGGTCGGCGGCCAGTGATGTGCAAGAAAAGATTGAGCTTGGCCGGTGCCGGCACGTCGTACAGGTTTTGCATGAAACGGTGTCAGCGGGTCAGAACAATTCGCAGGGTGGCTTGCGGCGCAGGTGTATGGCGCTGTGCGACCAGTCGCCCAGATGCAATGGCCGATAAATCGACATGCCAGCCAACGGCTTCAACCTGGGTGCCTTCTAGCCAGCTGAACAGTGCTGCGACGGGAATACCGGTTCCCAGGACATCCTGCAGCAAGGCCTCCAGTGACTCAGACTTCCGGGTGTCCTGGCCCGTAGTAATCTCTGCGTGGCCGGCATTCCACTGGATTCGTGCGATGGTGTTGCCCAGAGGATTGAGCAAGACGAATTGGCCTTGTTGTGCCGACCCTGAGAGTTCGAACGACGCTGAAAAGGACTGTGACGCCTGATCTTCCACCTGCAACGCAAGGCGACCTGCCCATAGCGTGTCGTGTGAATGTGCAGGCCGCAGTTGAGGCTGCGCACAGCCGGCCAGCAACAGAACAAAAAACGCCAGCAGGCAAGCTACCCCGTAGGGCAGCGTCCGGGAGGGGCCTTGGGGTTGCTGGCCCGGAAAAATGGCGCGCAACATCAGGGCCTGGCCCCCAGCCTTTTCAGTGTGCCTTTGAGCGTTTCGTTGTCTGGATTCAGGCGCAGCCCCTCGCGCCAGATGCTCAAGGCGCGTGTGCGGTCTCCGGTGCTCCAGAGGACTTCACCGAGGTGTGCGGCAATTTCCGCGTCGGGCCGCTTCTCGAAGGCGGCTGATAGGAGTTGCAATGCCTGCGCGTTGTTGCCGAGGCGGAATTCGACCCAACCAAGGCTGTCCGTAATGAAGGGGTCGCCAGGAGCATATTCCAGCGCCTTGGCGATCAACCCTTTGGCCTCCTCCAGGCGCAGGCCACGTTCAGCCAGCGAGTATCCCAAGGCGTTGTAGGCGTGGTGGTAGTCGGGCTGCCGTGCTATCAGCTGCCGCAGCAGCTGCTCCATCATGCCCAGATCACCCGACTTTTCGGCCAGCATGGCCTGGTCGTAAATCAGTTCGTTGTCTTGCGGGTCCAGGTCCACCAGTTCGGTCTGAACGGCCAGGGCGTCTTTGTATAAACGCATCTCCTGCAACAACTGCACCTCAGCCTGCAGTTTCAAGCGGATCTGCTCTGAGGTATTGCCGGGCAGACCGCGAAGCAGGGCACGTGCTTGCGATATCTTTCCCTGTTGGGCGAGTATGGACGCACGACGCCGCTGTGCGCTGAGCAATTCTTCCGACTTGTCTATGCGTCCGAGCCAGGATTCGGCTGCTGCATAGTCTTTTTTCTTTTCAGCAAGCTGCGCATAAAGAAGATAGGCCTGAGTCAGACCGCGCTGCTGTATGTCGGGATCTGCCGTGATCGCATTTGTCAGTTCGATGTAGCGCTGCAGTGATTTTTCAGCATCGGGCAGGCGGTTATCCTGGAATTGCAGTGTCGCAAGAGCAAGCCACGCTTCCCTCAGATCCGGCTTGTCGCGTGTCACGATCTCCAGCTGCTGGCGCGCAGCGGGGTAACGCTGCTGGCTCAGCAGGACGCGGGCATATGCCGTGCGCAATTCGGGATCGGGCTGATTGGCAAGGCGGGTTGTCACCAGCGATTCCGCTTCCGTAACGTCCTCCTGCATCAATTCAAGGGCCAATGGCAAGGCCACTTCGCTCGAGCCGTCCAGTGCCAAGGCCCGACGAGCCGCCTCAAGCGCTCCAGCCTTATCCCCAGCCGCCAGGCGCATGCGCCCCAATGCGGTCCACGCAGCGGGGCCTGTGGCGGGATGGCGCAGTTCATCGATTAGCGCTTGCTCTACCACATTGGCGGCCAATTGCTTGTTGCTGGCACGGCCATACACCTGAGGAAGGGCCGACAGGGCCGCAGCTTTGGCTGCAGTCGGCATCTGAGTCAACTCCTGGCGCAGCAGGTCCGCGGTCTCGCCTATTCGATTGAGTGCAATCAGTATCTGCAATGTGTAGCGGTTGGCTTCCCGCGATTGGGGTTGCGCCTCTTTCCACGCACGTGCTGCTGCCAGGGCGTAGTCACCTGATCGGGCCTGCAAGGCAATGTCTGCGGCACGTCGGTACAACGCGCTTTCTCCACTGCGCCGCGCCGCTTCCAACATCAGTGCATAGCCTGCGCCTGGGTCTCCTGACTGTGTGGTCAGCTCGCCCAAAAATATCTCATAGAAAAGTTCTGCATCCAACTGCGCGCTGGGCGTTGGTAGCGTTGTGGCTTCTGAGGTGTCGGGGCGTTTCTCATCGCCGGACTGTGTCCATCCCGTAGTTGCTGTTGCCGCCAGAGCGGCAGTGAGAAGGGCTGTTCGAAAGCGATGAGATTGCACCATCGGGCCATAATAATCCATGCTCCCAAACCTGTTTCAAAGGCTATTGCATGCCTGAGTTGCCCGAAGTGGAAGTCACCCGTCGCAGCTTTGCGCAGGCTATTGCTGGGGCCAGGATCGAGTCGGTATGTGTGGGCAAACCATTGCGGTGGCCTTTGGGGTGTGACCCACAATCGCTGGTTGGCAAAAAGGTGGTCGCGCTGCGCCGCCGGGGCAAGTATTTGCTGCTCGATCTGGACTCGGGCCTTCTGTTGCTGCATCTTGGAATGTCGGGCAGCCTGCGTTTCAGTCGTGATCTGCCCCCACCGGGTGGGCATGATCATTTCGACATCCTCACGTCAGAAGGAACATTGCGTCTGCATGATCCCAGGCGTTTCGGCGCCGTGGTCTATGCGGCCAGCGAGCAGGATGCCGTGGCGCAAAAGCTGCTGGGCGGGCTGGGAGTAGAGCCGCTGTCCGAGGACTTTACCTATCCTGCCTTCGAAGCGGGGCTCAAGGCGAGTCGCGCGCCCATCAAGCAGGTGCTGCTGGCGGGGCGTCTGGTCGTGGGGGTAGGCAATATCTACGCTTGTGAGGTGCTGTTTCTTGCAGGCATTCGACCCACCGTTGCAGCGCATCGCATCGGTCCCTTGAGAGTGCGCAGACTTTATTCAGCGATCACGACGGTGCTTGAGCGTGCAGTGGAATTGGGCGGCAGCACATTGAAGGACTTTTCCAGCGCCGACGGAAAGGATGGGCATTTCCAGCATGAGGCCAATGTCTACGGGCGTGTCGGTGCCCCGTGCCATCACTGCGGCACGGCCATCAAATTGGTTCGTCAGGGTCAACGCAGCAGCTATTTTTGTCCCCGATGCCAACGCGCATGACGTGGCGCGGATGGCCATCGGCATGGATATCGCTCCCAAGGGGCGGTCAATGCTATATTTTGAGCATGTCTACATGTAGACCGTTCATCGCATTCCGGGAGCAAAGTGGGACCATCATTCAACGAGCAGTTCGACCAGCACGGCGTGTGGCGGCGTGAGTTCGCCCACCAGATTCACCGTCTGTCCGAGTGGATGTCTGACCACGAACTCATGGACGCTGCAGTTCAGGAGCGGCTGAATCGCCTCGAAGCCCAGGTCCGCAGTGACAAGGTGATGGTGGCTTTCGTCGCGGAGTTTTCGCGGGGGAAGTCAGAACTGATCAATGCCATTTTCTTTGCTGACTATGGCCGTCGCATCATGCCTGCCAGTGCTGGCCGCACAACGATGTGCCCAACGGAGTTGGGCTACGACGCCTCGCTGGCGCCCAGTCTTCGGCTGCTTCCGATCGAAACCCGGTTGCAACTGCAAGGTCTTGCTGAATGGCGCGTGAAGCCCGAGCGCTGGATCGAAATCCCCCTGGATGTCAACAACGCCGATCAAATCGCCAAAGCACTTGAGAAGGTTGCGGAGGTTCGGAAGGTCACGCTGGACAACGCCCGGGCGCTGGGGTTCTGGCACGATGAGTTGGCGGACGAAAATCCGGTTCCTGATTCCGAGGGCTTGGTCGAAGTACCCATGTGGCGCCACGCCATCATTAATATTCCCCATCCCTTGCTCAAGCAGGGCCTGGTGATTTTGGACACCCCTGGATTGAATGCGGTGGGCGCCGAGCCCGAGTTGACGGTCAATCTCATTCCGCAGGCGCATGCAGTGGTTTTCATTCTGAGTGCGGACACGGGAGTTACCCGTTCGGATTTGTCCATTTGGCGAGAACACCTGGCAACCTCTGTGGACAGCCTCGATGCACGCCTGGTTGTGCTGAACAAGATTGACACCCTGTGGGACACCCTCAATTCGCCGGATGAAATCCTCGCGCAGATGAACCGGCAATGCATGACCTCCGCGGACATGCTGGGCGTGCCGTTGCAGCAGGTGGTGCCTGTATCTGCGCAAAAGGGCCTGGTTGCAAAAATTACATGCGACGACCTGTTGCTCGAATCCAGTGGCCTGCCCGTGTTGGAAGAGGCGCTGGCCAAGGGAATCATGGGCCGTCGCCAGGCTATCTTGCGGGCTGCCGTGGCAACGGGGGTGGGGAGTCTGCGTGCAGAAACTTCGCGTGTCATCAATATTCGACGAAGAGATCTTGACGACCAGATGGCGGAGTTGCGGAGTCTTCGCGGCAAAAACGCTTCGGTGATCGAGTCAATGCGGCACCGCGTGGAACAGGAGCAGCGTGAGTTCGATTTGAGCACTGCCAAGATTCAGGCGGTTCGCGCGGTGCATCTCAAGTTGCTGCGAGACGTTTTTCATCAGCTGGGTGCGAAGTCGCTCAAGATGGAGTTGACCGAGTTGGCGCAGATGCTCCAGCAAAGGGGCTTGAAGCTGGGCGTGCGCAAAACCTATGCTAAGACCTTTGACAAGCTAAGGGGCACACTGGACAAGGCGCAGGCCTCTGGTATTGAAATCCAGGCGATGCTGGGTGGCACCTTTCGTCAGCTGAATTCGGAGTTTGGTTTCTCCCTTCAGGTGCCGCCCCCGCCGCAACTTGAACACTTCGCCCAAGAGCTGTCACAAATTGAACAAAGCCATCTGCAGTACCTGGGTGTCGGCAATGCCCTGAAGCTGGTGCAACCGGAGTTCGCCGAGCGGCTGGTTCGTGCGCTGGCCATGCGCTTGCGCACTGTGTACGAGTCGGCGGCGAATGACCTGGAGCTGTGGAGCAAGTCTGCAACGGCGCAACTGGATGCTCAGTTGCGGGAACGCCGCCGCAGTTTTGCCCGGCGGATTGAAGCCGTCGACCGCATTCAACATGCTGCCACTGGCTTGGTGGAGCGAATCTCCGAGATCGAGGCGGGTGAAGAAGAGCTTGTTCAGCTGGAACGACGATTGGCGGAACTGACTGCCCAGTTGATAGCATTGCCTGTTCTGGCGGAAGCTGCAGAAAAAACCGGGCTTACGCCTGCATGATTCTTTCGGAAGCGGATGTCGCCACGCGCGTGGTTCGCTGGCAAGAAATCCATGGGCGCCATCACCTGCCTTGGCAGCAGACGCGGGATCCGTATCGGGTCTGGTTGTCTGAAATCATGCTGCAACAGACACAGGTCAGCACGGTGCTGGGTTATTACGCGCGATTTCTAGAGCGGTTTCCCGATGTGATTGCTTTGGCCCATGCGCCTTCAGATGACGTGATGGCGTTATGGAGCGGGCTTGGCTACTACAGCCGTGCACGCAACCTTCATCGCTGTGCCCAAGCCGTCGTGAGCGACCATGGCGGAAGTTTTCCCCGCACAGCGCAGGCATTGGCTACCCTGCCCGGTATCGGGCGCTCGACAGCTGGAGCGATTGCAGCGTTCTGTTTTGCAGAACGCACGCCCATTCTGGACGCCAACGTGCGCAGGGTGCTGACACGGGTTCTGGGGTTTGATGCGGACTTGGCAGTGGCCCGCAACGAGCGGATGTTGTGGACGCACGCGCAAGCTTTGTTGCCCTCGGTAGACATCGACTTTGCCATGCCGCGCTACACCCAGGGGCTGATGGATCTGGGGGCAAGCTTGTGCACGCCGCGCAATCCAGCCTGCTCCCAATGCCCTTTGCAGACCTTGTGCGTTGCGCACCGCGAGGGAGCCCCTGAGCACTATCCCGTCAGAACTCGCAAACTCAAACGCCGTGCGGAATCGTGGTGGCTCTTGGTGCTGAAAGATTCCGTGGGGCGGTTTTGGTTGTCTCGACGTCCTGCGGCTGGGATCTGGGCCGGGCTGTATTGCGTACCGGTTTTTTCGTCGCGCCCGGATTTGTTGGCGTTACTGCATGAGCTAGGACCTGCTTGTGTGCAGTCCATGGAGGAGTGCACCCCTTTCCTGCATGTGCTGACCCACCGGGATCTTCATTTGCACCCCGTGGTCGTTGGGCAAGCTGTTGAGTTAAAGCCGGATGATGGGGGAGGCTGGTTTACTGCTGAACAGATCGCGGCGCTGGGTCTTCCTGCGCCCGTTCGCAAGTTGTTGGCAGGGCTATAGCTATTGCAAAGCCGTCTTGATGCGGGCATCTAGTGTCCTGAGTTAAAAATTCATTGAATTATTTTCCCTGATGGCAATCATTCGTGTAGGGTGTTACACGACGAGGTGGCCATGAGCGGAAGACCAAAGACTCCATTGGTGTTGAGCGCAACGGAGCGAGAGCAACTGATTGCGTTGGCCAAGCGCCGTAAGACCGCGCAGGCCTTGGCCCTGCGCGCGCGCATCGTGCTCGCGTGCGCTGAGGGC
>ERZ1023696.94-NODE-94-length-18950-cov-7.833555_pt1 | contig 18950 bp, 18 predicted proteins | sample MGYA00520859_ERZ1023696 | MGnify/ENA primary metagenome ERZ1023696 (study PRJEB33180, sample SAMEA4046002) | wastewater metagenome | place: Denmark | collected 2016-03-13 | study: EMG produced TPA metagenomics assembly of the PRJEB13832 data set (Local surveillance...
GCACGTGCCGGTGCAGGGGTCGGTGCTGCTGTTCATGGGTCTGGCGGCGCTGCACCTGTTCGCCACCACGTCCATGGGCATATTCCTGGCCACCGTGGCCCGCTCGATGCCGCAGTTCGGCATGCTGCTGGTGCTGACCCTGTTGCCGCTGCAACTGCTGTCGGGTGGAGTCACGCCACGCGAGAGCATGCCCACCCTCGTGCAGAACGTGATGCTGGCCGCACCCACCACCCATTTCGTGACGGCCGCGCAGGCCATTCTGTACCGGGGTGCAGGGCTCGACGTGGTCTGGCCCCAGTGGCTGGCCATCCTGGCCATCGGCGGCGTGCTGTTCACGGCATCTCTGGCCCGTTTTCGCAAGACCATCAGCCAGATGGCCTGACCCATTTTTCCCATCCTCCGGAGTCCCATGCCAGACACACTGCCCGCCACCCTCCCCGCAAACGCTGCCGGCAACGACCTGGGCACGGTGCGCAACCGCACCTTCGACGAGATTGCTGTAGGCGACACCGCCTCGTTCGAGCGCACCCTCAGCACCGAAGACATCCAGCTGTTTGCCGTGCTCTCGGGTGATGTGAACCCGCAGCACCTGGACGCGGAATACGCGGCCTCCACGCGCTTTCAGGGCGTCATTGCCCACGGCATGCTCGGCGGCGCGCTGATCTCGGCGGTGCTGGGCACGCGCCTGCCCGGCCCGGGCACCATCTACCTGGGGCAGACGCTCAAGTTTCTCGCGCCCGTGCGCGTGGGCGACACCCTGCATGTCAGCGTGACCGTGACCGAACGCGATGAGGCCAAAAAGCGCCTCAAGCTCGCCTGCAGCTGCATCAACCAGGACGGCGTGGCCGTGATCAGTGGCGAGGCCGATGTGCTGGCCCCCACCGAGCGCATCGAACGCGCCCGCACCACGCTGCCCGAGGTGCGCCTGACCGTCAACGGCGACGGCCTGCACCGGCTGCTGGACCATGTGCGCCCGATGGGTGCCACCCCCATGGCGGTGGTGCACCCCTGCGATGCGCTGAGCCTTTCGGGCACGCTGGACGCGCGCGCGGCCGGGCTCATCACCCCGGTGCTGATTGGCCCGCGCGCGCGCATTCTGGCGGTGGCGCAGGCCAACGGCCTCGACATTTCGGGCATCGACATCGAAGACGTGCCCCACAGCCATGCCGCCGCCGCACGCGCGGTGGAGCTGGTGGCCCAGGGGCGGGTGGAGGCGCTCATGAAGGGCAGCCTGCATACCGACGAACTCATGGCCGCCGTGGTGGCCAGCGGCACGGGCCTGCGCACCAAGCGGCGCATCAGCCACTGCTACCTGATGCAGACCCCGGCCTACCCGCGCCCCTTCATCATCACCGACGCCGCCATCAACATCGCGCCCACGCTGGACGACAAGGCCGACATCGTGCGCAACGCCATCGACCTGGCCCATGCCATCGGCGTGGCCGAGCCGCGCGTGGCCATCCTGGCGGCGGTGGAAACCATCAACCCGCACATGCCGGCCACGCTGGACGCGGCCGCGCTGTGCAAGATGGCCGAACGCGGCCAGATCACCGGCGCCCTGCTCGACGGGCCGCTGGCCTTCGACAACGCCGTGTCGATGGCGGCCGCGCACACCAAGGGCATCGTCTCCGAAGTGGCGGGACGGGCCGACATTCTGGTGGTGCCCGACCTGGAGAGCGGCAACATGCTGGCCAAGCAGCTCGAATTCATGGGCAGCGCGGCCAGCGCCGGCATTGTGCTGGGCGCGCGCGTGCCCATCGTGCTCACCAGCCGCGCCGATTCGCGCGAGACCCGCATCGCCTCGTGCGCCGTGGCCGTGCTGCTGGCGCACCGCTACACGCTGCTGCCACCCTGCGCGGCCTGATCCTCGTGCTCAACTGCGGCTCGTCGAGCATCAAGTTTGCGCTGTTTGACGCCAGCGTGCAGCCGCTGCCGCGCCAGCCTTTGTGGAACGGCAAGGTCGAAGGCATCACCGGCCCCGCCCCCACGTTTGGCGAAACCGGCACCGTGCCCGGCCCGGTGACGCTGGACAGCGCCCAGCCCTACCATGCCGCGCTGGAGCACATCCGCACGCGCGTTCTGGCCCGCCTGGGCAGCCACCGCATCGCCGCCGTGGCGCACCGCGTGGTGCATGGCGGCGCCAAATACTTCGACCCGGTGCGCGTGGACGCCGCCGTGCTGGCCGACCTCAAGACCTACATCCCGCTGGCGCCCCTGCACCAGCCGTTCGCGCTGGAAGCCATCGAGACGCTGCTGGCCACCGCGCCCGGCCTGCCCCAGGTGGCCTGTTTTGACACGGCCTTCCACCACACGCTGCCCGATGTCGAGAAAATGCTGCCCCTGCCCTACGACGCGTGGGAGCGCGGCCTGCGCCGCTATGGCTTTCATGGCCTGTCATACGAGTTCATGTCGGTCGCGCTGGCCGAGCGCCATGGCGATGCCGCGCGCGGCCGCACCATCGTGGCCCACCTGGGCAGCGGTGCCAGCCTGTGCGCCATGCAGGGCCTGCGCAGCGTGGCCACCACCATGGGATTTTCGGCGCTCGACGGGCTGATGATGGGCACGCGCTGCGGCGCGCTCGACCCCGGGGCCGTGCTGTACCTGATGGAGATCGAAAAGCTCACGCTCGCACAGGTGGGCCATGTGCTGTATCACGAGTCGGGGCTGCTGGGCCTGTCGGGCGTGTCGTCCGACCCGCGCGTGCTGCTGCAGCAGGAAGCCGGCAACGAACGCGTGCAGGCCGCGCTGGCCCTGTATGTGCGGCGCATCGTGCGCGAGATCGGCGCCATGACCGCCGTGCTGGGAGGGCTGAACATGCTGGTCTTCACCGCCGGCATTGGCGAGCACAATGCCGCCATCCGCGAACGCATCTGCCGCGAACTGGCCTTCCTGGGCGTGGCGCTGGATGCCGACGCCAACGCGCTGAACGCACCCGTCATTTCGCCCGCCGCCAGCCGCGTGCAGGTGGCTGTAGAGCCCACCAATGAAGAATGGATCGCCGCCTGGCGCACCCTGGCGCTGGTCGGCTTGCCCGGCCAATGAGTTCACCCTTTCACTTTCGCCAAGAGTTCCCCATGTACGAAAAAATCCTGGTTCCCTTCGACGGCAGCCCGACCTCTGAACAAGCCCTGAAAGAAGCCGCCGGCCTGGCGCTGAAACTGGGGGCGCAGGTGCGCCTGCTGCACATCATCGACCCGCTGACGCATGCGGTCGGTTTTGTGCGCCCCGAGGTCTACCGGAGCGACTTCCTTCCCGCCGCCATGAAGTGCGCCGAGACCATGTTGCGCACGGCCTGCGATCAGCTTACCGCGCAAGGCATCCAGGCCGAAACCCGCCTGCTGGAAAACCTGGACGCCCAGGTGGCAACGCTCGTGATCGACGAAGCCCGGCAGTGGGGCGCCCGCCTGATCGTGCTGGGCACCCAGGGGCGGCGAGGCCTGGCGCGCATGTTCCTGGGCAGCGATGCCGAGCAGATTGCACGCACATCTCCGGTGCCGGTGCTGCTGGTGCGCCTGCCTGCGCACGCGCCCGCCGGCACACAGCCTGCGGCGTCCGCATAAGCGCGCCGCAGGCATAAGTGGGGGCCGTTGGGCCCGCCACCCGTGCGGAGGATGCGGCTGCTAGCATTCCCCTTCCTGATGCAACGCCCCAAGGTTCCCGCGTGATTCCCACCCCATCTGGCGCCCCCCGCGACACGGTCGATGTGACCGATGCCACGCCGCACTCCCCCGGCACGCCGCCACCGCCGCGTCGGCCCACTGCCGCTTTCATGCTGCAGCACCCGGCGCACTGCCTTGCACTGGGCTTTGGCGCGGGCCTGAGCCCCAAGGCGCCGGGCACCGTGGGCACCCTGTGGGCCTGGCTGGCGTTTCTGGTGCTGCAGCACTGGCTGGACCCGCAGCAAATGGGCCTGCTGATCGGCGCGGGCACGCTGGTGGGCTGGTGGGCCTGCACCATCACCGCGCGGCACATGGGCGTGTCCGACCCCGGCAGCATCGTCTGGGACGAGGTCGTGGCCTTCTGGCTGGTGCTGTGGCTGGCCATGCCCATGGGGTTGTGGGGCCAGGCCGTGGCGTTTGCCCTGTTTCGCTACTTTGATGCCGCCAAGCCCGGGCCCGTGGGCTGGGCCGACCAGCTGTTCAAGGGCTTTGGCTGGCGCGGCGGCTGGGGCATTTTGTTCGACGACTTTGTGGCGGCGTTTTGCACACTGCTGGTCATTGCGGTGTGGAGGTTCTTCTGGTGACCGCCCCATCACTATCAAAAGAAGAGCTGCTGGCGCTTGATGGTAAAGGGCTAGAGGCTATTTTGATTCAAATTTCTGCCCAACTGCTCACGCGCGGCTGGATGCTGGCCACCGCCGAAAGCTGCACTGGCGGCATGATCGCCGCCGCCTGCACCGACCTGGCAGGCTCCAGCCAGTGGTTCGAGCGCGGCTTCGTCACCTATTCCAACGCTGCCAAGACCGAGCTGCTGGGCGTGCCCGCCGCGCTGATTGCGCAGCACGGCGCCGTCAGCGAGCCCGTGGCACGCGCCATGGCAGAAGGCGCGGTGGCGCACGCGCACGCCCAGGTGGCCGTGGCCGTCACCGGTGTCGCTGGCCCCACGGGCGGCAGTGCCGACAAGCCCGTGGGCATGGTGTGGTTTGGCTGGTGCGTGGCCGGGCAAACGCACAGCCAGGTGCAGCACTTTGCGGGCGACCGCGCCGCCGTGCGCGCTGCCACGGTGCGCCATGCGCTGGCGCGGCTGCAGGCGCTGCTGGCGTAGCGGCCCGCGCGCCTTCCGTCAAAATTCAAGCCAAAACACCTGATTAGGTGCTTGCCTCAGATAGACCCGTTCGCCCTGAGCCTGTCGAAGGGGTGCTGGCAAAGGGCGCCCTGGCTTCGACAGGCTCAGCCCGAACGGATTGGGGAGAGAGCCTGAGACATGTAAATATTCAGGCCAAATCAGCCTCCAGCCCTTGCCTGCAAAGCGCTAGAAGCTCCTTTTTCAGGAGCAGCCGTTTACGCGCCGTGGCACTTCTTGAACTTCTTGCCGCTGCCGCACCAGCAAGGCTCATTGCGACCAGGTTCGGCCAACTTGCGCACGGTTTCGATGCGCGGGCCCAGGCTTTTCCACAGCTGGCGCAGGTCGTACACGGCCCAGATGGCTTCGCCGAAGGCTTCCACGCGCGCCTGGCTGGTGCTGGGTGGGCCGTCTTCGCTGAACATGCAGACCTCGGGCTTGCCGGTGTCGTCCTCGGTCAGGGCGACGATGCTGTCCAGGGCATCGTCAAGCCACTTGGCGGCTTCCTTGTCGCGTGGGGCGGCCCAGTCCTCGGGCCAGTTTTCCACGGCAAACATGAAGCCCAGTGCCCACACCTGGCCAAACGAGGGGATTTCCTGCCCGGCCATTTCGGCGCGCTGGTCTTCAGGCAGGCTGGCCACGGCGCCGCGCATGTCCATGGCTTCGGGCTGAAAGGTGCGGTCGTCGTCCAGCTTTTCGACCGGGGCGTCGAGCTGCGCCTCGACCTCGTTCCAGCGCAGCATCCACAGCTCCATGAACCGCGCCTGCTGGGCGGCATCGGCAAACGCCGGCAGCAGCGGCAGCGGCTCGTCTTCGGCCAGATCGATCGCTGCGCCATCGCCCAGCAGCATGGGCAGGTATTCCGATGGCGGGATGGGGCGGCGGCTGCAGATCAGCGCCGTGAGGAAACCATCGCAAAACTCCCACTGCGGAATCTCTTCGCCCCGCGTGCGCAGGTCGTCCAGCAGCGTGTCGATCTCGTCGAGTTCGTCGGGGCCCAGGGCCGGTGCGGCAGATGCGGATGCGGCGGCGGCGTCCGAGGGTTCTTGGTGGGGGGTGTTCATAGCGGGGCTCCAGTCAGCGGGGCCGTTGGGCTTGGATGCTGCCCACGGCCCCTTGCAAAGGCGGCCAGTGTAGCCGCCCGCCAAGGCAAAAAGTCAAGCCGCCAGCACGGCCAAGGGCGTGGTGGCTGCGCCCACCGGCGACACCCCGGCCCACCCATCTGCCTCAAAAATTATAGCTGTTGCCGCTTGCGCACCAAGGGCTAGCAGCCTTTTTTGCATGCAAAGAACCGCCTTGTCCTTGCTGAGCAGGATGGCGCGGTGGGCTACGGCCAGGTCGATGAAATGCTGGTCGTCGGCATCCTTGCACACGGCCGAAATGCGCGGCGCCACATCCACCCAGCGCACCTGGGCTTCATAGGACTGCAGCAGCGCACCGGCGGTCAGCCCATAAAACGCCAGGCGCGGCACGATCTGCGGATAGGCCAGCACGCGCGCGAGTTCGTCGCGCATGGGTGGCGTGGCCACCCAGCACAGCCGCTGGGCGTCGAGCAGCGTGCGCACGGGCGCCATGGCCGCGTCGGCAAACACCAGCAGGTCGAGCACGATGTTGGTGTCCAGCACCAGCGCGCGCGCGTTGGCACCGCCATCGCCGGGTGCGCCGCATTCGGGCAGCGCCAGCACATGGCGTGCAGGCCTAGCCGCCATGGGCCTTGGGCGCTGGCGCCGACGGGGCCGCACCATCACCACGCGGCGCGCGCACCGAGCCCTTGACCATGTCGAAGCGGAACAAGCGGCACTCGATGGGGCCGTTCCACATGGGCACGCGGCGCGATTCTTTCAGGCGCATCTTGCCGGGCAGCTTGAGGTCGGGGGTGAGCATCCAGGCCTGCCAGCCGGCGTAGTTCTTCTTCCAGTGCGCGGCCAACTGGCTGAAGAACTCGCCGCCATCGTCGGTGTGCGCGGCTTCGCGGCCCACGCTGGCGCCCAGGGCGCGCTCGGCGGCGCGCTCGTTGGCGTTCTGGCCCGCAGCACCGGCGGCGGCAATGCGCTCGCCGTAGGGCGGGTTCAGCAGCATCACGCCCGGCTGCTCGCACGGCGGCATGCGCTGCAGGGCGTCGCCACCACGCAGCTGCACGGCGTCGGCCACGCCGGCACGCTCGGCGTTGCGCTGGGCAAAATCGACCATGCGGTGGGCCACATCACTGCCAAATATGGGCACAGCGCTTTCCTGTATTGCGCTTTCAGCTTCGTTTTTTATAGCACTCCAGACATGACTCTGGAACGGCAGCAGTTTCTCGAACGCAAAACGGCGCAGCATGCCGGCCGGGATGCGGCAGGCGATCTGCGCGGCCTCGATGGCGATGGTGCCGCTGCCGCAGCAGGGGTCGTACAGCGGCACCGGGTTGTCACCCAACGGGTCCCAGCCGCTCGCAGCGATCATGGCGGCGGCGAGGGTTTCCTTCAGCGGGGCGTCGCCCTTGTCCTCGCGCCAGCCGCGCTTGAACAGCGGCTCGCCGCTGGTGTCGATGTAGATCGTGGCTTCGTCGGTGGTCAGGTGCAGGTGGATGCGCACATCGGGCCACTGCGTGTTCACGTCGGGGCGCACGCCGCTCTTGGCGCGAAAGCGGTCGGCCACGGCATCCTTGACCTTGAGGCCCGCGAAATTGAGGCTTTGCAGCGGGCTGTGCTGGGCCGTCACCTCGACCTTGAAGGTCTGGCGCGTGGTGAACCAGATCTCCCAGGCCACGTCGCTGGCGGCGGCATACAGGTCGTTTTCAGAACGGTACGGGCGGTGCGCCAGCTGCACCAGCACACGCTGGGCCAGGCGGCTGTGCAGGTTGAGCAGCAGCGCATCGCGCCACGAGGCCCGCAGCAGCACGCCGCCCCGCCCCGTGAGCAGGTCTTGCCCCGTGAGGCCGGTGATGGCGTGCACTTCGTCGGCCAGATAGCTCTCGACACCAGCGGCGCACGGCAGGAAAAGTTGGAGTTGGTTCATAGACAGGGCAAAAGGATACGCGCCTACGGCTGGGCGGCAGAAACAGGTGGGCGGCTGAGCAGCGCGCGGATGTGTGCGGGCAGCAGCGCCACCTTGCGATCGGACTTGTTGATGAAGACGATGCCGGTCTTGCCGCGTGCCACTTCGCGGCCCTGCGATTTTTCGGTCATGCGAAACACCAGGTCAAAGCCGTAGGGGTTGAAATCGGCGGGAGTCATCTCCACACGCATGGTCTCGCCATGAAAGCCCTCGGACTTGTACTGCGCCACGATGTCGCCCACCACGATGGCCAGACCGCCCACATCCGCCTCGGGATAGCCCTGCGCCTGGAAAAAGCGCACGCGCGCCTCGGACACCAGGCTGAGCAGTTGCGCATTGTCCAGATGCCCGCCCTGGTTCACATGGCTGATGTAGATCTGCATCTCGGTCGAAAAGACAAAGTGGGCAGGAAGATCGAAAACGATGCGGGCCATGGCGTGAGAGACAAATAAAAAACAGAACAAAGGGATGACAAACGGCAGCTGACAGACGCACGACCCACGCGCTCGGCGGGCAAAAACGTCTACAGCGCCTTGCGCAGGTTGGCCGGCGCGATCTTGAGCGCCTCGCGGTACTTGGCCACCGTGCGGCGCGCGCACTCGATGCCCTGCTCCTTGAGCATCTCGGCGATCTGGCTGTCGGACAGCGGCTTGGCGGGGCTTTCGGCGGCCACAAACTGCTTGATGAGCGCGCGCACGGCGGTACTCGATGCATTGCCACCCGTTTCGGTGCCCAGGCCCGAGCCAAAAAAGTACTTGAGCTCGTAGGTGCCAATCGGCGTGGCCATGTACTTGGCCGTGGTCACGCGGCTGATGGTGGACTCGTGCAGGCCCAACTCGTCGGCAATGTCGCGCAGCACCAGCGGGCGCATGGCCAGCTCGCCATGGGTGAAGAAGTTCTTCTGCCGCTCGACGATGGCGCGCGAGACGCGCAAGATGGTGTCAAAGCGCTGCTGGATGTTCTTGATGAACCAGCGCGCCTCCTGCAGGCGCTGCTGCATGCCCTGGTGGCCATCGCCGCCCTTGTGGCCGCGCAGCGCGCCCGCGTAGATGTCGTGCACGCGCAGGCGGGGCATCACGTCGGGGTTGAGGCTGACGATGAAGTTGTGCTGGCCATCGCGGCCCCGCTGCGAGCCTTCGCGCCCGGCTTTGCGCACGATCACATCGGGCACGATGATGTTGCGCTCTACATCGGCAAAGCGGCGGCCGGGGCGCGGCTCCAGGCGGGCGATCAGCGCCATGGCGGCGCGCGTGCGCTCCTCGCCATCGCCGCACAGCTGCGTCAGCCGGCGGATGTCGCGGCGGGCCAGCATCTCCAGCGGCTGCTGGCAGATGCGCAGCGCGGTCTGCACGGCGTCGGGGTCGATCGCGCTGTCTTCGTCGGCGGCCAGGGCCTTGAGTTGCAGCGTGAGGCACTCGGCCAGGTCGCGTGCACCCACGCCCACCGGCTCCAGGCTCTGCAGCAGGCGCTGGGCCACGGTGAAACGGTGCACCAGCTCGTCGATCTGCTCCAGATCGCCCTCGCCGGCCAGGCCTGTGGCCAGCTCTTCAAGCGGTTCTTCGAGGTATCCGTCGTCGTTGAGCGATTCGATCAGAAAGCGCAGCGCGGCGCGGTCGATTTCGGACAGGCGCAGCGCCAGGGCCTGGCGGTGCAGGAAGGACGTGAGCGACTCGTGCGAGCGGGCCAGCTCGGTGGCATCGGCCTCGTCGCCCTCGGAGTCGTTGCGGTTGCGGGCCGGTGCGTCGCCGCCCCACTCGGCGTCGTTGGGTGCCATTTCCACGGTGCCATCGCCGCTCCAGTCGGGCTCGTCCGCGCTGGCGCTGGGCGCTTCAGCATCATTTTGGCCCTCAGCGCTTGTGCTGCTTGCGCTAGTAGCTCCTAAAAACAGAGCATCGTCGGCACTGTAGTCGTCGGCCTGCGCGGGGGTGTCGGCGGCTTCGAGACCAAACTCTTCGCGTGGCGCCTCTTCGGCCGTGCGCTCGAGAAAGGGGTTTTCGTCGAGCATCTGCTCGACTTCCTGCGAAAGCTCGAGCGTGGACAGCTGCAACAGCCGGATGGATTGCTGCAGCTGCGGTGTGAGCGACAGGTGCTGAGAAACACGAAGCGAAAGACCGGGTTTCATCACATGCGGAAATGTTCGCCCAGATAGACGCGCCGGACCTCGGCGTTGTCGACGATCTCGGACGGCGTGCCCTGGGCCAGGACGCGGCCATCGCTGATGATGAAGGCGTGGTCGCAGATGCCCAGCGTCTCGCGCACGTTGTGGTCGGTGATCAGCACACCGATGCCGCGCGCCTTCAAGAAGCCAATGATGCGCTGGATCTCGATCACGGCGATGGGGTCGATGCCGGCAAAGGGCTCATCGAGCAGGATAAAGCGGGGCTGGGTGGCCAGGGCACGGGCGATCTCGACCCGGCGGCGCTCACCACCCGACAAGGCCAGGGCCGGCGAGTCGCGCAAATGGTCCACGCGCAACTCCTGCAGCAAGGCGGTGAGGCGCGCTTCAATCTCCGCCCGGGGCAAGGGCTGGCCGTTGTCGTCACGCTGCAGCTCCAGCACGGCGCGCACGTTCTCTTCGACGTTGAGCTTGCGAAAAATCGACGCCTCTTGCGGCAGATAGGACAGCCCCAGGCGCGAACGCCGATGGATGGGCATGTCCGCCACCGAATGGCCATCGATGCGGATATCACCGCCATCGCAGCGCACCAGGCCCACGATCATGTAGAACGAGGTGGTCTTGCCCGCGCCATTGGGCCCGAGCAAACCCACCACCTCGCCTTTTTGCACAACCAGCGACACATCCTTGACAACCTTGCGGCTGCCGTAGGATTTTTCGAGGTGCGAGACTTCCAGACGGCTGCCGGCCTGGGTGTCAGGGCCTCCCGCCACGGTTGCGGTACTCACTTGCTTGCGCCGCCGAGGGAGTTGCTGGGACGCAGCACCGGCCCGCTTGCGGCATTGGCCGGAGCGGCGGCGCCGGAAGGCTGCTCTTTGGGTGACAGCACGGCACGCACCCGCCCGCCCGCAGCAGGCGCATCGCCCGCCCCGCTGGCGGCCGCCTTTTTCTGGCCATCCACCGTGAAAACGTCGGTGAGGTTGTTGTACACAATGACGGCGCCCGAAAGCTCGTCGGTCACCACGGATTCGCGGTAGCGGCGCATCTCGGCGCGGGTGATGAAGCGCACGTTGTCGGCCTTGCCGTCGTACTCGATGACTTCGCTCTCGCCTTCGATGAACTCGTCGGGTGCGCCCGCCACGGTGTCGCGCTTTTGCCGGAAGAATGCGCGCTTGCCAGGCTCGGCCGTCACAACGCCGTACTGGTAGCCGTCGGCATCCTGGCGCACATCCAGCCGCGCCCCGCGCAGCACGATGGAGCCCTTGGTCATGACCACCCGGCCCGTGAAGACGCTGGTTTGCTTGAGTTCATCGTGGCGCAACGCATCGGCCTCGATGTTCATGGGTTTGTTGCGGTCGGCCTTTTCGGCCTGGCCCACGCCAGGGGCGCAGGCAAGGGCGGTCAGCAGCAGGATCGGGAGGAGGCTTTTTTTCATGAGGCACGAATCTTGCACTCATTGTAGCCATGCACCGGTGCCATCGCCCATAAAAAAGCCCGCTGGCGCGGGCTTCTCGGGAGCGGGTTGCGCAATCAGCCCTTGCGTGCCACGCCCGCCAGATGCTCCACCACCTGCAGCACGGTCTGCATGCTGCCAGCCATGGTGCCATCGGTATAGAACCGGCCGGCAACGCCCATCGACGGCACGCCTTCCACGCCGTAGCCCTCTTGCAGCGCCGTGGCACGACGCACCTGGCTGGCCACCGTGAAAGAGCTGTACATCTCCTTGAACTTGGCGATGTCCACCCCCTGCTGGGCCACCCAGGCGAAGATTTCATCGTCCTTGGCCAGCTTTTGCTTTTCAACGTGGATGGCGCGGAATACCTTGCCATGCACGGTATCGAGCTTGCCCATGCCTTCCAGCGTGAAATACAGCTTTTGCTGTGGCACGAAGCTGGCATTGAACGCCACCGGGATGCGACGGATGCTCAGATCCTTGGGAGCGGCCTTGATCCAGGACTCCAGCGCTGGCTCGAATGCGTTGCAGTGCGAGCAGCTGTACCAGAAAAACTCGATCACATCCACCTTGCCAGCAGGCGCATCGGGCGTCAGCGGCTTGGCGAGCCTGGTGTAATCCTTGCCCTCCTTGAACTGGCGCGCCTGTGCCATGGCCGGCGTGGCCAGTGGCAAGGTCAGGGCGGAAGCGGCAACCACCGAAGCGGTGGACAGGGAAAACTCGCGGCGTTTCATGACAGGGACACTCCTTGTTCGGGTCTGGGGGGTGTGAGCACGCCCCCCATGAAAAAGTTCAGACAATGCTGATGGGCTTTGCTGCGTTAGCGCTGCACGCGCACCATCGCGGACTCTACGCCCGCGCCTTCCAGCTTTTCCTTGAGCTGCTCGGCGTCGTCGCGCTTGGAAAAAGGACCCACGCGCACACGGTACACGGTGCGGCCATTCTGCTCACGCTCGCTCACGCGGGCTTCCCATCCCAGCATGGCCAGCTTGGCGCGCTGGGCATCGGCCCCCGCCTGGTTGGGGAACGCTCCGGCCTGCACGAAATAATCAAACGGATCCACCGCCGCCGACTTGGCCTTGGCCAGATCGCCCAGCGGGTCTGCCGAGGCGGCGGGTTTGGTGTCGGCCTTTGCTGCGGGCTTGGCATCGGCCGTTGCGGGCTTGCTGGCGGGGGTCCGCGCAGCGGTGACCTCGGCGGCTGGAGCCGTGCCGTTAGCGCCGTTAGCGCTGGCCGGGGCCGCCGGTGTGGGCACGCGCGCAGGGCTTTGTGTAGAGCCCTTGCCGGTGAGCAGCGAGTTCGGGTCCCAGTTCTTGTTTTTTTGCGCTTCAGCCGCGTCCTGGTCCACGCCCCGCACACCCCCCTTGTTGAGGAATGGCACGGGCACCTTGGTCACATACACGGCCACGACCAGTGCGGCACCCAGGCCCACAAGGACTCCGAAAATGAAGCCGATGATGGTGCCACCCGTCTGTTTTTTCTTCATGGTAGTAACTGCTTACATTCTGGCTGGAGCCGATACGCCCAGCACGGCCAGGCCATTGTGCAACACCTGCGCGGTGGCACCGACCAGTGCCAGGCGGGCCCTTTTTACTGCTTCGTCGTCCACCAGGATGCGCTCGGCGTCGTAGTAGCTGTGGTAGCTGGCGGCCAAATCACGCAAGTAGAAGGTGACGTCGTGCGGCGCCTCGCCCTCGGCAGCAGCGGTGAGCATGTCGGGGTATTTGGCGAGTTGCAACATCAGCGCCTGGGCCTGCGGCCCGTCCAGCGGAGACAGGTCCACCTCCTTGAGCGAGGCCACGTCGCCGCCGCCGGCCTCCTGCCAGGCCCGCAGCACCGAGCAGATGCGCGCATGCGCGTACTGCACGTAGTACACCGGGTTGTCGTTGTTCTGTGCCACGGCCAGATCCACATCGAAGGTGTACTCCGTGTCGGGCTTGCGGCTCAGCAGGAAGAACCGCACGGCGTCCTTGCTGGTCCACTCGATCAGGTCGCGCAGCGTGACGTAGCTGCCCGCGCGTTTGCTGATCTTGACCTCTTCACCGCCCTTGACCACGCGCACCATGGTGTGCAGCACGTAGTCGGGATAGCCCTGGGGGATGCCCACATCGGCCGCCTGCAGGCCAGCGCGCACGCGCGCGATGGTGCCGTGGTGGTCTGTGCCCTGGATGTTGACGACCTTGGTGAACCCGCGCTCCCACTTGGCGATGTGGTAAGCCACGTCGGGCACGAAGTAGGTGTAGGTGCCGTCGCCCTTGCGCATGACGCGGTCCTTGTCGTCGCCGTAGTCGGTGGACTTGAGCCACAGCGCGCCGTCCTGCTCGTAGGTCTTGCCGTTGGCCACGAGCTTGTTGACAGTGGCTTCGACGCGGCCGCTGGTGTACAGGCTGGATTCGAGGTAGTACTCGTCAAAGTGCAGATTGAAGGCTTGCAGGTCCTTGTCCTGCTCGTTGCGCAGGTAGGCCACTGCAAACTGGCGGATGTTGTCGTAGTCCTCCACGTCGCCGTTGGCGGTGAACTCACGGTCGTCGGCCTTGACGGTGGCCTTGGCCTTGAAGGCCTCGGCAATGTCGGCGATGTAGTCGCCGTTGTAGAAGGCCTTGCTCGCCGGGTTTTCCGGGTCGATGGGCCAGCATTCGTCGCCGGGTTTGAAGCCCTTGGCGCGCAGCTGGGTGCTGTGGGCCAGGGTCTGAATCTGCACGCCTGCGTCGTTGTAATAGAACTCGCGGTGCACGCTCCAGCCCTGCGTGGCGAACAGGTTGCTGATGGCGTCACCAATGGCCGCCTGGCGGCCATGGCCGACGTGCAGCGGCCCGGTGGGGTTGGCAGAGACGAATTCGACCAGCACGCGCGCATTGCGCGGGCCCTGGAAACCGAAGCGCTCCCCGGCAGCCAGCACCTCGCGCACGATTTCCTGCTTGGCCGCTGGTTTCAGGCGAATGTTGATGAAGCCGGGGCCCGCGATGTCGATGTCGGCAACCCAGCGCTGGTAAACCGGCGTGGCAAGCAGCGCGGTGCGCAGGCCCTCTGCCACCTGGCGGGGATTGAGCTTGAGTGGCTTGGCCAGCTGCATGGCCGCGGTGCAGGCGAAGTCTCCATGGGAGGCCACCTTGGGCGATTCAAATGCGGCCTTGGCGCCCGCGCCGGGGGTGAGGGTTTCCAGCTCGGCCGCGAGCGCGGCCAGCAGATCTTGTTTGACAGAGAGCATCGGGCGATTTTACGGGGCAGGTGCCAGGCGGCTGCGCGGCCGAGGGCATTGAAGCGACAAACGCCAGCCCGCATGTGCCATCGGCGCGGCGGGCGGGGCCGTTCCGGGGCGCAATCGGGCAGAAAGCGCTACCCACTACGGGGCCTGCCTACCAGCCACGCGCCCAGAACAGGGCAATGACGGCAACCACGGGCAGGATGTGCGACTGCACCATGACCAGCCGGCGCACCTGCCCCACCTCGCGGGCCTGCGGCAGCGCGCCGGTGGCACGCAGCTGGCTGCGCCAGCGCCGGAACGACAGCGTGGGCCAGATGGAGAGCAGCACCATCACCACGAACAGCGTGACCTTCACATGGAACAGGGGCTGCGAGACATACCAGGACATGCCCTTGATGCCCCACACCACGCGCGCCAGGCCCGTGAGCAGCAGCACGAGCGCCGTCACGTTGTAGATCACGTCCAGGCGCACCAGCCGCTCCACCACGGCGGCATTGAGCCATTCGATGCGGCACAGCGCCGCCTGGCTCGACATGAAGACCACCAGGGTCAGGATGGCCACCAGATGCAGGCTGGCCAATACGGCTTCGAGAGTCATTGCAGATCCTTGTGAATTGCGGCGGCAGGGAACGGTTCGCAACGCCCCGCGGTGCGGGTCATGCGGCGGTCCAGAAACCGGGTTGGCTGTAATTGTGCTTGAGGAAGTCAATCCACAGGCGCACCCGCAGCGGCATGTGCTTGCGCTGGGGGAACACCACGTAGATGCCGTTGGGCGGTGCGGCATATTCCTCCAGCACTTCCACCAGCCGGCCGGCGGCGATTTCCGCCTCCACCTCCCAGGTGCTGCGCCATGCCATGCCGTAGCCCGCCAGGCACCAGTCGTGCAGCACCTGGCCGTCTGAACAATCGAGCGGCCCGCCGGGCTTGAGGTGCACCACCTCGCTACCACCGTCCGGGGACGGCATGCGAAAGGCCCAGCCGCGCGTCTGCGAGGCTTCACTCGACAGCGTGAGGCAGTCATGGCCCGACAGCTCGCTGGGGTGGCGCGGTACCCCATGGCGTTGCAGGTAGGCGGGCGTGGCCACGCACAGGCGGCGGTTGTCGGCAATGCGCACGCTTACCAGCGACGAATCGGGCAGATCGCCCACGCGCACGGCGCAGTCAAAGCCCTCGCCGGCCAGGTCCACCACGCGGTCGCTGAGGTTGAGCGAGATCGTCACATCGGGGTGCGCCAGCCGAAAACGCGGCACCAGCGGCGCCACATGGCGGCGGCCAAACCCTGCGGGCGCGGTGATGCGCAAGTGCCCCGTGGCCTTGACGCCGCCTTCCGACACGCTGGCTTCGGCGTTGGCCACGTCGGACAGCAGGCGCTGGCAGTCCTCCAGGAATGCACTGCCCTCGTGCGTGAGGCTGATGCGCCGCGTGGTGCGCACCAGCAGCTTCACACCCAGGTGCTCTTCCAGGGCATCCAGCCGCCGCCCCATGATGGCGGGCGCCACGCCTTCGGCCTTGGCCGCAGCGGTGAGACTGCCGCGCGTGGCCACTGACACAAAGGATTCGAAGGCCTTGAGTTTGTCCATGGGCGCTGATTATGGAGACAAACATGCGCAAGGCAGCGGGGCAGAGCCCCGCAGCAGAATATGAATAAAAATGGCATTTAGCCCATATATAACAAGCGCTGATAGCTATTAAATATATAGCATGTTATTGATCCACTTTTGCTTAAAAGTCATTGGTTTCAAGATATTCAGGGGGTTTATGCCACCAAACAATTGCAATACAGTCTGTCCATGTCCCGCACCGGCGGTCCCGCTGGCTGGTTCTTCCTTCATTTTTCATTCGTTAGGCATCGCACCATGACCGCACGCACCTCTGTTCACGGCCTGCAAGTGGCCACCTCCCTGTTCCGCTTCGTGGAAGACAAGGTCTTGCCCGGCACCGGCGTGCAGAGCAGCGCCTTCTGGAAGGGCTTTGACGCCATCGTGGCCGATCTCGCCCCCCGCAACATCGCCTTGCTGGCCGAGCGTGACCGCCTGCAGACCGAGCTCGATACCTGGCACAAGGCCCACCCCGGCCCGATCACCGACATGGCGGCCTACCGCAAGTTTCTTGAAACCATCGGCTACCTGGTCCCCCAGCCCGTCGACGTGCAGGTCACCACGTCCAATGTGGACGACGAGCTCGCCGTCCAGGCGGGCCCCCAGCTGGTGGTGCCCATCCTGAATGCGCGCTATGCCCTGAACGCAGCCAACGCCCGCTGGGGCAGCCTGTACGACGCGCTGTACGGCACGGATGCCATCCCCGAGACCGATGGCGCCGAAAAGGGCAAGGGCTACAACCCGGTGCGCGGCGCCAAGGTGATCGAGTTCGCCCGCAACGTGCTTGACCAGAGCACGCCGCTGGCAACCGGTTCGCACAAGGACGCCACCGGCTACCGCGTAGAAGCCGGCCAGCTGGTGGTGGCCCTGAAGAATGGCAGCACCTCGGGCCTGAAGAACCCCGCCCAGTTCACCGGCTACCAGGGCAACGCCGCTGCGCCTTCGTCGGTGCTGCTGCAGCACAACGGCTTGCATCTTGATATCCAGATCGACCGCAGCACCCCCATCGGCCAGACCGATGCCGCTGGCGTGAGCGACCTGGTGCTGGAAGCCGCCCTGTCCACCATCCTCGACCTCGAAGACTCGGTGGCCGCCGTGGACGCCGAAGACAAGGTACTGGGTTACAGCAACTGGCTGGGCATCCTCCAGGGCACGCTGACCGAATCGTTCGACAAGGGCGGCAAGCAGCTCACGCGCGGCCTGAACCCCGACCGCGTCTATACCGCACCCAGCGGCGCGGGCGAAGTGCGCCTGCATGGCCGCTCGCTCATGTTCCTGCGCAACGTGGGCCACCTGATGACCAATCCGGCCATCCTCTGGACGGACGCCCAGGGCCAGCAACGCGAGATCCCCGAAGGCATCATGGACGCCGTGGTCACCACGGCCATCGCCCTGCATGACCTGCAAGGCCACGGCGCCAATGGCGTCCGCAACTCGCGCAAGGGCTCGGTCTACATCGTCAAGCCCAAGATGCACGGCCCCGCCGAAGTGGGCTTTGCCGCCGAGCTGTTTGGCCGCGTGGAAAAGCTGCTGGGCTTGCCTGACAGCACCGTCAAGCTGGGCATCATGGACGAAGAGCGCCGCACTTCCGTCAACCTCAAGGCCTGCATCGCTGCGGCATCGAGCCGCGTGGCCTTCATCAACACCGGCTTCCTGGACCGCACGGGCGACGAAATGCACACCGCCATGCACGCCGGCCCCATGATCCGCAAGGGCGACATGAAGAGCAGCGCCTGGATCCAGGCCTACGAAAAGAGCAACGTGCTGGTGGGCCTGTCGTGCGGCCTGCGCGGCAAGGCCCAGATTGGCAAGGGCATGTGGGCCATGCCAGACCTGATGGCCGAGATGCTCAAGCAGAAAATCGCCCACCCCAAGGCCGGAGCCAACACCGCCTGGGTGCCCAGCCCCACGGGCGCCACGCTGCACGCCCTGCACTACCACCAGGTCAAGGTGAGCGACATCCAGATCGAGCTGGAAAAGACCGACGCCAATGCCCTGCGCGATGACCTGCTGACCGGCCTGCTGACCATTCCCGTCTCGGCCAACCCGAACTGGAGCGACGAGGAAATCCAGCAGGAGCTGGACAACAACGCCCAGGGCATTCTGGGCTACGTGGTGCGCTGGGTGGACCAGGGCGTGGGCTGCTCCAAGGTGCCCGACATCAACGACATCGGCCTGATGGAAGACCGCGCCACGCTGCGCATCAGCAGCCAGCACATGGCCAACTGGCTGCTGCATGGCGTGGTGAGCGAAGGCCGCGTGCGCGCCACCTTCGAGCGCATGGCCGCCAAGGTGGACCAGCAAAACAGCGGCGACCCGCTCTACCAGCGCATGCACGGCCGCTTTGCCGAATCCATGGCCTACCAGGCCGCCTGCGATCTGGTGTTCAAGGGCGTGGAGCAGCCCAGCGGTTACACCGAACCCCTGCTGCACGCCTGGCGCCTGAAGCTCAAGGCGTCGGCGTGATCGATTGCTATTGAGTTAATAGCTCTCAGCGCTTTATGGACAAAGGCTGAAGGCTGTTTTGATGAACAACGGCACCTTCGGGTGCCGTTGTTCATGGCGCTCAGCCCTGGCGGCGCTCGGGCACCGCGTCGTCGGGCACGGGCGCCCGCGATGCCAGCCGAAGGTGCAGCGCCGCCTGGGCCATGAGGTTGGCTGACACCGGCGCCGTGACGAACACAAACAGCGTGATCAGCAGCTCGGCAATGCCGGGGCGGCCCTGGCTGAACGCCACCAGCATCGATGCAATCAGCA